>Ga0315280_10002351_pt1 | contig 30786 bp, 31 predicted proteins | sample YL17G06_40_MG_FD_203697 | JGI IMG/M metagenome (GOLD analysis project Ga0315280, IMG submission 203697) | Sediment microbial communities from Yellowstone Lake, YNP, Wyoming, USA - YL17G06_40 | ecosystem: Environmental > Aquatic > Freshwater > Lake > Sediment | place: USA: Wyoming | collected... | reverse complement strand
GGCCGGCGTGAATGGCCGCGACCGCCGCGGCGGTCGAGCCGGTGCCGGAAGCCAGCGTGTGGCCGGCGCCGCGCTCCCAGAAGCGGGCCTCCAGGACGTGCTCATCGATGACGCGGACGAAATCGACGTTCGTCCCCGCCGGAAAAAACGGGTGGCCGCCCAGCGCGCGGCCGCGCCCCTGCCAGTCGCATTCGAAATCCTTCACAAAGACCACGCATTGCGGGTTGCCCAGCCAGACCGACAAGGTGTCCTCCGGGCCCGGCGCGATGCGTGGCGCCGCTACGCTCATCTGAAAGAGGAACCGTTGCGCGATCCGGCTGATCAGGCGTAATTCTTTCAGGCCCGCCCCGGTGCGGACGCGCAGCAACTGGCCGCGGGCCGCGCCGCTCTCCACCAGCCAGGCAGCCACGCACCGCGTTCCGTTGCCCGAGAGCTCGGCGGCGCTGCCATCGGAGTTAAACAGGCGGATCTCGGCATCGGCGTCTTGGGCCGGGCAGGCGGCCAGGTACAGGCCGTCGGCGCCCACGCCAAAGTGGCGGTCGCAAATGGCGCGGGCCAACTCGCTGCCCGGCGCTCCGCCGATGCTGTCGGCCGGGACAATCAGGAAGTCGTTGCCGCAACCATGCGCTTTCGTAAATGGAATCTCGTTCATGGGCTGTGGGCCGTAGGCTGTGGGCTGTATCTCGTTTCCTACAGCCTGCAGCCTACAGCCTGTCATCGGGCGCCGCGTTCAATATCCTCGATGCGCTGCAGCACCACCGCTTCGGAGCCAACCGGGGCCTCCACGTCGAAATCCACCGTGCAACGGCCTTCGGCCTTGCGCACGCGGAAGTCCTTGACGGTCAACTTGTGTTGGACCGCCATCTGCTGGAGGTCGAGCAGGCAACCGCCCGGATGGTGTGTGGTCAGGCTGAAGGACATGATCCGGACCTTGGATTCGGCCCGCCCTTCGACCCAGCCCAGCACTACCAGCACCAGCAGCATCAGCGCGGTGGAAAGGACCGCGAGAAGCGCCATGCCGCCGCCCGCTGCCATGCCGATGGAGGCCATGGCGAAGATTGTGGCGGCGGTGGTGAGCCCGCTCACGGCGGCCCGCGACTGGATGATCGCTCCGGCCCCAAGGAAGCCGATTCCGGTGATCAACTGGGCGGCGATGCGCTGCGGGTCGCCGCCACGCACCCCCGCCAGTCCCTCGGAGAGTATGGTAAACAGCGCGGAGGCGAAGGTAATGAGGATGATGGTGCGCAGTCCGGCCGACTTGCGCTTCCATTCGCGCTCCGCGCCCACCGCCGCCCCCAGCCCGGCGGCCAGCAGTAACCGCAGCAACGCGTGCCACAAAAAATGCGCGTCATTCGGCGACATAACAGGTCTCAGGTGTCGGGTATCAGGTGCCAGGTCGGTGAATTTCGGATTGCAGATCGCGGATTGCGGATTTCAAGCGTCGGGGCGTTCGACATCCGCAATCCGAAATCCACAATTGCTCCTCAAAATCTGACCAGATCCTGGAAGGCGCAGTAGCGCGCCTCAATCTCCTGGCGCGTCAGCCGGCGCAGCCGCTCAACGCCGAACCGTTCCACGGCGAAGCTGCCCAGCACCGAACCATATATCATGGCACGCCGCAGGGCGGCCTGGTCAAAGCTGCCCGCCTCGGCCAGCGCGCCCATGAAGCCGCCGGCAAAACTGTCGCCGGCGCCGGTGGGATCGCACACCTGCTCCAGCAGGAAACCGGGCGCGCAGAACACCTTGCCGTCCAAAAACAGCAGCGCTCCGTATTCGCCGCGCTTGATGACCAGAATCCGCGGGCCCATGGCGTGGATCGAGCGGGCGGCGGCCGGCAGGTTGTACTCGCCCGACAACAGGCGCGCCTCGCCATCGTTGATGACCAGCACGTGCAGGCCGCCGAGAGTCCGGCGCAGCGCCTCGGGCTTTCCCTGAATCCAGAAATTCATGGTGTCGCCGGCGACCAGCCGCGGTGCGGACAACTGCGCCTGCACATTCCGCTGTAATTCCGGGTCGATATTGCCGAGAAACAGCAGGTCGCTGTCCCGGTATTGGGCGGGGATCTTGGGCTGGAAGTCGGCGAACACGTTGAGCTGGGTCTCCAGCGTGACGCGGTCGTTCAGATTGCCCGTGTACTCGCCGGACCAGAAAAAAGTGCGCCCCGGGGCCCGCTCCAACCCCGCCGTGGAGATGTTCCTGTCGTGAAAGACGGCCAATTCCGCGTCGGTGAAGTCATCGCCGACCACGGCCACCACGCGGATGCCGGAAAAAAAACTGGCGGCCAGCGAGAAATAGGTCGCCGAACCGCCCAGCATGCGATCAACCGCTCCGAACGGAGTCTTTACCGCGTCAAAGGCCACCGAACCGACTACCAGTATGTTCATCTCAGTCGCGGGGGCCGGCCTCGGCTTGCCCCGTGCTCTCCGCGTCTCAGGCGCTACCGGCCGCGGGCGGATGGGGAGACGGCGGAGGAAGCTGCCGCGCCTTCACTTCCGACTGGAAGCCGATGCGCCGGTGGCTCCCGTCACAGAAGGGCTTGTTTTCCGATGCCCCGCAGCGGCACAGCGAGATCGTGGTCCGGCCGCTCAGATCGAAAGGCTTGCCCTCCGCGTCATGAATGGCGAAGTCGCCTTCGACGCGCACTGAGCCGTTGTTGTTCACCGTGATCTTGGTTCCGGCCATGGTTCCTCCCGTTTCACGCTAACCGCTTTCCCGGGGAAAAGCAACGCTGCGAGGAAGTCAAACGTGGTCCGCGGATTCCGCGGGTTTGCGGTGTTGGCCTGGGCTCCCAGTGGTTGTTTATCCGCCGAACCCGCGGATTGGTTCGTCTCTACGGCGCCAGCCCGACTCAGGGGATGGGAAGCCGGCGCGGCAAGGGAATGCCGGACTGGCTGGAAGTCTTGCTGTCGGTGCGTGCGGGAGCCGGAATGCTGGAGCCGGACTGTGGCGCCCCCTCAAACCGCAATTCATCTTCGGTGAACGCCAGCGTGCGGTCCAATACCATGTCCAGTTCGGTGCCGCGCATGAGCTGGACGTCGGGGCCGCGGGTCAGCAGCACCTGGGCCACGCCGGCTGCCGCGCCACCCATGGCGCCGATGCCCGTGCCCAGACCCGGGTGCTTGCTGGCCGAACCGGCGATGGCGCCGATGGCGGTTCCGGCCCCGGCCGTGCTGGCCACGGTTCCCGCGTCCTGGCCCTTGGCGCCTTCCGACTGGATCTTTCCTTCGCGCTTCTCCAGCGTCTCGTTGCCGCTGCCGTCCACGGCTCCGACGCGGCCGCGGAAATCGCGCGTCACGCCGTTGGGAAGCGTCAAGGAGTCGAACCGCAGGTACATCTCACCGCGCCCCTTGACCCGCCCCGGGCGCCTCACCTGCGTGATCGTTCCCTTCACGTAGCTGCCGCGAGGAATCACGATCTTCTGGTTGACTACGATCGGGAACGCGGTCTCCAGGTACACCTGGTCGCCCTCGTGCGCACTGCGGGTGCTGATGCTGTTGATCAGCAGCAGCGGGACACGCGTGCCTGCCGTAACGGTGTAGTTGGCCGGCGCGGACTGGTTTTCGGCCGGCGGCCGGCTTTCCTGCGCGGCCGCCTGGACGCAAATGGCAAGAACCGGAACGCAAAGCAGTTTTCTCATGGCAAGCCTGTGATGGGAGCCGGTGATCCGGCCCGCGGCTGGAAGCTGGCAGATGCCGGTTTCTGCCTCTCGCTTTCGGCCTTCAGCCCGACGGGGCTCCCGTGAAGCCCTTCGTAATACTAACGCGGAAAACCTGCCGCTGGTTACTTTTTCGGTAACAAGCAGCTCCGGGAATGTGTCACTTTTTACCGTGCTGTGTCAGACTGGCTGTAGGAAGGGCTGGCGCCCGGGAAGCTAACTGGTTGAAAGCAAAGAACCGGATAGCTGGCCGCGAAATTGCACGAATCCCTGTGCACCCGAGGAGTGTCAGTTCACATAGGGAGAGAAGGGGTCGAACATGACGGTGGTTGCCTTCCTTGGTCTTCTGGTATTGTTCCTGCTGGTAATGAGCTTGACCAGCTCGCCCGGGGTCACTTCGCGCCCCCGTTAGAAACCCACGACACAAACAGGACAGAACCGCAGCGGCGGCCGACATTGGCCACTGGCCCACGATGGCTTTGGCCAGGGCCGCCCCTCGAGTTACCCTGGCGGCAACACCGCGCGCGGCGCCACGAAATACGTTAGAATGGGGAGTTTCGGCAAGCCGCATGGGCCTGCTTATCATTTACACAGGCAACGGCAAGGGCAAGACGACGGCGGCCATGGGGACCGCGGTACGCGCCGTAGGGCAGGGGTTTCGGGTCTTGATGGTCCAGTTCATCAAGGGGTCCTGGCATTACGGCGAGCTGGACGCGGCCAAAATGCTAGGTGAGGGCCGATTCGACATCCGCCCCATGGGCCGCGGCTTCGTCAAGGTGGGGAGCGAACAGCCGTCCCCGGAGGACGTCGAGGCGGCGCGCAAAGCATGGTTATACGGGCGCGAGCAGATGTCCTTACGCCAGTACCAACTGGTCATTTTCGACGAGATCAATTACGCCATCCACTACGGCATGCTGGACGTAGCGGAGGTGAAGGAGGCGCTGGCCGGCCGCCCCGAAGATGTGCACGTGATCCTCACCGGCCGCAACGCTCATCCGGACCTGGTCGAAATGGCCGACCTGGTTACGGAAATGAAGCAATTGAAGCACCCCTTCGAGGAAGGGGTGCTGGCGCAGCGCGGCATCGATTATTGATTGCGGATTGCGGATTTCGGATTGCGGATTTGCCTGGCTCGTTGCCACAATCCGCAATCCCAAATCCGCAATCCGAAATGGAGACACTGTGGCCTGGTTCAGGAAAGAAAAAAAACCGCTGGAGTCGGCCGAGGAAAAGCGCGTCCATACCGAAGGTTTGTGGACCAAGTGCGAGAGTTGCCGCCAGATTATCTGGAAAAAGGACCTGGAGACGCACTGGAACGTCTGCCCGCGCTGCAGTTTCCACTTCAAAATCGATGCCCGGACGCGCCTGCAATTGCTGTTCGACGGCGAGTGGGTGGAGCATTATTCCGGGCTGGCCTCCAGCGATCCGCTGCAATTCAAGGACCTGAAAGCCTACCGGGAGCGGCTCTCCCAGATGCAGAAAAAGACCGGGATGAACGACGCGGTGGTGGTGGCCGAGGGCCGGCTGGAGGGCCGGCCGGTGGTGCTGTGTGCCATGGAGTACAACTTCATCGGCGGCAGCATGGGCGCCGTGGTGGGCGAGAAGATCACCCGGGCCATCGAGTTGAGCCTGGCCAAGCGCGTGCCGCTCATCATCGTGTCGGCGTCCGGCGGCGCCCGGATGATGGAGGGCGCGGTCAGCCTGATGCAGATGGCCAAGATCAGCGCCGCGCTGGCGCGGCTGGACGAAGCGCGCATCCCTTACCTCAGCGTGCTGACCGATCCCACCACCGGCGGCACCACCGCCAGCTTCGCCATGCTCGGCGATCTGAATGTCGCCGAACCGGGGGCCCTCATCGGCTTTGCCGGCCCGCGGGTCATCGAGCAGACCATCCGCCAGAAGCTGCCCGAGGGCTTCCAGCGCAGCGAGTTCCTGCTGGAACACGGCATGCTCGATGCGGTGGTGGAGCGCAAGGACCTGAAGGCGTACCTCGCGCGGGCTCTCGAGTTCTGCACCTGGACGTCCGCCAAGGCGGGCAGCGCGGCGGCGGGCGCCCCGCCGCCATGACCTACGCGGAAACCGTCTCCTACCTGCTCACCGTCGGCCAGGAACTGCGGGGCGTGAAGTTCGACCTGGCCAACGTCTCCCGCCTGCTGGAAGCGCTGGGCCATCCGCAACGCGGCTGGCACTCGGTTCACATCGCGGGTACCAACGGCAAAGGCTCGGTGGCCGCCATGATGGAAGCGGTGCTGCGCGCCGCCGGATATCGAACCGGGCTGTACACCTCGCCCCACCTGGTCCGCGTCAACGAGCGGATTCGGGTGGCGGGGGAAGAGATTTCCGACGCCGATTTCGCCTCGGTTTGCGGCGACGTTCTGGCCCTGGTCGAACGGTTGCTGGCCGAGCGCGCCCTGCCGGGCCACCCCAGCTTTTTCGAGTGCCTGACGGCGACGGCCTTCGAGCATTTCCGGCGGGCGGGCTGCGACATCACCGTGCTGGAAACGGGCATGGGCGGGCGCCTGGACGCTACCAACGTGGTGCGGCCACTGGTTTCCATCATCACTCCCGTCGATTTCGACCACGAGGCCTACCTGGGCCACTCGCTGGGCCAGATCGCATTCGAGAAAGCGGGCATCATCAAGGAAGGCGGCGTGGTGATCGCCGCGCCGCAGCGGCCCGAAGCGGCGGCGGTGATCGAGCAGGTGGCGAACCAGCGCGGCGCGCGCCTGGTAGTCGCGACGGAGGTCCAAGGTCCAAGGTCCAAGGTCCAAGGTCACCAACCGGCCGACCTTGGACTTTGGACTTTGGACCCTAGACCCCTCCGGGTGGGGTTGCCGGGCCGCCACCAGGTGGAAAACGCCCGGCTGGTGGTGCTGGCCGTTGAGCAGTTACGCGAGCTCGGACTGCGCATCCGCGACGAGGCGCTGCGCCAGGGCCTGGCAGGCGTGCGATGGCCCGGACGCCTGGAATGGGTCCAGGGCCGGCCCCGCCTGCTGCTGGATGGCGCCCACAACCCGGCCGGCGCCCGCGCCCTGCGGGCCTACCTCGAGGAATTGCGGATTTCGGATGTCGGATTTCGGATTTCAAACGCCGACAAAGAGGGCAATCCGCAATCCGCAATCCGAAATCCGAAATTGGTTCTGTTGTTCGGGGCCATGAGGGACAAGGCGGTGGCCGAGATGGCCGACCTGCTGTTTCCCCTGGCCCGCGCCGTGGTCTTGACTCGGCCGCCGCAGAAGCGCGCGGCCACCACCCAGGTGCTGGCGCAATTGACAGCGCACCTGAACCACCGCATCATCGAGTGCGAGGACCCGGGCGCGGCGCTGGCCAAGGCCCGCGAACTGGCTGGCCCCGATGGCACGGTGGTCGTCACCGGCTCGCTATACTTGGTGGGAGCTGTTAAGAGTTAAGGGTTATGAGTTAAGGCGCATCTGCCTTTGGAGGCTAATTCTTAACTCTTAACTCTTAACTCTTAACTCTTATGCGGTACGCGCTGGGCTGGCTTCGCTCGATGTTGTTCACCGACGTTCTGATCTATCTCGAAACGGCGGTGATGGGCACGGTCTCGCTGGCCGGCTCCTTGTTCGACCCGCACGGGCACTTCCAGCACCGTTGCGCGCGGATCTGGTCGCGGATGATCCTGGTGACCAGCCGGGTCAAGGTGCAGGTCCGCGGGCTGGAGAACATCGACCCGCGCGCCACCTACATTTATTGCGCGAATCATCAGAGTCTCATGGACATCCCGGTGATCTTCAGCAGAATCCCGGCCGAATTCCGGATCCTGGCCAAGAAGGGACTGTTCTCGGTCCCCTTCCTGGGATGGCACCTGCGGCGTTCCGGGCACCTGGAGGTGGACCGGGGCAGCCCGCGCGGCGCCCTGCACAGCTTCGAGCAGGCGGCGCGGCAGCTTCGCCAGGGCGCGTCGATTTTCTTCTTTCCCGAGGGCGGGCGGAGCGACGACGGAACGCTGAAGCCATTTCGGCCCGGCCCGTTCCTGCTGGCCATTAAAGTCGGAGTGCCCATCGTTCCGGTGGCCGTCAAGGGAACGCGGCAAGTGCTGCCCATAGGGTCCATGTATATCCGGCCGGGCGCCGTCGAGCTGATGGTGGGGAAGCCGGTGGCCACCGCCGGCCTCAGCCTGCGCGATGCCGACCGGCTGACCGCCGCGGTGCACGACCAGATCGCCAGCTTCCTGGGAGTTGAACCACAAAGACACGAAGAACACGAAGTGCACAAAGGTTAGTACACCATCTTCTTTGTGGTCTTCGTGTTCTTCGCGACTTTGTGGTGAAAGAAGGAATGTTGAAACCGCTGATCGGCATTTGCTGCCGCCTGGACCGGACGCCGCGGGGCGACCGCTTCAACCTGCAGCGGGAATACAGCGAGGCAGTGCTGGCGGCCGGAGGAATTCCGGTGCTGCTGCCGCTGCTGCCGGACCTGGAGTTTGCCCGGACGGTTGCGTCCCGGCTGAATGGCATCCTCCTTTCCGGCAGCACCAGTGATGTCGAGCCGCAACGTTACGGGGCGGAGCGCGATCCGCGCGTCACGGATGTGCACCCGGAGCGGGAGGCCCTCGATTTCGCGCTGGTGGACCACGCCATCCAGACGCGCAAGCCGCTGCTCGGCATCTGCTTCGGCACGCAGGCGCTCAACGTGGCCCTGGGCGGCACGCTCATCCAGCACCTGGAAACCTCCATTGACCACAGCGACCCGCAGGTGCGCCATAAGGTGCTGGTGGAGCCCGACTCGGCGCTGGCCCGGCTGGGCGGCGTCGGCGAGCACCTGGTCAACACCAGCCATCACCAGGCCGTCGAGCGCGTGGCGCCGGCGCTGCGGGTGACCGCGCACGCGCCGGACGGAACCATCGAGGCCATCGAAGCCGCCGACCCCGGCCGGTTCCTGGTCGCTGTGCAATGGCATCCGGAGCTGATCTGGAAGGAAAGCCCTATATCTCGCGCGCTGTTTGAAGAACTGGTGCGCTGGGCTGGGGAGTGACAAGTGACGAGTGACAAATGACAAGCGGGTGGTCGGCCACTCGTCACCTGTCACTCATCACTCGTCAGTACAGGAGAACGAATGACTTCGCTGGATAAGCGAGTGGCGGTGGTGACCGGCGGCTCACGCGGTATCGGCGCGGCCGTGGTGGAGATGTTCTCGAAAGCGGGCGCCCGCGTGGTTTTCAGCTACCAGACGAACCGCGAGGCCGCCGAGCAGGTGGCCGCGCGCTGCGGGCCGCCGGCCGTCCCCTTCGAAGCCGACGTGGCCCGCATGGATGAGGCCGAGCGCCTGATCGGCGAGGCCGTGCGCCGCTTCGGCCGCCTCGACATCCTGGTCGCCAACGCCGGCATCTGGAACTCCGAGGACGCGCCCATCGACGATATGACCGAGCGGCAGTGGGATGAGATGATCGACATCAACCTGAAAGGCGTGTACACGGTCACGCACTATGCCGTGCGGCAGATGAAGAAGCAGAAATCGGGGCGCATCATCGCCATTTCCTCCACCGCCGGGCAGCGCGGCGAAGCCTTCCACGCCCACTATGCGGCTTCCAAGGGCGGCATCATCAGCTTCGTCAAGGCGCTTTCCACCGAGCTGGCCCGACACAACATTCTGGTGAATTGCGTGGCGCCGGGATGGGTGATGACCGATATGGCCGCCCCGGTCCTGCGCACCAAGATGGAAGTCAAGAAGGTGATCTCGACGATTCCGTTGCAGCGCATCGCCAGGCCGGAGGAGATTGCCGGCCCGGTGCTGTTCCTGGCCGGCAACCTCGCCACTTTCATCACCGGCGAGATTCTGAACGTCAACGGCGGCGCGGTGCTGGTGGGATAAGATAGTGCGGAGTGCTAAGGGGCGAATGTCCTCGCCGGTTCTTGTAGCGGCGGTTTTGTTCGGCCTTGTCGCCGCCGGGGCCAGCCCGGCCGAGGGGGAGGGGGTTTCTGCCGCCCAGTCCGATCAGAAGCCGCGCGACATCCTGAACGCCGCCATTCAGGCCCTCGGCGGGAAGGCCTTCCTCGGGGCCAAAGACATGCGCGCCGAGGGGCGCGCCTTCCAGTTCGGGCGCGACGAAGAACTACAGGGACTGGCCCGCTTCACCGAGTACGAGAAATTCCCTGACAAGCTCCGTCAGGAACTGGGCAAGGACAAGGAAGTGGTCGTCGTCATCAACGGCGACAAGGGCTGGGACAAGACCTTCCGCGGCGTCCGCGAGTACCCCGAAGAGGAGATGCTCCGCATCCGCGAGAACCGCCTGCTCAGCGTGGAAAATGTCCTCCGGTTCCGGCTGAATGAGCCGGGGGTGACGCTGCGTTACGCCGGGACCGACCTGATCGGCAACCGCCTGGCCGACCTGGTGGAAGTGGAAGACGCCGACAACCGCCTGGTCACCATTGCCGTGGACCAGAGCAACAAGCTTCCCGTGCGCCGCCAGTGGAGCCGCCGCAACCCGAAGACCCGCCTGCTGGAGAAAGAAGTCGAGCTTCTGGGCAACTACCGCAAGCTCGGCGATATTCAGACGCCCTTTTACAGCATGCGGGAACGCGACGGCCAGAAGATCTTCGAAGTTTTCCTCACCGCCGCGGCCTACAACCAGAACTTACCCGATTCCCTGTTCCAGCGGCCTCCCGGCCCCGACCGCCCCGAACCCGGCCGAAAGAAGCACTAGCCCACTACAACAGGTGCTCGATATCGCGGGCGGCGTGAAGCACGCGGACGATTTCCAGTGGGTCCCTGTCCGGGCGGTACACGATCAGGTATGGACCGACCGGCCAGAAGCGGACCGGTCGGGCGGTGAGGTCCGGGCGCAGATGGCCCTTCAGCGGCATCTTCGTCAGCCGCCGAATTTCCTCGTATATTTGTTCGCGGAGTCGATCAGCGGCATCGATATTGTCTTGGGCGATGAATTCCCACAACTGGGAAAGGTCGGCCGCTGCCGCGGGAGAGAGGACAAAGCCTTTCATGCGCGGTCTCGGCGCCGTCTGCGGCTCTTAGCCCGCAGGTGGTTGAAGAATTTCTCGCCAGAGATGCCCTCCCCCCGCTCGAGCTGTTCGAAACCCGCGTCGATTTGCCTGCCGATTACCGCGAGCCGCCGCCGTCTTGTTTCATCCCGTTCCTGGAGCAGGCGTAGCCCTTCGCGAACCACCTCGCTCGCCGAGTAGTACATCCCGCTGCGCAGCTTGCGGTTTACGAGTTTCTCCAGTTCCGGAGTAAGGGAAACGTTCATGCTCTGCTCCTTGGCGCTGTCCTTCAGGCGCAGTATAGCAAATAACAGCTGTTAGCAGCGACTGTTATCACAGCGCCGCCCCAAGGCAAGTGCGCGTCACGGTAATCTCTGTCAACCCGCGCAAATCTGCGGAATCTGCGGCTACGGTCTCCGCTCACTGGGCGGATGTAGCGGCGGTCTTTAGGCCGCCATCCGCCACACGGCTCCCTGATGGTCGCGGCTCTGTTTCAGCACTTCAGCGCCGGTTTTCGCCCTTCCGGCGCTTCCGGTTTGAAGTTCCTCGCGCTTCGCTGTATCATCCGGCCCGCAACAGACAACGGAGCAAGGAGCGGGAATGGCCTGTCCATTTTTCTATCCAGTCGAGCCTTTCGATGAACGGCGCTGGAGCCCGCGGCCGCAGATGCCGCTGGGCGACCCGTACGACGGGGAGTGCCGCGCGGCCGCCGGGTACCGGCCGGGCGAGCAGGAACTGCGCAATCTCTGCAATATGGGCTACGCGCGGGGCAACTGCCCGCGCTTTCAAGACTCGTGCGCGAGCGACGCGGCCCGTTTCAGCGCCGCCTCCGACGATGCCGAGACCATCACCATCACCTGGGTGGTGGAGCGGGACCACCGGCCGGCCGCCTACGGCCGGCTCGAGTACTCGAAGGCCGCGGGGCGGTTTACGGCGCCGCCCGCCGATGAGATTCTCAACCGCCAGGCGGCCGCCTATGTGGCCGCATACTTGCGGCGCAAGGCCGCGCCGGCGGCGGCGGGCGGGCCGTCGCGCCGCTAGAACAATTGCGGATTTCGGATTGCAGGCCCGGGTTGAAATCCGCAATCCGCAATCCGAGATCCGAAATTCGGCCTGTGGCCTGGAGCCTACTTATGCAGGAAGGCAAGCTGGTTCGGGAATCCCAGGCGGAGATGGTCGAGGTGGTGCTGCCCAACGACGCCAACCCCTTGGGCAACATCCTGGGCGGCAAGGTGATGCACCTGATCGATATTGCGGCCGCCATCGCCGCCCATCGCCATTCGCGCAGCTACGTGGTCACGGCCTCCATGGATCACGTCGATTTCCTCCATCCGGTTCGCATCGGCGAATTGATTGTCCTAAAGTCTTCGGTGAACCGGGTCTTCCACACCTCGATGGAGGTGGGGGTCAAGGTGTTCGCCGAAAATGTCTTGACCGGGGAGCGGCGCCATACCAGCTCTGCGTTCGTCACTTTCGTGGCCATCGATGACCAAGGAAAGCCGAAGCCCATCCCTCCCGTCATCCCCGAAACCGGAGAGGACAAGCGGCGGTACGAGCAGGCCGAGGTGCGGCGCCGCTACCGGCTGGAGCACCGGGCGCGGCCAAGAAGGTAGAAGGCGGAAGGCGGAAAGCAGAAGGCGGAAAGCGGCAGAGCCATCGCGCTGGCTTCTGCTTTCTGCCTTCCGCCTTCTGCCTTCCGCTTTAGCCCTGACTGCCTCCCGCGGTGCTGGCTCTGGCCTCGTTCTCCTTGAACATGTACTTGATGTTGGGCTTGTACAGGAGCAGGTTGGGCTCGTGGACGCGGTTCACCTTGATGCAGTTCTTGTCGTACCACTCGATGACTCCGCGAATCTCCTCTCCGTCCTGCAACACCACCACCATCGGCGTCCGGGACTGCATTTGCTTCACGTAGTAAAAATTCTCCGCGTTGGTGGATTCCGGCGGCGCGGGCTTCTTGCGGGGAGGCCGCGTCGTCATCTGCTCTTTGATCTCGTTCAGAGACGGACGGATCAGTTTGCGATTCACTATGATCTCCTTGCTCATTTCTCGGCTCGTACGCTTGTTTTTTTCAGGCTGACGCCTGGAGACAAAGAACTGGGGCCCCGTCCGCAAAACTCCCTAGTAAACTGGAGGCTGCTTACGGCCAAACTAACACAGCAGCGAACGGGGCGCAAGGGGGATGCCAAACGTGCCACCCCGTCTCCGCGGCATCCGCCGGAAGAAGTGATCAGTGACAAGTGCCGAGCAGGCAAGACCAAGGTTCCCCAGGGCGCCCTGTTCGTCACTTGCCACGCATCGCTGGTCACTGCCCCCGAACGGACTCTAATGACATCGCCAGTGCCTCGAGTGCCACCTGCTTGTTGATATTGCGGCGGAGCAAACCATCCAGCCGGTCCAGCCGACTCGCGGCCCGGACCAGCCACTCCCAATCCACCTGGCCCGCGATCCTGTTCAGTTCCTTCTCCAGATCCAGGTTCCGCAACGGGTGGCTCGGCATGCCGGTTTCCCGGCCCACCACCAGGTACAGGATGTCGTGCAGCAGACTATAGAGGAGAGCAAGCAAATTTTCAAGGGATTCTTCGCGGGTCTGGGCCAGGGCCTGGGTGCGGCTGAACAGGCCGGAGAAATCCCGGCGCTCGATGCCGCCGCGAACGAGCGCCAGCAGTTCGCCGCGCCGGCGGCGCGATTCTTCCAGGTCCAGACGGCGGGCGGCGCCGGGACTGCCCTCCGCCAGCCGCGCCGCCAGCCGCTTTTCCTCCTGGCTCCAGGGCAGCGGCTCCAGCAGCCGCTCCACTTCCTCGCCAGCCAGCGGCCCCAGGTGCAGCGGAATGGCGCGGGAGCGGATGGTGGGAAGCAATTGAAAGTAGGAGACGGCGGTCAGAATCAGCAGGGTGGCCGGCGGGGGCTCCTCCAGGACCTTGAGCATGGCGTTGGCCGCCACCTCGTCCGTACGATCCGCTTCATCCAGGATGAACACCCGTTGTCTGGCGCGCGACGGGCGGTACTGCGCCAGCGCTGCCAGCCGCCGCACCTGGTGAATCGAAATCTGGCGGGTCTTGCCGTCCGGCGGGAACACGAACACGTCCGGGTGCGTGCTGAGCACCAGCGGGTTGTCGCGCCGTTCCTCCAGGGAGAGGCGCGGGCGTTCGGCCAGCAGCGGGCCGAACTCGCAGTGCTCCTCGTAGGATTGCAGTTTGGCAATGGCGCGGCAGTTCGAGCAGCAGCCGCAAAAATCGGCTTGCTCGCGCGCCTGCTCGTCCTCGCAATTCACCGCGCGCGCCAGCATGATGGCCAGCGTGTATTTGCCGACGCCGGCCGGCCCGGTGAAGGCCAGACTGTGCGGCAGCCGCCCGGCCCGCAGCATGCGCCGCAAGGCCTCCACTACCGCCGCATTCCCGATGTATTGTTCCCAGCCCATGTGAAGAATCAAGAATTAAGAATTAAGAATTAAGAACTGACTGGCCGACCGCAGGATGCGCCGCGTGTTTCCCATTCTTCATTCTTCATTTTTAATTCGTTCCCAGACGTGGCGCCACACCTCCTGCTGCACCGCCTGCTGCGACCTCTCGCCGTTGATCACCAGGACGCGGCCCGGCTCGCGGGCCGCGATTTCCAGGTAGGCGCCGCGCACCCGGCTGAAGAACTCCAGGCTTTCGCGCTCGAAGCGGCTCTCATCGGCGGCGCCGGTCCCCGCGGCATCGCGGTTGCGCTCCAGGGCGCGGCGGATGCTGGTGGCCGGCTCGATGTCGAGAATGAAGGTCAGATCGGGCTTCACGCCGCGGCAGGCGATCCGCTCCAGGTTCTCGATCAGTTCCCGGCCCAGTCCCCGACCGGCGCCCTGATAGGCCGCCGAGGCATCCACGAAACGGTCGCACAGAACCACCCGGCCGGATTCCAGGGCCGGTCCGATGACTTCGTCCACGTTCTGCGCGCGGGAAGCGAAGTAGAGCAGCACCTCGGCTACCGGCGCCAGCCCAACCGTAGCGGAATCGAGCAGGATGCGCCGGATGGCGTCGCCAACCGCCGTGCCGCCCGGTTCACGCGCCCTGGTCACCGGCATATTCAGAGCGCGCAGCCGCTCGGCCAGCATCTCCAGTTGGGTCGTCTTGCCGCAGCCGTCGATGCCTTCGAAGGTGATGAATCTGCCGCGTTTCCCGGCCATCGGAAGCCACAATCATAGCATGCTGCAATTCAACCCCTTGAAGCGGAGTGAGCAGCCAGTTTAGGGCGCGGTGGTTTGCGGATTGAGAAGCGATCGGCGCCCCTACCCGGTGTGGACGCTCGGCTGAACTGGGGGTAGAGGCGGTTGTCTGAGCGTCGGGAAAGGGCGCCTCGGTCCGGACCGGCCGGGCAGTTTCCCCTTCCTGCCCACACTGCTGTCCCGCTCGTGGCAAGCGGGGCGGCCGGCGCGGCGATTACTGTGGAGGGGTCTTCTTCTCTTCCTCGCTGCTGTGGAGCGATGCTTTGAAATTCCGGATCCCCTCACCCAGACCCTTGCCGAGTTCCGGGATTTTCTTGCCGCCGAATATCAGCACCGCGATGCCGAGGATGACCAGCAACTCGGGAATTCCGAGACGGAAGGGCACAAGGACCTCCAGGACTAGATTCTTGGCTATTGTAACCCAGAAAACTGAAAAAAGGCCAAAATGGTAAACGGAGCCGGGGAACCTTTCCGGCGTATTCGGAGTAAAATACCAGCCATGATGCAAAAAGCTCCGGACGGCCAATACGAACTGGTCTTGGAAAACCGCCAGGTCTTGACCATCTTCTTCGTGGTGGTGGTGCTCTGCGGGGTGTTTTTCGGGCTGGGTTACATCGTGGGCAAGAACACCATGGGATACATCCCGCCGGCGGAAACTGCGGGTGCGACGGGCGGCAAGAAGAGCGCGATCGCGCCGGCCTCCGGCCTGGCCGAGCAACCGGCGCCAGCCGCGGCTTCCGACTCGGCGCAGAAAGCGCCGGAGACAAGCCCGGCCGCCGAAGAGAAGGCGCCAGCCGCTCCCGAACGCGCCGCCTCCAAACGCGAGCCGGCCGCGGAAACCCCGGCCAGGCCGGTCCCGACGGCGCCGGCCGCGGCTTCCGGCATGGCGCGTGGGGAATCCATCAGCCTGCAGGTGGCCGCGCTGAGCAAGAAAGAAGATGCCGAGAACCTTCTGGAGCTGCTGAAAAAGAAAGGATTCCCGGCCACGCTGGCCACTTCGCCCGCCGACCGGCTGTTCCGCGTGCAGATTGGACCATTCTCCTCGACCACGGAAGCCGAGGACATGAAGGCCCGGCTGGAGCGGGAAGGGTTCAAGGCCATCACCAAGAGATGAGTGCTGAGTGCCGCTTTTCAGCTTGCGCTAGAGCAAGGACGCAGCATAGAATTCAGTATTCCCCCTTTTGTGGAATGCCCATGCTGGCCTCTCGCACACTTATTGTCCTGATTGCAGGCGCGTGCCTGCCGTTCGCCTGGGCGCAACAGCAGCCGCCGCCACAGCAGATTGCGCCGCCGCAAGCGCCTCCGGCCATTCGTGAATTCAACGAGCGCCTCAAGGAAGCGGGTTTCGCGCAGCGCGACAACGCGTCTCGATCCCACCCGGATTACAAGATTGGCGCCGAGGACCTGCTGGAAATTAGCGTCTTCGACGTCCCGGAACTGAGCCGGTCGGTGCGGGTCTCCATCGGGGGCGAGATTTCGCTGCCGCTGCTTGGGGCGGTGCGGGTCAGCGAGCTGAGCGTGCTGGAGACCGAGCGACTCCTGACGGAACTGCTGCGACGGAAGTACATCAAGGCCCCGCAGGTCACGGTTTTCGTCAAAGAATACAAGTCCGATCCGATCTCGGTGCTGGGCGCGGTCCGCACCCCAAACATTTACTACATCCAGACCCGGAAGACGCTGCTGGAAGTGCTGGCCATGGCGGGCGGTTTCTCCGAGACTGGCCGCACGCCCGGGCGGACCATCCAGGTGGTAAGAAAAAGCGCGCGTACCGGCGCCGGATCGGCAGCGCCGGTTCCCGGTGGAGCGGCCGGCACGCCGGATCAGCAGCAGGTGATCGAAGTGCCCATCAAGGCCCTGATGCAGGGCGACGACTCGAAGTGGAATATCTGGATTTACCCCGGCGATTCGGTCAAAGTGACCCCGGCCGGCAACATCTACGTTGCCGGTAACGTCGTCCGGCCGGGCGCGTTCCCCTTGACCGACTTCGACTATCTCTCGGCCATTCAGGCGGTGGCCCTGGCGGGAGGAACCAGCAAAGCTGCCAGCCGGAAGAACGCCGCCATCATCCACTTGAACGAGGACGGCACCCGGACCGAGCGAAAGATCGACCTGGGCCGGATCGTGCGCGGGCAGGATCCGGACACCAAGCTCGGTCCCAACGATATCCTGTTCGTTCCAGGCAGCGTCGGCAGAGAATCGGCCCTGCGCGCCGTGGAGACAAGCATCCAGCTCGGCACCGGCCTGCTCATCTGGCGGCGCTGAAGGCTGCCGATGCCCCGTCATCTTTGAACCCCGAGACACGTCCCAGGCCGGACTTCTCTGCCGCTCTCCTCGCTCTTGACCTTCTTCCCGGCCTGGCATAGAAATCTAGTTTCGCGCGCGGGGGCGTCCATGGGCGCAGCCGCACAGCGAATTCTGATTTGCCGTAGTACCGGAGAATCGCATGCTTCGAACCGCTTTGATCGCTGCCATCCTGGCGCTGCTTCCCGTCATCCTGGCGCTGGCGCAAAAGCCGCCCGGCGACGGCCGGGCCACGGTCCGGCTGATGACACTCGATCCCGGCCACTTCCACGCCTCCCTGGTCCAAAAGGAGATGTATCCCGGTGTCTCGAAGACCGTGACCGTATACGCGCCGCTGGGTCCCGACCTGGTCGAGCACCTGAACCGCATCATCCGCTTCAATACGCGCCCGGATAACCCCACCTCCTGGCAATTGGACGTACACACTGGGCCGGATTCCCTGGAACGCATGCTGAAGGAGCGCCCGGGCAACGTCGTGGTTCTCTCCGGGCGAAACCGCGGCAAGATCGACCGCATCAAGGCCTCGGTCCAGGCCGGTCTCAATGTGCTCTCCGACAAGCCATGGGTGATTCGCGCCGAAGACCTGCCGAAGCTGGAATCGGCGCTGGCGACGGCCACCACCAAGGGGCTGGCCGCCTACGACATCATGACCGAGCGCTATGAGATCACCTCAGTGCTGCAAAGAGACCTGGTGAACGATCCGGCCGTGTACGGGAACCAACTGCCGGGAAGCGGGCAGGAACCGGGCGTGTACATGGAGAGCATCCACCATCTGATGAAAATGGTGGCCGGGGCGCCGAACCTGCGTCCCGCCTGGTTTTTCGACGTGCTGCAACAGGGCGAGGGCCTGACCGACGTGGGCACCCACCTGGTGGACCTGGTGACCTGGACGCTGTATCCGCAGACGCTGCTGGACTACCGCAAGGACGTCCGGATCCTGGCGGCCAAGCGCTGGCCCACGATCATGACCCGCGCCGAGTTCCAACAGGTCACCGGCGAGAGGGACTTCCCCGCATTCCTGCGGGACGACGTGAAGGACGACCGGCTGCAGTATTTCTGCAACACGCAGGTCGCCTATACGGTTCGCGGAACGCACGTCAAGCTGGACGTGTTGTGGAACTACGAAGCGCCGGCCGGCGGCGGCGATACGCACCTCGCGGTGTACAAGGGCAGCAAGGCGCGCGTCGAAGTCCGCCAGAAAGGCGAGAAAACCAACCGTCCGGAACTGTACGTCGTCCCGAACAACCCGGGCGCGAAGGCCGAGGTGCTGGCCGCGGTGAAGAACAAAGTACAGGCGTGGCAGCGTGATTATCCCGGCGTGGCCATGCAGGAGGCCGGCCAGGCCATCTGGGTGACCATCCCGGACAAGTACCGCGTCGGCCACGAGGCCCATTTCGCGCAGGTGACCGAGCGCTTCCTGCACTACATGAAGGAACCGAAATCTCTGCCGGCCTGGGAAAACGCCAACATGCTGGCCAAGTACTACACCACCACCGCGGGCCTGCAACTCAGCCACCGGGCCGCGAAGCAGTGAGAACGGGGATGAGATCACGCCACGGGACCCGCTTGGCATGGCTGCTGCTGTTGGTGTGCCTGCCCTGCCCCCTGCCCGCGCAGCTTTCCGAAGGCCCGGCGAAAGGGTGGCTGGTGGCCGTCGGCGGCGGCCGGATCGGCCCGGACATCGTGAAGCGTTTTGTGGCCCTGGCCGGCGGCGCCGATGCCGGCTTCGTTGTTATCCCCACGGCTGCCGAAGACCCGGTTGATCCAGGAGGCGCGCGCGCGCGCTTCGGCAAACAATTCGGCGTCACCAATATCACCGTCCTGCACACCCGCGACCGCCAGGTGGCGGACTCAGACGGTTTTGTCACCCCGCTGCGTGCCGCGTCGGCAGTCTGGTTCAGCGGCGGCCGGCAATGGCGCCTGGTCGAGGCCTATCTGCACACCCGCACGCAACGTGAAATCGAAGCGCTGCTGCGCCGTGGCGGGGTGGTTGGAGGAAGCTCGGCGGGCGCCACCATCCAGGGTTCCTATTTGGTGCGCGGCGCTCCCGAAGGGAACACGATCATGATGGCCAAAGGGCACGAAGAAGGCTTCGGCCTGCTGAAGAACTCGGCCATCGATCAGCACATCAATACCCGCAGCCGGGCCAGCGACCTCATCCCCGTCATCGAGGCTCACCCGGGGCTGTTGGGCATCGGGCTGGATGAATCGACCGCGATTGTGGTCAGCGGCCGCGGCTTCGAAGTGATCGGCGAAGGAAAGGTGCGCATTTACGATGGCCGGGAGCACGACGGCAGGAAGTTTCTCATTCTCGCGCGCGGCGGCCGATTCGACCTCGCCGGCCGGCGCGCCATGTAGGAACAGGCCGTTCTGTTTTTCCTTTAGAACACGAACGGCGGCGGAATCGAGCGGCGGGCCGCAAGGCCCGGTCGTGCAGGGGGCGCCTTCTCCCCGCCCTCAGGGAGCCAGCCAAAAATAGAAGCCCCGAAACCGAAGGTAGCAATCCCGGCAGCGGAAAGGCCGCACCAGGAAGAGGCTGAGCAGCAGGTCCAGCGGCGTGCGGTGCGAGAAGCGGACGTGCTTGCTCCCGCACCCCGGGCACTGCCGGTTCTTCGGGCCCATCATCGTGCGCAACTGCGCTCTCCTTGCGGTTCGGGTTCTTGGGTGCGGCCTGTCCGGGGACGGTTCAAGTAGGGGGGACGTTCCGAATCGAAACAGTCGCGCACCGTTGCCCAAGGGCCCTGGAGCCAAGGGCACACCGCCAAGTGCGTTCTCGGTGAGGGCCAAGGCCGTTCGCGCCGCCATCAGCCTTGCCTTCTGGCGGCCATGCGAGAGCACGCCCAGAAGTGCGCCCTTATATCCAAGGTATGATTTAATTGCATTTCACACCCGCACACAAGCAAGAAGTGCAGAACACAGTTCCAAATCGGGGAAAGCCGCTGCTCCGAAGCCCCCGATGGCCGCTCAGCGCGGTGCTGGCTCTGATTGGCTTCACTGCGGTAATCGCGCAGGTGCTGCTGATGCGCGAACTGATCGTTGCCTTCCAGGGCAACGAAATCACGCTCGGCGTGATGCTGGCTTGCTGGCTGCTGTGGACGGCAATGGGCAGCGCGGTGGTCGATCGGCTGACCCGGCGGCTGGCCTCGCCGCGCAGTCTGGTGGCCGGCCTGCAGGCGGCAGTCGCGCTGGTGCTACCCTTCACGGTGGCGGCCGTGCGGGGCGGCCGAAGTCTCTTGCATGCCGTTCCCGGCGAACTGCCCGGCCCCGGCGCAATCTTCGTGGCTTCGGCTGTTTCCCTCAGCCTGGTCTGCCTGCTTTCCGGATGGCTGTTCGCAGCGGGCAGCCGGCTATACTCCGAACAAACGCATGCATCGTTCGAGACGGCTACCAGCGCGGTCTACGTGCTGGAGGCCCTGGGCGCCGGAATCGGCGGCCTGCTGGTGAGCTTCCTGCTGATTCGGTCTCACTGCGGGCTGGAAATCGCGCTGCTGGTGGGGCTGCTGAATCTGGCGGCCGCCGCCGGCCTAGCCATCGGAAGGCGCCTGCAGCGGGCCATCGTGCTCGGCGCCATGGCGGCCGGCGCCGCTGTTCTTGTCGCGCCCATCGCCCAGCCCGGGCCTGGGGGCCAACGGCCCACCACCCTCTCCACCCGCCTCCAAGGGCGCCTCGATCGGTGGGCGTTCGAGCGCACCTGGCCGGGGTATCGCCTGCTTCGCACCCGCGACACACCCTATGGCCGGGTGGACCTCGCCGAGCGCGAGGGCACCCGGACGGTCTACGAAAACGGCCTGGCGGTGGTCAACCTGCCCGATCCAGCGGAAGCCGAGGAGGCCGTTCACTATGCCCTGCTGGAGCATCCCGCGCCGGCCAGCCTCTTGTTGATCGGCGGAGGCGCCAACGGAAGTCTCGCCGAGGCCATCCGTCACCCGGGTATCACCGGCGTCGATTATGTCGAGCTGGATCCGGCGATTCTCGATCTGGCCCGGGACTTGCTACGGCCCTCTCCCACGCCGGACAGCGGGCCACGGGTGCGCCTGCACAGCGCCGACGGCCGCCTGTTTCTCAAGACCACCGATTCCCGTTTCGACGTCATCGTCGTGAATGTGCCCGATCCGCAGACCGCGCAGTTGAACCGCTTCTACACGGTCGAGTTTTTTCGGGAGGCGGCGCGGAAACTGTCACCGGCGGGAGTGTTGTCATTTCACCTGAAAGCCTCGGAGAATTACGTGGGGCCGGAACAGGCCGAATTCCTGCGCTGCGTGAATGCCACGGTGCGCTCCGTGTTTTCCGAAGTGGCGGTTCTTCCGGGCGACAACGTTCACTTTTTCGCCGCCACCCGGCCCGGCCTGCTGGCCCGCGATTCCGGCGAGTTGCTGGGCCGCCTGCGCGCCAGGCGCCTCCAGACCCTCTACGTGCGCGAGTACTACATTCCCTTCCGGATGATGCCGGACCGCGTGCTCGATCTGGAATCGCAAATCGCCCCGCGCGCCGGAACGCCGATCAACCGGGATTTTGCGCCCATCGCGTATTACTTCGATGTGGTGTTATGGAGCGCGCAGTTCGACGCTTCCTACCGGCTGGTATTCCAGGCCATCACCCGCGCGCGGTTCGGTTGGCTGGCGGCGGGCCTGGCGCTGGCGGTTTCGGCGGCTGCCGCGCTGCTGGCCCGTTCCTTCCTGCGCCGCGGCGGGCCGGCGCAGGCGGGCGCCGCCAGGGCCGCCGCGTTTTGCGTTGCCGCCATGGGCTTCACGCTGCTTGGACTGGAGTTGATGCTGCTGCTGGCCTTCCAGGCTGTCTACGGCTACGTCTACCAGCAACTGGCGGTGGTGATCGGCTGCTTCATGGCGGGAATGGCCCTGGGAAGCTGGCTGGCGATGCGCGCACAGAAAGGCGGGACAGGCGTTCCGGCCTCTGCCCCGGCCGAGTGCCCGGAATCGGAGCTCAGGCGGCAAGGCCTCTGCCACCTGGCCACTTTGGCCGGACTGCAACTGGCGGCTGCCCTGGCGCCCTTGCTGCTCTACCTGGTGTTCCTGCTGCTGGCTCGGGCAGCCGGACCCCTGAGCCTGGCGCTGGCCAGCTACGTGGTGTTTCCGGCCCTGGGGCTGTTCTGCGGAATGCTCGGCGGGTATCAGTTCCCGGTGGCCAGCAGGGTCTATTTCAACCGGGAAGAAACACTTCCAACCTCCGGCCTCCAGCCTCCCGTCTCCAGCCCCAACATCGGCGCGCTTTATGCGCTGGACCTGGCGGGCGCATGCCTGGGCGGCATCCTGCTGAGCGCGTGGCTGGTCCCGGTGTTTGGATTGCTCCGAACCGGGCTGCTCATGGGCGTTTTGAACCTTGGGCCGGCGGCGCTGGCGGCGCTTTGCGCGTGCCAGGCGGGGCGGGCGCGGGCCGCTCCGTAGCCGGCCGGGCGGCCTCGTGTTCGCCGAACACCAGCGCGGAGAAGGAAAAGACGTCGGTCTGCTCGTCCTGCCAGGCGCCCGCCGGCAAACCCGCCTTGCGGCAGGCCTGTTCCAGGAAGGTCATGCGGTCCCAATGCTGTTCGACGGGCACCTGGGGCAGCAGCAGCCCTTCATAGTCGCCTTTCTTCACCACCAGCCCGTCGCGCCCCACCCGGATCTGCTGTACATCAGCCACGCGCCGCAGCGGCGAGAGGACTGAAATCTCGTACTGGAGTTCACCCAACTCCGAGGGCCCCACCGGCGGAAACCGCGTGTCCTTCACCGCGGCGAACGCGGCCACGTCGCGGACAGTCAGCCCCAGCGGCTTCAAGGGCGAGGAGTAGCCGATGCAGCCGCGCAGTTCTCCTTTCTTCTTGAGCGTCACGAAAGCGCCGCGTTCCTGGGCCAGGGCATCGGAGCCGGCGGGAGAATACTGATAGAGCTTTCCCGCCCGGACCGCCGTTTCCGCCGAGCTGCGGGCGATGCGCAGCAGTTCCTGCTTCTCCTGCGGCGTCAGGGTGAAGGGGGCGGCCGAGGCTGCCCGGCCGGATTTGATGAAGGCCACCGAGCCGTAGCCGACCACGCGGTCGCGGTCGCCGGTGACGTCGCCGGAATTCGCGTAGCGGATCAGGCGGGCTTGGTCGGCGCCCAGGCGCTCGGCGGCGATCATGGCCGCCACGATGGGCCCGCCCCCGCAAGCCTCCCAGACGCGGGCCTCGAAGTTGCGCGACATCCCCAGGTAATCCCATTCCTGTATGGCCTGCAGTGTCTTGCGGTCCAGCCGGACTGCTTCCTCGTAGGGGTGGAAGTGCGACAGATCGGAGCTGGCGACGATCAGCGTGTCGCCGGCGCTGCCGATCGACTTGGCCAGCGAGACGCCCAGGGCGCGGCTGAGCTCGTAATTCTGCTCGCCCATGACAATCGGCACCAGTTTGAACGGCCCCAGCACGCGCTGCAGGAACGGCAACTGCACCTCGAGCGCGTGCTCGCCCTGCTCGCCCGCCGGCGCGTGCCCCCGGTCCGACAGCTTTATTTGCGGATGCATCTTGCCGAGCCGGCCGGCAAACTCCTTGTCCACGGGCGCCTGGCCGAGCGGCGTGGCGTAAGCGTCCCCATCGTAAACCGCGGAAAACGGGAAGGCATCGAAGTGGGAAGGAGCGATGATCACCACCCGCGCAAACTTCAGCCCTTTCAGCAGGGCGTAGCTGTGGGCCGCCACGCCTCCGGAATACACGTAGCCGGCGTGCGGAGAGACGAGGCCAAGAATCGGCTGCTTGATCTCCGGCACCTTGGCGCGGGAGAGCAGATCGTCCACCATCTGGGTCAGTTGCTTGGCATCGCCGGGGTAAAACGCGCCGGCCACCGCCGGCCGCCGCACCTTGATCCGCTCCGCCGAGCGCCCGCCATACGGAGCCACCGCGAGCGTCACGACGACCACACAACAAGCAAAAAGGCGGGGAACAAATCGGCGGTACATAGGTGACGCTATTCTAACGCAACCGGAGAGACTCGACGTGGACGAACACGGAGCGATTCAGCGGCGGAATTTGAACCCTTTGACTCCCGCGCGGGTCGGATAATAGAATTAATGAAGGATCCGGTGAAGGAGTTCACCGTTAACCGCTGTCCCCACCTGTAGCCGGGGCGGATGATGACTCCTGACGAGTGGGTTTCTGTCGGGGTCACAGCCCGGCAGGCAATCCACGAAAACAACGGGAGCACGAGCATCGCAATGGGATGGTCGCCATGATCCAGTTGGCTGGCCGGCGTAGCCCTCTCGACCGCGTCGGTGGCCGTCGTTTATGCCGTGATGCTGAAACTGGGGGTCAACGTCACGTGAAAATCGTCATCGTCTCCGATATCCATGGCAACTACGACGCGTTGTGCGCGCTTCCTGAGGGCTATGACAAGCTGTGGGTGCTGGGCGACCTGGTGAACTACGGCCCGCAGCCTTCCGAGGTGATCGAGGAAATCAGGCGCCGGGCCCGAATCGCCGTGCGCGGCAACCACGACCACGCGGTCGGCTTCGGAGTCGATCCCCGGTGTTCGGCGCCCTACCGCGCCATGGCCAGCGCAACACAGCGGTTCACTGAATCGGTTCTTTCCCGCGAACAAAAGGAGTTCCTGGCAAACCTGCCGATCATGGCCACGGCCGAGGCGGGAGACGCGCTGTTTCTGCTGTGCCATGCCAAACCCTCCGACCCCTTGTTCGGCTACTGCCCACCTGAATCGGAGCAATGGCCCAAGGAAGTGGCACGCCTGCTCGCCGATGTCGTGCTTGTCGGCCACACGCACCTTCCCTTCGTCCGCCGGGTCGGGAACTGCACGATCGTAAATCCCGGCAGTCTCGGCCAGCCCAAGGCGGGCGGATCGGAGGCGTCCTATGGCGTCTGGAATGACGGCGTTATCGAGCTGAAGTCATTTCCCTATCCCTTCGAACGGACCATTTCCAAGATCGGTGATTTGCCGATCCCTGACGGCATCCGGCAGGATCTGGCCTCAGTGCTGCGCACCGGCGGCACCTTCTGACCGGCTCACAATAGAAAGGAGCACTCATGTCGAAGATCAGCAAGCTGAACGCACTGGAAATTCTGGACTCCCGTGGCAACCCCACGGTCCAGGTGACGGTGATACTGGAAAGCGGCGCGACGGGCGTGGCGAAAATCCCGTCCGGGGCTTCCACGGGCAAGAACGAGGCCGTCGAGCTTCGCGACGGCGACAAGAAACGCTACCGCGGCAAGGGCGTGCTGAAAGCGGTCGGCAATGTTCTGAACGAGATGCAGCCGGCCGTGGTTGGAATGCCGGCGGACGATCAGGCGGCGCTGGACCACAAGCTGATCGCGCTGGATGGGACGCCGAACAAGGCGCGGCTGGGCGCTAATGCCATCCTGGGGGTGTCCATCGCCGCCGCCCGGGCCATGGCCGGCGAGCGGAAGATTCCGCTCTACCAGTATCTCGCTGCTCGCGACCAGTACCTGTTGCCGGTCCCTATGTTCAACGTGCTGAACGGCGGCAAGCACGCGGACAACAACGTGGACCTGCAGGAATTCATGATCGCCCCCGTAGGCGCACCGACGTTCGCCGAAGCCCTGCGCGCCGCCGCCGAAACGTTTCACACCCTGAAAGATGTGCTTCACAGCAAGGGATACGAAACCAGCGTGGGCGATGAGGGGGGCTTCGCGCCGCGCCTGCGCTCCAATGAAGAGCCCATGGAACTGCTCCGCGCCGCCATCGAGAAGGCCGGCTACAGGCCGGGCGACGACATCGCCATAAACCTGGACCCGGCTGCCAGCGAGTTCTACGAGAACGGCTATTACGTGTTCGGCAAATCGGACCAGTCCCGCCGCACGCCGGCGCAGATGATCGAATACTTCGCCGATTGGCTGAAGAGGTATCCGGAGCTCTACTCGTTGGAGGACGGCTTCTCCGAGGAGGACTGGCCGGGCTGGCGCGAGGCAACCGCGCGGCTGGGCGACAAGATCCAGATGGTGGGCGACGACATCTTCGTTACCAATCCGGCCATTTTCCAAAAGGGGATCGATCAAGGCATTGCCAATTCCATCCTGATCAAGCTGAACCAGATCGGAACCATCACCGAGACGCTGCGCTGCATCGAGCTGGCCCGCGCGAACGGGTATACCGCGGTCGTCTCTCACCGCTCGGGAGAAACGGATGACACCACGATCGCCGACTTTACGGTGGCGACCGGCGTGGGGCAGATCAAGACGGGCTCGGTTTGCCGGAGCGAGCGCGTGGCGAAGTACAATCGCCTGGTGGAAATCGAGCAGGAACTGGGCCCCAAGGGCTGCTATGCGGGGCGCGGGGCCTACGCCCGCTGGCGCAAGTAGGGAGACCGGAATAGGCATGGCCGAACCGCAGAGAGAACAGTCCGCCGACCGCGCCGTCGAGGCCGCAGAGGCGGAAATCCAGCAACTGGTCGACGGACTGAACTCCCTGCTGGAAGGCCGCCTTTCGGCTGAACTGCTGGTAGGATGCGGCGCGCAGGCGATCCCGCCCCTGCGCCGCTTTCTGCTGCACGGCAGGCCCAGCGGCCTGTACCAGCCGCGCCGCTGGGCCGTTCAGGCGCTTGCCCAACTGGGTGCCAGGCAAGTTCTGATCGAATACCTGCTCGCCGAGAGGACAATCGCCGACCCGATCCCGCGACAGGGCGAGGGGGCGGTGGAGAACGAAGCGGCGCGGGCCTTGTCGCGGTGGCAGGACGAGGAAACGCTCCAGACGCTTCTCAAGGTCGCACAGAGCCGGGCGCTTCCCGGTGTCATCGAGGCGCTGGCCGCTTTCCGCCGTCCGGAAGTCGTCCCGCACCTAGTTGCGGCTCTTGAAGATGATTTTTCCCGGCCCACGGCCGAAGAGGCGCTAAGACAAAGGCCCGAGGAAGCAAGGCCTGCGCTTCTTCAGGCCGCTTTCGCCCGCCGTACGGTCGCCGGCGCCGAAACACCTTCCGGTCTGCGCGCTCGGCGCAGCGCGCTGCGCCTGCTCGCCGAGATCGGCGTGCCAAGCGGCGATTGGCCGAGGTTGCGGAGGCTGCTTGACGAGAGCGATCCGGAGATCGCTGTGCTGGCCTGCCGTCTGGCCTTGCAGACGGCGGGTGGAGGCGAACGGGAACTTGCAGTCCGGCGCTTGCTTCATGAACTTGACCGCCTCGATTGGTTCCTGCAAGACGAGGCACGGGAATGCCTGGAACAGCACTTCGACGCCGCGCAGTTCTTCGTCGAGGCCGAAATCGCGCGGCTCCGTTCGCTGCCCGACAGCGACGTGAAATCAAACGCCGTTCTGCGGACTCTTCTGGCCCTCAGGAAGCGAGCGACGGGCCGCCAACAGATGGGCCCGCCGCCCGGATGAGTCCAACCGGCTGGCGGAAAGTCAGACCGCACGGGAGACCGTGATGAAGGACGTAATCTGGATCACGCTGGGAGCCGCCGCCGGAGCAAACCTGAGGTTTGCGGTGAGCCGCTGGTCGGCAAGGCATATATCGGCTTCGCTGCCTTACGGCACATTGATTATCAACGCAACCGGGAGCTTCCTGCTGGGCTTCTTCCTGATTTGGACGACCGAGCGCGTGCTGGCCGACCCCCGCTGGCGGTCGCTGGTCGCCGTCGGCTTCTGCGGCGCATACACCACATTCTCCAGTTACAGCTACGAAACGTTTCACCTGTTTGAACAGGGCCACTACACGCTGGCTCTCGGGAATTTTGCCGCCAATAACCTGCTGTCGTTTCTTGGTGTAATCGGCGGCGCCATCCTCGCACGGGCGGTATAGTCATGGCGCAAGAAGCGGTTAAAATCTCCATCTACATCAACGAAGCGGATCGCTGGAATCACAAACCGCTTCACTTGGAAGTCCTGCGGATGCTGTACCAGGAGGGTTGCGCCGGCGGGACCGTCCTGCGGGCCGTCGCGGGCTTCACCGGCCGAACGGGGGTCCAGACGACATCCCTGGTGGACGCGGGCGGGAAGCTTCCGCTGGTGATTCAGTTCATCGATAGCCCCGAACACGTCGCTCGCGTCATGCCCATCCTCAAGAAGATGGCCGGGCATCGGTTGATCATTCGAGAGTCGGTGGAGATCGAGGACCCGGCTGGCTAGCCGCGCCAAGCGTTGACAGGCAGCCACGTGTGGAAAGATAATGAGGTTGCAGGTGTTGGAGTTCACCTTAAACCGCCCACATTGGGCAAATGACTCCTACCAGGGATTTTTCTTGGCAGGGGTCGTTTCCCAAGCCTGATTCGGCCCTCCCGATAGAAATCCTCGGAACATGGGACTTTGCTTAACACCAGCGCTGCCGAGCGCGCGGCGCAGGCCACGAGGGTGATCCGCGATGGAACCGGCATCCGGTGAGGGGGACGGCTCCCTCAACCCGTACCATAAGCACCACCTGCTGGTGAGCTGCCAGTACGTGGACCAGCTTCTGTCCGACATCGAGAACATCTTGACGGCCGCCTCTTCCAAAGCTGCCTTCCCCAAGTACGCCGTCGATATCGGCCCGGCCCAAAAGAAGGTAGTCGAAGATTACATGGCGCGCATCCGGGCCCAGATGCTGCGGGTGATCGAGGGGCAGGGGATCGAACGAGCGGCGCCGCGGCTCGGGGCGCTGCACTCCATCCAGACCACGCTGCTGTTCGTGGAGAACAGCCTGGAAGAGCTGAAACCCAAGTACATGCGCGGGTACGGCCGGGTGCCGGAAGCCGCCGTGCCGGAGTTGAACGGGCTGGTGACCGAACTGCAAGGGTTGGTGGAAAAGCTGAGGGCTTACCTCGCTCAGGACCTGGGCAAGGACCTGCAAGGGCGTCTGGCGCGGCTGGAGCAAACCACCGGCGAGATTGAGCTGCTCCGGACGCTGGAGCGGATCATCACCGGCCACGGCCTGGTCGAGTTTCGCCAGGCACTCTCGATCATCGTGGACCGCATGGAGGAGAACAGCTTCGAGATCGCGCTGTTCGGCCGCGTCAGCTCGGGCAAGTCGTCGCTCCTGAACCACCTGCTGCAGTCGCCGGTCCTGCCGGTTGGTGTGACCCCGATCACCGCGGTTCCGACGCGCATTCAGCACGGATCGGCCCCGCGATTGACCGTCTGGTTTGCCGGGCACGCGGCGGAGCGGTTCTCTATCGAGAAGCTGGCGGAATTTGCCGACGAGCGGCGGAACCCGGCCAACTCCCGGAATGTCACCCGCATCCTGCTCGAGCTGCCGTCATCCCGCCTGCCGGCCGGCGTGGTGTTTGTGGACACGCCGGGGCTCGGCTCGCTGGCCACCGCCGGGGCGGCCGAAACCATGGCGTACCTGCCCCGCTGCGACCTGGCGTGCGTGCTGATCGATGCCGGCTCGACTCTGACGCAGGAAGACCTGGTTACGATTCGCTCGCTGTACGAGGCGGCGATTCCGACGTTCGTTCTTCTGAGCAAGGCCGATCTGCTCCAGGCGGAAGACCGGGCGCCCGTCCTCCAGTACATCGCCGATCACCTCACCTCGGACCTGGGGCTCCGCCTCGCGGTTCATCCCGTGAGCGTCGTCGGCGAGCATACGGTGATGTTGGGGCGCTTCCTGGAACAGGAATTGCTCCCGCTCTACGCCCAGCAACAGACACTGGCCCGGCAGTCGTTGCGCCGGAAGATCGGCTCGCTGCGGGAAGGCGTGGAAGCGGCGCTGCGCGTGCGCCTGGAGCGCGCGACCACCCGGCCACCGGGCGACGGTCAACGGGCCAGGCACGTCGAGACGGCCCTGCGGCGGGCCACCGGCAAGATCGAAGAGGCAAGGCTGCTGTGCGATAAGCAGGCGGACGAGGTTTCGGAACTCGCCCGGCCGGCGCTGGAGCGGGCCGCCTCGGCGATTGTCGAGGCAGGCATGGCGAAGGACGCACCAGATTCGGATTTCGCCGGACACGTCACGGAGGCGCTCACGCACGCCTCCGCCGAGCCGGCCGCGGCCATCTACCAAGCGCTGGAGAAATTGAGCCGGTCGCTGGCCAGAGCGCTCGACCAGGCTGCTCAGGCCCTCGACCTGAAGGATGCGCCGTCCGAGAAGGAACTGGCCGCTGGCTTGAAGGAAATGCCGCGGCTCGACCTGGGGATGTTGCGGCTTGATCTCCGCCCGGCTTTCCGGTTCGCCGTCGGGAAGCGCATGGCGCACAACCGCGTGGCCAGGCGCTTGCGCGCGCAAATCGGAGCACAGGTTCAGCAGGCGTTCCATTCCTACGGCCGCTTGCTCGAGGCCTGGGCCAACCGGACGCTGGCCGAGCTGCGAAGCCGCTTCGATTCGCATGCCGATGCCTACCGCGCGCAACTGGAGCGGTTGATCGGCAAAGGCGGCGTTTCCGAACGGGATCGGGAAGCCATCCAGCAGGACCTGGAGGCGCTGGCGCAATCGGCTCCGGCAGGGCAGGTTCCAGTGTTGACTCCCCAGGACGCACGGCCATGACCGCACTGATTCGGCAGACCGACTCTCGCCTTTATCGCCACGCGTTCATGATTCGGTCGCGTGCGGATTTTCCCGAGGGGTTTGAATCGCCGGAGAAGCCGATCGATTTCCGTTTTGCGGTGTTTTTGCCTGCGCCGGTACGCGGCCGATCGGGCGCCAGCGCGGCCGCCCCCACGGTGCTTTCCATCTGTTGCGGCCAACTGGGCATTCAGCGGCACTATTCGCTGAGGGAGCGGCCGATCTGGATTTCCTTGGTTGACCTGCGCGTGGTGGAATCGGCCCGGTTTTTGCTTTGCGCTTGG
>Ga0315280_10002350_pt1 | contig 30788 bp, 21 predicted proteins | sample YL17G06_40_MG_FD_203697 | JGI IMG/M metagenome (GOLD analysis project Ga0315280, IMG submission 203697) | Sediment microbial communities from Yellowstone Lake, YNP, Wyoming, USA - YL17G06_40 | ecosystem: Environmental > Aquatic > Freshwater > Lake > Sediment | place: USA: Wyoming | collected... | reverse complement strand
CCCTGTTGCCTGTTCCCTGTTGCCTGTTCCCTGTTGCCTGTTCCCTGTTGCCTGTTCCCTGTTGCCTGTTCCCTGTTGCCTGTTCCCTGTTGCCTGTTCCCTGTTGCCTGTTCCCTGTTGCCTGTTGCCTGTTCCCGGTTCCCTGTTCCCGCCTTTGTGTTTACACTTCCCAGCCCTTGCGGTACTCGCGGCGGATGTATTGGTCGGCCTCGGGGCAATTCTTGGCTTTCATGGCGGCGGCGTCCCACTCGAACTTCCGGCCCACGCGGATGGCCAGGTTGCCCATGAGGACGATCTCGGCCAGCGGGCCGCCCCAGTCGGTGAAGTTCGACATGGCCGGCAGGCCGCCCTTGATCGCGCTGAGCCATTCTTTCTTGTGGCCCGGCGAACGCGGGATAGTCGGCTCCGGCCCCTTGTACGCCTTCATCTTCTCTTCGGGAATGATCCGCCAACTGGCGGCATCGCTTACCAGGATCGTCCCCCCGTCGCCGATGAACATGGACCCGTTGGAGGGCAGTTTGCGGCCCTCTTCGAGTTGGGGCGGCCGCGGCGGCAGGTTCGGAATCTCGTACTTGACCGAACCGTCGGCCCCTTTGCGCGGCTTGCGGCCGTCCCACCACCTGACCGTGACCGGCGGCAAGGCGCCGCGCGCGGGGAACTGGTACGTCACGGTCGACCAGTGCGGGCCGGTCTCATTGGAGTTCCCCTCCTGCTCGGCCTCGACGGTGTACGACTTGGCGTCGGCGAGTTTGAGCGACCACACGGCGCTGTCCCAGAAGTGGCAGCCCATGTCGCCCAGGGCACCGGTGCCGAAGTCCCACCAGCCGCGCCACGCAAACGGGTGCAGGTGGTCGTGGTAATCGCGGTAGGGGGCCGGGCCGATCCAGAGGTCCCAGTCGAGGTTCGCCGGCACGGGCTTGGAGGGCGGACGCTGGGCGATGCCCTGCGGCCAGATGGGCCGGTCGGTCCAGATATGCACTTCCTTGACCGTGCCGATGGCCCCGGCCTGGACGTACTCCACCAGCCGCCGCACGCCCGTCTCGGCGTGGTTCTCGTTATCGTGCTGCGTGGCCGCCTTGTACTTGCGGGCGGCCTCGGCCAGCATGCGGGCCTCATAGATGGAATGCGTCAGCGGCTTCTCGGTGCAGACGCCCTTGCCGAGTTTCATGGCGGTCATGGAGATGACGGCGTGGGTATGGTCGGCCGTCGAGACCATGATGCCGTCGATCTCTTTCTGGGCCTCGAGCATCTTGCGGAAGTCGGTGTACGTCTTCGCGCCTGGGTGTTCCTTGAGTCCGGCCTCGCAGCGGTCCCTGTCGACGTCGCACAGGGCCACGATGTTGGCGCCGTCGTTCTTGAGCCAGAGGCGGTTGGCCTTTCCTTGACCGCCGACGCCGACAATGCCGACGTTCACGGTCTCGTTGACGGCGTAGGTGGTGGAAGACCGGGCAGCCATGAGCGTAAAAGCCGACGCGGTGGCGGTGGTCTTCAGGAACTGGCGGCGGGACAGTACGTGAGCCACGTCATCCTCCTTGATTAGGGCCGGTTCGTCAGCCGCGCAGGCCGCGGCGCCGCGGCCAATTCGCACTTCGGTCTGCCGCGGCGGGGCCGCGGCCTACATGCCGCGTCAGGATGGTAGGTCGTGGTGTGGCCCGCGTCAAGGTGATTACGCTGGTTCAAGTAATCGTGGTTCAAGTAATCGTTTGACGTGGTTCACGCCGATGGTATACTCGTATAATCTCCCCGGCGGAATCGCAAGCCGGGGCACAGGGGATCCTGGAGGTGCAGCGTGCCGGCACACGGAACAACCCACGGGCGTAACCGCCGCGTCGAGGTCCCCGTTGCCGCGCGCTCCGGTATTGCCGCGGTCATTGTAGAGAGCGGAGGGCCCCGGGCGTAGGCGCGGCCAGGCAGATGCGTCCCGGGGTGGTTGGCCCCGGGTTTTTTTGTTTCCGGTTTGCGTCACAGCCGGCCGCGGCTGTGGCCTCGGCGAGGCGAAAGCCATGACGAACATAACGATCTACGACACCACCCTTCGCGACGGCATGCAGGGCGAGGGGGTCAGTTTCAGCCTCCAGGATAAACTCGACATTGCCCAGCGCCTCGACGATCTGGGCGTCCATTGCATCGAGGCGGGCTACCCGGCCTCGAACCCCAAGGACCAGGCCGTGTTCGAGGCCCTGGTGCGGCGGCCGCTCAGGCGCGCGATGCCGGTGGCGTTCGGCATGACGCGGCGGGTGGGCGTCAGGGCGGAGGACGATGCCACGCTCCAGGCGCTACTGGGCGCACAGACGCCCGCCGTGGCACTCGTGGGAAAGGCCTGGGACTTCCACGTCACGAAGGTCCTGCGCACCGACCTCGCAGAGAACCTGGCGATGATCCGCGATTCGGTGCGCCTGATGAGGGACGCCGGCCGCACCGTCTTCTTCGATGCCGAGCATTTCTTCGACGGCTACAAGGCGAACCGCGAGTACGCCCTGACCGTGGTGCGGGCGGCCCTGGAGTTCAAGGCCGACTGGATCGTCCTGTGCGACACCAACGGGGGCCGCATGCCAGAGGAGATCGCCGAGATCGTGGCCGCCGTGGCCCACGAGGTCGGCGGCCGCCTGGGCATCCACTGCCACAATGACGCGGGCCTGGCCGTGGCCAACTCGCTGGCCGCCGTCCAGGCCGGCTGCACACAGGTGCAGGGCACGATCAACGGCATGGGCGAACGCTGCGGGAACGCCGACCTCTGTGCCGTCATCCCGAACCTGGAACTCAAGATGGGCCGGCCCTGCGTGGGCCGCGAAAACCTGGCCCGGCTGGCCGACACCGCGCGATTCGTCTACGACATCGCGAACCTCCAGATGACGCCCGGGCAGCCGTACGTCGGCCCGAGCGCGTTTGCCCACAAGGGCGGCATGCACGTGGCGGCCGTGACGCGAGACCGCAAGACCTACGAGCACGTGGACCCGGCGCTGGTGGGAAACACCCGCCGCATCCTCATCGGCGAACTCTCGGGCCGCGGCGCCATCCTGGCCAAGGTGGCCGGGACGCCCTTCGAGACCGATGCGATGCTCCAGCGAAAGGTCCTGAAGGAAGTGCAGCGCCTGGAGAACCAGGGATACCATTTCGAGGCGGCCGAAGCGTCGTTTGCACTCCTGGTGCGAAGGCTGGCGGGCCTGGCGCGGCCGTTCTTCGACCTCGACCACTACAGCGTCGCCATCAAGAAGGACAACACGCGGGTGCCCGTGACCGAGGCCACGGTGAAACTGCGGGTCGGCCAGGAGTGGCATCATACCGTGGCCGAGGGGGACGGCCCGGTCAACGCCCTCGACGGCGCACTCAGGAAGGCCCTCCAGGCGGCGTACCCGAACCTGAAGCAGATGAGCCTGACGGATTACAAGGTCCGCGTCATCAACTCCGGGGCGGGGACGGCCGCACGCGTCCGCGTGGTCATTGAGTCGCGCGACGCCAAGGAGCACTGGGGCACCGTCGGGGTATCGGAGAACATCATCGACGCCTCGTGGCAGGCGCTGGTCGAGAGCATCGAGTACAAACTCACGAAAGACCTTGAGAATGCCAATGAACGAAGCCAGTAAGGAACCGTTTGACGGGGAGCCGGAGGCCGGAGAGCCGCCGGGGCGGCCGGCCGCGCTATCGGGCCGCGGCGCCGACGCCCTGCCGAAGGTCTACGAACCTTCGCGCGTCGAGCAGCGCATCTACCGCGTGTGGGAAGACGGCGGGTACTTCCGCGCCGACGCGGAGGCGCCCGGCCGCTCGTACACGATCGTGATTCCGCCGCCGAACGTCACGGAGCGGCTGCACGTGGGCCATGCCCTGAACAATGTGCTCCAGGACATCCTGGTCCGCTGGCGGCGCATGCAGGGGCGCAGGACCTTGTGGCTCCCGGGCACGGACCACGCCGGCATCGCGACGCAGGCGGTGGTCGAGCGGCGCATCTTCCAGGAAGAAAAGAAAACGCGGCACGACCTGGGCCGCGAGGAACTCGTGCGCCGCATCTGGGCCTGGCGCCAGGCGTGCGGCGACATCATCCTCCAACAACTCCGGTGCATCGGTTGCTCGTGCGACTGGACGCGCACGCGGTTCACCCTGGATCCGATCGGTGCGCGGGCCGTCCGCCAGACGTTCTACAAAATGTTCTCGGACGGGCTCATCTACCGCGGCAAGCGCCTCGTCAACTGGGACACGCACCTCCAGACCGCCGTGGCCGACGACGAACTCTACCACGAGACCGTCAAGGGCCACCTGTGGCACATCAAGTACCCGGTCAAGGGCGAAGCGGGGCGGTTCATGATCGTCGCGACCACGCGGCCCGAGACGATGCTCGGCGACACGGCCGTCGCCGTGCACCCCGGGGACGCGCGGTACAAGGACCTTGTCGGCCGCACGGCGATCCTGCCGCTGCTGGAGCGAGAGATCCCGATCATTGCCGATGGAATCCTGGTGGACCCGAAGTTCGGCTCCGGCTGCGTCAAGGTTACGCCCGCCCACGACCCGAACGACTACGAGGCGGGCCTGCGGCATCACCTGGAGATGATCAACATCCTGACGCCCGACGGGCACATCAACGACAGCGGCGGCCCGTACAAGGGCCTCGAGCGGTTCACCGCCCGCAAGCGCGTCGTGGAGGACCTTCAGGCGCGGGGCCTTCTGGAGAAGGTCGAACCCTACCAGACCGAGATCGGCCACTCGGACCGCTCGAAGACGCCGATCGAGCCGTACCTCTCGGAGCAGTGGTTCGTGCGGATGGCCGACCTGGCCGAGCGGGCGATGCAGGCCGTCAGCGACGGCCGCGTGAAGTTCCATCCCGAGCGCTACGGCCGCACGTACCTAGACTGGCTGAGCCAGAAGCGCGACTGGTGCATCTCGCGGCAGTTGTGGTGGGGCCACCAGATACCCATCTGGTCGCAGGACCTGGAATTGCCCGCCGACGTGACGCCGGCGCCGCTCGCCGGCCGCGACACCGACGCCCGGACGCTTGCCGCGTTCAACCGGACCATTAAGGGCGGCGACTTCTTCCGCGATTACCTCAAGGGCGCGGGGCGGTTCTTCCTCCGCACCGACGAGCATCCCGAGAAACCCGGCTGGATCCGCACCCACTTCTGCCCGGCCGAAGAGAACCCGGAACTCCAGAAGCGGCTCGAGGCGGCCGGATGGACACGCGACGCCGACGTCCTCGACACCTGGTTCTCCAGCGCCCTGTGGCCGTTCTCGACCCTCGGCTGGCCCGACCAGACGCCGGACCTCAAGGCGTTCTACCCGACCGACGTCCTCGTGACCGCCCGCGAGATCATCACCCTGTGGGTTGCCCGGATGGTCATGATGGGCCTGTACAACCTGGGCAAGGTGCCGTTTGCGGATGTCTACATCCATGCTATGATCCAGGACGACGAAGGGCGGCCGATGAAGAAGAGCCTCGGCAACGGCGTCGACCCGCTCGACATCATCGCGACGCACGGCGCAGACGCCCTGCGCTTCACCCTGGCGTGGATGACCACCGAGACGCAGGACGTGCGGCTGCCGGTGGTCAAGGACCCCGCGACGGGCCGAAACACCTCCCCGAAGTTCGACATGGGCCGCAACTTCTGCAACAAACTCTGGAACGCCGTGCGGTTTGCCCTGATGAACCTCGAGGGGGCACAGGATGCCGCCTTCGACCCCAGGAAGATGCGGCTGGAGGACCGCTGGATCCTGTCGCGCGTCGAGCGGACCTCGCGCACGGTCGACCAGGAACTCGAGGCGTTCAATTTCCAGGCGTCGCTCGTGGCCCTGTACGATTTCTTCTGGCACGACCTGTGCGACTGGTACCTGGAGGTCATCAAGCCGCGGCTGAGCGACCCGGCCGCACGAGGCGTGCCGCAGAGGATCCTCGCCTATTCGCTCGACCGGACGCTGCGCCTGATGCACCCGTTCGTGCCGTTCGTCACCGAGTCGGCCTGGGAGGGCCTGGCCGCCACCGTGCCCGACCGGAGTCTGCCGGGCCTGGCGGCTGCGGCGCCGAGCGAGCGGCTGATTGTGGCCGCATGGCCCCGGCCGGTCGAAGCACTGATGGACGAGGCGGTCGAGAAGGAGTTCGGCCGCCGGCAGGAACTGATCGAGGGCGTCCGCAAGGCCAGGGCCGAGAGCGGCCAGTCGGCCTCCAAAGTGGCGGTCTACATTCCCGAGCCTGCCGGCCAGGAGGAGTTCATCGCCTCAACGTTCGACGCCTACGCCGACCTGGCGGGGGTGACCGAGGTCCACGTCGGCGCGCGGCCGGCGGCCGGGCAGGTCTGCTCGTCGGCCTACGTGGCCTCGCTGGGCAGTTCGGTCTACGTGCCGATGCCCGAGGACATGATCCGCAAGGAGCGGGAGCGCATCGCCCGCGAGATGGAGGAAAAGGAGCGGCTGCTGGCCGGCATCGAGGGGAAACTCAAGAACAAGCAGTTCGTCGAGCGCGCCCCGGCCGAGGTCGTCCGGCGCGAGCGGGCCCGCGCCGAGGAAGCCCGCGCCGCCCTCGCCGCCCTCGAAAAGCGCCAGGCCGAACTGGGCAACGGATGAGACAGGGCATTGTAGACCCTCTGTTGGGCGGCCGAGCCTTGCCCCGTGGGCGTGCGGCGGGTATGGTTGCAGATGGCAAGTCTGCGGAGATGGCCTATGAGACGCGACGAAGTCCTGAAGATACTCCGAGAGCAGCGCGACAGGCTGGCCGCGTTCTCGGTCAGGTCCCTCGCCATCTTCGGGTCAGTCGCGCGGGGCGAGGCGGCGCCGTCCAGTGACGTCGATGTACTGGTGGAGTTCGATCCCGACAAGGCCGTCGGGCTTCTGGCCTTCATCGGCCTGAAACAGTACCTCGAAGAGATCCTCGGCAGTCCGGTTGACTTGGTTACTCTTCAGGCACTGCGAGGCCGCATGCGAGACCGAATCCTGAAGGAGGCCATTCATGCCGCCTAGAGACTGGACGATGCGTATCGAGGACATTGCCGGTTGAGCATGCCCCCGGCTGGGCGAGCGGACCGCCGGGCTCCGGTTCGGCGCTTGGCCCGCTTGCCCTTACAGGCGGGCGTGCTAGAATGGCTAGGGTACTTGCTATAGGGGCCTTCGATGCAGATTCGCTGCGACCTTATCCGTATCATGATCAGCGAGACCGAGGACCAGCAGGTCATCGTGCTCAAGGAAGCCGACGGCGACCGCGTGTTTCCGATCGTCATCGGTTTCTTCGAGGCGGCCGCCATCGACCGGCGGATCAAGGGCCATGTCCTGCCGCGGCCGATGACCCACGACCTCCTGGGAATGGTGATCGAGGCGCTGGGCGGGCGGCTTACGCGCGTCTGCGTGACGGACCTCAAGGACCACACGTTCTACGCGAACCTTGTCATCGAGCGCAACAAGGACCAGATTCTCGTCGACGCCCGGCCGTCGGACGCCATCGCCCTGGCCGTGGCCAACAGTACGCCCATCTACGTCGAGGACCACGTCTTGAACGAAGTGGCCGGCCCCGGCGGGTTCAAAGTCTGACAGCCCCCCGCCCGCCATGTGGCACAGGTTCGGCGTTGCGCAGCAGTCCGGCCTCTTCCACGAGGGCAGGGGGGAGTACGAGAGCAGGGCGCCTGGAGAGCCGATGAGTCGCAGTGCGTGGATTGCCGTCGCCGTGGGGCTGCTCTTCGCCGGCCCGGCCCTTGCCGCCCATCCCGATGCCGCCAGGACCCTCGTGGTGGCTTCCGAGACGGTGCCCGACGGCCTTCGGGTGGCGCGCCATTACATGGCGGCGCGCGGCATCCCGGAAGGGAACCTCTGCATCGTCAAGGCTCCCGCCGACGAGGCCATCACCCGCCAGGAGTTCGACGAGACGCTGTGGAAACCCCTGCGAACGTTCCTCGCGCGATGGGAAGGGCGGCTCGACGTGGCCCTGCCCGACGGCCTGCTGCGCCTGCAACTCGGCAGCCGCCGCGCCAAGTACCTCGTGCCGGTGTACGGCGTGCCCATCAAGGTCAAGGAATACGAAGATGTCAAGACAATGTACATGTCCCGCGCCTCGGCCGTCGACAGCGAACTGGCCCTGCTGCCGCAGGGCGGGCACAAACTGGTCGGCAGCCTGCCGAACCCGTATTTCGGGGCCGACGCCCCGTTCGGCCCGCCGCTCGACGGCCTGATGGTCCTGGTGTCGCGGCTCGACGGGCCGAGCCCGGCGATCGCCGCGCGCCTTGCCGACGACGCCGTCTGGGCCGAGCAGCGCGGCCTTCGGGGCCGCGCCTACGTCGATGCCCGCGGGATCAAGACCGGCCCCTACGCCGTGGGCGACGAGTGGCTCCTGCGGGCGGCCGCCATGCTGCGACGCGCGGGATTCGATACCGACGTTGACACCAGCCCCGACGTCTTCCCGCCGGCCCGCCCGATGCCCGACGCGGCCGTCTACCTCGGCTGGTACACCGAGAACGTCGCAGGGGCGGTCGCCCGCCCCGACTTCAAGTTCAACCGCGGGGCCGTCGCGTACCATCTCCAGAGTTTCACGGGGGCGGCCGTCCGCGACCCCGCCACGCACTGGGTCGGGCCGCTCCTGGCGCGGGGCGCCTGCGCGACGGCCGGCGCGGTCTACGAGCCGTTCCTCAACGGAACTCCGTATATTGATATTCTCATGGACCGCCTGCTGCGCGGATACTCCTGGGGCGAGGCCGCCTACATGGCCGAGGCGATGCTCTCCTGGCAGATGTGCTTCATCGGCGACCCGCTGTACCGGCCGTTCGGCCGCGTGCGGCAGGCGTCAGAGCAGCGAAGCCGTACGGGTGCAAACGGCATAGGCCAATGAATGGAAGGCTGCGCTGGGCTTGAGCGCCGAAGTGGCAGCAAAGGGCCAGATCAGTTTGGCACTCTTGTTGTAGACGGCGATACCGAATCCCTCGAACTTGCCGTAAGCATTCAGGGGTCTTTCTCTTGGTATCGATCTGCCGCAAATGCCTTGAACCTGCTTCAGTCCTGCTGCGTCCGCCGCCCACTCGGGGAAACAGATGATGCCTCCTACAGCGCAGAGTGGAAAACGCTCATGCAGGTTTGACGCGAAGGCAACCAGGTCATTGTGCCCGTTCTTCCAGTTCTTCTTGAAACTCTCCATGGATTGGAAGTGCTTGGGGTCTACGGCCAGGACAAGGCCGGCTTCCGGGTTGGTCATCCAAACGTCGACTTCCTGCCATCTCACGGCGCCGAGGAAGTCCTTCCCCCGGTGAAGCACCTGCCAAGACGGTTTCGCAAGGTGCTTCAGGACATCCGTTCTTCCCTGGTGTACAAGTATGCGCCTGAGGTAATCAGTGATGCAGGTGGCGGCCCATTGCTGAAGTGCTGTGGCCAGAGATTGTTGCTTGGCCTTTGGCAGGGCATCTTGGGGGCTAGCGGCCAAGTGGGGCGCCACGATTTCTCCCCAGACTTTGTCTTCAATGGTTGCCATTTTGCTTATTTTTTCTTCGCGCGATGAGTTTCAGAAGAATGCGTCTTGCCGTCCTGTATTGGACCGAGGTGATGGAATCAGGCGTCACGCACTTGTCTACGATCTCGATCGCTTTCTGCAGTTGCTGTTGGCGAACCAGTGTGTCCACCCTTGCAAAGACTCTGTCCAAGGACGGCAGGGGTGGGGGCAACGGAATGCCATTGGCCTCGCCTGGCATTAGTTCGAGAACGCCTCCTCCGTAACTACGGCCCATCAGTTCGCAGGCAATCAAGGTCCAGGTATTCAAGAATCCCACAACATGGCGCTTGGCATGAGCGGGGCGGTGCCAACGGACCCGGTGAATTGTATCTGTCGAAGTGCAAATCTTCACGAGGTGAACGAGCCGGGGGACTTGACCGGCTTGCCTCAACAGAAGCGCGTCGGCGGGCCACACGCTTGGCACCGCATACCACGGCTCCCTCATGCGGCACTTGAATCGCTTGTTGATGCCCTGCTCCTCGCCTTCCTTCAGGTAGTTACGAAGTGGCGTAGGCAGTCGGTCCTTGGGCTCAGCGGTGTCGATAAGCCAGCACGGGCGACCATCGTCGGCCAAGCGCCGAAAATCGGTGCCGTCAAACTCGATCCCCTGAAGGTCTCTGGCGCTACTTACTATGGGCGTGCATAGGTCAGTGCCGCCGAGTGCTTCTGCTTGGGCGCGTGAGACGACGAAAAACTCGTTGTAGCCCGTTACAACGCCCACCTCGACACGGCCGTACTCACTGAACCGGCTCCAATCCAGTTCCGCAAAGGATTGACTCACCGTCCCGCGCTCGTTGTCAGATAGAAACAAGTGGGTCCATTTGTGGAACCAGTTCCATGGGGGCGCTGGGTGAGTCGGGTAGGGAGGGCCGGATTCCATTTCACGAAAACCCATTGTCTGCAAGCCGGATGGTTCCGTGGGATCATTGTCGCACAACAGTAATACCACCGCTTGCTGCACAGAGGGGAAGAGGTCGCCATTCGGGAAGCACACGACGATTCTGCGAAACCGCGCAAGCAAGTATTGTCTCAGTCCTTCCGCGTAGCCGACATGCAGGAGTTCCTCGGGAATCACCAGAGCAAGGCGGCCATCCTGGTTGAGGAGTCTGCAACTGATCGCCAGGAATGGCGCCCAGGTGCTCATAAGGCGCGACGGCGTCAAACCCATTTGTCGCATCTGCGAGAAAGCCAGCCCGCGGCTGGTTTCTGGAAAAAGATGGGACCGAATGAAGGGGGGATTGCCCACCACCGCATCGAACTGCTGAGCCCCCGGCGCCCACTCGAAGAAATCACGGCAAACCGCTCGGGCAGAGCGCGCCGCTTCGGCATCCACGTCTACCCCTGTGCACTGGGGCTTCCGGTTGCCCAATTGCCGCAGTCGCTCTCTTGTGGCATCCAGAAAGACGCCATCGCCACACGATGGATCCAGGACGCTGTCCGACGGTGCGCGCACCGCCCATCGCACGAGTGCGGCTGCCGCTCTCGGCGGGGTATACACGGAGCCCAGGGTCTTCTGCGTGGCGGAGTTCTCTCTGTAACGGTTCGCTGCAAGGATAGTCATAGATCCGCGCCGATTCCCCAAGCCCTGCGTGCACTGCAGGGCAATGCACAATGCCTAGGGCTTGGCCCCTTGGGCTGCGCCCCGTCGAGCCGTATTCTAGAGTTGACCTGATGCTGGGTCAAAGCCAAAATCTCCGGCGGTCAGCGGAGTGCCACCATTGTCTCACGGTGCGCCGCGCTGCAAGTACCGCTCCGCCTCCTCGGGCGTGATGCGGCGGGGCTGGGTCGCCGTGGCGGAGCGCAGGCGCCACTCGCCGTCGGGGTCGCGCGCCAGCACGCCTTCCCACGTCACGCGTTCGTACTCGCGCGGAACCAGGGGCCGCCAGCCGGGGGCGGGGCGGAACCGGTAGACCTGCGTGACTTTGGCCGTGTCGTCCGGACGCTCGATGACCGGCATCTCGGCCGTGGCCCGGACCTGCTTGAGGGCGGTGCGGACCACCCCGGCCAGGACGCTCTTGTCGGACGCCCCGTTCTGGTATCGGTCCGAGACCCGCTCCAGCAGCGCGTCGGCATCTCCGTTCTTGACGGCCCTGGCCATCGCGTCGAGCGTGCGGACGATCTTCTCGTGGTCCGTCTCGACGGCCCACGCGACAAAGGTGAGGGACGCGCCGATGGCCAGGCAGGCAACGGCGGCAATGCGGGCCCGCTTCGAACCGCTCCGCATCCAGGCGATCCCCGCCACGAGGGCCGCAAGGCCCAGGACCACCAGCAGCGTCAGCGGGTTCTCGAAGCAAAGGTACTTCAGAAGTGCCATGCCGCCCTCCATAACAGGCCGCTTCCTTGAATCCATGATACGCGGCGCCCCCGGGGGCCGTCACGGCAAAAGTGGCGGTTCCGAGGGCGAGGTTTTGCATTGCATCGGCTTTGCGCGCGGCTATAATTCCTGCGACTTTTGCCCGACGGACACAAAGAGTTTCCCAGGGGCCAAGGAAAAGGGAGGTCTATGTTCAAGCAGCGCCTCTTCACGCCCGGTCCGACGCCCGTCCCGGAGGAGGTCCTCCTGGAATTGGCGCGTCCGATGTTCCATCACCGCACGGCCGAGTATCGAAAGATGCTCGAGCAGGTGACGAAAGACATGCAGTACGTCTTCGGCACCGCCCAGGAGGTCTACACGATCACCGGTAGCGGCACGGCGGCGATGGAGTCGGCGGTGGCCAGCGTCGTGACCCCCGGCGAGAAGATCGTCGCCGTCCGCAGCGGCAAGTTCGGCGAGCGGTGGTCGGAACTCGGCGACGCCTTCGGCGCCCAGGTCGTGAACCTCGACATCGCGTGGGGCGCCGCGGTCGCCCCGCGCGACATCGCCGCGGCCCTCGAGGCGAACCCCGACACGGTGGGCGTTTACATCACCCAGTGCGAGACCTCGACCGCCACGTGGTGCGACGTCGAGGCCATCGCCAAGGTCGTGGCCCCGACGCCGGCGCTGCTGGTCGTCGATGGGATTTCCAGCATCGGGGCCATGCCGTTCAAGATGGACGCGTGGGGCGTCGATATCTCCGTCACCGGGAGCCAGAAGGCCCTCATGCTGCCGGCCGGCCTGGCGTTCATCGCCTGCTCGGCCAAGGCGTGGAAGAAGATCGAGGCCGCCAAGGGCCACGCGTATTACGCCAGCCTCAAGGCCTACCGCAAGGCCCTGGCGCCGCCGGAATGGGACCAGCCCTACACGCCCAATAACGCGCTGGTGCGGGCCGCCATGAAGGCCCTGGCGATGATCAAGGCCGAGGGGCTCGAAAAGATCTGGGCCGAGACCCGCAAGAAGGCCGAGGCCGTCCGCGCGGCGGCCGGGGCACTCGGCCTCCAGGTCTATTCGAAAAGCCCGTCCGACAGCGTCACGGCCCTGGTCGTCCCGGAGGGCATCGACGGCGAGAATCTCGCAAAGGTCATGGCGAGGGACTTCGGCGCGAAGCCCGCCGGCGGGCAGGGCAAACTCAAGGGCAAGGTCATCCGCTTCACCACGATGGGTTACACCGACGCCTGGGACGTCCTTGCGGCCGTCGGCGCGCTGGAGATGGCGCTGGCGAAGGTGGGGTACAAGGTCGAGTTCGGCGCCGGCGTGGCCGCGGCCCAGAGAGTCCTGGCTTCGTGATTCGCCGCGCCACCGGACCTTTGCCCGTTTAGCCGCGGCCGGTACGGCCGCGAGTGCGGGAGAGGCCGCGTTTGGTGGCCACACAACGGGTGCGCGCGGCGGGTCAGGAGTAAGGGTCGCCTTGGCGAGAGACCGCCGCCAGGCGTGGGGCTGTGGCGATTGCCATGCCGCCCGGCCGTCGCCCGGCGCCGGCTACGGCTGAACATCCGAGGTAACGACCATGAAAATCCTGGTGTCGGACAAGTTGACGGATGAAGGTATCGAGATACTCCGCTCCGAACCCGGCGTCGAGGTCGACGTCAAGATCGGCCTGACGCCCGACGAACTCAAGGCCATCCTCGGCCAGTACGACGGCATCTGCGTCCGGTCCGAGACGAAACTGACGGCCGACGTCCTGGCCAGGCCGGGCAAACTGCGGGCCATCGCCCGGGCCGGCGTCGGCGTCGACAACGTCGACCTGCCGACGGCCACCCGCCACGGCATCGTGGTCATGAATGCGCCGGACGGCAACACCCTCTCAACGTGCGAACTGACGATGGCCCTCATGCTGGCGATCAGCCGGCACGTCGCCGGCGCCAGCGCCAGCCTCATGGCCGGCCAGTGGGACCGCAAGTCCTTCGTGGGCCACCAGTTGTCGGGCAAGACGGTCGGCATCGTCGGCCTCGGCCGCATCGGCAAGGCCGTCGCCAAGAGGTGCCTCGCGTTCGACATGAAGGTCCTGGGCTTCGACCCGTTCGTGGCGGGCGTGCCCGACGACATCGCCAAGCAGACCACCCTCGTCGGGAGCCTCGAGGAACTGCTGAAGCAGTCCGATTACCTGACTGTGCACACGCCGCTGACGGACGAGACGCGCGGCATCATCGGGAAGAAGGAACTCCTGATGCTGCCGAAGGGGGCCTACGTCATCAATGCGGCCCGCGGCGGGATCATCGACGAGGCCGCCCTGCTCGAAGTCCTCAACATGGGCCACCTCGGCGGCGCCGCGCTCGACGTGTTCACGACGGAACCGCCGGAGAACCGCGACCTCATCGAGCACCCCAAGGTCCTCTGTCTGCCGCACCTCGGGGCGTCGAGCCACGAGGCCCAGCAGAGCGTCTCCATCGACGCCTGCCGCAACATCATCGACTACCTGATGGGCCGCGAACTCCGAGGCGCGGTCAACGTGCCGGCCATCGACTTCAAGGCCGCCGGGGCACTGAGGCCCTATGCCGAACTCGGGCACCGCATGGGCGCCGTGCTGGCGGGCCTGATGCACGGCCGCCTCAAGCGCCTCATCGTGACCTACGCGGGCGAGATTGCCGGCGAGCCGTTCAAGCCCGTCACCACGAGTGTCGTCATCGGCCTCTTGCAGCGGGTGATCGGCAGCCCGATGAACGCCGTCAACGCCATGATCGTGGCCAGGGAGTTCGGCGTCAATATCTCGGAGCGCACCAGCATCGACGCGCGCGGCTACATCTCGAGCATCCGCGTCGTGGCGGAGGGAGACCTTGAGACGCACTCGGTCTATGGCACGGTCTTCCAGGCGCACTACCCGCGAATCACGGGGATCGACGATTTCTACATGGAACTGAAGCCGGAGGGGGACCTGGTCATCACCTTCAACGAGGACCGGCCGGGGGTCATCGGCGAGGTCGGCATGACGTTCGGGCGGCACGGCATCAACATTGCAAGCCTGACCTTCGGACGCAAGGTCGACACGAAAGAGGCCTGCCTGGCGCTGACGCTCGACAACGTGCCGCCGGCGGGCGTCCTCGAAGAACTGCGCGGCAAGCCGTTCATGAAACGCGTGCATCACGTAAGCCTTCCGCCGCTTGTGAGTGAGAGTGCGTAAACGCGACGTCCAAGGTAATCGAGATCCTGGCGGCGGGTCGCCTGGCCCGCCGCCAAGAGGGCGACAAAGCCCGTTCCTCGCGCGGTGGCTTAGGAGAGCCGCTGCGCGTTTTTCACAGCGTCTGGTCTGGGTGGCGGCGGCCCTCTGTGCCGCAGCCGCCTGCGCGGCCGCCAACGGGCCGGGATGCGAGCCGCCCAAGACCCCGCCGCGGGCCGTCCTCCTGTATTCGGCCGACAATCAGGGCGTGCTTGCGGCCTGCGGGTGCCCGTCGAACCCCAGCGGCGGCCTGGCCAAACGCCAGGCCCTCATCGAGCAGTACCGCCGCACCCGCCCGCACGTGGTTGTGGTCGACGCGGGCGATGTGTTCCCCGATCGCCCAAGTCCGATCAAGGTGAAGTACGTCGCGATGGTCCTTGGCCGCGCCCGCTGGGACGCCATCGGCCTGGGCGACCAGGAATTCGCCCTCGGCGTGCCGCGCCTGCTGGAATTGGCCCGCGAACACAACCTGCCGCTGGTCTGCTCCAACGTACGCGATGAGGGGGGGAACTTCGTCGTGGCCCGGCATGTCATCCGCGACGTGGCCGGCTGCCGCATCGGCATCTTCTCGGTGGTCGCCGACGAAGACTACGGCTGGCCGCCCCTGGAATGGCGCAAGGGACTGAAGGTCGAGCCGCCCATCGAGGCCGCCAGGCGGGAAGTCAAGGACCTGGCCTCGTGCGACCTTCTCGTCGCTCTCTCGCACCAGTCGATCTACGACACGCGCCAACTGGCGGCCCAGGTGCCGGGCATCCACCTGATCGTCAGCGGCCACGATCCGGCTATCCTGCCCAGGGGACAGAGGATCGGCGACACGCTCCTGGTGGCGACAGGCGAGGTCGGCCGCGTCCTGGGCGCGGTCTCGATCGAAGGCGTTCAGCAGGGCACGCCACTCCTGGTGAACGAGATGACGGAACTCTCGGCCCGCGTGCCCGATGCCTCGTGGGTCATGGACCTGTATTGGAAATACGTGGCCGAGTCGAAAGACAAGCCGCCGCCCGACTGGAACCTCACGCCCGTCCCCGAGCGCTACGAGACCGCCGAGGCGTGCCTCAAGTGCCACCCGGCCGAGTACAAGGACTGGAAGGCGACCCGCCACGCGCGGGCCTACGAGTCCATCAAGAAGGCCCGCCGCCAGGATGACCCGGAGTGCATCCTGTGTCACACGATGGGCTACGGACGCCAGGGCGGATTCGTCTCGATGGCGAAGACCGCCGGCCTGGGCCGCGTCACGTGCCAGGCCTGCCACGTCGTCACGAGCGACCACGCCGACCGCAACATCAAGCCGGAGCCGAAGATCAACATCCACTCGCGGCTCTGCATGTCCTGCCATGGCCCGGTGCAGAGCCCCGACTTCGATTATTTTGTGGCTAAACCGAAAATCCTCCACCGCCCGCCCGGCGCACAGAGTAAAAAGTAGACGGCCGCGTGCAGAGGTATTCATGTACGCCTATATGCTGCTCAGCCTGGCGCTGGCCCTCGTGGCAACCGAAGTGGCGAAGGACCGGCCTCCCGATGCCGCCGCCGCTCTGGGGGGGACGGCCGCCGCGGCCGTCTTGGTGCTGGCCGCGGGCCTGGCCATCAGCCTCTACATCCGCCGGCAGAGCCGACGCATCCAGGTAGACCAGCAGCGGTTCCTCCGCAAGGTGGGCCTTCTGGGGCGCCTGTATCGGCTGTTCGTGGTCGGCATCTACGCGACGGTGCTCTTCGGTCTTGGCTGGGCGTCGCTGGCGGCGTACTGGGCGGGGCCCGGTGCGTGGTCCGTCGCACGCTTCGCGATCGCGACGGCCCCGCTGGTCGTCTTCCAGGCGGCGGCGTGGGCGGCCCTGTTCTCGGCTGACCGGCGCCTGAGGGCCTTCCTCTTCGAGCGAGAGGGCGCGGCCGTGGCAGTCCGCCAGTGGACCTTGCCGCGCTATCTGGAGTTCATGTTCCGCCAGTACCTGCTCATCATCCTGGTGCCGCTGATGGTGCTGGTGGCGGCCAATGACGCCATCGTTGAACTGGTGGGTCCGCCCGAGTCGCACCCGTCGGCGGCCGCGCTCCTCGTGGTCTGCATGACGGTGGCGGCGGTGCTGTCGGGGGCGTGGTTCCGCCTCTGCTGGCACACCCAGCCGCTGCCGGAAGGAATGATGCGCGATCGCCTTCAGGCGATGGCGGACCGCGCCGGCATCCGCGTCGCCAACATCCTGGTGTGGCGGACCAACGTGACTGTCGTCAACGGCTGCATGGTCGGCATGGTGGGCCCGCTCCGGTACATTCTCATCACCGACGCGCTTCTGCTGAGCCTTGCCGCCGAAGAGATCGAGGCGGTCTTCGCCCACGAAGTGGCCCACGTGAAGTTCCGGCACGTCGTGCTGTACGTGGTCATGGCGATGGGCGGCGCGAGCGCCGGTCTGATGGCGGGCGAGGCGGCGGCAATGCTCCACGGGGCCGTCTGGACGCAAAACGTCGCCGTCGCCGCCGTGATCCTGCTCTACTGGGGACTAGCGTTTGGTTTCGTCTCGCGCCGATGCGAGCAGGAGTGTGACCTGTACGCAGTCCGTGCCCCCCCGTGCCCGGTCGGGTGTCCAGACGGGGCCGCCGCCGCCGCCGCAGCCGCGAACCCGGCCGAACCCTCGCCGGCAGGGCAGGGCGGCACCACGGCGAGCCCGCCGGGCAATTCCGAACCGTTGGGCGCCGGCCTGGTCACTTCCCAGGCGCCGGCGCCCTGGCCGGCCCAACTGTGCGAGCACCGCGTGATGGCGATGGTGGGCGCGCTGCGGCGCATCGCGCGGATGAACGGCACCCCGGAGACCGCCCGCGGCTGGCGGCATTTCAGCATCGCGCGCAGGTGCCGGTTCCTCGAGGACGTCCTGGCCGACCCGGCGCTGGCGACCCGCGCGCTGCGGTCGCTGCGCCGCCTCAAAGCCGTGGCGGTCTTGAGCGCGATGGTTCTGATGCTGGCGGCCGGACTGGTCACACTGGCATGGGATAGGACCTCAGAGTCGGACAACCCAGAGAACCCGGCAGGCCCAGGCAATCTCGCTCCGGTGATATACTGCCGGCTCATGCGCCTCGTTGATGGGAACCAGGTGGACGCGGTCGCCTTCAGGGCGCCACAGTTTGGCCGTGACGCCGATGCGGTCGCGGACCTTGACAATGGCCATCATTCCGGCCTGCGGTGCGGCATCGCGGCGAGAAACCACGAGGTCGCCGTCCAGGAGCCGCGGTGCCATGCTGTCGCCGTCGACGCGAAGGGCAAAGGTTCCCAGCCCGAGGGGGCCCGCGCCGGGAAGGTCCAGGAACTCGACGATGCCCTCAGGCGTCGGAGCGGATAACTGGGTGAGCAGCGCCATCGTGTCCCGCGGATGGTCGGACTCCCGGTGGGGGTCGGCCGACCTGAGGTCCCCCTCGCGCTGATGAGCAGTCCTGCCTTCCGTGTGTCGCAGGAGTTGCTCGATAGCCGCAGGGTCTTCCTGGCCTGCGAAAAAACGGTCCCACGGGGCGAGCAGTCCGGCCGCAGTCCGTCCCACTATGGGAATCGACGTGGGCTTCGGTAGGAAGGTTCCAGGCCGCCAGTCGCCCTTGAACCGAGGCAGCGCTGCGTCCATGCTGGCCAGGAGGGCCCTGAGTGCCGCTCGGGCGGCCGCATTTCCTGCGTTTCCGCTCCCTGCCGGGAGCCGTGCCAGGATCTCCTGGGCATGCTGTGACAACACTGTGTCACCGCCCTGCGGCACGGGGGTCGGGAACGGACTTCCGGTCCCCGTGAGGAGCCAGGCAGGATCGGCCCCGGTGACCTCGGCCGCACGGGCCAGCAGGTCGGCAGGGGCTGGGCGGCCTTTCTCGTAATAGTTGTACGTAGAAGGACTTACGCCAATCGCCCGGGCAAAAGCCGCCCGGCCCCTGGCCCCAAAGACTGCATGGCGCAGGTAGGCCAGCCGTTGCGACAGGTTGGCTTCAGGCTTTGGCTCGTCCATACCAGCGTCTCCCCCAAAATTTGTCCCAATCGTTCGCATTCGTGAATAATGCGTTGCAGAAAGCACGCCTCTGCGTATAATGCTGGCGCTATGTCCGCATTTGCGAAAAGAATAACCGCAAGTTCGCGCGAATGCAAGCGAAAATTGGGGGCAATGCCATGAGTAAACAGGACGACGGCCTCAAGGAGATCATCAGAGGGCTCGACGGGCTGGTGATGCTCAGCCAATGGCAGGCGACCCTCGCGAGGGAGTTGCTGGGCAGAGCCCAGGTGCTCGATGCGTTCGGCGAGCAGCCCGAGCCGCCCGGCAAGCCTGGGGATGCCGACGCCGAGTAGGATTGTGTCGGAGCCGAGAGCGGGAGCGTCGTATAATACTGTGGCTAACGGAGACTGTAGCAGCATTACCGGCGTAGAGGCTGTCCGAAAAACCGAGGGTCAGGCATATTTATTGAGGCAAACGCGCTTTTGCGTTTGCCTCAGTAAAGTTGTTGCGGTTCTCTTTCCCGGGGCTGAAGCGACATGCCAACCAAAGCCCAACGGATGGCTTTGGTTGCATATATGCCTGACCCTCGGTTTTTCGGACAGGCTCTTCGACCGCGGTAAGGATGCTACACTATCGGCTAACGGCGGATTTTCCCGCAAACGGGTTCTTGCCGGGATACGTCTAATCATGTGGGGCGACCGGACCAGCAAGGGGCCTGCGATGACAGCCGCTACCGGGGCGTTGGCGGGCGGGCAAGCGCGGCCGCTGCGGGCACTTGTCGAGGCGGTGACCGAAGCGCAACAAACGCTGCCCGCCCTTCTGGAATCGGCCCGGCGGGGCGATGGCGACGCGTTTGCAGCACTCATTCGCGCGTTCGAGGCGCCTACCTACCAGTTCATCCTGCGAATGGTCCGCCGGCCCGCCGTGGCCGACGACGTGTCGCAGGACGTTTTCATCCGCCTGTGGCGTCACCTCGGGCACATCGAATCGGCGGAGATGTTGCCGGGCTGGCTGCGGCGCGTGGCAGCCAATGCGGTGATTGATCACTGGCGCAAGGAAGAGGCCCGCGACCGCCGCATGCAGGAACTGCGCCAGCATCCGATTGCGCGCCACGTCGTCAAACCGTCGACGCGAATAGAATCCAAGGAGGCCCTCGATGCCGTGCAGGCGGCAGTCGACGCCCTCCCGGCCAGACTCAAGAGCGTTCTCATGCTGCGCACGATGGAAGGGCTGAGTTACGAGGAGGTGGCCGAAGTGCTCGGGCTGTCGGTCTACGCGGTCCGCAGCCGCCTGTTCAGGGCCCGGCACGAACTCCTCGAGACGCTCAGGCACGGCAAGGCCGCCGACTACCTGGCCGACATGTACCGGCCCGCCCGGGGCAAGGAGACGCCGTAGCCGGCGAAGCCGCACGCTGTATCTTGGGGGCATGTCGATGGGTTGGTGCGTGTCCAGGAAGACGATCAGCCAGTACCTTGACGGCGAGTTGCCCGACCGGGTGGCCCAGCGGGTGCGCGAGCACCTGGCCGAGTGCGACCGGTGCGCGCGGGCCTACGAGACGCTCCGGGCGCTGGAGGAGGCGATCCGGCAGGATCCCCCTGCGGCCACACCGCCGAACCTGGCGGCCCGCGTGGTCGACGAACTTCGCCGGCGCGGCGCGTTCCTGAAGGCGCGCATCGCCGCCGCCAGGGACCGCGTTCTGGGCGGGCGGTTCTTCACGGTTCGGATGGCGGCTGCCCTGAGCGTGGCCGCGTCGCTCGTGGTGTTCTGCGGCCTGGCCCTCGACCATGTGACGTGCAGAGACTGGGCTCGGCGGACGGAACCGGTTCTGGCGGATGCGGAGCGGGTCCTCGTGCGCCTGGTTTACGTGGACCCGGCAGACGAGGCGCGGCGCCTGGCCTGGGCAAGAGAGGAAGCGCGGAACCTTGCTCTGCCGGAGCGCCTGGCGCGGGCCCGCGGCGAGGCCGAGCCGACATGGGCCGGCAACCTGGCGCCCCTGGAAACGATGTTTGTGCTGCTGGCCGGCGAGGATCCGATCTCGCCCGAGATGGGGGCGAAACTCAACCAGGGCGAACTCCTGGAACGGGCCGCGCGGCTGCACCGCGACCTCATGCCCGACGGCTAGTCCTCCGTTACACCTGAATTGAGGGTGGCATGCCCACGCCGCCTTTGCGTGGGCATGCATGCCCAGCCAACGACGGGCTGGGCATGCCACCCCGCTACTCCTCGATTGATGGGGGCAAGGGGTCAGACCACTTTTCCGAAAGGCCGGAAAATGCGTCAGACCCCTCCCGCGACTGAGGCCTCACGTGCATCCGACGTTGAGCCTTTGGCTTTTCCACGGGCCGCGTTATAATGGCGCGGCCTGTGTTGCGTAAGGGAGAAGGCCGGTGCGCTGCACGATGTTGGGCCTCGCGATTGCCGTTTCTGTCGCCGCAGGCTGCACGGCGGACGTCCCGCGCAATCGCGTGACGTTCGCGGTGCTGGCGGGGGTGTACTACTCGGCGACGGACGCCAAGGTCGAGGCGGCGATGGTCGAGCACTCCGAGATGCTTCTGAAGAAGGCCGTCTCGGACCTCAATGCGGCCGGGAATCTTGATTTCGTCATCGTCGCGGGCGACCTCTTGGCGCGGGCCGATGCGCCGAGCCTGGATCGGGCCAAAGCGATCCTGGCGGAACTGCGCGTCCCGTACTACGCGGTCCTCGGCGAGTACGACGGGCCGTCGCCGCCGGCCGAGGACGCCGCGGCCGATGCACCGGGGCCGCCAGGCATGAGCCGCAGCACGATCGTCTGGGCCTTCCAGGGCCATGGCTTCTCGGGGCCGGAGGCCTACTGGTGTCACGAGGTGCTGCCGGGGCTGGTGCTGGTCGGCCTGGACACGGTGCAGCCGGGGCGCCGGGGCGGGCACGTCTCGGCCGCGCAACTGGCGTGGTTCGGGCAGACGCTGGCCGCCCAGGCGGGCAAGGCGGTGGTCGTGGTGGGCCATCACAGCCTGGTGCCGCTGCATCCGCTCGACGAGGGTGCGGCCTGGGGCCACACGGTAGTCGACAATGCGGCCGCCGTGCAGGCGGTCCTCGAACGTCACCGGAACGTCGTAATGGCGCTCTCGGCCCACCATCATTTCGCCGAGGGCCGCGTGAGCGGACGGACGGTGTACCTGGCGGCGCCGAGCGTGAGCGTCTGGCCGCTGGCCTACTACCTGGTGCGCCTGACTCCGAAGGAGGCGGGGCCGATGTGGGTTCCGCTGGCCGACGACGACCTGTCGCGCCGGGCCCAGGAGCGGCTTCTCGCGAGCCCGCAGTATCGCGGCGTCTTCCCGGCGGGAGAAGACGGAGACACCGCCTGCATGCGCCTGTTCGGCGCCAAGAAGACCGAGGTCTACGTGCTGCCGTCCTTCCGCCCCTGATGAGGAGGGGGCGCGTCAGGGCCGTTTGGGCGTCAGGACCGTGATGAAGGTCGCGGGTTCCAGCACGTCGTAGGTGTGCTCGAAGAGGCAGTCCCAGGCGAGCGCCTCGCCCGGCCCCAGGACGTAGTCGCTGCCGCTAATGGTGATCTTGAGTTTCCCGTCGAGGACGAAGCACCGCTCGTAGTCATCGCGGTGGAATTCGGCCGCCATTCCGTTGGATCCCTTCGGCGCCGTCACGAAGAGAATCCGGGTGCCGTCGAGATCGACGTGGCGGCAATCGGCCATCCCCAGGATCGTGCACACCTGTTGCGTGGCCTGGGTAGGGCGTTTCTGCTCCGCCAAGGCCAGCAGGTTGTGGGTGGGCAAACCCATGGCCCGGCTGATGCGGTCGAGCGTCTTGAGTTCCGGGTTGCCGTGGTTGCGCTCGAGTTTCGAGAGGGCCACGTAACTGACGCCGCACATCTGGCTCAGGGCGTTGATCGTGAGTTTCCGCTTCTTGCGCAGTTCCCGGAGGACGGAAAAATCATACATCATAATAGAGGCCCCCCTTCTGGTTGGGCTTCAGGCTTTGGCGCAGTACCGCTACGGGACCGCTCGGCAAAGCCCTTCGTAGCGGCAGTGCGCACACCCCTTTGGCCGACCCTTATCATACCGTCCCGCCCCGATGTCTGCAAGGGCTCTCTGGATGAAAGTGGCGACTTTTTGGAGGTCCTCCTTGCCTGCCTCGTGCTCCTCGGTTTGACCGGCGTTCAGGTAATACACCGACCACCGGGCCACGGGCCGTCCGAGCCACCGGCTCGCCGCCAGCGCGTAAAGCCCCAACTGCAATTCGTGGCCCGCTGGCGTTGAGGCGGCCGCGCCGGCGGTCGGCGCGGCAGACTTGTAATCAACGAGTTCCCAGGATCCCTCGGGGTCCTCGGATAACAAGTCTATCGTGCCACGGATTTCGGTATTGTCAAGCCTGAAAAGGAAGGGCATCTCGCGGTAGACGCGCCTGGCCCTTGCGACTCGCTGCCCCAGCGGCGTCTTCCAGAACGTGCGGATGGCGTTGCCGAGGCGAAGGCGGAGTTCGTCGTCTGCCCCGGCCGGCCCCCGCTCGGCCTGGCGCAGCGCCCCCTCCACGGCCATCCGGACGGTCGCGTCGTCGGGCGAGGTGGCCAGTTCGAGCGCCCGATGGGCCAGGACGCCCCAGGCGCGCGGCGCCAGCCCCTCCGCCACGGGCGGGGGTTCCGGTTCATCAACGCCAAGCACCTCGGTCCACCAGTAGAGCCGCGGGCAGCGCGCGTAGGTGGCGAGGGCCGTGGCGGCGATCCGCGAGGGCGGGCGCGCCGCCGCCGCCGCGCCAGCGGCACGGGCCAGGGCACGCTGGGCCGACGCGCCCTTGACGCCGGCCGCCCGGTCGTGCAGCCGGTCCCACCGGACCCGCCCATCGGCAAAGACATCGCGCGGCCCGCCGCGCCGGCGGCCTTGCGACGCCCGCTCGTGCTGCGGCGGAAGGATGGCGGCCCGAAGCACCTCGCCGCCAGGCAACCGGATCTCGTGCTGGCCCTGTCGCCGCTCGGCCCCGAGGCCCCTGAAGAGGGCCTCGAGCCAGGAATCCTCGGTCCGTGCGCGCGAAGCATCGTGAGAGGCCAGCAGCAGGTAGTCGCGCGCACGGGTCAGGGCGACGTAAAACAGCCGCCACGTCTCCTCTCGCTGGGCGGCCGCATCGTCATGCCGGGCAAGAGCCAAGGCGCACGAGACCGTATTCTCGCCCTCCTCGTCGCGCAGGCGGACCGAAAGGCCCGTCACGTGATGGATGAAGTAGGCCGAGCGCGACCCTTGCGGGGCATGAGCCAGGTCCGGCACGGCCACGATGGGAAACTCCAGGCCCTTGGCCTTGTGGATGGTCATGAGGCGGACGGTGTTGCCGCCGGGCGCCTCGATTGGGGCCTGCTCCGCCCGCATCTCGCTCTGCATGAAGTCGGTGACGCACTCGATGTAGTCGCCGAGGGCATGGAGGCCGTGACGCTCAAACTGGCGTGCCAACTCGACCAACTGTCGAAGGTTGGCGTAGGCCCGCGCGCCGCCGAATCGTCCGACGCTGGCCGCCGCGTATCCCGACTCGAAGACCACCAGGTCCAGCAGGGGCGCGAGGCCGAGGCGGTCCTTCGCCGCCGCCCACTCGGGCAGCAGGGCGGCCGCGCGCGCGATGCCCCGGCGGTCCTCGGTGCCCAGGTGCTCCGCGGCGGCGGCCGCCGGCAGCGCCGCGTACAGCCGCCGGCCCAGCGCTCGCAGGTAGTAGAGGCCCTCGTCGCTGACCGCGAAGAACGGAGACCGCAGGACGCCCGCCAGGTGCAGGTCGTCCGCGGGGTCATCCAGCACGCGAAGCAGGTGGACGACGTCGAGTACCTCCTGCTGCTTGTAGAAGCCCGTGCCCGCGACGACGTAGTACGGCACACCCCGGCGCTCCAGCGCTTCCTCGTACAGGTGCAGATGGGTCGTCCGCCTCAGGAGGATCGCCATGTCTCCGTATCGGGCCGGGCGCCATGCGTGCGAGTCTTCGTCCTGGACGAGGATCGCCTGGTTCTCGACGATCTGGCGGATGCGCGCCGCCAGGCGGGCCGCCTCTTCGGCGTGGCCGGTGGCGGCATCGAGCCGCTCGCCTTCCGGCTCCATCACAATCAGGCACTCGGCCACGGCCTCATTCTTCTGCTCGCGCATCCCCCGGATGGGCTCGTACTCGGGCATCAAACCCGGAAAGAGGTGATTGACGAGGGCGGCAGTGCCGGCGTGCAGGCGGAAACTCTCGACGAGGCCCCGGCGGCCGTCGGTGCCGACCCGCGCAAGGGCCCGCGCGAACACCTCCAACTCCGCTCCCCTGAAACGGTAGATCGACTGTTTCGGGTCGCCGACGCCGAAGAGCGCCCCGGACCTCAGCGGGGACTCCTTGCTCCGCCTCGCCTCGCCCGACACCAGGAGGTCGACGATCTGGAACTGGAGCAGATTCGTGTCCTGGAGTTCATCGACAAGGATCGCGCGGAACCGCCGGCGATAACTCTCGAGCACGTGGCGGTTGGCCAAGAGCAGGTCCCGCGCGCGGATCTGGAGGTCCTCGAAGTCGAGGGCCGACTGCTCGCGCTTCGCCGCCTCGTAGGCGTCGACCATGCGGCAGGCGGTCCGATAAAACGCCCGGGCCAGGCCGACGTGCCGCCGCTCCGTTTCCTCGTCGAAGGCCGGCAGGGACTTTGTTGCGCGGGCAAGCATGTCCCTGATCGTTTTGATGGCCCGGCCGGCGTCATCAAAAGCGTCCTTCGAAGGCCACTTGGTGTGGCTGCCGCCCTTCAGATTGACGGCCAGGATTGCGGCGGCCGCCTCCTGGGCGATGGCGACCGTGCGGGCCTTGGCGAGCCGCTGCATCTGGGCGAGCGCCTGGCGGCGGGCCTCCTCGCGCCGCTCGCCCGCCGGACCGGCAGTGCCCTGGAGCACGCGGACCGCGTCGGAGAACCCGTGCGCCGCAACACATTCCCGCAGCAGCCGCCAGGCCAGCGTGCCGATGGCCTCCTTGGTGCCGGCGAGAATCTCAGCGTCGCTGTGCTGCATCACGGGCCCAGCGACCCGCCGCAGGACCTCCCGCTTCTCGCCGACGATCTCGGCGACGGTGTCGCGGGCCTGGTCCAGACTCAGGTGCTCCAGGACGGCCATGAGGTCCGCGTCCTGGCGCTCCAGGAGGTCCTCGAACTGGGCCGCCACAACGTCCTGGCGCAGGAATGTGGCTTCGGCCTCATCGAGGAGGGCGAAGGCCGGGTCCACGCCCGCCTCAATCGGGTATCGGCGCAAAAGGGCGCTACAGAAACTGTGGATCGTATCGATGGGCGCGATGTCGACGTCCCAGTACCGGGCCAGCCAGATTTCCATGCGGCGGCGGTCGGCGACCCGGCGGGCGGCTTCGACCTGGCTGCGGCAGGCCGAGCGGATGCGGTCGCGCATCTGGGCCGCCGCGTTCTCGGTGAACGTGATGGCCGCCAGTTGCTGGAGCGGCAGCGCCAGGTCCTGCTCAAGGAAGTGGATGTACCGCGCCACCAGGACGCTCGTCTTGCCGCAACCGGCGCCGCTCGTAACGCAAAGGCTGGCCGACAGGTTCTCGACGATCTTGCGCTGGTCGTCGGTCAGGTGGCTCATTCGGACGCCTCCTCGGCCTCGGCCGACTCATCGGCAATCGGCGCGAGTTCCGCGATGGGGTGAAGTTGCCACTTCCGCTCGATGCGCCACTCGGCGTAGCGGCAGATTTCGCCGAAATCGCAGTAGTTCGGGCAACCTTCCCGCGGGTAGACGGGGAATCGCCCGTGCCGCATCGCGTCGATGAACCGGCGGATGTACTCGGCGGCACGCTCCTGGGCGGGCGCGACGGACCCGCGGGGAAACTTATCCGTCGCCCTGGTGCTCAGGCAGCCGCTCCGGCCGGGTTTGCGGATCGGGATGAAGAACGCCCAGGCCGCGCCTTGCCGCTCGGCCTCGGGCAACAGCGCCTCGGCCGCCCACAGGTAGATGGGCAGTTGAAAACTGGTACCCATCTGCATGTCGCGTTGGGATGGTGCGCCGCCGGCCTTGTAGTCGACCACCTGGTATCCCGGTTCGTCTTCGGCGGCCAGGTCGATGCGGTCGATCCGCCCGCTGAGGCGCACGGTCCCGTGCGGGCCGGTAAGCGCAATCGGCTCGCGGCGGCCTGGCGGCTCCACGCGGCCGTGCCGCGAGGACCCGAACGGCACTTCCACGTACGCCGCACGCCAGTCGGCCTGTCTGCGGATGTGCCAGTCGGCCAGGCCCCGCAGGTCGCGCAGGATGCTGCGCTTCTCGATCTCCCAGAGGCCCGGCGACCGGACGCGGCCGTCCGCCTCGAGGTGCTTGAAGTAACCGGCGGCCGTCTCCTCCATCAGCGCCATGGCGGCCTCGCGATTCGCTTCGGTCAACCGCCCGCCGAAGGTCTTCGACGCTGCCGCCTCGCGGAAGAACCGCTCGAGCACCGCGTGGTAGATGAGGCCCAGGTCGAGCGGCCCGAGGTCGGGCGACGGTTCCTCGATGGGTTCCAGGCCCAGGATGGCGCGGGCGAAGAAGGCGAACGGGCACGTGCCGAACGCCTCCAGCCGCCCCGCGCTCATCACCATCTGGCCGGGGAAGAGGCGGCACAGTTCTTCGAGGATGCCGTCGGCCGCCAGGACGCCGTCGAATGGGCCGAACGCCTCTCCGTGCTCCCGCTCCCACTCTGCGGCCAGCCCAGCCAGCGCCGCCTCGGCCGCGTGGCCGTGAGCCAGGAGGGCGTCGAGGACCGCCAGTGCGTCGTCGCCGCCGCCACCCCCCGGGCCCCAGATCGAGAACATCGTGGAGGCCAGGAGTTCCTGGCGGCTGCGCAGGCGGTCGGCCGGCAGGTCGAGGTCGCGCGTCGTCACCTCGACGGCGGGCAGCGGCTGGCCGCCCGGACCCGGCGCGAAGAGGTCCTTGAGTTCTTCCAGGTAATGGCTCGCCAGCGCAGGCCGTCCCTGGGCATCGAGCGAAGAATAGGCCAGCGTGAGCGTCTTCGAGGCCCGCGTGGCCGCCACGTAAAAGAGGAGCATCTCCTGCTCGGCCTCGTGGCCCGTGTCGGGCAGGTCCACGCCGTTTGCCCGAAGGTCGCGGCGCTCCGCGTCGTCGAAGAAGGGGTGGCGCCGCCCGCGCCGCGGAAACTCCTTCTCTGCCAGGCCGATGACGAACACGTGGTCGAACGCAAGGGCCCGGCTCTGCCGGACGTCGAGGACCACCACCGGCCCGTCGGCAGGCTCCTGGGCGCTGATTGAGGTCAGGCCAAGCCCCTGCGCCACCTCGTCGAGGAACACGTCGAGCGAGACCGGGCCGGCGGCGCCCTGGTCCAGAAGGGCCACCTCGTCAAGAAGTTCCTCGAAGGCCGCCAGGGCGCTCAAGTCTCGCGCCTGGGCCTCCGGCAAGGGATGCGAGCAGGCGGCCTGCCAGAGCCCTGCGGTGCGGACCATGTCGCGAAGGCGTCCGGCAAACTCCGGCCGCGTGGCCTGCGGCGGCAGTTCGAGGGTCTCGAAGAGCCGCCCCAAAAAGGCCTCCGCGCCATCGATCTCGGCGCGGCGCGCGGAGGCGTGTTCCGGAGAAAGGATGGGCTGGCCGGCGTCGTCCAGGAGTTCCGCCTCGCGGCCGAGGCGGCTCCGCAGATGGGCGAGCCCTTTGGCGTAGTTGGCTCGGCCTTTACAGATATTGGCATCGCGTGCCAGTCGGACGGCCGCCCGCGCCGTCTCGGCGTCGGCCCCGAAGCGCGCCGGCGAGAAGTAGTTGGACTTAACCAGGCGCGCCAGCGCCCGATACGACCAGTCTTCCTCCTGGAGCCGCACCAGTGTCATGGCTGCGGCCACGATGGGGCAGTCCTTGAGGACCCGGCCGCTCTCGACGCGGAACCGGAGGCCGTAGCGAGGGAACACCTCGCGCACCAGCGCCGCGTATGGCTCCAGCGACCGGGCGAGGATCGCGATGCCGGCCGGCCTGTCGGCCCCGCCGCGAACCAGGTCGACCGCGCGGCGGGCGACCTCCTCGATCTGGCGCGTGCGGCCGGCGGCGCGGATGATCGAGATCGTGCCGTCGGCCTGCGGCAGGGTCTCGGCGCCCGGAAAACGAAACAGGTGCGTCCGCACGCGCTCCAGCGACGCCGGCAAGCCGCCGCAAGCGCCCAGGACGATCTCGGCCAGGCGGCCGCCGAACCGGTCGCGCAGCCGCTGGCGAGTCCGCCCGGTTACGCCGAAAAGGTTCGGCCGGTCGGCTTCCCACGTGAGCGTGATCATGGTCCGCGCGGCGCGGCTCGACAGGGCTTCGAGCATGTCGAGTTGGGCGGGGGCGAAATCCTGGAAACCGTCGACCGCCAGGAGCGCCAGGCGGGCGAACGGGCCGAACTCGCCCTGCTGCACCAGCGCCGCCGCATGCCAGAACTGCCCCGCGTCGTCGTACACGTCGAGTTGCTGGAGGCGTTTCTGATACTCGTCGTATAGGCGCACGAGCGCACGGTTCCGCGGCGTCCGAATCCGCTCGGTGACGGCGCGGCCGAACGCATCGGGCTCGATGCGTGCCGCCTTGAGTTCCCGAAAGAGGCCGTCGAGCGCATCGAGCAAGCCGGGGGCCAGCCGCACGGCCGCCAGGACCTCGGCTTCCTTGGGCGAGAGGCGGTCCAGGCACTCGCGGATGACCTGGCGGCGAGCGAGGTCGCCGATGCGGCGGACGGGCCGACCCGCAGCCGTCAGCAGCCGGTCGGCCAACTCCCGGAAATCCATGATCTCGGGGCGAAACAGGACGCCCGTGCCCACGGCCTCCAGCAGGCGGCTCTCGGTCAGGCCGCGCCGCACGGCCGTCGGCACAAGCATCAGGACCTGGCCCGGACCGGCCTCGGCGAGCGCGGCACGGTAAGCATCGAGGATGCGTCCGGCCTTCCCGCTGCGGGCCGGGCCGACAATGAGTTCGACGGGCGATGGCACGTGGTCCCCCGCGATAGGCTTCTTGCCTCCGTGACGCTATCGCGGGGATCGGCGGCTGTCAAGGCACGATGCAGACGCTTTCATGGCCGCACCGTCCGAGCAAGACTTGACGCTGTGCCCAGGCGTCTGTACGTTGGGGGGAAGTCGCGCCGGCCCCGGGCACAGGCGCCGGCGGGCCTTGCCTCATTTTTCGCGGCGGGCAGGACCGCCCGCCGCAGAGCGCGCAGGCCGGGGAGGACGTTGCCCGTCATGAAGTTGAGACGCGTCTTGTGCATCGCCGGCGTTTGCCTCATCATCGGCGCCGGCATCGTGGCGGCCAGTGCCTCCACAACGCAGATGGCTGGCGGGCAACCCGCGCCGTGCCCGCAGCGGATTTCGGCTTGCGATGCCGCCATCCTGGGCTTCATCCAAGGTCTGACCGAGTACTTGCCCGTCTCGTCCACGGGGCACCTCATCCTGGCGAACTACTGGTTGGGTCAGAGCGATTTCTCGGGTCGTTCGGGCCCGTTCGGGCGGACCATGGCCAAGGCGCCGGCCGTGGACGCCTTCGACATCGTTCTGCACCTGGGCACTTTCCTGGCGGTGCTCGGGCTGTACCGGAAGCGCGTCTTCCAGATGGCCCGCGGCGCCATCGGGCAGGACGCGGGGGGGCGGCGGCTCCTGGCGGCGCTGGCGATCGGCTTCATCCCGGCCGGCGGCACAGCGCTCTTCTTCAACCATTGGATTACGGAGAACCTGTATAACCCGATGACGGTCGCGGCCGCGCTGGCCGTCGGCGGCGCTGCGATGATCGTCATCGAGCACTTCTTCTGGCGCCGCCGGAAAGACACGCAGCGCATCACGGCGGTTGACGGCGTCCAGTTGTGGCAGGCCATCGTCATCGGCGCTGCCCAATGCCTGGCCCTGTGGCCGGGAACGTCGCGGAGCATGGTTACGATCCTGGCGGCCCTGGTGGTCGGCGTGGACATGGTCGCGGCAGCGGAATTCAGTTTTCTCCTGGC
>Ga0315280_10002349_pt1 | contig 30789 bp, 26 predicted proteins | sample YL17G06_40_MG_FD_203697 | JGI IMG/M metagenome (GOLD analysis project Ga0315280, IMG submission 203697) | Sediment microbial communities from Yellowstone Lake, YNP, Wyoming, USA - YL17G06_40 | ecosystem: Environmental > Aquatic > Freshwater > Lake > Sediment | place: USA: Wyoming | collected... | reverse complement strand
CTTCTGGCTTTACGGGGAAAGTCATAAAAACCAGGGTGTAATCGCCGCTTTTTGCCTTCGAGATAGAGGCAATAACTCCCAGCGCAGACTGCGGCCTGATACCAACCTTGTAGCGCTGGCTGCCATGGATGAAGAAGGAAAAAGAATCGGGATTGGCTTTGACAAATTCGTCAGGAATCGGCTCGAAATAAGTGGACCGCCAGGCTTCCCGTGCGACATCATTCACAGGAACAACCATAGTCCCTTTGGCCGGGACTTGAATCAAACACCACAAACCCAAGATTTTATCCAGTGGTATGCGAGAATTGTTTCTGAGCCTGTGAATAAAATCAATCCCTAAATACTGGTAGTGCAATTCCCTGAAATCAGGGTCTTCTTTCAAGGGATCTCCCTCGAGCTTCACTTCCCTGATTAGGGTCAAATCATAGTTTTCTTTTCCGTCATTGGAAGTTGTCTTGAAGCTGTTGGCGAGCACAAGCTCTTCATTCTCTTTAAAAGATAAAACCTTGTAGTTACCGGGGTCGAGCATTGAAAAATCTCTGTTTCCCTTCCAATCAGCCCTGAAAATAAAGCCTTTCGCCCCGCCTTCAGGGGAAATCCAGCTGCGCTGGCCGCCCTGTCCCTTCAGAATATCCGGATGGGTCCAAAACAAATTCTCGCCACCCACAGATACTTGAAGAACCCTCGCCCCGAACTTTGGGACGACGAGAAATTGATTTTGCTGACTGTTTTGGAAGAGGCAATACTCGATTTTATTGGCCTTTAAGACATCTACGATGGGTGGGATTTCCTGTTTCTCCTCAGGAATATTCAATCCGTTCGAGAAGCGATATGAAATTACTCCTGCTAACAGAAATAGGAAAACCCAAAAAATTCTTTTCATCATATTCTCTCCTTCTTCTATTAAAAAAGGGGGCAACTCTTTTATTAATACAAATGCATTACATTAGCGGATTTCCAAAAATCGACTTCAAACTCGAGGTTTTCGCCTGCTTTTAGCGTAAGAGGCTTGGCGAATTTTGCAATAGCTTTGTTTTCTTCCTGCTTAAAACCTGATTTAATCTGTGTTCCGTTTAGGATACATTTTAATTTCGTTATCTTTTTCCCTTGAAGAGCCGGAGGCACACCAAAAGAAAACTCTTTGAGCGCGAGGTTGCCGGACGAAACAGCGAGGCTCGCTATTTCCTTCTTCCCTTCCTCCACCTTCTGGGAATAAGAACCCCATCCAGACCCTGTGCTCCAGAAGGTGTTGAAATTTTCCGGATAGACTTTTGGCGCAAAACCCAATCTCATCTCAGGCGCTGAATAGGAATAGCCGGAGAGAGCAAGGAGCAGTCCCCACGAAGACATGGCCCGGGCATAGTGGTGTCCGCACTCTACTTCATTCCAAGGGTTTCGTCTCCAGCCATCGTATCTATCGCGGACAGCCTTGACAATGAAGAGCCCTTCTTCGATGAGCCCTTCATAAATCAGATGCGAAGCCACGTGATATTCAATCCCAGTCCAAACTTCATCGGAATAAGGAAAGGGAAGCGGCGGCCGGCCGGCTTTTGGCCAGGAACAGAGAATCAGGCCTTTCTCATCGCCCAACGCATAGGTTCTCTGGCAATTGGAAAAGTTCCTGAAGTCGGTCATGAAGTTGTAGTTAAAAATGGACTGCAGAGTGGACTGGATTCTCTCTGGCGGGAGAAACCGGCCAAGCCCGGCTACCATGGCCAGCCACTGGCCAAGAAACTGGTCGGAGAGGCAGCCTTCTCCATACTGGTATTTTTTCTCCATGACTTGATCATACTTCTGAACATAGAATTCTCCATTCCAAAAAAGTTCGTCGAATTTTTTCTTTCCCTTTTCGAATATATTCTTATAGAGCTTTGCTGTTTGTTTATCTCCAACCGCATCGGCCATCTTTGAACCGGCAAGCAGTGCTCCCAAATAGAATGTCCCCATCATGCTGTTCGGGCCGTAGAATTCGATGTCATAGGTGTTGTGCTGCTCGCCTTCCATCAGGCCGTCCTGGTCCGCATCCCAGGATTTCCAGGCATATTCCAGGGCCTTTTTCGCTTGAGGCCAGAGTTTCTTCAGGAATTCATCATCGCCCGAGACCTGCCAATCACGGTAAAAATTGATAATCCTTCCCATCTGACCGTCCGCAGCCGGCCTGAATTTCCAGTAGACTCCACTTCCAAGAGGCAATGACGTGCGAAAGGCCATTTCGCCATCCGGTTTGACGTTATTCATAAAATCTGTTTCCCGTATGGACCTTTCCAAGCTGGGAAATAGAAAGGCCAGGCTCTGTTCATAATTCCAGACATGAGCGCAGTTGAGCGGACAGCAGCCCGCTCTATCTCCGCATCCTTCAAACCCGAAAAACTTTCCGCCTTCCAGCCAGAAGCAGGTCGGAGTCCGGATGATAGAAGCCTGACTGGAGACGGCATCCAGAATATAGGGAGGAAGGGTCGAAGAAAAGAAAATTTGGCTGAATTGACGGCTTTCGTTCTCGAGCTGCGTCAAGTTTTTATTCAGGTATTCTGCGGCCCACCAGGCATCCGAAAAACGCTCGGCATAATGATTCTTAAACATCTTGCCTTTCTGCTCGGGTACGACATCAAAATAATTCAGGAAGTTGGGGAAATTCCAGGAAAGAATGAAGGGAAGCGTTACTTCTTCAGATGGCTGGAGCGAGGCGACAAGACCCAGAGTACCAATATCTGTTCTGTTATCCGGCGAGGGGCTGGCATCATCCAAATCCTTGAGGCGGCCATCAGAGCTGAAATCGTCCCAGAAAATCTGAAGGTCGTCCCACCATTCTCCTCGCACCCAATGAGACAAATAAGTGATATCTTTCCAGGGTGTCGAGAGGGCCGCTGTACCGAATGCGACGGATTCGGGCTTCACTTTTTTTGAGCTCATGAACAATCCCGAGAGCGAAGGGCTTTTCCTAACCTCATTAACATTCTGGCCGAATTTTTCGTTGTCAACGGAATTCAAATCTCCTTCGCCGTTAAAACCGATGGGATTCAGGATAGAGCCGGCCACAGTAATTTTTGCAGGGACTGAGCTCAAATTTTTGATACGAAACCGGAGCACCACAGCGGGTATCCCCGATTCTTCCGGCTTGAGAGGGATGAAGGGATTAAAGCCTTCAAGCGTAATTTGAACAGGAATCTGGCTATCCGCAAGCTCGACTTCAGCAAAAGGATATTCGCCTTTGAAAGACGCCTTCTCCATCCGCGGAAGTCCTGGAACATCCTCTCGCCTGAATCCAAACCCAGCGGTGAAGGGGGGCGCGAGAGGGCCTTCAAGCACCCGGACAACAGGCTTTTTGCCTTCCTGTTCAAAATAAAGCGCAAAGAAAGTGAAGGGAAGATTAACTCCCTTTCCAGGCCGGTTAAAAATCTCCCAATCGCGCAAATTCCCCCGGCCTCCGAGAGAGACCGTGCCCGTCCCAATCCCGCCCAGAGGAAAAGCAATTTCCTTGAGCGAGGCTCCTTCAAAAACCCGTTGTTTGCCCAGGCGAAAAAGTTCTTCGTTGGAATAAACAAGCTTGGAAGAATCGCGGCTCACAGCCAACGCAGGCCTCAACCCAGATGAAATAAATAAAAAAGCCAGCACAAAAGCAGCCGTTGCCCTAATGTTATTTTTTCTGGACATAAATTATCCCTCCCTCTTATAGATTTTTTCATCTTAGACATTTCTATAGCAGGAAAATTTAAAAGTCAACCTCACTAATATTCAATGTGCGCTGTGACATGTTTTAAGGGAAGCATCCCTGATTCTGTGATAAAGAGAGCCGAGGAAGACGGGTCTCTCAGGCCGCCGATCGGAGCGGGGACCAAGCCCTTTTCAAAGCCGCTATTTAATCATCACCGAATTTGGGATGCTTTCCGACCATTGAATTTAACTTGCATTCTAAGTCTTTTTTATTATAATTTATTAAACTCCAAAGAAAATCATGAGATTCTTCCTTCCTAAAGAGCCGGCCTTTTACGAGCATTTCAAAGAAATGTCGGTTTGCATTTCTGAGATCACAAACATCTTTAAGGAGTTTGCCACTAATTATAAGGAGTTCGAAAGCTATTGGTCTAAAGCTAAAGAAGTCGAACATAGGGCTGATAATGTAGCCCATCAGGTCATCAACCTCTTGAACCAAAGCTTCATCACTCCCTTTGATCGGGAAGACATTTACCAAATGATCCACGAACTGGATGATATCATCGATCTTCTGGAAAACACCATTCACGATATCTATATCTACGAAATGGTCGAGAAAAAAGAATTTATTAACGAATTTGCTCCGCTGATCAGCGAGGCTACAGTCAAGCTGGGTGAACTCATCAAAGAATGCTTCGAACAACAAAAATACACAAACTCTATCTGGAAACTCATCTGTAACATTCACGATCTGGAAGACAAGGGTGATCTCGCTTATGAGCGAGCCCTCCGGAAACTTTTCTTAGAAGAGCGAGATCCGGTTCAAGTCATCAAATGGAAGGACATTTTGTTTATGTTAGAGCACATCATGGACGTTTTCCAGAAGGTCAGCAACACCATCGAAGGCATTGTGGTCAAAAGCGGCTAGGGATGGCCAGCTGGAGCTTCAACTTCGTTGTTTTCATAATTTTTCTTGCTCTATTTTTTGACTACACCAACGGCCTGCATGACGCGGCCAACTCTGTGGCCACGATTGTCTCGACTAGAGTCTTGAGTCCCAAGCAGGCAGTCATCTGGGCTGCTTTCTTTAATTTTGTTGCCTTTCTGATTTTTGGCACAGCGGTGGCTAAAACAATCGGCAAAGGGCTTATCGATATTTCAGTCGTTGATCCGTTGGTTGTCTTCGGTGGTTTGATCGGCGCCATCAGCTGGAATCTTATAACCTGGTATTTAGGGTTACCTTCCAGCTCCTCCCACTCCCTCATCGGAGGATATTTGGGAGCGGCTGTGTCCAAGGCCGGTTTTGGTGTCGTAATTGTCGGCGGCTGGATTAAAGTTGTGATTTTTATCGTCCTTGCACCAGTTATGGGTATGGTTCTTGGGAATTTGCTGATGATCGCGACTACTTGGGTGGTATATAAAAAGCCGCTGGGGGTCATCAATGTTTGGTCAAAAAGAATGCAGTTAGTCTCAGCCGCCTTGTACAGCTTAGGCCATGGAGGCAACGATGCCCAAAAAACCATGGGAATTATTGCCAGTTTATTATTTTCGTCCGGACATATGAAAAAATTTCATATCCCTTTATGGATTGTCCTATCAGCTCATTCTGCGATTGCCTTAGGCACATTAACCGGCGGCTGGCGCATAATCAAAACCATGGGACAGAAGATTGTCAAGTTGAGGCCGATCGACGGTTTTTGTGCAGAGACGGCAAGCGCCATCAGCATTTTTACGGCAACCCATTTGGGCGTGCCTGTCTCCACGACTCACGTGATTACCGGAGCCGTGACCGGCGCAGGCGTAGCCCGAGCCGTCTCGTCAGTCAAATGGCAGGTGACCTTGAGGATCGTCTGGGCCTGGATCTTGACCATTCCCATGTCCGCTTTGTGCGCCGGCCTGATCTATCGGACAATCAAGTTGCTTTTTTAAGATCCCCTCGATTTTCGCTTTCATATCCTTAAAATGAGTCCCCTGCCAAAAAACCCGTCCGCATTGAGGGCAGATGGCGAATGACTTCGCATGTTCATAGACGTAAGCCGTCACCAAATTTTTGGCTTTGCTCTTGGACAGATTTCTTAACTCACTGTTACACTCGATACAGCGGGAATAGGGGTCGGCGTCCTTCCAGAGATTAAACTCTTCAAGCACCTGCCCAATTTGCTCCTCCCATTTTTCGCTCTCGATGAAAAGGCTTTTTATCCCTTTGGCCTTTTGAAGCAGGGCGTTATCCCTGGTGAGAAGTGTTCTTGCCTCTTTTTGAGCGAGCACCAGGAGTTCGCTGTCTTCGATTTTGGGGAAATAGAGAACATCAAACCCGAAAATCTTAAGCCACTTGGCCAACTTCCCGAGCATGCAGTCGACAATGAATTTCATCGTAGCGGTTCGATTCATCGAACATTGAAAATTGTAGCGGTCTGATTCATCAGACTCTGTCGCATGAATGCGACCGCTACAGATAATTACCAAGAAGCTTCAATTCCCCCTATATCCCCCCCTTTATCTAAAGGGGGGAGATGGGGGAATCATAGCCCCAAAATTTGAGCGCTCAGCCCTGAAATAAAAATCATAGCTCCGGCTAAGGCATGCGAATATCTTTCCAGACGGCCCAGGCGAATAAAGCTGACGCCCCAAGAAGAAACACCGATAATCGCCAGCATCGTTAAAATTGTGGTCAAACCAAAAGCCCCGGTTACCAACACTACTCCGCTTGGACTATGTTTGGCGGCAGGATACATGACGAGAGGAATCAACGGTTCGCAAGGTCCGAAAACAAAGATGGTGAACAGAATCCAAGGAGTGATATTGGCTTTTTGATTGCGGCCATGAAGATGATAATGGCTCGCTTCATGAGTGTGCGGATGATCATGTTCCTCGTTCGATGAATGGACGTGGGGATGAGAATGCGGCCTGTTCCTCCAGGCCCTGCGCAATCCCCAGATAAAATAGGCAAACCCAAAGCCGATAAGCAGCCAGGCTGCAAGGCTTCCCCGAAAAGATTCAACGCCCTCAAGGCGAACCACAGCGATCCCCAAAGCAATCCCGAGAAACCCGAGCAAGACTGAACTCAGAACATGACCCAAGCCACAGAGAAATGAGATGAAGAGAGTCTTGGGAAGCGGCCATTTCCGCGCCCGGCTCATGACGATGAAAGGAAGATAATGGTCGGGCCCGAGCACCGTGTGAATAAAACCGATTGACGCCGCTGCGCCAGCCAAAATCAGGATTTCTCTGCTTATCATGAGTACCTATTTATCTATTCTGAGCCAAAGATTATGTCCTATCCCCCTGAAAAAATCAATCAAACTCCCTTTTCTCCCTTTTTTCTTACTTGCTTTCCCCTTTTATAAAGGGGGGATATAGGGGGAATTGAAACCTTATTATCTAGCTAACTAAGAATAGAAAATGGTGGACGGTAGGAGATTCGAACTCCCGACCTCAGCGTTGCGAACGCTGCGCTCTCCCAGCTGAGCTAACCGCCCACGCAAAACATAAATACAATCTGGCTTAAAAATGTACCATTTTTAGGTAATTTTTTCTACTTTTGAAAAACAGATGAAAGAGAAAGGGACAAATCTTAAGGACGAGTAAAGTGGGGTCAAACCTACACATCTGACAATTCTGAAGAAAGGAAAGAGTTTTTCCTTCAATCTATTATCTCTAAAGGTCAAAAGTGGGGGTTTGACCCCTTCCGTTCTCTTGAAGATAAGAAACTGCTTTTCTGCTGCGCTGGCTGAATGAGCGTTCATTATGCGCCAATTCTGCCTCGCCCCACCCCAAGATAAGTCCCTCTCCGGACAGTCTCAGTCGCGGCATCGGCGAAACCCACAGACGCTATACCAGAAACATGCACGGACAGGACGGCCTCTGGGCAATGAGGGATTTATCCGAAGGCTTGAGGAGATCACAGGCCGAACTCTGTTGATTCAAAGGCCAGGACGAAAGCTAGAGAAATCAGGTTAATAGGTATTGTGTCCCCCATCTTTTTCCCCATTTTTTTATATTCAATTTTTGACAAAGTACTTGGAGTGATATATATTTTTAAAAAAAGATACTTGGACTTAGGTGCCAAGTTAGGTAAGTGAGGCAAGCCTGATCGAAGGCAACAATAAGAAGAAACGGGAGGTAAGAAGGTCATGAAAAAAAGAAGGGTAACAGCAAGGTTCTTCACGGTGTTATTGGCAGTGCTGGTGGCTGGCGCCGTTTTATTTAACGAAGAGGGTTCTGCTCAAGCTGACGGGAAGAAATGGGTGAGGAGGTACAACGGGCCAGGAAATAGCGGCGATGGTGCATATGCTATAGCCGTGGACAGTTCGGGCAATGTCTACGTGACCGGATATAGTATAGGTTTAGGCACCTATCGTGATTATGCCACAATCAAGTACAGCAGCACTGGGAAACAGCTTTGGGTAAAGAGATACAACGGGCCAGGAAATGGCGACGACTACGCATATGCTATAGCCGTGGACGGTTCGGGCAATGTCTACGTGACCGGATATAGTACAGGCTCAGGCACCGGTTATGATTATGCCACCATTAAATATAGCAGTAGTGGAAAAGAGCTCTGGGTGAAGAGATACAACGGGCCAGGAAATAGCGGCGACTACGCATTTGCTATGGCCGTGGATAGTTCGGGCAATGTCTACGTGACCGGATATAGTGTAGGTTCAGGCACCTATCGTGATTATGCCACAATCAAGTACAGCAGCACTGGGAAACAGCTTTGGGTGAAGAGATACAACGGGCCAGGAAATGGCGACGACTACGCATATGCTATGGCCGTGGATAGTTCGAACAATGTCTATGTGACCGGATATAGTACAGGCTCAGGCACCGGTTATGATTATGCCACCATTAAATACTGAAGCTCCCCGCGACTTGCAAGCTGTCCGAAACAACGGATAAAATGGGAGATGGGCCGCGCTGGTTAAGACTTATTTTTCTTCATCCAGCCTGTACTTCTTTTTGAGATTTCTGTCATAGGGAGCTTTTCGGGATGGGCAGTCTTTCCTCGGACACAACTGGCAGCTCAGAAAGGTTACTTCGGTCGGGAAGTAAATGCCGGAAATCGACTTTCTCGGGATCATGAGCAGATGCTCGGTCAGTCTCACGTTGATCAGTTTTTCAGTTTCTCCAAACAAAGAAAAGAGCAATTTTTGCTGGGTTATGGGCCAATCTTCCAAAGAGCCAGGACTCATGCTCGAGAGCCTGGTAAGCGCATACCGCCTTTTTAAGCGTTGTTCGAGGTATTGAGCGGCTTTGCTGAGAGCCATGTCCGCTAAGCCTTCAAGGTAATACTGGTGGAGAAGGTCGTTGCAGCCGCTGGCATACCCTTCCAGGTCTTTGCCTATGGTTATGATGAAGGGGAAAACTCTTTCCACGGTCTCTAAATTTTTTTTGAGAACTTTGCTCAAAAAAGTCACTCCCTCAATCGCAACCTGATCTTCCCCTCGCCTCTCAACATAAGAAACTTTATAGACAATCCTGGCTTTGATGAGCGATTCTGCATCTCTAATCAATTTAGGGAGATTGACGGAAGCACCTGTGCGTTCTCTCCAATGCAGCTCTTTTTTAACCGCTTCGATGTTCAGCCGGATGGGGATATTTTCTAAAATTTTCATTCGACTCATTTTATCCGCACTTCCAGATATGTATAACAAAGGAAATGTGAGATGTAAAGCTCAGAAAAGTATAGAAAGAGCCTGGTCCATGTCGGCCACTAGATCCTCAATATCTTCGATTCCCACAGAGTAGCGGATCAAGCCTTCGGGGATTCCGGCCGCTCGGCGTTCCTCTTCCGTGCATTCGACGTGGCTCGTCACAGAGGGAGGCCCGACAACCGTATCGACCTGGCCGAGGTTCGCAGCCATATAAGCATACTTCAATCGCGGCAAGACCCGGGCAACGGCCTTCAGCCCGCCGACAATCTCAAAACTTAGAACACCGCCATAGCCTCCGGGCATCTGTTTTTTAGCGACATTGTGCATCGGATGGCTCTCCAGACCGGGATAATTGACTTTGAGGACTTTCGGATGCTTTTCCAAAAACCGGGCCATAGCCAGAGCGTTTTCGTTCTGACGCTCAATGCGCAAGGCCAGAGTCTTTAAGCTGCGGAGCAGCGAACTCGCGCGGTGGGCATCAAGAGATGGGCCGATAAGTTCCCGGTAACGATAGATTTTTTTCACCAGCGCTGCTTTTCCGCAAACTACTCCAGCAGTCAGGTCGTTATGCCCGCCGATGAACTTCGTAGCGCTGTGGATCACAAGGTCTGATCCTAAAGCGATCGGGTGCTGGTTGATCGGTGTAGCGAAAGTGTTGTCGGTGATGGTGATGGCGCCAGCCCTGTGAGCTGCCTTGAATAGCTTCTCAAGATCAACAACTCTCAACAAGGGATTGGTGGGAGATTCTAAATAGAGAACATCGCAGCCCTTGGCAATAGCGGCCAAGATTGCCTTTTCATCATTTGTCTCGCAAAGTTCGCAACGGATTCCAAACCGCGGCAGGATCTCTTTGAAATGCAAATAGGTTGCGCCGTAAGCATCCTTGATGGTGACAGCGCGCTGTCCGGGACTGAGCAAGGCAAAGAGAGTAGTATTGATGGCGGCCATCCCAGTGGAAAAGTCTGTGGCAGCTTCCGCGCCTTCCAGGGCTGCCATTTTCTCATTGAAAGCACGCACGGTAGGGTTAGAATTACGGCTGTAGATATCTCCGAATTTTTTCCCTAAGGCAACCTCCCGCCATGATTCTAAACTCTCATAGGCAAAGGCCGCATTCTCAATGATCGGCACGTTTATGGTGTGTGTTGAAGGATCGACGGACCTCCCATAATGGACACAGCGTGTCGAAGGACCTTCTTTAAAAGGCATGATGACCTCCTTATCAATAGAGATACCGGATATTTTTTAGCTCAATCGGCGGACTCAATCCCAGATATCATTTTAGCTTATATCATAGGGATATGCCCTTATCAATCCAAAAACAATTAGCGAAGAAACTATCCTGCCCAAACATACCGAAGCCTCCTCCTGGGGCGAATATTTCCAGGCGTCTTTGAATTCTCTCGGAGAAGGAAGGCCAGGTCTGCTACCTGTATGGGAAAGGCGCCGAAGAGCTGGAGCGGATGGATTATCTGGATTTTATCGCCCGGGTGACCTTGCACATCCCGGACAAGGGCCAGGTCATGGTCCGTTATTACGGCCTCTACGCCAATGCCCATCGGGGTAAGATGCGCAAGTCGGAGGAGGCGGCGGGGAAGCTGGTCACCATCGAGGAAGAGTGCCCGAGGATCCCCCGCCGCGGCTGGGCCGAGATGATCCGCAAGGTGTACGAGGTCGATCCCTTGACCTGCCCTCATTGCGGGGGCCAGATGAGGGTTATCGCCTTCCTCACCGATTTCTCTGTGGTGGACAGGATCATCAACCACCTCGAGCTGAGCTTTGTCGCAGACAAGCCTCCTCCGCCACTGATCGCTTTTCAGGAAGTCCTGACGGCCGCCGAGGCCGGCAGTGAATATTTTTCATGATCTTCTCTTTGACCGGGTGGAGAGGTCTGTCGGATTTCCGGCGTTTTTGAGCTTCCCTCTGGCATCATGACCCGATTCCCGCGTTTCCCAGGTCCACTTGACATCCCTTCACACTACGATTTATAATCCCTGACCATAGCATTAGGCAAAATCAGCGCTTGAATGCTCATTCAGCCAGCGCAGCGGAAAACGAATTTCTTATAAATTGCATATTATCTCCAATGCAACAGATCTCAAAGAATCCAGGTGTCACGGATGTCCTGACCCCATACATCCCATTGACGGGCCTTCCGTCCGGTGCTATCCTCAATCAAACATAAGGAAAAGGGAGTCATGCCCGTAGAATGTCCCCGCTGTCATTCCGAGAATAACGACAATTCCCGATTTTGCAGCAACTGCGCCGCGCCTCTGGGCCAGGGAGGGCTACAGGGGACGTCCCTGACGAAGACCCTCGAAACGCCTGTGCAGGTCTTGAAAACGGGCAGCCTCATCGCTGGTAAGTACAAGATTATCGAGGAGATCGGCCAGGGCGGTATGGGGATCGTCTACAAGGCCGAGGACATCAAGCTCAAACGGTGCGTGGCCCTGAAGTTCCTTCCGCCCCACCTGATGAACTCGCCCGAGCTCAAGGGGCGCTTCCTGATCGAGGCCCAGGCCGCCGCCGCCCTGTCCCATCCGAACATCTGCGTCATTCACGAGGTCGGAGAAAGTGGCGATCACCCCTACATCGCCATGGAGTACATAGGCGGTGAAACTCTCCGGGACAAGATCAAAAAGGGAGTTCTAAAGACTGAGGAGGCGCTCGATATCACCAGCCAGATCGCCGCCGGCCTCGGAGAAGCCCACCGCAAGGGCATCATCCATCGGGACATTAAGAGCGCCAACATCATGGTCACGGAAAAGGGCCAGGCTAAGGTCATGGACTTCGGGCTGGCGAAACTTCAGGGCGGGAGCTCGCTGACGAGGAGCCAGACGACGCTCGGCACCGTGGCCTACATGTCGCCGGAACAGGCCCGGGGCGGCGATCTGGACCATCGGACCGACATCTGGTCTTTGGGCGTCGTCCTCTACGAGATGGTTGCCGGCAAGCTGCCGTTCCGGGGGGACCACGACCAGGCGGTGATCTACTCTATCCTCCATGAGGAACCGGAATCCTTGAAAAAAGCCCGTTCCGACGTGCTGGCCGAGTTGGAGCAGATCGTCGGCCAGGCTCTAGCCAAGAAGCCGGCCGATCGCTATCAGGCCATGGAGGAGTTTCGCGAGGACGTCGAGGCCGTCAGGGAAGGCTTGAAGCCTCTCAAGGCCAAACCCAGGCGCGCGGCACGAAGGATTCTTGGAGTACAAACGGCGTATGTGTATGGCGTCGTGGGGATCGTACTGGTTCTTATTGTTGGTCTCAATGTCGGGGGGCTGCGGGATCGGATCCTCGGCCGAGCCGCTCCGGCGCGAGCCATCAAGCTGGCCGTGCTTCCATTCAAGAATCTGACAGGCGACTCCCAGCAGGAGTACTTCAGCGACGGCCTGACGCAGGAGATCAACACGCAACTCGGCAGCCTTAACCCGCAAATCCTCAGCGTGGTCGGGAACACGTCGGTGGGCCGCTACAAGAAGACGAATACGCCCATCGATCGGATCGGCCGTGAGCTCGGGGTCGAATATGTGCTCGAGGGGGGCGCGCAGCGCGAAGGGACCCGGGTCCGGATCACGGCCGAGCTGATCAAGGTCCGGGACCAGACCCAGCTCTGGGCCGAAAGCTTCGACCGCGAGATGTCCGGCATCATGGCCCTGCAGGACGACGTGGCCCAAAAGGTGGCCGGGGCGCTGGCCGTCAAGCTCCTTCCGGCCGAGCAGGCGCGCTTAGCGAAATCCCGGACGGTCGACCCCGAGGCCTATGAAGCTTATATCAAGGGTTCCCAATACTGGGTCAGGATGACGAAAGGGGACCTCGACACGGCGGAACGGTACTTCGAGTTGGCCCTTCAGAAAGACCCGATTTACGCCGCCGCCTATGCGGGAATCGCCTGGGTCTGGGCCTGCCGCAGCCAGAATGGGATATCTCCCCCGAGCGAGGCCGGGCCGAAGATGAAGGCGGCGGCGCTCAAGGCCGTGGCGCTCGATGACACATTGGCCGAGTCGCATTACGCGCTGGCGGCTGTTTACACCTGGCACGATTGGAACCTGCCCGCGGCCGGGACGGAATGGGCACGCGCGGTCGAGCTCAATCCCAATAACCCGGAAGGATTGGCCATGTACTCGCACTTCCTGATGATCATGGGCCGTCCGGAAGAGGCCATGAGGCAGGTCGAGCGCGCCCTGAAGCTCGACCCGTTCAACGTCCAGGTCCAGAGCTTCTACGTCGTCGACCTCGAGTTCGCGCGGCGCTATGACGACGCCATCGCCCAGGTCCGTCAGGCGACGGCAATGCAGCCGGACAATCCCGTCGCCATCGGGGAGCTCTACGTTCTCTATGCGGCCAAGGGAATGGACAAAGAGGCTCTCGCGGCACTTAAAGACTACCTCAAACCTCGTCAGATCCCTGATCTGGATCCGGCTCTGGACCGGGGATTCGCCGAGGCCCGCTTCCCAGGAGCGGCGAGGCGTGGCGCCGAAATCCTTGCCGCCCGCGCCCACGAAAATCTGGCGTTCCCGACCGAGGTCGCCCCTCTGTACATTTATGCTGGCGACAAGGGCCACGCCCTGGAGTGGCTCGATCGGGCCTACGAAGCCCGCGACCCGAACCTGCCCTATCTCCGATTGCCGATGTACGACTCCGTGCGGTCCGAACCGCGCTTTCAGGATCTTTTTCGCCGCTTGAACCTCGAGGGGAATGAGAAGAAATGAACCTCTCCATGATTTAGCCCGGAGAGGACTTATTGCTTATATCACAGGGATAAGCCGCTAGCAATTATATAAAAATGTGAGAGAGCAAACCTCTTCGCGTGTTCCAACAGTGTAACAAAATTAGCTGAAAATCGTTGAGATTATGATGGGGGCAATTAAATAGGAGCTAATTCAATATCCCTGATCTAATGAAACGATTAGCGAAGAGACTATCCTTCCCAAACATACCGGTGATTGCAGAAGTCATGCCCTTGCATCAAAGTTTTTGTTCGGGTGAACCGTATCTTAGGATTAAATCCTTCAGCAACACCGTAGTCACCATAGCAAAGAGTCGCGTATCCGATATCTGTCAAAATCTCCTTTCAGCCCTTTAAGGAGAGAGCAGAAGTCAAAAGCTATCTACACTTCTTGACTGCATCATACATGGTCACGATGTTGTGGACCTGAGTGAAGACAAAGCCTCCTCCTGGCGCGAATATTTCCAGGCCGACAAACATCGCCAACACCTCGCGGGCGAAGATCTCGGCGAGCCGCGAGTCGTCGATCCGTGGGATCTTATGGAAGACGCGCGCCTCGTCCACTCCGCCCTCGGTCACCAGGAAATGGAGATGTGGGTGAAGATTGATCCGGTCCCCAAATGTCTGGATGACGGCGACGACGCCGGGGGTAAGCGCGCTCCCGGTCAAAGCTTCGAAATAACGGGTCAAGCACCGGAGGGCCAAGCGGCAGAGCTCCCCCAGCAGCCGGCGGTTGTACTTGAAGAATATACGCAGCATCCTGGGGATGGTGAAGACGACCTGGCGGTGGGGAACATCCAAAAGAAGCTCCTCCCGCATCCACTCGCCCCACTCCTCAAGCCTTTTGGCATGGCACGACGGACAAAATCCCCGGGTGCGGCAGGAAAACATCAAAAGCCGCTCCTCCCTACAGTCAGGACAGCGGATGCGGGCGAATCCGCAGCGGGGGTTCCCGCAGTCCAAACGTCGTTGCGAGGAGCGAAGCGACGAAGCAATCTCATGCATTGGCGATACATGATGAGATCACCACGCTCTCTTCGTTCGCTCGTGATGGCCTTCGGCCACTTCCTTGATGATCGGCCGGAGGAAGCCGTACTCCTTCTCGAACCGGCTCTCATACTCAGAGAGGAACCGGTCGAAATAGTGAAAAAGCACCCGGTAGAGAACCGTGCGTTCTGGATGACGAGGACGATAGACTCCGGCCACAGCAGGAGCCATGAATCAAGAAACGGACCAATCCCCTCCGGAAAAGGAGAATTAAGGGAAGGGAATTTGACCTCGCGAAACCGGCGGCTAAAGAGCAGAAAGAGAATGGCCAGGACAGGAAAGATCAAGATGCTGGCCTCAGCGCCCATCGGCCCCCCCGTCAGCCAGACGCGGCCCTGAACAGCAGAATCAAAAAAGTGATGGGGTAGAGGGAGCCCTTTATTCCCGGTGTTGGGAAAGCCGAAGAGGAAAAGAGAGCCGAAATTGAAGGCAAAATGCCAGCCGATGGCAAACCAAAGGTTGCCCGTGCGCCGAACGGTCAGGCAGAAAAAAAGCGCGATGAGCGATACGCTCAGACCATCCACCAACGTTTCCTGAGGCTTCATGGCAAAGTGGAGAACGAATCCGAAGAACAATGATAGGAAGATCGCCGCCGGCCAGAACCGGATTCCTGAGGCCAGAGTGAAGAGTTCATAGCCTCGGAAGACGAGTTCCTCAAACAGGCTGGCGATGAGGAAAGCCAATGCCCAGATGACCGCAAAGATGAGAATTTCCCTGCCATGGAGGAAAAGGCCGCGGATTGAGTATCCACCGAACAGGCCGATGAGCAGGACAACGGCGCTAATAATTAAGATCCCCCAGAGCGATCCTTCCCAAAAAAGCTTGCCGAAGGCGCTGTCGCGAGTGAAACCGTAAGTGGAGAACGAACGGCGCTCTATTTTTGCCATGGACCAGATCGAAATAACGGCAATCACAAGAGAGGCGATGCGGCCGGCCAAGAACACCGCAGGGGTCCATTCCGGCTCTTCGGCCCCGAAGACGGCGCGGGCGATCAATGTTGTCGCCGCGCTGAGCGCAAAAAAAATGGCGTTAAAAATGAGCAGCCGCCAGCCGGAACGAATCCCGAACGGACCGAGGAAAACGCGCTTAAATAAGGAAGGGGGACCATTGGTTGCCATGAAAAAATCTTAAACGGAAAGAAATCAGGGTGTCAAATTAAATTTGCGCCTCATGCGCAAGGCCACGTTGACCAGGCTGATCAGCACGGGGACTTCGACCAGCGGCCCGAGGTCGTCGTTGATTCAATTATGGGAGCCGTAAATCAGATTGCCCGTTGGGCGAGAGTTGTTGCCCCTTGACGTTGATCCGCGGCCGAGAATATCATTAGGTCGAGATGGGAGATATCGGTTCCGAGATTAACCGGAGGGAAAGCCGCCCGGCGCAAAAAAACAAATTCCCAAGCTCCGGCTTATTTTACTTATCCGTTGGATCTTGCCTAGAACCTGCATTACTGGGCATCTTAAATCAGGAGGTGAATTCATGAAAAACTACCGGCGGGTCTTATTGGTCGCTGCAGCCGTTGTCGCGTTGTTTGCGCTCGGGATCCGCATGGCCCATGTCCAGCAGGATGAGACAATCGACCGCTTTCTCATTCGTGACGCGATGATACCCATGCGTGACGGCATACGGCTACATACGAAGATCTTTACACCAAAGGAGCAGAGCATGCCGTTGCCAATCATCATGCAACGAACGCCATACGGCATCGAACACTCTTCGAATGACTTTGTGACCTACGTCAAGGCGCTTGCCGACGAGGGCTACATTTTCGTTTTTCAGGACATTCGCGGGAAGTTCGGCTCCGAAGGAGTCTTCGTCATGCAGCGTCCGGCACGTTCCTCCGGCGACAATTCAGCCCTGGACGAAGGAACCGACACGTATGATACCATCGAGTGGCTGCTTAAGAATGTGCCTCTCAACAACGGTCGGGTCGGCATACTCGGCGTCTCCTACGACGGCTGGTTGACCATCATGGGTGCCCTCGAGCCCCATCCAGCCCTCAAAGCCATCTCGCCGCAAGCGTCGCCCGCGGACATGTGGCTCGGCGACGACTTCCACCACAACGGCGCATTCCGCTTGAGCTACGGTTTCGAGTATGCGGCCATGATGGAGGCTTCTAAGGACGTGCAACAGTTCGCTTTTAACCGCTACGACACGTTTGACTGGTATCTGACTCTGGGGCCGCTCGCGAATGTGAACGCCAAATATCTCCACGAAAAGATCCCTACATGGAACGACTTCGCCGCTCACCCGGACTATGACGAGTTCTGGAAGCGTCAGACGCTCGTCCCGCACATTCGTGACGTCAAGGTTGCGACGCTCAATGTCGCCGGCTGGTGGGACCAGGAGGACTTCTATGGTCCGATTCGGATCTATGAAGCCCTCGAACGATACGACACGAAGCAGCTCAATCACCTGGTCGTCGGGCCCTGGAACCACGGCGGGTGGGCCCGGGGAGCCGGCGAGCGTCTTGGACTGATCCCGTTCGACAGCGCGACTTCGAAATATTTCCGAGATCAGATTCAGGCGCCTTGGTTCGCTTTCTTCCTGAAAGACAAGGGTCGGCTCGACCTGCCCGAAGCGTTGACCTTCGAGTCCGGAACAAACCGCTGGCAGCGATGGGACCCGTGGCCTCCCACAAAGAACACCGAGGCGCGTCCGCTTTACTTTGGGCCGAACACGACGCTCTCTTTCGTCAGGCCAGTCGCGGGCGCAGAAGCCGCATTCGACAGCTACGTCTCGGACCCGAACCATCCCGTGCCCTATCGCCATCGGCCGATTCAGGCGACTTACTTTCCCGGCGGTTCCAAGTGGCCGACATGGCTGGTTGAAGACCAGCGTTTCGTGGATGACCGGGCAGACGTGTTGAGCTGGGAAAGTGAACCGCTCGACCAGAATCTCACTATCGCTGGCGAAGTCACTGCCGACCTCTATGCGGCGACGACAGGCAGTGACGCCGACTGGATCGTCAAGCTGATCGACGTCTACCCCGAGCATTATCCGGAGAATTGGGACCTGGCCGGCTACGAGCTCATAGTCTCGAACGAAGTGTTTAGAGGACGCTACCGCGAAGGGTTTGAGAAACCGGCGCCGATTACACCGGACGCAGTCCTCGAGTATTCCTTCAGCCTGCATACCCAGAACTATACCTTTCTCAAGGGCCATCGCGTGATGGTACAAGTGCAAAGCACGTGGTTTCCGATCATCGATCGCAACCCGCAGACATTCGTGAAGAACATCTTCGAGGCAAGGGAGGCTGATTTCCACCCGGCGACCCACCGGATCTATCGGTCGGACCGGTATCCATCTCATGTTTCGATCCCGGTGGTGGTAAGGCCGCCTTCATGAGGGTGCCGCAAGGTTAAGGAGCCGAGACCTGACGTTATGATGGGTACGGACTCGGCTTCAGACCTGAGGACACAGATCGAAGAATGGTTTAAAAACCAAAGGAAAAAGAATGAAAGAAATGAAACTTGATTTCTAAGAGACTATCCTTCCCAAACCCAGCGGTGGTTGCAGCAGTCATCCCCCTGCATCAAAGTTTTTGTACGAATCATCTTTAGTTTTGGGTTAAAAGCTTTGGCAGAAGCATAGTCCGGGTAACAAATAGTAGCATAGCCGATATCTGAAGCATTGGCTTCGCGAAAAGTCTTCGCCCAGAGACACTCAGTAATTTTTACTTCTATCGCCTTGTCCGTATCTTCAACGATGTCAGAAGTCAAAACATGCTTCCAGAAACGGTCGGGGGGTTTTTTGTATTCAGCTCTGAAAGCAGCAAAGTCATTTTTTGGAAGTTTCTTCGCATCGGCCTGCCCTGACTTTGTGGCTTCATCGGATGCGGCGCGTTTCAGCATCTCTATAAAATCGTCATTTTTAACATAGGGGGCAAGATTTTGGAGAAGAGGAATGTAGAAAATTTTAAAGGCAAATTCATAAACATCTTTAAACGACATCCCCGAATCTTCCAGGAATTTGTGTTTCTTTTCGGCTGTCTGTTGCTTCTCCTGTCCGGTTGTCATGGCAAATAAACTGCCACAGCCAAGGCAGAACAGTGTTCCTGCTGGCAAAACATTCAGCAGAAACTCTCTGCGGCTTGGCACGAAAGATGGAATTTTGGCTGTCATTAAACTCCTCCCTTATTGAGATTCATAGATTTTATTGGTTAAACCTATAGCACGGCCAAAATATTAAGTCAAATATATGATTTTAGGGTCTGACCTTGACTTTGGACAGAGAATGGGCAAAAAATAAACAGACATCGCATCTCCGATATCAAGGGTTAACTCCATGAAAGTATTTGGGAAGAAGATATCGCAACGAAGTGTTAGCTTTGACATCGGAAAGGCCAGAATCGAGTACTGCATCGATAAAATCAGAAGTGGCTATAAAATCACAGGCACAATCCAGGGAAAGCCAGGAAGAATAGAACTCTCCCGGTGCAAAGCTCCCAAAATATTCCTGATGAACAACTGGCAATCATGGGGGCCGACTCAAAAGATCACCTCTGATGCAAAGCTCAGCAAGCTAGAGAAAATTGCGCAGGACAACAGGCTCTATATCTTCTCGCCAATTCCAGAAACCATCCTTCAACACCTCGTCAGTGACTATTTTGTAGCCTGGGAAAACAGGCTCTTCGGATTTTTATCATCAAAGATCGCTCATCCATTTTTTGTGGTGGAAGGTGGGGATTTAGTTGGCTATCTTGAATATTTTGATACATCTTTCAACAAAGCAATCTCTCTCGAGCCACTGGTTGTGCTCGAGGGTGAGGCTGTGGAATCTCTCCTTGAAAGATACGGGAGCTTAATTCAAATTGAGAATAAGACAAAAATCAATCCCTGGAATCAGGTCGGCTGGTGCAGTTGGTATCAGTATTTTGCGAAGCTCGAATGGGGCGATATCCTCAAGAATCTGGATATAGCCAAGAAGGAGAAAGAATTCCCCTTCGAAGTGTTCCAGATTGACGATGGGTATGAGCAAGATATCGGTGACTGGATGATAACAAAACAAGGCTATCCTTCGCTTCCTGATATTGATCAGGCGATAAAAGCAAGAGGCTTTATTCCAGGAATCTGGACTGCTCCGACGAGCATAGCCGAGACTTCGCGTTTGTTCGAGGAAAAACCAGGATGGATGATATCAGAAAACGGCTCCCCCAAATTGAGTTATAAAGCCTGAAGCAAAAAAATGTGACACCCATCCAGGCTTACAGGGAAGGGCTTAATGTAATTAGGAAAGCTGTTGGGAAAAGCTTTATCCTGGGCTGCGGAGCTCCTCTTCTCCCATCAGCGGGGCTTGTGGACGGGATGCGGATCGGCGAAGATACCGCCCCCTACTGAAAAACAAAACCTTCTCCTTTCCAGGGTCCTAACGCTTATTTTGCCCTGAAGAATGCAATCATGCGCCTGTTTATGCACAAAAAATTGTGGCTGAATGACCCGGACTGCCTTTTGTTGAGGTCGAAAGATATTGAACTCACGGAGAATGAGCGTGCACTTTATGCACTGGTTGCGGGCGCGCTGGACAACATGCTCACCGATAGTGATGATTTATCGCTCGTGGATGAAAAGGGAAAAAGGCTACTTCAAAAAGCCATCAGACTGAGGGGAGGTAAAGTCAAAGTCCATAGCCTCCTCGATGATGATTTTTATCTCATTGAATCCAAGGGAAGTGCTTCAGGCGATTTTCTACTCGCCGTCAACCTCTCCGATGAAGCTAAACTTTATAAAAGAAAATCCATCCCCGCCCGATCTGCTGACTTAGCTTTTTAGCTTGTACTAAGACAGAGCCAGAAAAAAGAAAGAACTTGCGTTTGAATTTAATGTTCACTATATATATAATGTTCACTATCTAGCGAACATTATGAAAGGGATGAACATCATGAGGCAAAAGAAAAAACTAAAGAATATCTTTTCTGATAAAGCTACCCTAGTCTTAAGAAAACTGATCCGAGAGCCTGAGAAAAAATGGGTCGTTAGAGACTTTGTCAGACAAAATGGAGTAAGCCTGGGCATGGCTCAAGAAATCTTGGAGACGTTGACATTACTTGGCTATGTGGAGAGGATTAAAAAGGGGCCCGATAGTTTTTCAACACTTATAAATCGCGAAAAACTTATTGAAGATTGGCTAGCCAAATATAATTTTGAATTAAACGAAATTGACTCATTTTACTCTCCTGAGAAAAAGATCCTAAGGAAGTTAAGCACAAATATTGATGAAAAAAAATATGCGCTGACCCTCCATTCTGGCGCAAATCTGATTACTTCTTATGTCCGCTCAGAACATATTTATCTATACTTGGATACCAAAACATGGGATAAAGACGTCCTTGAAATCAGACAGCAACTGGAATTAAAAGAACTTGTTAAAGGAGGAAACATCCATTTTATTCATCCCTTTTATAAAACCAGCACCTTCTATAATTGTCAAAAAATAAAGGGCTACAGAGTTGTTTCAAATTTGCAGCTTTACCTTGATCTATATCATTTCCAACCCCGTGGCCGAGAACATGCCCAATATCTCAAAGAGCTGTTAGAAAAAAGGGGAGGCATCTTTGACCAGCCTGTATAAATTAGAATTCTTGTTTTTCCGTGTCTTAGAGGACCTGAAAAGCTATCTCAATGATCTAACGCTTGTGGGTGGCTGGCTTCCCTATGTTTATACAAAATTCTTATGGAAGAATATTATTGCGAAGCCTGTAACCACGGTCGATGTTGATTTTGGTTTTGGAGAAGTTGACATAAATAACTACCCAAATACTATTTTTGATAGACTTTCGTCACTCAATTACGACGAACACCATCTCAAGTTGGGAAAATTATATCCTGTTGTATTGCTTAAGGAGGGAAAAATTCCTGTAGATTTTATTACCTATCCAGAAATTGCCGATGAAGTGTTAGAGAAGTTCATCAGCATTTCTCTATCATAAAGCAGCTTCCTTTATCGATAGAGAAGACGCGCAAAAACAGGCTAAAGACCTATATTACATATATTTTGTTTTAAGATATGCGCCTAATATTACCTCCATTTTTGATGAGGTTATTCAACACAAGAGAAAAGGTTACTTTAAAGATATTTCCAAAAACTTGAATCAATATTTTGAAAGAAAATCAGGTCGAGGCTGCCTCATGGTAGAGAAAGAAAATGGCCCAGATGAATATCTTGATGACCTTAGAGGAGATATATTTGAAAGATTCAATAGATTGCTCAAAACTCTGGGAACATAAAATTGAGTTCTAAGAGTTGAGTCATGTGTCCTCAAAACTATTCGCGCTCATAGCGCTATTTTTATTATCCCTTAAATAGAATGGCCAGTTTCAGTGACAGAGCCAGACTTTTCTAATATCGTAAAATGCATTTGACAACTTTTAATAAAACAGAGGCCGAGGTCAAATTCCTGCCTCTCTGGAAATGGTTATTGGCCTAAAGCTTCACTTAGCCTGACATTTGATACCAAACTGACTCCCCCATAGGCTTCAAAATTATTGGCTGATGATGGAGAATTCTGGGGACACTTCACTTAATTGGAATTAAGGTGTGTGTCTCCGGAATTTTATACGGATTGCCTCTTGCTGAGATCCAAAGATATTAAACTCACGGAGAATGAGCGCGAAGTTTATGCACTGTTGTCTGGAGCGCTAGACAACATGCTCATCGACAGTGATGATTTAGAGCTAGTGGATGAGAGAGGAAAAATGTTACTTCAAAAAGCCATAAGTCTGAGGGGAGGTAAAGTCAAAGTCCATAGCCTCCTCGATGATGATTTTTATCTTATTGAATCCAAAGGAAGTGCTTCAGGCGATTTTATCCTCGCCGCTAACCTCTCCGATGAAGCTAGGCTTTATAAAGGAAAATCCATCTCCGCTCGGAGCGCTGAGTTTATAGCCTCTTAGCCAAAAAATTAAGTAGAGAGTTATTGAAATTCGCGGGGGATGATGGCTTCCCAGCGGCGCTCCCGAATGAGTTTTCCATCTTCCAAAATCTGGCGCTTGAACACGACATAGAAATTGCGCTCGTCTGAGCGGACTGAGAGAAGTGTCTTGAGCTCCAATATTCGGTTTTTTAATTGAATGGTGTGGCCAGCCCCGGCTTTCGAGCGTATGCGCATCCGGCCTTTCTTCACGTGGCTGCGGCGGGAGGAAGCTGGGAACCGGCCGCGCCTCAAAAGGGACGACTGGAAGCTCAAACCGAGTGGCTTCGCTGCCCAGATAAAGCTTTGTGATCATTGCATAGGGGGTTGGCCAAATCATTGGAAATTGGCCATTTGAAACAGCCAGCCGAATCCGATGGCCGGGCTTGAAAGTCCAGGTAGTAAAATGCAGAGGAAAAGCTATCTCATAAACTTTCGCAGGAACCAGGTATCCGGGGCTGAGCCTTGAGCGGTGCTGGGAACCGTTCAGCACGGCGCCAGTCACAAGAGAAACTCTTCCGTCTGGCCAAACATCCTCCAAGCGAGCGATCCAGTGGGCCAGCTTGGCGTCAGCAGAGGCTTTGAGCCGCACGCGCGGAAATCCGATAATTTCTATTTTTTCGGTCAGTGGCTCGCTATCATAGACAAGACTCGAAGCATCATCCTCACGCATGTCCGGAGTTAGCTCACCCCACCAATAGCCTGCCGCGACGCCTGAGCTTGGCACATATCTTAAAGAATCAGCTCCATCCTCCCCCTTTATTTTTTGCAAATTGTGATTTTGAGCAGGGTAATAATTTGTCCAGACCATTCTTCGAATAGGCCAATCTTCATAGCGCCAGTTGCCGGGAGTCATCTTGAGCTTGGAATCGGGCGGATGGCCCTCGCGGACAAACACAGCAAACCGTGGCTCATCCATGATCCCCGTATCCCGCCCTTTGAGCCAGTAGTCCCACCACCGGACTAGCTCATGCCGCCATTCATAATTAGGGCCCGGCTCGCCATTATCGGGCCAGGCATGATTCCAGGGGCCAATCTCGGCCTTGATCGGAACCTTCATGTTTTCGAGCATGCGGGGGATGCTGTCCCGGTAGCCGTCGAGGAGCCCGCCAATCAGATAGACAGGGATCTGAACCGCCTCATAATTCCAGCGCAGGGAATTTTTTCGCCAGAAATCGCCGTCTTTCTGCTGTTTCAGATAAGTAAAAAACCAGGGATAGGCGTTGAACCGTTCTTCAAAGTAGGCATTGTCCAGCGCATAGTCAGGCGAGCGCGGAAGCCCGAGGTCATTATCGATTGAAAGCTCATATTCATCCACATGGAAGGCGCCGTCAATGTAATGGACATCATCATGGAAGAGGTCATCAGTTGCGTCAACGGCCAGGATGGCTTTGAGCGCAGGGGGTCGACGCATGGCAACCTGGATTGCGTTAAACCCGCTCCACGAAATCCCCCACATTCCAACATTTCCGTTTGACCAGGCCGCCCGGGAGAGCTGATCGATAATCTCGACGGCATCTTCGAGCTCTTCTTCAGAATACTCGCGACCCGGCACTTTTCCCTCAGATGATCCTGTTCCTCGAATATCAATCTTGGCTATCGCATAGCCTCGCCGGGCAAAGTAGCTGTAGAGGGGATAGTCGCGCATGTAAAAAAGGTCATCTTTGCGGTATGGTAAAAATTCGAATAGGACAGGAAATTTTTCGCCCTCGTGTTTTGCAGCCGGTTTGAAATAGGTCACAGATAGCCGGACGCCATCCTTCATCAACAGCCAGTCTCGGCTGACCTCGAATTCATAGATAGGGGCAGAAGGGTCAACTCTGGGTTTCTGGGAGCCCTGAAGAGCGTTGGGAACAATCAGAAATAAAATGGCAGCCATTCCTAGGCAGATAACACTATGGAAAGGAGTTCTATTCATCATTTCCCTAGCTATTTGCTATCTTTTCCCTTCAAAAAAGTCAAGAACTCTGAAATTATGGTAAGCACCTTTTTTCCGTGATGATTGAATAGGGAGTTTGAAAGGGGTTTGGAGGAAGAAATTTAACAGGCTGGTTATTTATAAAAGTTATGCTTTCTTAAAACAGCACCTTTTTGGTTCCCAAAGACGTTAGCCACGCCTTTTTGGCCCAAAAAGTGATGAACCAATATGAAAATAAGTGAATTTCCTGATATGTCAATGATTTTTGCCAGAATGTCGCATTATGTCACATTTTGTCACATTAAATCACGTCAAAACCTCGATAAATAAAGGGAATCTTGATTAAAAAAGGACCCGCTTTCATCCAGGAAGGAGGTCGCCGCCTACCTGGGATGTGACAAGCAGACCTGCCTCAGATGGGAAAAGAAATTCGGATTGCCTGTTCACCGCATGGCCCTGCTCCTCTATTTTTTCGGTTCAACTATTTTCAGTTTAACCAAAAAAGAATCAACGAATTTGCTCTCGTCCTCCCAGGAACGCCTCAAGCGAAGGATAAGTTCTGTTTCGCCCACTTTTGCGACTTTAAAAGTTAAGATTTTTGTTCCGCCTCTTCCCACTCTGGGTCTGGGCAAATCTTCCTTGGGCTCGATAAACTCTTCCTTTTTCAGAGCGACAAAAGGTGCGCCGGATTTGTAAACTTTCCACTGGTAACCTGTGGTCGGGTTCTCGGAGAGCAAGACTTGGAATGTCTCTCCTACGGTTATTTTGAATTCTCGGCCATTGTCCTTGTGCGTTATTATTTTCTGGCCTTTCTCTGCTTTCATATTCTCACGCTCTCTAGCTCTCTCTCTCAAGGAATGATCCTGGCATGAAGCTAAACCTGACAAAAAGATAAAGCACAATCCCCATCCAAACCAGCCTGACCGCTTTAGAGAAGCCATTTTTAATAACATTCAAAACGGGTTCGCGCTTTTTTATTCTTATCACGAGAAAGGGAGAAAATCAACCAAATCATGGAGAAAAAAAATAGAAGCGTCCCCTTTTTTCTTTATTTACCTTTGATTATTTCGATCAAGGCATTCAGGGCGCGAGGGTCTTTGCTTTCGCCGAGCCAGAACACAGCCTTCTTGCGGACATGAATGTTGGGATGAGTCTTGGCTATTTTAATCAAGGAATCCAGCCCTTCCTCATTCGGAAGCTCGGAAAGAGCAAACACGGCCTGTTCCTGGATTTCTGAATCGACCTCTTTATACGCAAAGTTCTCGAGTGCAGCTTCAGCTTTTATTGACGCCTCCTGTCCCAGCCAGAAAATGGCTTCGCGGCGGACTTTTGTGTCCTCTGCACTTCGCGCTAAATCAATAAGGGCGTCCACTGCTTCCTCTAATTCGATCTGGCTCAATGCAAACACAGATTCTTTGCGCACACTTAGAGAGTGATCAATCTTCGCTGTTTGAACTAAAATCTTAAGCGCTGCTTCGTCATTCTGCTGACCCAGCCAAAAAACCGCATTCTTGCGAAGGGAATCGTCATCATCGCTTTTCAAGACCTTCTCTAAAAAAGGGATGACAATGTTGGGATTTCCATGAATCCCCGCTGCGGCGATAATGCCCTCTTTGGTTTTGCTTGAAGTCATCTCCCCATAAAGGTTACGCAACAAATCTATGCTCTGGGCATCTTCTGCTCCGCCGAGCCAGATAAGCGGAAGGCCATCAGAGTCGAACGACAATGACAGGTTGCTCATTTCAACTCTCTCAAGCACTCCAGGTTTGCTTTTGCCGTAATTAAAAAGGATCGCCACCTCTTTCCAGACCATTTTCTCTGGCTTGGATGGCTTATCCACCTGCTCCAAAGCTTCCTGGACCGCTCGCCTCATTTTTTCGTTATCAGGAATGTCAGGAGAGGCAGCTTTTCTACCAGAAATGATATCTTGAAGAGATATGTCTTCAGCTTTTCGGGGGCAATCAAAAGACCCAATATAAGAATTCTCCTCCATTAATCGCCCAATGCTGTATCCAACCCAAAAACTACCTTTATAAGCCCTCTTCTCTGCCTCTCTCAAAGCCCATTCGAATCTTTGGCTCAATCCTTCGTTCGGCTGCGGGTGATGAATGACTTCTTTTGGGAAGCGATGGGCTACACTTGCCAAAATTATTAACAAGGAACTAGCAAGACACGCTTTGAAACTGCGCATGACTTACTCCTCAGTCTTTTTTTCTTCTGTCTGTTTCCTCTCAAGAATCTCCATCAGAGCAGCCTTAGCTTTGCGAGTTCCGATCTCACCTAAAGCCATCACAGCCGCAGTGGCCATCTTGACGTCCTTCTCCTTCTTGGCTACTTCCAGCAACACGGGAACAGCTTCATCGCTTTTGGTCTGGCCTAAAGCAAAAATGGCCTGTTTGCGCAACTCGGGATCCTTCTCCTCTCTGACAACTTGAGAAAGGACTTTGACAGAAGCGGCTCCTTTTTCTTCATCCACCAGCGAAAACAGCACAGCTTTCTTTACTCCCGAATATTTTGACTTTTGCATAAGCTCAAGGAGCATCTCTGTTTCCTTGCCATCGAGCAAATCTTGAAGCGCATAGACAGATGTTTCTGCGAGCTTTTCATTGGGATGATTGAGGGCGGTATCGAAGAGAATCTCTTTGACTCCTTCTCCTCCATGGTTGGCAATCGCAAAAAGCGCCGCCTTCTGGACTTCCTCATCTTTGCTGGAGGAGAGAATTCCTTTTAGCGCTTCCAGGGATCCCTTCCCTTCCATATCTCCCAGGATGTAAACAGCCGCCTTGACGAGCTCTCGGTCCTTCTCTTTTAAAACGATGTCCTGCAGGATGGGAAGGGCAGATGCTTCTTCTTTATCCCCGAGGGCATACAGCGCATTTTTTTTGACTTCCAGGATTTTTGCCTCTTTTAAAATTTTAACGAGTGCTCCGGCTCCTTCCTTGCTTTCAGTTTCCCCGAGGGCAAAGACCGCAGCTTTAGCGAGCGATGGTTCTGTTTCAGTTAAGGCAACGTCTGTCAGAACAGAAATAACTTCAGGATTATCGATTTCTCCCAAGGCATAGAGGGCGGTTGTCTTGACTTTCTCATCGGCCTTGGACTTAACCACATCGTATAGGATACGAACCGCCTCAGCACCACCCTTTTCTCCGATAGCCATGAGTGCACTCTTCTGCACATTGGGGTCAGAGTCCTTGAGCGCTATCTCGCTGAGCTTGGCAAAAGCGGCGGGAGACTCAAAGTCCTGGAGGATGTAAACTATGCGGCTGCGGAGCTTTGGATTTTCAGTCTTATTGTAAAGGTCAATAATGGTTTGAAGGCTGCTCTCATCGCCGATATTCTGGAGAGCATAAAGGGCGGCCAGCTTGACGTCCTCATTCTCGTTTTTCTCCATGGATTTGATTATGGCTTCATACTCAGGTCTGCCAGCCTTTGCTAGCTGATGGCCGATTCGGATGAGGTTCTCACGGGCGTCATCCACCCACTTGCTGTCGGGATAAGCTCTGATGAAATCCTGGTAACAGCTGAACACGGATTCAAGTGATTTCTGCATTTTTTCCAGAGCATAACATTGCCAAAACCGAGCGGCGTCCACCCAGGAGCTAGCTGAGTACTTTTGGATAAACTCATCCAGAGCCTTTCTTGCTGCGTCCCATTTTTCTTCAAGAATTAGGTTGTAGGCTTGCTGGTAGGCCTTGGCATCCTCTTCCTGTGCTTCGGCAGCCAAAACCGCCTGATTCAAAATTGGTAGGGCTATAAAGATGGTTACCAATAAGGTTGTTAAACGGAAGAATTTTCGGACCATTGTTTTTCTCCTTTTGTTTATCTAGAAAATAAAGTTTCAATTCCCCCTTTATCCCCCCTTTATCAAAAGGGGGGAGTTTGTCATTGCGAGCGAAGCGTGGCAATCTCAGTTTATCCTCTTTTATAAAAAGGAGGAAGCGCAGACAATTTTCATCGTTCGTGAGTGATAAACCTATCATGGTTATTTAGCTCATAGAGTTGATTTCTTAAGATTTAGGCTTTTCTGCGAATCCCGCCGCATCTCATTCACGTTGATTTTTAACAAAACTCCCCTGCTCTCGATCCCTTGCTTCACAATCTCGACAGCCTGGAGGTCCTGGCCGGGTTCGAGGTTTGCGATCTGGATCAAAATTACCTCAAGGTCGGATATAAGCTCCTGCAGCCTTTTCTGGCTAGGTCCACGGAGTTCGTTTTTAAGCAGACCCGCCTCCTGCACCAAGTCCCTCGAGACCTTCCTCTGAAGAGGAAGGTTTAAGGCATACGGATCATCGGTCTTGGGGTCAAAATTCACGAGCGCGAGGAGTACCACCTTGGACCGTTCGAAATAATTCTGGGCGCGAAGGATATTTTCAGCATCCTTAGCAGCAATAGCGGCGTCCCCCTGCTGAGCCTGCTGAATTAGAAGAGGCGTAGGAGTGAAGGCCAATTTCCCGATAAAAACTCCAAGGGCGACTAGCAACACTGCCGCTGCTGCCTGATAAACCCATCTTGGCGTTAGACTCAGAGTGCGGCTGAGTGTTTTCCACAACCTCTTCGCACTGGCTTGTGGCATTTCCTCTTGGAGCTTTTTAGATAGCCGATCCCAGTAGCCATCCCAGAACCTTTCTTCTGGCTCAATCCGGACTTTCCTGTCCATCACCTTGAGAGTGGAGGCCATTTGTCTAAATTCGCTGGCGCACTTTGGACAAGACTGGAGGTGAGCTTCAAAACGGCGTTTTTCTTCTAAAGTTAGCTCCTCATAAAGCGCCTCCACGAACTGATTGCGGTATTTTTCACAGTCACTCATGGTTAACCTCCAAACCGGAAGGCGTGCGGTAGATAGCCAGTTCTCTCTGGAGCTTTTTTATTCCCCGGAAAAGGTAGCTTTTGACCGTGCCCACCGAAACATTCATGACCTCGGCTATATCCTTAATCATAAGGTCATGGTAATGCCGAAGGACAAAGGCTGAGCGCTCCTGGGCTGAAATTTTTTGAAGGGCATTTTCAATGTGTTCCTGAATGAGTCTCGTTTCGGCACTTCGCTCCGGGTCTCCGGTAAATTCCAGGCTTCCCGCTGGATTGTGCGGAAGATGTTCCTCAAGAAACTCATCCTGCATTTTTTCAGGGACAGCAGATTTCTTGCGCAAATGATCAATGCTGGCGTTGACCGTGATGCGATAAAGCCAGGAGCTCAGCCTGGCATCGCGCTTAAAGGTCTGAAAGGAACGAAATACCTTCAAAAAAACCTCCTGTGAAATATCCTCTGCGTCGTGGTGGTTGCCAACAATGTCCAGGGCTAAGTAATAAACTTTTTTCTTGTTCTGCTCCACGAGTTCCTGGAAGGCGGACGTCTCGCCTCTGGTGAGCCGCTCCACAAGTGCTTGCTCTTCGTTCAATGGCCATCTCCGGTTTCAGATTCTTTAGACGGGAGAAGGACTCTAAAAGTTGGCAAAAACATTGTATTTATTCTCTTCTATGTTGTGTGGTTCTCTTCTCGAAGACATAAACAGAATGGCCTCGCTCCCGTTCAGGTTTTTAACGCCGTTCCCTCACCGCCCTTCTCGGCGCCTGCGGAACTCGCGGGGCTCAGACCAGGTCATTCGAAGGCACGCTGCGTTTTCCCCAGCGAGGAAAACTTGCTCGCCTCGAGGCTCCGCTCTCCTTCTCCCTTCGGTCGAGAAACCTTGCCCGCTCCGCCTCTTCACACGGCCTTCTTCACGACCTGGTCTTCGCCCATCCATTCAGGTTCCCTCGAAGGACGATTCGGGAAGGCTAAACCTTCAATGTTCGCTTCAGCCATCCTGTTTATGCCTTTTTATTGGCTTTGCACATTTCCTTTACCCACACGATCTGAAGGAGATTTTTTTATTTTAATTTAATCCCCTTA
>Ga0315280_10002348_pt1 | contig 30795 bp, 33 predicted proteins | sample YL17G06_40_MG_FD_203697 | JGI IMG/M metagenome (GOLD analysis project Ga0315280, IMG submission 203697) | Sediment microbial communities from Yellowstone Lake, YNP, Wyoming, USA - YL17G06_40 | ecosystem: Environmental > Aquatic > Freshwater > Lake > Sediment | place: USA: Wyoming | collected... | reverse complement strand
ATTCGCGACTCTTTTAAAGTTATGTCATCTTGCCATTCCAGACTGCTGAAAAACACGTCCCACTGCAGAATAAGGCGCGTTCTGCTTCACTTTTACTCTACTCTCTAGCGCTGGCGAATGTCGTTTTGGGATTACACTTTTAACCGATTCCAAACCCAATTCCAGATGCAGGTCTGGTGAGTCTTGCCGCATCTTCCTCCATTTGACGGTTGCCAATTCCCTCACAGGAAGGACAGTTCGGGAGTCTTTTCTGAAGGCAGGGCTCGTCAGCCTTAACTACGATCATGGAGCGTGAGCGACATGACATGCAAGAACGGCGCGTGCGAGTTTGACACTAGGCTTAAGAGAACCCTCACTTTCAAGTTGTCCCGCGAGCGCGTGAGGTATGCGCAACTGTGGAGCGAGGTTGAACTGCCCAAACTGCTGAGTACAGGCACAAGTGAGACCAAGTGAATAGACAGAGCGAGCGCCAGGCTTGGTTAGAACTCGCATTCAAAAACCTGTAACTAAAGCTTTAAGTCTAAACCTTCATTTCCCGTTGTAAAGGGGACGAAATGTGGGTGAGCTGATTTTCGTCGGTCTTGGTTTGCATGACCATATGGGAATTAGTCTGCGAGCACTAGAAGAGACGAAGAGTGCAAACAACGTTTTCATCGAGCTTTACACAAGTCTTTTGCCTGGTTTTTCTGTGGAACACTTTACTGAGCTGACGGGAAAGAAACCTCAAAATTTGATGAGGAAGGACCTTGAAGAAAAGAACGGAATAGTAATTCTGACCGCGGCACAGACCGGCAAGACTGTCTTGCTCGTGCCAGGAGATCCATTGATCGCAACGACACATGTTGCCCTGCGAATCGCAGCTGAAAAACGCGGAATAAGAACACGCGTAATACACGGAGCATCAATACTTTCCGCCGCAATCGGTCTGACAGGGCTGCACAGCTACAAGTTTGGAAAGAGCGTGACAGTACCTTTCCCAGATGAGACGTCTTCCACAACTCCTTACCAAGTTATTGCTCAAAACAAGAAATCCGGTCTTCACACCCTCTGTCTGTTAGACATTAAGGCAGAGGAAAAACGCTACCTCACCATCAATAATGCGTTGAGAGAGCTTCTAAGAATCGAGGGCCAAAAGAAAGGGAAAGCGGTCGACAATCATGCAGTTGCCGTCGGCGTGGCTAGAGCTGGGAGTAACCGCCCAGAGGTGAAGGCAGGATTCGTGAAGGAAATCTTGGAACATGACTTTGGTGAGCCGCCTCACACGCTTATTTTTCCTGGAATCCTCCATTTCACAGAGGCCGAGGCGCTCATAGCGTTGGCTGGCGCGCCTGAAGCGTTCAGAAGGTTTACAGAATGAGTTTGGAAGACCTTGTTTCAAAATATATCAGTTCTGCTGAGCAAGTTTTTCACGAAATAAGGACTACCAAAAACCTGGTCAAGACGGATGACAAGGTCAAAGAGGTTTTAGACTGGGCTAAGGCTTACCTTGAAGATGCAAAGTACTATAGGGAAAAGGAGAAATTCGAGGTGAGTCTAACCTCTGTCGCCTATTGCGAAGGCTTGCTTGACGCGCTAAGACTGTTGGGAGCAGTGAGTTTTGGATGGCCAGCAAAAGTAAAGGAACCGAGAAAAGCAAAGTAGTCCTTGCCTCGGGCGTTTTCGACCTTCTTCATCTGGGGCACGTACGTTTTCTTGAGGAAGCCAAGAAAGCCGGTGGACCCAACGCCAAACTCGTAGTGGTCGTAGCAAGGGATAGCACCGTGGAGAAGGAGAAGGGAAAGAAACCGGTTATGCCCGAGTACCAACGCTGTGCGCTTGTTGCCTCGCTGAAGGTCGTTGCCGAAGCAATGTTAGGATATGAGAATCTTAACATGGGAAAAGTGCTTGAAAAAATCAAACCAGACATCGTTGCTGTTGGACACGACAGTCACACCAGCGGGCTTGAGCAGACAGTGAGAAAACTTGTGAAGGAAAAAGGCCTGAAGATAAGAATAGTGAAGATAGGCAAGTTCAGCTCGGACGAGCTGGACAGTTCCTCAAAGATCAAGCAAAGAATTGCAGAACAGCTAAAAAGATGAGCACAGATGTTCAAGAATTCAAAAGTCTACATGCCAACCTTCATACTCATCGCAGTAAACGTTGCTGTTTACGCTTGGACATCCTTCTTGAGCGGGAATGTGTTTGAGATGAGTGATTCTGTCCTTCTACAGTATGGACAATTCAACCCCTACGTACTCAACGGCGAAGTGTGGCGGCTGTTGACAGCTATGTTTGTCCACGCAAACATTGCACACATCGTGGGAAACATGTTATTCTTATTCATATATGGGCTGAGAGCCGAAAACCTGTTCGATCTGAAAGAGTACTTGCTAATCTATTTCCTGAGCGGATTCGCCGGGGGAATTCTAACGTTTTTGTTCCCGCTGCTCTTCCCGTCTTTAATAGAGTTTGGTATCGTCTCTGTGGGTGCCTCCGGCGCAATCTTTGGAATGCTTGGAGCAGTCGCAGTTTACGCTAGACGTGCCATCGGTCAGTCGATATTGAGTGCGTTGATGTACGTTTTCTTCTTGTTCTTCATTAACCTTGGTCCAAACGTTAACTACTTCGCTCACCTTGGAGGCCTGGCTGTTGGACTCCTCATCGGTTACATGCTTGCAACGGCACGTAGACCCCATCAGGTAGTGACCTACGAACACAACTACAAATCTTCGTACAGACAATAGCTTTTGCCCTCAACGTCTGTCGATGACATAAAATGGCTAGGGTAAGGTCAAGACTTCGACTCTTGCTTTGTGCCCATCCTTGAGCCCGAGATGTTTTCTCAGTTGAACAGGCGCGATTATTTCCAACACCGAGGCGTCATAATGGCTCCTCAAAGCAGAGATCAGGGCCCCCTTGACTTTGTTGTCAACTATGACGGGATAGCATTTCACAGGTCCGAAGGTTCGGTCCTCATTTTTGAAGCCTCCAACTTCCACAGCCGGGTAAGCCTCAAGCTCGTTTCGAGCCTTGATGTCATAATCGGTTGTGAGTTTCAAGTTGAGCGTTCCCGGGTAAGGGTCAAAGCCTAGCTTTTCAATGAACTGTTTTCGGTAAGCTTCTTTTGAGATGTAGTAAGCCCCTTCTCCCAGACCCGTGAAAACCGTGCCCTCCAAAGTTATTGATGGCGGATAATTTGCCTCCATTAGGAAATGCAGAGTTGAATAGAGTGCTTTCAGCTCTTTGATGCCAATGTCCGTGATTCGTATGAGGCAGCCTTCAGGCGTTATGGTTCTTTTGATCCAGCCTTGATTGTCAAGTTCAATAAGGTAACGAGAAGCCGTTTGCTGAGATACGCCTAGCTTTTCAGCCAGATACTCTGTTGAGATTTTGGCAGTTCTCCGATGGGCGCCCATCTCAGCCAGCTTGAGAAGTGTGAAAAGATCGCGGTGGAAACGGTTTTCAGACATCTTTCGCCCTCAGTGTCTCCCATAGAATTTGTTTGCTGCGTATTTAAAAGGCTCGAAAACAGCACTGACGTCAAAGGTCTGCTACTCGTGAACTTGAAGCTCGGAGTCGACCGAGGTGGACTAGTATAGACTTGTTTAAACAGTTCATACGGAAGCTTTATTTTTCGTCGTTTCTTCATAGCTGATTCCATACGAAGGTGGAGTATTTGAGAACTATTGACGTAGCGGCTTTGGCATTGGATGCGGGGTTGTACGTGGTGTTCGGTTATGTCTTCTATAACCTTGTCCCAATAACCGCACCGGGGCTCGGAACTGTAAGGTTTTGGCCCCAAGTAATAATACCTGCTGTTTTTGCTGCTCTTTTCGGACCGTGGGTCGGAGGTTTCGGCGCGGCAATAGGCATATTCATAAACGACATGCTCATCCATGGCAATCCAGTTTTGAGCCTGATGGCAGGGGTCACTTCTAATTTCGCCATGTTCTTTCTCATAGGTGTCATTTCAAAGAAGAACATCGATTGGAAAATCCCGATGATAGGTTTCGGCGCAATAACTGCATTGCTTGTGTGGATTGCTTACATCGCGTTGCCTAGCGATCAGGCACTTCTATTCTCAGGAATAATTATTGTAAGCTATGCGATACTTGCGGTGGTTGTTGGTTTGACTCCGAAATGGAGGGGCTTCGAAGTGGGTTCTATGACGGGGCTGCTTGTGGGAAGTTCAATAATAGGAGCAATGGTTCCAGTTTTCAGCCAATTCTTCCTGATGCCAGAAGCCACAGAGCTGACGCCTTTTACAGTGTTAGGAGGGTTTGGGCTTCTTCTGTGGACGTTTGCAAGTGAAATACCTTTCCTCCTAGTCTTCGGACCGCCGATTCTGCAAGCTTGCTATAGTGCATTTCCTAATCTTAGGACGGACAAAAAGGGAGCAGACAGTGCCAACAAGGGTTAAAGCCTTCTCGCCTTCAGGTATTTCAAGCTTCTTCGAAATATGCGACACGACAGAGAGTGGAAAACCCATTCTGGATCCAGAAAGAGTCGGAGCGCGGGGCGGCGGCTTCGTAACTGAAAAAGGAGTAATGACCGAAGTTAGCATTTCTTCGGCAGAGAGAAACACGGTTGAAGTGTTCATAAATGAAAAATTGGCTCCTGAGGCCGAAACAACGAGAACCGTTGCCGAAACGCTTCTGCAGAGATCTAGCGAAAAACATGCGGTCATAGTCAGGCACAAAGTCGAAGTTCCTGTGGGGGCAGGTTTTGGCTCAAGTGCAGGCGGAGCTCTTGGCACGGCGCTTGCATTGTCGAAAGCTTTGGGCCTTGACTGCACGTACAATGAATTGGGCAGAATCGCGCATTCGGCTGAAGTCAAATGCAAGACGGGACTTGGAACCGTTGGCCCATTAATGATGGGCGGGTGCATACTCACGTTGGAGCCAGGAGCGCCAGGTAGAGCAGTTATAGATCGCATACCTTTATCGCCCGACACCGTAGTTGTTGCAGGAGTTTTAGGCGGAATACCAACAAAGAGCGTTCTTTCGTCACCTCAGAAACGCGCTGCTGTTAGCAAAACCGGCAGGAAAACGCTTGAAAGAATCCTCTCCGACCCGTCGCTCGAGAACTTCCTCGTTTGCTGCAGGGACTTCGCTGAAGAAACGGGTTTCATGACTGAAAAGCTGCGAAACCTGGTCAGACTTGCCGAGAAAGCAGGGGCGATAGGTGCAGCCCAGAATATGGTGGGCGAAGTAATCCATGCAGTTACTACGTCAGAAAACGTTCAAAACCTGGTTCAAGCTTTTAAGCAGGTCCTAACCCAAAACGAAATTATCGTGGCAAAAATAGACTTTCAGGGCGCCAGACTACTAGGATGAAGCAGAGAGATGAAGAAACAATTCGTAAAAGTGGCCGTTGGCGGAACCTTTGATGAACTTCACAGAGGACACAAGACGTTGCTCCTGAAGGCTTTTGACGTCGGTGAGCATGTTTTGATTGGGCTGTGTTCGGACGAGTTTGTTAAGAAGCTTGGCAAACCTCACGAAGTTGCCCCTTACAATCATCGATTGAGAGATCTGAAAGTTTTCTTGCAGGAACGTGGTTGGCTTGAAAGGGCTGCGATAGTTTCTTTGGACGATCCATATGGACCGACATTGGTCAATGGACGCATTGAAGCCCTCATTGTAAGCAGGGAAACGGAACCGGTGGCTAGAGAGATAAACAAGAGGAGGAAAACAGCTTCCTTGTCGCCGCTTCATATAGTGACGATCGACATGGTTCCTTCCGAGAATCATTCGCCCATCTACACAACTCGAATTCGAAAGGGTGAGATGGATCGTGAAGGCCACCTTCTTGGGCAAAGAAAAAGTGTTTAAGCTATTTTTTGACTAGATTGCTGGAGAAGAGATAGTTCGTGCAGAGGACAGGAACAGCAAAGCTCCCACTTCATTATGGAAGGGCACCAAGATACCTAGTTGTTCGTATGCGGAAATTGGCAAAGGAAATAGCCACGATTATTGTTGAAGAATATGGTTCGGACGAGTTCTTGAAACGGATTTCTGATCCCTTCTGGTTTCAGGCCTTTGGCTGCGTCCTGGGGTATGATTGGCACTCGTCAGGAGTCACGACGGTTATGACTGGTGTTCTGAAGCAAGCCCTGAATCCTGAAGAACATGGCATTGCAGTCTGCGGCGGCAAGGGCAGAGTCTCCAGACAGGCGCCTGAAGAGATCCGAATTGTTGGTGAGAAGTTTGGTTTTCCAAATGACAGTATTGAGTCTATGCGCTACGCCAGCAAAATGAGCGCCAAGGTTGACAATACAGCCATCCAAGCAGGTTACCAGCTTTATCATCACACTTTCTTCATCACTGAGAACCGAAAATGGGCCGTAGTTCAGCAAGGCATGTGTGTACAAGATCGCACGGCGAGACGTTACCATTGGCTTTCTGACAAAGTCAAACAGTTCGTTGTAGAACCACATAACGCAATCGTCGGTGATATTAAGCGCCAACTGGTGTTGGACATGACTGCAAAAGAAAGTGACGGATCTAGAAAAACCTCGGTGGACATTGCAAAGGAATCACCGAGGAGGCTTATGCGGATGGTTGTATCTGTAAGACCCGAGTTACAGAAATCACTGAGCGAATGGATGCCGGCAACTGTGGATACTGCTTTTAGGAGACAACCTCCAGGATTTTTGTCCATGCCTTGGAACATAAACTGGAAAACAATGCAGCAAGTCTACGAGTTTCAGCCAAACAACTACGAGGAACTGTTAGGGTTCAAAGGGGTCGGACGAGCCACTGTCAGAGGACTCGCGTTGATTGCAGAACTGGTCTACGGTGAAAAGCCAAGCTGGAAGGACCCAGTGAAATATTCTTTTGCATACGGCGGAAAAGACGGAGTGCCTTTTCCTGTTGACCGCAAGGCGATGGATGAATCGATTCAGATTCTCAAGCAATCAATTCAAGAAGCAAAGATCGGCGACAAAGAAAAAATGGGGTCTTTACAGAGACTCAGAAGATTTGTCCCGGCTGACTTCAACCAAAATATATAATGGTTATACCTCTACATAACAAACAAAATCCAAACTTCGCTGGGTAAGGATAAAATGAGCAACAAAACAATTTCATGGCTCAAAATATCTGGCACCTGCGGCATAATCACTCCCTCAGTAGCTTTCAGCTGCATACTGCTCGCAATCGCCTACGCGCCACATTTCAGCTGGACAGATAACGCACTCAGCGATCTTGGTGTAATGCCAAACCCCACTTCGGTTCTTTTCAACCTAGGACTCATTGTCAGTGGAATTCTTGCCATCGTGTTCGCCTTTGGGCTTTTGATATTCTTCAATAAGACAGTGTCGGGGCGAATTGGGGCTATCATGTTTGTTCTCGACTGCCTTGCCCTGATTTGTATAGGAATTTTCCCAGAAAGCGCAAAACCCATGCATTTGTATGCCTCCGTGGCCTTCTTTGCGATTTTCCCTCTGGCCATGTTTCTCATGACAGCCTCCTTCGTTCTCTCGTCAAAACACAGAATGGCAGTGTTTACGTTTTCCATTGCTGTGTTTGCAGCAGTCGTATGGGCTGCAGAATTCTTGATGCACTACGTTCCAGGTGTCGCTATTCCAGAGACGCTTTCCGCCCTTGCCGCTTGTTTGTGGGTCGCGGTGCTCAGCTTCAACATGCTGAGAAAACCTTTGAATCCAGACACTTGACATTGCCGAGCCTTTCAGTTCGTTAAGATACGTATTCAGAACTTCTTCGAAACACTTCGAGATCCTTGGAAAACAACAATTTTCGCTAGTCGAATTGAGAAATGTATTAACGCAATTCTAAAAACACCTTTCATCTAGGTGTATTGGACACAACAAAACAGACCAGCGCGCGCTACAACTATCAAGTCGGACTGGTCTCCTCAAAGGGGAACAAATTCCTGTATATAGCACACGCGTAGCACGCGCTCGCTAGGTTTCAGAAAAGCTTCATATCGTAGCGCGCGCTATAATTCATCTCTCTTGTAGTACACGAAGCTTAGCCTTGTACTCCTCTTCGGATATCTCCCCTCTGATGAACCTCATTTTTAACTGATTTAGTGGGTCCTCAGATGGTTTAGGCTGATCGGAAGGCTGCTGCCTGAAAATTGTCTCTTCGGGCTTGTTGAACTCCCATGTCGCTTTGTCAAGCAGATCTTTTTCATGTTTTATTGATATCGGTTCAACGGCTATGCTGTTATATGCGGTTTCTAGGGCGTCTATGAAGTCCTCTAGGTCGTGGTGGTCGACCCTCTCCAATAGAATCACGGTGCCATCCTCGCTCTTGAAGGAAATTTCTCCCCATAGCACGGCACCTCGATGCGCCCTTATTTGGAGTATCTTCTGGAATGGTATGGACTTAAAGACATAGCGACCAATATGTTTCTCATCGAAGTAGACGACGCGGAGGTTTGTGAGTATGATGTAGTCGGGTCGTTCAACTACTTCGAAAGTTTTGAGGTAACGGATCACTTCCTCTCCAGAGGAAAGGTTCTCTTTCACTGCGCCTGGTAGCTCATCGATTAGACTTTTGCCAGGCGATTTGTTACTTATTTTCTTCACCGCCTCTAACATTCGTATTTCTTATTATGCCTTCAGAACACTGGTTCTAAGCTGTCTTACACATCTCATATGTCTTTCTATCTGTTCTAGCGCGCACGTCCTTTTTTCATATTCAACATGATGCCAAAACGCGCATGCTACTTGCTCCAAGTCTGCATAGTAAGAGCGCGCGCGAGTGAGAATCATGCTGCTGCAGGACTATGAATTAAGGAACATACTGGAAATGAATGTCTGATATTAAAAAGTGGTTATCGTTTCACCTATATGTATTAAGGCAACCATTTAAGAAAGGTATGATTCACGTGTTGGAGGGTCAATGATGGAGGCAGTCGCCGTCAGTGTCGAAGGGCTCGTCGTTAGTTACGGCTCTTTTGTCGCTGTTGAAAACCTGTCTTTCACAGTTAAGAACGGAGAAATCTATGGACTTCTCGGTCCAAACGGTGCGGGAAAGACTACCACTATTAAAGTCCTTGTAGGTGTGCTGGAACCGCGTTCCGGCAAGGTGGAAATCTATAACACGCCGCTTTCAGATGAAGTTGCAGCAAAAAGCCAGATTGGATATGTACCCGAAGAAGTTGTCTTGCTTGACTCGCTTACTCCTCGTGAGTTCCTAGAATTCGTGGCCTCTATTAGGCGGTTAAGTAAAGATACACTCAATTCAAAGCTTGAGAGGTATATTTCGGCTTTTGAACTCAAGCAGTATTTTGACACGCCCATCGCCGCTTTGTCAATGGGCAACAAACAGAAAGTCGCTATCGTCGCGGCCTTGTTGCACGATCCGAAACTTCTGATCTTAGACGAGCCCCTGATAGGTTTGGATGCAAGGTCTTCGAAGATCCTGAAGGAACTCGTAACTTTCCATGCCAAAAAAGGCGGAGCTGTAATATTCTCAACGCATATCATGGAAGTCGCTGAGAAACTGTGTACCAAAGTTGGAATAATAAACAAGGGAAAAATCGTTGGAGAAGGCACAGTTGACGATCTCCGGAAACTTGTCAGAAGTGCAGAAGGTTCACTGGAAGACATTTTCCTGAAGGTAACAGAGCAGGAAGCAGGAATGCAAGACATCATAAAGGCTCTAGAAGAGGAGTAGGATGCAGTGAAGTTCTCGGAACTCTGGCGACTGTCAAGCACAGTCTACAAAGAAGTGTCATTTCAATCCATTTTTTCGCTTCGCGCAGGTTCAGCACTGCCTCAAGGTGGCAGAAGGGATATCAAACAGCTTGTTTCAAGCGCCAGAGTGAACACGCTGATCAGCAAACTAATCACAACAGTCTTCATCGGGATCTTCGCTTTCATCGTGTTCCTTCCTGTAATAATCGGCGACGTCAACCCTGTTATACCGTTGGAGATAGCTCTGCCAGGAAGTGTCTCAGCGTTTCTTACCGTCGTGTTGTTCCTGATAGTTTTCATGGGCCTCCAAGTCTCCACGTCTTTTGTTTCCTCAAAAACCGTGGATGTTCTCAACCCTCTTCCGCTCTCCAAAAACGACATTTCAAGGATCGTCTTTCTATGTTTCATAAGAATCTTTGACATACCTCTCGTTGCTGCAGGCGTCATTTTTCTTGTCGTGTACTTCCTCGTCGGCGGGACAATCTTGGGCGGAGTGATTTCTCTGGTCAGCATCATAGTCACCGAGATTTTTGCTCTCACGCTTACAGTACTTTCTGCACGGTTTTTCTACTCACGCGTGGCAAGAGCGGCTGGAAAATCAGTATGGCACACGTTCCTGAGGCTTGCCTTCATGCTTGTATGGATTCTCCCAACATTCGCAGCCTACTTCGTCGTGAATTTCGCAAGAGAGATCGTTCAGTTCTTCGCCTATCTGACCCAGGGCTTCTCGTCTCTTTCCCATGTTTTGGTTTTGGTTTTCCCATTCTCCTACGGGTTTTTGGTGTCTTACACAAGCTTCTTTCATGCCGCAGATTATGCCACTCTTGGTCTCTCAATCGCTGCTTGTGTTGCATACGTAGGAGCCGCCTTCTACTGCCTGAGATGGGTAACGCAGACCATCAGAGAAATCGGCGCTGCAGGTGTGACGAAGGGCGTGAGAGAAGCGGTGAAAGACACAATCATTAGGCCTCAAATCCCATGGCTTGGAGTAATTCGCAAAGACCTGAGAGTAGCTTCAAGAGCACCTTCGTTTGCGAGCCTTTTTCTGCTTCCAGTCGTACAGACAGCGGTTCTGGCAATAACCTTCTCCTCATTCAATGAAGTTGGATTGAACGCTGCGTTGGGGATTTTGATAGGGATATCAATGATAACTCTTCTGCTTCCTCCCACCCTGCTGTCAATCGAGGGGTTGGCATCAGCTTACACAAGACATCTGCCGCTGAAGAAAAGAACGTTGATCACGGCGAAAACGCTGTTGACAACGGTCACTTACATTTTCTCGTTGATAGTGCTTTCAATAGTGTCGCTTGCTCTTGGAAAAAAATTCTCTCTAATCCTCGTCTTCGGAATTATCCACGCCTTTGCGGTTGCCGCCGCCATAATGCTTGAATTGACGATTCTTATGAGAAAGTTCTGGAAGGAAGGGTTCTCGGTAGGCAACATCTACTCCAGAATCTCCACTTACATCCTGATCTTGATTCCTGGATACATAATGGCAGGGGTACCGATGGTCTGTGCCCTTGTAGCACTCTTCCTTGCTTCACCTTTTCTTCTACCAACCTTTCTTGTTGCAGCCGTCACGGAATTTGTCATCATGACAGCCATTGTTGCATATCAAAAATAGTCTCAGGTTTTCATGTCCAAGTAGATTTGTGAACAGCAAAGCGAAGAGAAATAGGCTTTGTACCCTTGACATTCAGCAAATCTTACGGCTTCTTCCGTCGGAAACGCAATAGCATCTATTCCGGCTTTCATCGCAAGTATCTCTGTCTCACTTCTGTCCTTACCCCTGGGACGCATACAACCCAGAACTAACGGAATCTCGGGAAATATTGCCCTTGCAGAGGCAATGACTCGGGCGATGTCAACAGGCCTCGGAGGTTCGACATCTTCCATTTCTGTTCCGCGTATTGGCATGAACGCGATAATCACCAAAGCTGAAGGTTTATATTCGGATATCATTTGCAACGCATCAAACTCGCCTTTGAGCTTTCCATAGTGGAGTCCAACAATCACGTGAGGCACAAAAGCAATTCCAGCTTCATGCAAAGCTTGAAGGGAATCTCTGTAATCCTTCACTGAAACATCCAACTTGTAGATGTCCCGAATAGTCTCGTCTGAGCCTATGATGTCCAGTAGCGCTGCATCGACTCCAGCATTCTTCAAAGCTTTGGCTGTCGGAACATCGATGACACCCGTGTGCACGAATACGGTGAAGCCTAATTCACGCTTGACTCTTGAAATGGAATCGACAAATCCTTCGAGAGGCACCGCACCGTTAGGTAAGCATCCGCCGCTTATCAGACAGCCTAGAGCGCCCCTTTCTTTCAGCTTGACACACAACTCGTAGAGTACGTCAGGCGTGGTGGCTGGATACATAGTGTTCAAGACTATTCCGCCGCAATGTTTGCACCTTAACGCGCAGCCCCTGCCAGTCACGGATATGGTGGGAAAATCGTTCGGCGAAGAACAGTAATAGCTTGTCTTGTAGAACATGAAGCTGGGTGCGTAAAAACGAATATTTTTTCGTCGAGCATCAGCAATATCCTCGTCCAAAATGGCTGAAAGCTCTTTTTCATCCACACGCCAGAGACGTTCAGCGGATTGCCCAGTCATCTTTTGTCTGTAAGGACTGCTTCGACACTTGCTTAATACTTTTCGTTTTGCTCTTCTGATTGTTCTTTGTAGTCCCTTGAGATTATGGGCAGGGTCTGCATTGCGTCATCTATTGCAGAAAGCGTGTTTGAAACTCTTTCGAGGTATCTGCGGAAGTTCAAGGTTTTGACGACCGCCACACCCCTGTCGGTTATAGCATAGTTCGTGTCTTTAGGTAACGGACGTTCTTCAACCAACCCGTTTTCTACAAGAAAGCCCAAGCGTTTGCAGAGCACTGTGCAGTCCATGTCCGTTTCATAGGCTATTCGGTCAACTGGCTGTGGTTTCTTTACCAAGGCTTCAAGAATCGCCTCGTAGGATTCAAGCTTTGACCTACGCAATTGTATGCACCCTTTTTCTTGGTCATGTTCCGTTTCAGATAAAGCGTTTATGAAGTCACAATCTTTAGCAACAAACAATTGTCCAAATCCAGTGGCCGCATTGAAAGCAGAAACTCTTTAATTCGAGGCAACACTTCTGCAAGTTCCCAAATGACGTTTCAAACAAGAAAACGCCTGTGAACTCATGAATGATAAAACACATTTGCCAAATCATGTCCGCGTTTCTGCAGGCTCAGCAATAGTGCTTGGTTTGTTGAATGCCAAACTCGACGCGCCCCCGACAACGGTCTATCTGATGACGTACAAGCGAGGTAAGTGCAGTGCCAACTGTAGTTTCTGTCCACAAGCGAAAGGAAGCCAAAGCAGAACAGACATGCTTTCAAGAGTTTCATGGCCTATTTATCTGACAAAGCATGTAATCAACAGAATAGATAGAACTTTCAAAGAAGCAAAAACAGAACGCGTTTGCATTCAAGCTCTGAACTATCCTCAAGTATTCTTCCATCTGCAGGCGTTGGCAAATGCAATTCACAAGCAGAGCCGCATCCCGATTTCAGTATCCTGTCAACCTCTCCAACGGGAGAACATTGTGCAGCTAGCTGAAGCAGGAATCGAAAGGATAGGCATCCCTCTTGACGCCGCTACAGAAGAAATTTTCACAAGAATAAAGGGGTCTTCCACTGGAGGATTCTACAGCTGGAAGGACCAGTGGAAGTTGTTAAATGAAGGTGTGGGCGTGTTCGGAAAGGGAAAAGTCACCACGCATCTCATCGTCGGACTTGGCGAGACTGAAAAGCACATGATCAAAACACTGCAACAATGCGTAGACATGGCAGTTCTTCCGGGACTCTTTGCTTTCACACCGATTCCTGGAACGGGCTTAGCGAACGAATCACAGCCGCCTATTGAGAAATATAGACGGATCCAGGTTGCCAGATATCTGATTGTGCAGGGCACCGCGCGATATGAGGATATGAGTTTTGATGAGAAAGAGGATCTTTCAGAATTTGGCGTTGATGACCAAATCCTACTTCAGGTTGTTGAGAAGGGTGAGGCTTTTCTAACCTCTGGATGTCCAGACTGCAACCGACCATACTATAATGAGAAACCTAGAGGCCTTATGTACAATTATCCCAGGAAGCTGTCTCCAGACGACGTTTCAAGTATCAAGAAGCAGCTTGGCGTTCTGTAAGAGATACAAATGTCTCCAATCCACATTGCATCCTTCATGAGTCGAAAAATCTATGTGTAGGATACACAATTATGCAAAGCTAGCTGGTTGGTGAAGATTTTGGTAGAGGCTCCCGTGGAAGACAAGAGAATTACATTGAAAGAAGCTGTGAAGCTTGTGCCAGATGGCGCTCACCTTTTCTGGGGTGGTTTCGGTTTCCAACGTCCACCCATGGCTTTTGCCCATGAGCTTGTCAGGCAGAAGAAAAAAGGCTTGACCATCTACACCTGTGGATCAGAAATGGACATTGATATACTCTCAGGTGCAAAAGTTGTCTCACGCTACGAGTTGGCGTTCTACGCGATAGAAGGTATAGGCCTAGTGCCCAACATACAGAGAAGAGTCCGTGAAGGCTCAATAGAAATTGAAGACTATTCGAACCTTGCAATGGTCATGCGTTTCCTAGGTGGAGCGCTTGGAGTTCCATTCATGCCGCTCAAAAGCATGCTGGGTACGGACATGCTCGCAAAAAAGAGATTCAGAGAAAAGAAAGCCGAAGTGATTAACTGCCCGTTCACAGGAGAAAAAGTGGTTCTCGTTCCATCAGTTCGTCCAGACTTCAGCATAGTTCACGCCCAACGCGTAGATCGAGAGGGAAACGTTCAGATAGACGGAATCAAAGGCGAAGATGTTGAAGGGGGGAGGGCGGGAAAAAAAGTAATCGTTATGGCTGAGGAAATTGTGGACACCGAGTTCATACGCTCCCAACCTGATCAAACGGTTATACCTAACATCTATGTGACTCACGTTGTTGAATGCCCATGGGGCTCCTACCCCATGATGGTTTACAACTACTATGATTATGACATGGAGCACGTTCGCATGTACTATGACCAGTGCAAAACAGAAGAAGGATGGCAAAAATACTGCGAAGAGTACATAACAAGCGTCAACAGTCACACCGAGTTCCTGCAGAAGATGGGAATGGAGCGCCTAATGAAGCACAAAGCGAAAAAACCGTTCCCATACTAGAGGAGGAGGGAAGCATGGTCAAAATTGCAAAACCAAGCGAATTCAACACCTTGGAGTTAATGGCAGTATGCGGTTCGAGGCAAATAAAGAATGGAGACGTGGTTTTCATTGGAACGGGCTTGCCAATGATTGCAGCCTTACTAGCCAAGAGAACGCATGCTCCAGGCGCAAGAATAGTTTTCGAAGCTGGATTCATAGATTCAAACGCCAAAGACATAGCACTATCAATAGCCGATTCTAGGCTCGGTTGGCGAGCATCAGGAGCAATCGGACTGTTCGAGACCTTAGGGCTCATGCTCCAAGGTGGACACGTCGACGTAGGGTTTGTGGGAGCAGCTCAGATCGACGAGTTTGGAAACATAAACACCACCTACATCGGACCTTTTGAAAAACCCACGGTCAGACTTCCCGGAAGTGGAGGAGGAAACGACATCATATCTTCAGCAAAACGCATAGTAGCAATAATGACACATGAAAAAAGAAAGATGGTCAAGAAACTGGACTATCTCACAAGTCCAGGCTTCCTTGATGGACTTGGAGCAAGAGAAAAAGCCGGTTTGCTCGGAGGCGGGCCGTCGCTTGTGGTTACCAACCTGTGCCAAATGGATTTTGACCCGGAGACGAAGCGCATAAGACTGGCAACGGTTCATCCTGGCGTAACGGTTCAGCAAGTTCTGGAGAATTCTGGCTTCGACTTGATCGTGCCTAAAAACGTGCCTACAACGGATCTTCCAACAAGTGAAGAATTGGAACTTCTTAGAGCCATAGATCCTACTGGAATTTATATACCAAGAACTAAGTAGGCGAGGTTGCAGGTGGCTGCGCAAGCTTAGGCTTCTGTCTAGTGACCTGCTCAACTATCTTCCAGAATTCCTCTTCTGTCAAGCCTTTCCGGAGGTCCTTCATTAACTTCTTCACCTGGTAGAAGGTCATCTGTGCTTCGCCTTTGTCCAACGCCTCGTGGATTCCCCTTATTCTTTTCACTATTTCCTGGATTTGCATTGGCGAAGCCTTTATCTCCGCCATTCGCAAACGTTCTTCAACCACGCTCTTTCCGGTTTGCCTGCCAAGGTGAAAACCTGTCTCTCTTCCAACGATCTCAGGCGGAAAAGGTTCATAGATAATTGGGTTTTCAACCATTGCCTTCAGGTTCTCGTCCATTTCATACGAGAAAGCGCTTTCTCCTATTATTGGCTTGTGAAACTGGATTGGCAAAGCAAAAGCTTTCTCAACCAACTGCCCAAGTCTGGAAAGTTTGCCCAAGTCGACACCGGTGTCTAAGTCATAAAGCAGTTCCAATGCCGTACATACTTCTTCAAGAGGAGCGCAACCACACCGTTCGCCAAAGCCAGCAACGGTTGTAAATACACTAGAGACTCCTTCTTCTACGGCCGCCAAAGTGTTTGCGGTCGCCAGGCCAAAATCGTTGTGACAATGAACGGAAAGCGGAACATCTTTTTTAAGCAATTCGTACAAGCCATCCTTCACATGTGAAACTAGATACCGCATCGACAAAGGCCTCAAGAAACCAACCGTGTCAGCAATTACTAGTCGATGTGCACCAGCCTTGTAAGCTGCTTCGAAAATCTGAAGAATATCCTGTAGTGGCGTCCGTGAGCCGTCTTCCAGAACAAAATTCACCGTAATACCATGTTTTTTGGCGTATTCGACGGACTCCACAGTTTTGTCAAGAACCTGCTTCTTGTTCATCTTCAGCCTGTACTGAAGGTGCAACCCATTGAATGGTGTGAATATGGAAATTTCTCTAATGCCACATTCGAAACACGTGTCTATATCGCTCTTGAGTATCCGAGCTGAAGCAACAAGACTCACCTGCTGAAAACCTTCATTTGCAATCTTCTTGACTGTTGTCTTCTCTTCGTCCGAAAGCCCGGGAAAACCAACAGAAATTGTGGACACACCCATCTCATCCATCATTTTGGCCAACTTGACTTTCTCAACGTAGGTCAAGTACACCGCAGGAGCATGAATTCCTTCCCTTAACGTCTCATCCCAGATGAAAACCCTTTCAGGAAGCTTCGGAGGCAAATTCTTTCTGAGATGATTGTAGTTAGCAATCAGACCTTGAGCCTCAAGTTTCTTAAATATGGTCTTTCTCATTCGATACACAATCCAACAAAGTTGAACTTGGACTCACCTCCTATTCTCACAACCGCTAATATAAAACTTGATATAATCCAGCTAGCCCCACAACTGCACTCAGGCATCTTCGATTCGCGTAAGCGACAAATCTCTTATAATGCCAGAGTGAAATACAGAACTTCAGGTGTTAGGATGGGCAACCTATGGCTCGGCGCTTTCGTAGGCTTTCTTGTCACTGTTCTTCTTGGCTGGATCATTCCAGGACTCGGTCTCTTGGCTGGACATCTGATCGGCGGACTAGTTGCAGGCGTCATAGCTAGAGGAGGAATCGGGAGAGGAGCAGTAGCAGGATTTCTCGCCGGAATATTCGGCGGAATAATCCTTGCAGTAATTGCAATAATTGCCACGGGAACGATTGGAGGAGTACTCGGCGGTCTCTTCGGAGGAATCCTAGGCGTCTTGACGGGCGTGGTCTTAGGGATCATAGCAATAATAGTAAGCATTGTCGGCGGAATAATATCGGCCATCGGCGGACTGATTGGCGGCGCAATAGCCAGATAAAGTCTTCAAACCACTTCTTTCTCTTTCAAGATGCGACGTCTAGATGTCCCTTTACATTGGATCGGGACGAAAATTTAAAATTCAATAGCAACCTAGCCAGTAGTACTCGTGGTGTTTGAATTATGGAAACTTTTCCATGGTGGAGTGAAAAGCAGAAAACGCTTATGGAAGATGCAAGAGCCTTTGCTGACAGAAGCCTGCCAGAAGGCGAGGAAGTTTTCTGGACCAAGAAATTCCCAAGCGACCTCTTAAAGGAAGTTGCCAAAAAAGGATGGTTTGGAACAGTCGTCCCAACGGAATATGGAGGAATAGATGCCGGCGTAACAGGCACGGGAATAATCACTGAAGAACTCAGCCGAGTCTGCTCAGCTTTATCCGAAGCATTTGCTGTTTCTATGTTCGGAGGAGCCGAGCAGATCCTGACTTTTGGAACTCCAGAGCAAAAGCGCAAGTGGCTTCCCAGAATAGCGAAGGGCGAAATAGTAGGTGCCGTCTGCATTACGGAACCTTTTGTGGGTTCAGACGCTGCTGGAATCGAGACAACTGCAAAGCCTGAAGGAAACAACTACATTCTAAACGGCAAAAAGCGTTTCATAACAAACGCCGGACTGGCCGACATTTATGTTGTCTATGCAAAAACCAGCGAAAAACCTGAAGACAAGGCAAAATATCAGCATCTCACTGCCTTTCTTGTAGAGAAAAAAACGCCCGGCTTTTCGGTTGAGAAAATCAACGAACTTTCAGGATGGATCGGCCTCCCTAACGGTTCCCTTGACTTTGACAACGTCAATATTCCAGCCCAAGATTGCATCGGACCAGAAGGTGCAGGCTGGAAAGTCATGATGACAGGTTTGAACTTTGAACGCGTCGTTTATTCAGCGGGCATGCTTGGCCCTATGAGAGAATCGATACGCCATGCCGTTGCCTATGCCCAGAGACGAATGCAGTTTGACAAGCCCACTATCGACATGCCTTCGAACCAAGCCAAGATTGCAGAGATGTTATCACAGCTCTACACCTCACGACTGCTTGTCTACTACGCCGCCCACCTGCTGGATCAACACAAAGACGCAATGGTTGAGGCTGCCACAGCCAAAATGTTCACTTCAGACACGTACGAGAGGCTCATAAGCGACGCCGTTCAGGTCATGGGAGGAGACGGTTGGACGCGATTTTATCCTGTAGAGAGTTATCTCCGAGACGCCAAAGTGAACCAGATAGGAGCTGGAACTAACCAAATCATGAAACTAGTCATTTTCCGTGGCGGACTGAAAGCAATGGCCAAAGACCTCAAAATGCCGAAGAGAAGGATACATGAAAAGCTCAAAGTCCCAATATCGACAGCTGAACCTTTGACCAAACTTGAACCCACTGAAGACAATGTCCTGAAAGCCCTAGCCGAAGATTACATGGTAAATCCAGGCTTGTATATGATCCGAGAGGATCTAAAAGAGAGACTCGAAGAGACGAGTGACGAAAAACTCGACGAAATTCTCAAAGGCCTTGAAGCAAAAAGCTGGACCAAGCTTCACCGCGACTCACGGAAGACAATTGCACTTGTGAAAGCAACCTACGATGGATTGCGGAAAGCTGCTCCCTTGGTAAAATACAAGTGGTATCCGGATTGGTTAAGTAAAGACTTCATCTTCTGACTTACTGAACAATTGCTGACGCCAGGAAGACGCAATTGCGGCATCTCTTTGACGGATTAAACCAATGAGAACCATATTGTGCATGTCTCTGGAAAACCTTTTTAGCAAAACCATTGACTTTACTTCCACAAAACTAGGTGAAGAATTTGAGTGAAATCAAGAGAATCGCAGTTCTAGGAGCAGGTTTGATGGGGCACGGAATTGCTCAGGTAGCGGCCCAAGTTGGAAAGTATGAAGTGAACCTCAGAGATGTTGAACAACGCTTTGTTGACAACGGCATGACCATGATAAAAGACAGCCTGCAACGCTTTGTCAAGAAAGGCCAGCTGCCTGAAGCTGAAATGAACACTGCACTCAATAGAATTCACCCTACGCTCGATCTAAAAGAAGCTGTTGGTAATGCAGATTTGATAGTTGAAGCTGTTCCCGAGAACATAGACCTCAAGAAAGCAACCTTCAAGGAAGTAGATAGCTACGCACCCGCGCACTCTATAATTGCTTCCAACACTTCGTCTGTCAGCATCACAGAAATGGCCTCAGCAACCAAACGCCCTGAAAAAGTCTGCGGTATGCACTTTTTCAATCCACCGCAACTCATGAAGTTGATCGAAATAATCAAAGGCGCCAGAACATCAGACGATACCGTCCAAGTCATTTTGTCTGTTGCCCACAAGATGGAAAAAGAAACGGTGCTTGTCAAGAAGGACAGCCCAGGCTTCATAGTGAACCGCATACTAATCCCTGCATTGAACGAAGCAGTAGCCTTGTATTGGGAAGGAGTCGCAGAGAGAGATGACATTGACAAGGCAATAAAACTTGGGCTAAACTGGCCAATGGGACCTCTTATGCTTCTGGACTACATTGGTTTAGACACGACCCTCGCAATCGGTGACGTGTTGACCAAGGAGCTTGACCCGAAGTTTCATCCTACAACAGGACTGAAGCAGATGGTCAAAGCTCAGATGCTGGGCAGAAAGACTGGCAAAGGCTTCTATGACTGGACTCAGAAGTAGACAAGGAGCGAAACCCAATGGAATTCAAGTACATTATCTATGAGAAAAGCGAGGGAATAGCCACTATTACTTTGAACCGTCCCGAAGCCCTCAATGCTTTCAGCAAGGAAGTTGTGGAGGAAATTCTGCATGCGCTTGAAGATGTCAAATCTGATGAAAACATTCGCGTCATTGTTCTGACTGGGGCGGGTGAAAAAGCATTCTCTGCTGGTGCTGACATAAAGGCCATGGCAGGAATGACCGCCCTAAAAGCAAGAGAACTGTCGCTCATGGGCGAGAAGCTCTGCGTTACCTTGGAAAACATGCAAAAACCAGTTATCGCGGCAATCAACGGCTACGCGTTGGGCGGTGGATTGGAAGTTGCCATGTCGTGTGATCTTCGCTTAGCTTCGGAGAATGCGCGGATGGGGCAGACAGAGATCAACATAGGTTTGATCCCGGGTTGGGGTGGAACTCAACGGCTCACGCGCTTGGTAGGCATGACAAAAGCGAAGGAACTTGTCTTCACTGGCAAGATGATTGATGCGAAAACCGCAGAGCAGCTTGGCATCGTGAATATGGTCGTGCCTGCAGACAAATTCCGAGAGATCGTTCGACAGTTTGCGATAGACCTAGCGTTGAAGGCTCCTGTTGCAATTAGAGTGGCCAAAGCTCTGATTACTAAGGGAGCCGACATGAGTTTGGACTCAGCGCTGGCGTTGGAACGAGAAGGCTTCGGCGTAGTTGGATCTACAGAGGATTTGAAGGAAGGAGTTGCAGCCTTTACAGAAAAGAGGAAGGCAGTATTCAAGGGCAAGTGAGATGCTTCACAAACAAGGCGAACAATGATGAAATTCGTCATATTTGGACCGCCAGGTTCTGGCAAGGGTACATATGCATCACGGTTGCAGACAAAGCTCGGTTTAGACGTAATTGCCATGGGAGACATCTTCCGAGAAATCATGAAAGAAGATACTCCCTTAGGCAGGAAAGTCAAGGGGTTTGTAGAGAAAGGGCAACTGGTTCCCGATGATGTCGTTATAGAAGTTTTGAAACAACGTTTGGCCAGATCTTCCAGCATGAAAGGTTTCATTCTAGACGGTTATCCGCGAACGATCGAACAGGCTAAAGCCTTGGACGCACTTGTCAAAATAGACGGCGTTATCCAGCTGACAGTACCAGACTGGATAATAATCGAGAGATTGTCAAGCCGCAGAATATGCAAGAACTGCGGAGAAGTGTACAACGTGCGATTCTTGAAACCGAAGGTGGAAGGAATATGCGACAAGTGCGGTGGACAGCTTTACCAACGCACAGATGACACGGCGCAAGTCATCAAAGACCGCATTGGAGTATATGAACGTCAAACTGAACCAATTCTGCAACACTACAAAGAGAAGAAAGTTCCATTTGTAGAGTTCAACTGTGAAAGTCTTGATTTACCGCCCGAAGTAGCCGTCGAAAGCATCGTCAAACAGCTGAAACGCTCAAGGTTGATATAGCAACTCGGGGCGCGCAGCAAGCAGCCTAATGCACTCCCGAATTTTGCAGAACGATGTCGGTGAGACTATTGCAGGAATGAATACAACGCGCTTTATTCTTTTGTCAGTGCTTTTGCTGGGACGAGTAGAAGGTTTTGTGCTATGAGATTTGCGATTAATGGAGGAAGTATCTGTGGGCCAAAGGCTGAAAGGCCAATAACAAGGGAAAGTGCCGCATTTTTCACCGTCGTTGCGATCTCGATTGATGTTGCTTTTTTGTATCCGAATCTTCTCGTTAGAAGATGGGTCAATATGAACGCGAGAGCAAGTGTCCCAAACATGAAAGCGTTCAGGAACGCGAATTCTATGATGTTGTTTCTTGCATATTCGACTCCTGGTGCGATAGAGCCCCAAACCAGAAGAACCAGTATAGGCAGCTCTATTCTGGAGCTGTAGCTACAGACTCTGTTCCAATCAACGCGAACAAATTTTCTCAGCAAGAACGAGGCTGCTACGGGAATCAGGATTATCTCTCCCAGATTCACCATCATGCCCGCGGTATCAACATTGACCGATGTTCCAGCCAATATCAGCATCGTTGCAGGTATTGTGGCTATTGAAAGCAGGTTTGTGATTGTGCTTATGACCAGAGCGGTGGCGACGTCTCCTTTGAACACCTTAGCCCAGAAGGCAGTTGCAATTGCAGATGGACAGCAGAGGGCAAGTACGGTTCCAGCGTAGACTATTGTTGAGAAGAAAGGTTTTGCAAGAATCGATAACAAAGGGGTTAGGACGAATACTGTGGCCAAGCTCATTGCTATAACTGGATAATTCTTCATCGAACGTGCGATCTCGCTCGGTTCTATGTTTAACGTGACAAAGAACATCAAGAGCATCAATAGAATGGCCAAGTAAGGTTTCCAAACAAGTCCAACTTGTGGCAAAAAGAAGCCTAGAGCAATGCTTAGGACGACAATTAAGGGCGTAGGATATTTGTTGATAACAGCGCGCATATTCTAAGGACATCCGAACTTGCTTTGGTCTTTCTGTTCGCCAGCGCGGACTAATAAGAGTTGCAGCCTACCTGAATCGTATTTTCAATCTATTCGAGCGATTGAATGCCTGTGTTCTGGAAACAAGCTTTTTTTTGAAACTACCTGCCAGCATTGCCATAATCCCGCCCTGTAGCCAAAGCCGTGTGTGAACCATGTATTTTGACTCGACCGAATGCAGCAAGCTTTAGAAGAAAGCAAGACTTCAATTTCATTCTCAGTGCTGTGACGTTGTATGGAAGAAGCTGAGAGACCAAGAGCCAAGCACAAAGCTCGGGGGCGCGGGACAAAGTTCTGCCCGAAATGTGGGTCAACTGACATTTATTGGGCTCGCGGTTTGGCACAGCTGTGGTCAATTTGGGAGTGCAGAAACTGCGGCTACTATGGAGCGTTCATAGTTGAAGATGGAAAATTGTCACAGAAACTGCGAGAAGACTATGCCAAGAAGCATCAGTTCACCAACAACGCACAAACTTGAAGCTGACACGCGTTGTCGGTTACGTTAGATGACTGTTTAGGGCGGATTCAGCATTTTTGTTTATTGAATGTTGCTGCTTCCAGGGGAGCACGCGATATTGTTGACATAGAAGCTAGGCCTTCAGTCTGGACTGTTCAACATGGTTTTTGATTGAAAAACAGTCAAAAATGACCTACCCCCTCCCCCCTAGGTTTTCAGCACACACAGTACCGCAGTCTGGTCTTCTTGAGGCATGATTGTGGTATTGTCCTTGCCGTTCGCGCAGTTTTCATGTTGAAATTTCAAGAGCACGCGCTGGTTGTGGGCTGTAGAAAGCAAGAAAAAATATGGGTAGAATTGTTGTTTATAATTTCTCTTTTCAATTCTACGATTAACAGGTGCCTACTTCTTTCTTGAATGCTTCTGTTAGGTCTTTTCCCCAGTTGTCCAAGGCTTTCAGTTTTCCAAGGAAGAACCTGAGCACTGGTGGTTCAGATACAAATTTCAGGCCCTTCACGAGCTTTCTGTGCGCATACAGCCATTTTATCCTGTCAATTGCATATTCAATGTGTGACACCGTGTAGACTCTTCTGGGCAACGCAAGCCTTGTGAGTTCAATGTCGGCAAGGAGTTCTTTCCCTTCTTTGTCTCTGTCAACTGAAATGGTGCCTCTTTCCATGCTCCTTATTCCTGAGGAGATGAAAAGCGCAGCAGCCAATGCTCCCGCTGGATACTGGGTCTGAGGAATGTGTGGCAGAAACTTCATTGCGTCAAGATGGCATGCCAATCCACCTGGAGGAGTCACTACTGGGATGCCGGCTTTGGCGAGTTTGTTGACGAAATATTTAATTTGCTCAACCGAGCAACCTGCAACTTCAGGGTCCACCATTTCCCTCATTCCGACAGCCATTGCTCCAACTTCCCTCATGGACATGCCGCCATAAGTGAAAAAGCCTTCATACACCGGAAGCCATGGTTGTATTTGTTCGAAAAGCTTCAGATCGTTGGTTGCTATGCAGCCGCCTCTGACGCATGTGTTTTTTCTTCCGCTCATGTAGAAAATATCCGAGACGCTACACATCTCTTTGACTATGTCTGCGACTGTCTTGCTTTCGTACCCTTTCTCGCGCTGTCTTATCAGGTAGGCGTTTTCAGAGATAAGGCTTCCATCTATCACGAGAAGCAGACCGGTTTCGACGCAGATTTGCTTTATCTCTTTCAGATTTTTCATTGAGAACGGTTGTCCGCCGATCAGGTTAGTTGTAGCTTCCATTCGCACGAAGCCTATCTTGTCTTTCCCGTATTTCTTGATCACATTCTTGAGTTTCTGTGGGTCCATGCAGCCCTTGAATGGATTAGTGCTCTCAGTTTTCAACGCCTCGTCATAGTAAATCTCCAGAACCTGCATTCCTTGAAGTTCAATGTGGGCTCTAGTGGTGGTGAAGTGATAGTTTGTCGGAACGACGCCGCCTGGTTTAGCATAGACCTTTGCCAGAAGGTGTTCAGCGGCCCTTCCTTGGTGCACGTTCATGACGTGCTTGTATCCGAGCACGTCTTCCACAGCCTTCGCAAACTCGTAGAAAGTCATGCTACCTGCATAAGCGTCATCAACCTTCATCATGGCGGCGAACTGGTTGTCGCTCATTGCGTTTACGCCGCTGTCGGTGAGCATGTCAAGGAAAATGTCCTTTGTTTTCAACAGAAACGTGTTGTAGCCTGCTTCTTCTATGGCTCTGAGACGTTCTTCAACAGGTACCAGCTGTACTTTTTGCACCATTCTTGCCTTGTGCATTTCAATGGGGATTTCTTCGCCTGTCGATAGTTTTATGGACATAACGCAAACCTCAAGAGTGTGCAGTTATCGCACGTGGATTTTTATAATACTTTCGGTCTTACATCTTGATTCGACCCTTACAAGCTTTTTTTACCAAAAGCTATATGTGAAGGCCGAAGACTGTCAAGAATTCCAAGGAATCCGAGGAGAAGTTTATTGCCTGACTTGAAAGTGCTGCTGAAAGACACGCCTGAAAAGCGAATTCTTCTGTTGGGCAACGAAGCAATCGCTCGCGGCGTTCTCGAAGCAGGAATAGCCGTGGTTACCACCTACCCAGGCACGCCGGCATCTGAGATAGGTGATTCCATATCAGAAATCGCCCCGGAAGCAGGTTTGTACATGGAATACTCGGTAAACGAAATGGTTGCCGTCGAAGTCGCTGCGGGAGCTGCCAACTGTGGAGTAAGAGCACTCACTGCCATGAAACATGTCGGGCTCAACGTGGCTGCCGATCTGTTAATGACCTTGGCGTATACAGGCGTCAGAGGAGGGTATGTGATAGTCACGGCAGACGACCCTGAATGCTACAGCTCACAAAACGAGCAAGACAACCGTTTCTATGCTCTATTTTCAAACTTGCCGTGTCTCGAGCCTTCTGACCCGCAAGAAGCAAAAGAAATGACCATTTCAGCAATCGAGATGTCCGAAAAACTGGAGTTACCCGTCCTGCTGAGAACAACGACCCGTGTCAGCCACACACGAGGACCCGTTACCTACGGAAACCTGAAAAAACCAAACTTGCATGGCGAATTCATCAGAGACTTGAAACGTTTGAACATGGTCCCAGCCTTCTCAAGACCAAAACACACTGTGCTACTAAGACAAGCCGCAAAAGCCAAGGAAATCAGTGAAACATCAGTTTACAACAGGGTCGTGAGAAAAGGCAAAGAAATCGGCATAATCTCTTCAAGCTCAGCATACAACTATGCGGTTGAAGCAGCAGATTTGCTGAACTTAGACGCTGGAATTCTGAAGCTCGGCATGACACATCCGCTTCCCGAAAAAATGATCGTTGATTTTCTGAGAAGCCATGATAAAGTGGTCATTGTTGAAGAGCTTGAACCCTATCTCGAGATGCAGATAAAAGCGATAGCCAAGGACTACGTGCCAAACGCCCAAGTATTCGGAAAAATGAGCACAGAATACTTCCCAAGAGAAGGCGAGCTTTCAACACGACTGGTTATGGTGGGACTTGCGAAAATAACTGCCAAGGAATTACCCATTGATTTTCGAGGAATTGATGAAAAATACGCTGAAATCACGAAGGATTTGCCGTCGAGACCCCCGATACTGTGTGCAGGATGCCCGCATAGGGCGTCATTCTACGTGATAAGGAAGGTTGGAGGAGACAAGGCACTTTATCCAACAGACATAGGATGTTACGCTTTGGGAATGTCTCCGCCATTGAACGTAGGAGACATAATGATTTGCATGGGTGCCAGCGTCGGCACTGCCCAAGGAATAAGCAAAGCAACAGGCAGAGATACGATCGCAATAATAGGAGACTCAACATTTTTCCACGCAGCAATCCCAGGACTGATAAACGCTGTTTACAACAACAGCAAGCTCGTCGTCGCAGTTCTTGACAATCAAGCCACTGCTATGACCGGGCATCAGCCACACCCAGGAACAGGTATAACAGGCATGCAAGGTCCAGCAGAAAAAGTTCTTGTTGAAAAAGTCGCTGAAGGATGCGGCGTCAAATATGTCAGAGTAGTAAACCCCTTCGAAACAAGAGAAGCCACAGCAATGTTGAAAGAAGCTGTTAGGCAGTCTGGTCCTTCGGTTGTTGTTTTCCGTTCTCCATGTACGTTAATGGACATTAAAGAAAAGCGGCGGAGAGGCGTCAAGACTATTCAAGCCAAGATCACTGACAAATGCAATGACTGCATGGCGTGCATCAAGCTGTTGGCCTGCCCCGCCATTGTAGTGGAAGAAGGAAAAGTGAAAATCGACGAGGTTTTCTGCAGTGGATGCGGACTGTGCATTTCAGTTTGCCCATACAAAGCAATCGAAGGGAGTTGTGCAGAATGAAAGAGTTCAACATCGTTCTGGCAGGCGTCGGTGGACAAGGCACGCTTCTAGCATCTGAAGCCCTGGGAATGGCCGCAGTCAAAGATGCATTGAACGTTAGAGTCAGCGAAATCCATGGCATGGCTCAGCGCGGTGGCGCCGTAGTTACCACGGTAAGGATAGGCGACAATGTTCTGGCACCAACGGTGTTAGAGGGGCAAGCAGACGTGCTCTTGGGGTTTGAACCATTTGAGACGGTGCGAAATCTGAAGTATGCTTCAGGAAAAACGCTTGTGATCATGAATACTGAGAAGATTCCACCTACCGAACTGGCCGCCAAGAACGTGAAATATCCGGGTCTGGACCAGATCGTTCAGAAAGTTCACCTTTTCACAGAAAAAGTAGTGTTGATTGACGCGGCACAATTGGCAAAGAAGGCGGGAAGCAGTCTGACGCAAAACGTCGTATTGTTAGGTGCTCTGGCCGGAACCGGTATGTTACCGGTGAAAAAGCAAAGCTTGATAGAAGCTGTCCGCGAGCTTGTACCAACGAAACATGTTGAGATTAACCTCAAAGCCTTTGAACTGGGCTATGAAAGCGTGAAAGAGGGGCACAAGAAAGCTTAGTTTCCTTCGCAGTCTGAAGACGCGACATTTGTTTTCTCGTATTCCAGTATCGCTTTCAGCATGTTTTTGAACAACTTCATGTCAGAAACGTTGACAATGGGAATCTGGAAGCTTTTGTCGATCTCATACAACTTCTCATATTTCGGAAACTTGACATAGCAAACTTGACTTATCGGAAATTCCTTCTTCTTTATTTCCTGTTCGAAGGATTTTTCGTACACTTCCAGGCACAGCAGGTAACCGTCTATCCAGTACAGCCTGCTCGCTCCATAGGACGCGGCACACCAAGCAACATTGTCTCTGGACCGGTTATCTACACCAAGAATGATTACTTTCTTCGTTGGCGAGACTTCAATATCCATTTCCGTTCACTCCGTAAAGGGGGTGTTTAGCACCTCTTTAGCCTTGCTGCTTATCTTAGGTCCAAGTCCATAGACCGCCTCCGACCAACCATCAACATTTATCATAGCGTTCAGCGGAGTCTGGTAACATTTGAGGATTGACAAGGCTTTTTCTCTGCCCACGTTGGGTAGGCTGGCAACGAAGTATAGTTGAGCATCAGCGATAGTGTCTACTTTCTTGAAGGGATGAACCGTCGGCGTGCGTTTCTCAATTATCTGTTCTTGACGCGCGGCCACGTAAAGAAAATCAACCGTCTCCTTGTAGGATGCTGTGTTTATCATTGCTATGCCGTTTCTGGCAAGGTTGAACATTGCGCCCCAAACCGAAGCAGGCTGGATTTTGCTGTACTTGTAGATGATGGGCAAATAGCCTTCTAGTAGTATCAGCGCGTTTGGGTATACCTCTTTCAGCCTGAACAGTTGTTCGAAAAGGAAACGTCGTGTAAGAGTGTAAACAAAATCCTGAACCGTTTTCCGTTCAACGGCACACACGTCAGACAAGACATAATCGCCTTTCTCTAAAATCTGAGTCTTAACGCAGACGCCGCGTTCCATGAGTCCCTTAACAATTTTCGATGCACTAGACGCTTCACGACTATCAACGATTATTGTCGGCTGTTCTTTGTCGCCTTTCTTCGTCTCTTTGAGAAATGGAAGCAGACTCTCGGTTCCAGACATGACCTTTCAACTCAGAGCTAACCTCAATCTCCCCGTCTTATTTGCCTTTGCCGCAGAAAGTCTTCGTTCAGAAGAGTTTCAAGTCTATATGCTGACATTCTTTTATGGTGGTCGTTGTTGTATTCTTAAAACATGCTGAACGGTCTTTCGGTCGATCGAGTATCGAAGATATCAGGAAAGAACAGGAAGGTTTTTCCCAAGGATAAGGAAGTGAGCCGAGCGCGCCTAGTGTCAAGAACGGGTATCCTGTGCACCCTTTCTTTTCCCAACCACATAGCCGATTATGATGAGGACAATCCCACTAATCAAAGCCGCGAGTATTATGAAGTCCATGCGTTGAACAACGAGATTTTCGATTCCGATTGCCGTCATTAAGACACCGATAAAGAATACTGCTGTACCGAAGTAAAAGCCAAGAGTTTTAGGCAAACACTTCACCTGCCACACAGTAAGTTGTACCTGGTTTTTTAGATTTGCTTATTTCTCTAGACCTTACAAAAATCAAAATAGGCAAGAAAGACAATGGTCAAGACTATGCCTGCAACGATCAGAAGACTGCTTCCGTCGGATCGCGACGATATAGAAGAAATATCTAGGCATATATGGGATGGACACGACTACCTGTCATCGGTTGCTGACGAGTGGCTGAAGGACCCGAAGTGCCATTTCTACGGCATGAAAGCTGATGGTCACATTGTGGCTGTAGGCAACTTGCGGCTCGTGGAGGATGGACAAACTGGTTGGATGGAAGGCCTGAGAGTGCATCCTGAATACAGAGGCAAAGGGTTTGCAAACGAGATCACCGATTGTCTAGTCAAGAAGGCTGAGCACTTACGTGTCCATCGCCTTCGTTACACGACCTCTGACGAAAATACAGCTTCTCTGAAACTTGCCAAAACAGCAGGATTTTCAAAACTCTTTGAAATGCCTGTTTTCTGGAGCATGAACCTAAGAACAGCGCCTCCGATCCGGGGCTACCTACCAATAGAAGAAACAAGTCCTGCAAGGACTTACAGACTGCTGAAGACCAATCCAAGCATAGTCCCTTATGGGATTCTAATCTACGACTGGAAGGCTCTAGACAACAAACTTCAAAATCTTAAAAAGATCGGCAAGAACCACAAGTTTTACATTGCATCAAAAAACGGAAAAGCAGATTCACTGTCAATTGGCCATGCCAGACAAGAACCGAACCAAATGTGGAATTTCACAGTTTACGCTCATGATTCACGAGGCTTTGTATCTCAACTGTCATATAATGTGACAATGGGTCTGGAACGTGGGTTCAAATCGATTGTCTGCACATTTGAAAACAGATTTGAGAAAACGCTAAGTCAATTGGACTTTGGATCTGAAGAGCACGGGACAGCGCATCTGGTTCTTCTTGAGAAACAAATTCAAGCACAAGAAGAACACCAGAAGAGATAGCGCGCTCTAACAGTGCTTTGCCCACGCTCTTTTAGATGGAACAGGCAACAACATCCATTTCTACAAGCCACTCTGGCACAGGCAGCTGTGCCTGAACAGTTGTTCGCGCTGGAGGATCGCTCTTAAAATATGTGCTGTAGACTTCGTTCATCTTTTTGAAATCTTTGATGTCCTTCAGAAACACGCTGACCTTGACTACGTTGCTTACCGACATGCCAGATGCGGTGAGTATTGCCTTCACATTTTCAATCGTTTGCTTTGTCTGTGCTTCAATATCGCCGTCAACTATTCTTCCAGTCTTGGGATCGAGAGCGCCTTGTCCCGATATGAACAGAAAATTGCCAGCTCTTATAGCCTGGGAATAGGGACCAACAGGCAACGGGGCCTTTTCAGTTTTGATAACCTGCACATTGTTTCCCTCGCTTTTCTACGCTTGGTTGCAGGTTACACGACTTAAATGTTTTCGCACGCGCTACGAATGTTAGTTACAGCGTGCACAACTTAATTCCACGTGGGTGATCTGTATGGAGAAAATTATAGCGTATTGTGGAATAACTTGCTCTGACTGCCCAACTTTCCAAGCGACAAATATGAATGACGATGCTGAAAGGAAGAAAGTGGCGGAATTGTGGACAAAAGAGTACGGTCACGCGTTCAAGGCGGAAGACA
>Ga0315280_10002347_pt1 | contig 30796 bp, 36 predicted proteins | sample YL17G06_40_MG_FD_203697 | JGI IMG/M metagenome (GOLD analysis project Ga0315280, IMG submission 203697) | Sediment microbial communities from Yellowstone Lake, YNP, Wyoming, USA - YL17G06_40 | ecosystem: Environmental > Aquatic > Freshwater > Lake > Sediment | place: USA: Wyoming | collected... | reverse complement strand
ATTATTTTGTATTTTTATGTCTAAAAATGTACTGGGTTAGATGCCCCGATTATAGTTGATCCCATTACGTCGAAAACGATGGGTAAAGTTTTATCTTTCTCTCTCTCACCTTCTAAAAGTTAATAAGAATATCTGAGTATGTGCTTTACATTTTAATCTTGATCAATTCTCAGTGTATTCGGAATAATCGTCGATTATAGAATCATTCATATGTTTCAATTTTTTCTCTTTTGCAAGTTCAAAAATAGAGTCATACGAAATATAAGAACAGATTTCCGATAGCTGCCTTCCTACAATATCTGCGAAAACTGGACGACTAATCTGATTAAAAACCATACTCCTACGTTCTGTGGGAGCAACAATGTGAATTTTAATATCAAGCATAGGTTGGAGAGCTATTAAATCAGCCATACGTAAAATCCCTGAGTAAATAGAAGTTGTATTTTCTACCTCAAAGGCTCTAACTATTGACCTTCTCTTGATCCAAAGAACGTCTATGTTTCTTATCGTCTTTAAAGTAAGTTCATCAAAGACAAGGGGTAATTCATCAAGCAGCACATTTTCTTTTGGTTTCCATATTTCTAAAACCCTAGCCCTATCGCTAGTTGGTAACCATATTTTAAAATCCAGTATCTCACCAATTTCAGCAAGTTTGGCTTGCACGATTATCGAGCTTTGTTTTTCTTTTTCAGATAACGGTTTTTGCTCGACTACCTCCTCTTCTTCGTCTTCGGGAACTGAGACAGTTACTTCTTTTTTATCACGAATACGGATACGTGGTGTCCGTAGCTTTTTTTGGTCATCTTCTGATAACGGGTAGTCTATTTGTTTTTCCGATTGCTTCAGTAGATCCCTTTCGATTAATATGCAGTCTTCTATTGGCCATAACCTTGGACTTGAAAATACCATATAAGTCCATTTAAGATCGTCTTTTCTCCGACCCTTTGTAAACGATAAGTTGTTCCAGAGAGTATCTGCATGTATTGGAATCGCCTTCTCCATTTTTAGCCAAACGATAGGTTTGACCTTAAATCTCAGTGTAAATGGGTCACTTTCTTTTTCAAATATTGGCTTGCTATCTTCGAACGGTTTACTGGTTATTTCAAGTACTCCGATGAATCGCTGAAGACGAGTTACATAGCATATAAACTTGTCACCAGGACCTATCTTTTGGTTATTCACATAACTTTTCCTAGAGATTCTAAAACCGCTGGTGTCTTGTTCTGAATTTTGAAAAGCTGCTGCGGTTTCAGGGGAGAAAAGGTCTATGTAATAGTTCATTGAGTAAAATTACGTAGCTAGGTATAAATATTCTACCAAGTCTGAAAGTATCCATTATTTCATTCATTAATTCAATTTCAGCGTTTATTGTGTCAAATATTTCAGAAAAGTTATTTTGCCCTTTATTTAAACCAATAATTTCGCGCGCGGCTACGAGACACGCGCCCCACGAAGAAAAACCACCGACACGACCAGCGCACGGGGCGTCGACGACGACTACACCCTCCACGCGCACACACAAACGAAGACTAAAATATTTTCCCCACTATGAACAGCGCCTAATTTTCTTCTTCAGCCATCATCCTTTTTCTCAATTTATCGTGGGAGAATCCTGTGTTTCTGAAGTAACCAGAATTAACGTGTGAGCCCCCGCCTGCACCTCACGCCTCTTCCCCTGTCTGTCGACTACGTCCCTCGTCAACACTAGCCCGTGCCTGAAGAGAACCTCCACGTCCCTCGCGACGCTCTTCTCCGGCCTGCCCAAACTCTTCGCAAGCTCCTTGATGGAGCTCACCCCGTCGACGAGCTGCAGCACGGCTAGAAGCCTCACCCTGCTTGGTGTCATCAGTCCCGCCAGTTCCTCCGAGAGAGAAAGGACCGACTCCCTATCCTTTACCCTCCGTTCGAGTTCAGACTCCAGGGCGGAGAGCTCGTTGATGTCCAACGAGTCCTCTAGTGCCGCATCGTCGGACTCCTTCACCCTCGCCCGTAGCTCCTCTATCATTCTGAGCAGGTCGAACGTCGGGATCGACGAGTAGTCGAAGGTCTTCACCGTGACACCCTTGGGGATGCCGTATCTCTCCCTAATCTCCGCCGTAGCAGTCATTTAACCACCCTCTCTATCCTCGGTATCTCCCCTAATACTCGGGAGAAGACTTCAACCGACTCGTCCATGCGGGGCACCTCCTTACTCTCCAGCCGAATGTGGACGTGAGGCGCATCCTCGGACGGCACGCCCCTCCTGTGCAGGTCGAACCGCACGAACTCCACGAAGCCACTGGAAGCGTTCCGTTGAAAATGGTGATCGTAGCCGATGAGGGCGCCTGACTCCGCATCCTCCCATATGTAAGACCTCAGAGACCAACCGTGAACGAGTCTCTCCCCGGCCTCGATCCTGCGTGGCTTAGCCAAGACTTATGCCCACCATCATTTTGATGGATTCCTTCAGATTTAAACTTTCCATGAGACGTCCGCCTTCGGCAGGAACAATGTCGCAGCGCACGCTGGTTATGTCAGCCGCACGCCATGCTTACCCCGCCGACCCAGCGCGACAAAAAAATTTCCGTCCCACAAATGGCGGCAGTTCACGGGGTCACAGGAAGGCGGATGGTGCCGGCACCTTCCCAAGGGTCCCCATGAAGTCGCCGAGGAGGCACCACCCTCCCCTCAGCGCGGCGACGACGACTACACCCCCCTCCCCCCCCACGCGCACGCACACCGTGTCGCTAAGCGATAAACCCTCTACACCTACACAGACAACTGAAAACTAAAAATAAAAAAAATATTTTTCCCGTTATGAACAGCTGTGGAACATACGGGGGCTAGGAGAGCTCGCCTCGGAGCTTCTCCCTCGTCCCCTCTTCCAGCGGGCCCTCGCCGTCGACGATGTCGTGGAACGTCCTGAAGACCTTCTCGAGCTTCCTCCAGTCTGGGACATAGACGCGGCTGAACCACATCCTGCTGCTGTCCACGCCGTGGTCCTCCAGCGCCCACCTGTACTCGTCCGCCCTCTCCTCGGCTATGACATGCGCCCTGCCGTAAGGCCCCTCGTGAGCCGGCGCCTCGAGCAGCATGACGCCGTCGGCGCCGTACGCGAAGGCGTAGAGGAGGTGGTTGAGCTTCAGCCTCGCCAGCGAGGGCATCGGTATTATGCGTATGCTGCTAGGGTACGGGAGTCTCGCCAGCCCGGCGAGGTCGACGGCCGTGTACGCGACCTCCCTCTCCACGAAGGCGAGGACCTTGAGCTCCGCCCTGCTCCTCTCCAGCGCCCCCCTTATCTGCGCCCTGATCTGAGCGTCCGTGAGCCCCTGCTGGTCGAGTGCGCCCGTCGGGCAGGCCGGGACGCAGGCACCGCAGCCCGTGCACATGATCTCGTTGACGGCCGGCTTACCGTCCACGATGGTTATGGCGGACTCAGGGCAGGCCGGGGCGCACTCTCCGCAGCCGTCGCACCTCTCAGGCACGGCGAGGAACGCCTTGTTCGGCTCGATGACCCGCGCCGCGCTGAGGAAGTTCACAACCTTCATCGCGGCCCCCTCCGCCTCGGCGGTCGTCGTCTGGATATCCTTCGGCCCCATCACCGTCCCCGCCGCGTAGATGCCGTCGCGCTTCGTCGCCATCGGGTCGAGCTTAGGGTGGCGCTCAAGGACGAACTTGTCCTCGTCGACGGGCACCCTCAGAATCTCGGCGAGCCTCAGCGTCTCGTCCGTGGTCACCATAGGCGGCGCCAGGACGACGAGGTCGACGGGGTACTCCATCATCCTGTTCAGCATCATCTCCTCGCCGCGGACGAGGACCTGGTCGCCGGACGGGACGATCTCCGTCACCTTCCCCTTGACGAACATGGCGCCCTTCTCCTGCGTGGTCCTGTAGAACTCCTCGTAGCGCCTGCCCGAAGCCCTGACGTCGATGTAGTGTATCCAGACGTCGACGCCCCTGTCCCTGAGGAGCTGCGCCTGCTTCAGCGCGTAGATGCAGCAGACCTTGGAGCAGTAGGGGCGCCCCACCTCGGTGTCCCTGCTGCCGGCGCAGAGGACGTAGGCGACGCTCCTCACCTGCCTCCCAGTCTTGGGCACTATGAGCTGGCTCTGGGTCGGCCCGTTGACGTCGAGGATGCGCTCCATCTCTAGGCCCGTGACGACGTTCGGGTACCTGCCATAACCGTACTGGGGTAGTCCGCTGAGGTCGTAGAGCTCGTAGCCGGTCGCCATCACTATGGCGCCGACCTTCAGATTGATCGTTTTTCCCTGGTCGTCGAGGTCTATTGCCTGCCGCGGGCAGACCTTGGCGCACTGCCCGCAGCGGACGCAGTGCTCGAAATCAATCGTGTAGACGCTGGGGACGCTCTGGGGGAAGGGTATGTACGCCGCCTTCCTGTTCCCGAGCCCCTCGTCGTGCTCGGCTGGTACCTCGGTCGGGCAGACCCTGCTGCAGGCGCCGCAGCCGATGCACTTCTCGACGTCGACGCCACGGGGCTTGAGCCTTACCTTGACGTCGAAGTCGCCAGGGACGCCCGTCACCTCCTCGACCTCCGCGTAGCTGATCAGGTCGATGTTCCTGCTCTGGCTCACCTGAGCCATCTTCGGCGTCAGTATGCACTGGCTGCAGTCGAGGGTCGGGAAGACCTTCGGGAACTGGATCATGTGGCCGCCTATGCTCGGCCTCTTCTCGACGAGGTGGACCTTCAGCCCGAACTCCGAGAGCCTGAGCGAGGTCGTTATCCCCGCGACGCCTCCGCCGATGACCAGGGCCTCAGGGACGACCTTCATGGTCTTCGACTCCAGCGGCGCCGCCTCCTTCGCCCTCTCGACGGCGCCCCTGACGAGGTCAATCGCCTTCAGCGTGGCGCCCTCGTGGTCGTCCTTGTGGACCCAGCTGTCCTGCTCCCTGATGTTCACCATCTCGAGGAAGGCCGGGTTTACGCCCTTCTCCTCGAGGTTGCCGAGGAAGGTCTCCCTGTGCATCTTCGGCGTGCAGCAGGCGAGCACGACCCTGTCCAGCCTCTGCCTCTCCACCGCCTGCCTCATCGAGTCGATGGAGGGCTTGCTGCAGAGGTACCTCTCCTTCCTGACGTAGGCGATGTCCGGCTTGACCGCGTCGACGACCCTCTCGACGTCCACTACGTCCCCTATGTTGCCTCCGCACTCGCATACCCAGACGCCGATTCTCGGGGTTTCTCCCATCTCCTAGTCCCCTTACAGGATCTTCAGCTGATGCTCCAGGGTCTTCCTGCCCCTGTACTCCGGCAGGAGCATCGGAGCCTTCCTGTCAGTCTTCACGCCGGCGTCAGAGAGCCACTTCTCGTACCTCTTGAGGTGGCCCAGCGTCAGCTTCCCCACCGTGACCTTCCTCGCCCTCTCGGCGGCGTACCTGCCCGCCCTCCTGCCGAAGACGTAGAGGTCAAGCTGCGAGTTCCCCATCAGGCGGTTCTTGCCATGTATGCCCCCACATACCTCACCGGCCGCGAAGAGCCCCGGGACGCTGGACTCGCACTGCGGGTTGATCTCGACGCCGCCGTTCTGGTAGTGGAGCGTCGGGAAGACGAGCATCGGCTCCTTCCTGATGTCGATGTTGTACTTCCCCCACATCCTCATCATCGCCGAGAACTCCCGCTCCGTGGAGCCCTTACCGTGGATGATGTCTATCAGCGGCGTGTCGAGCCAGACGCCCCGCATACCGGTATCGGTCACTATGCCGTTGTTCCTCCCGTAGCACTCGAGGATGAACGCCGAGGACTCGACGTCGCGGGTCTCCAGCGGGTTGACGAACAGCTCCCCGAGCCTGTTCAGCGGCTGCGAGCCTCGCCCCCTGAGCGCCTCGGTGCAGAGCTGGCCGACGATCTGCTCAGGGAACGCGGCGCCTGTGGGGTGGAACTGGGTCGAGTCAAGGTCCCTCAGGTAGGCGCCGACGTGGTAGGCGAGCGCGACGCCGTCAGCAGTGGAGCCGTAGTGGTTCGTCGTCGCGAAGCCCTGTATGTGCAGCCTCCCGAAGCCCCCCGTCGCCAGGATCGTGGATTTAGCCCTCGCGACAAGGTACTCGTCTGAGTCCATGTCGAGGAGGACCGCGCCTGCAACCTGGCCGGTGTCGTCCGTCAGCAGCTCCACGACGCTCGTGAACTCCCGATAGGGAATCCCGCGGCTCAGGAACTCGTCCAGCAGCACCCTGGTGATCTCGAGGCCCGTGTAGTCCTTGCAGCTGTGCATCCGCCTACGCGACGTGCCCCCGCCTGACTCGACCTTCATCATACCGTCGGGGTTCTTGTCGTACATGACGCCGAGGGACTCGTGCCATCTGATCACGTCGGGCCCCTCCTTCACGAGGGCCTCGACGAGGTCGGTCTTGTTAGCGTACTGCCCGCCCCCCATTATGTCGAGGAAGTGGCGCGTCGGGCTGTCATTAGGCCTGTCCGCAGCCTGGATCCCGCCCTGGCTCATCTTGGAGTTGGCGTCGCCGAGGCGGAGCTTCTGAACCATGAGTATCTTGTCCAGCTCTACCCCGTTCTCCATGGCCAACAGGGCTGCGGTGAGGCCGGCGCCCCCCGCCCCGATGACGAGGACATTGAGGTCGTAGTCGACGTGCTTGAGGTCGATGTCACCGGCCTTGATGATCGGGTGGGCCTCGAGGATGTCCGCGACCTCGTGGGGCATGACCTGACCCTGACTTGGGCCGAACCTCAGGGTCCTCTTGGTCCCCTCCTTGAAGTCCGGGTGCCAGTCCCTCAGTATCTTCTGCTTATCATCCGCGCTCATCAGCGGGAAGGTCTTGCCCACACGTTCGGACCTTGTCTTCTCGACGAGCCTCAGCGACTCCTGCATATACTCTGGGTATCCTGACATTTTTTTCACTTCTCCATGTCCCTGGTGTCGTAGAGCTTCTTCAGCCCGGCCTTGTCCAGGGCCCTGAGGTTATTGATCTCCTCGTCGAACTTCCCCTCCTCGACCTCCTTAACCCGTTTCAGGACATGCTCCGTCGGCCCGACGACATACCTGCTGTATAGCCTGCGGCCGAGCTGCCCCACGTTGTAGGGCACTATCTCGGCGGGGCACCTGACGGCGCAGAGGCCGCAGCTGAGGCAGTCGAAGGAGAGCTTCGCCGTCGTCGCGACGTCGCCTCTGAGGGCGGCCTGGACGAAGTCCATGACCTGGAGATCCTGCGGGCACGCCTTCGTGCACGTGTTGCACGCGAGGCACCTAGCGATCTCGGGGTAGTACTCGAGGAAAGTGGCAGCGTCAGCCTTCAGTTCGTCCAGCTTGTAGGTCTTCTTCTCGGCGGGGCTGAAGGGTATCTGGGCGATGTACATGTCGTCCTCGACCATCTTCTGGCATGCGAGGGCCCCCAGGAGCTTGTAGCTGCCCTTCTTCCGGTAGATGGTGGCGCATGAGCCGCAGAAGCCCCCGCGGCAGCCGGCTCCCCTCCTGAACTGGTGGCCGGCGTACTCCATCGCCTTCATGATAGTGAGGTCCGCCGGGACCCTGTGCTTCTTCCCCATCACGTAGATGGTGACCATCTTCTTGTCGTTCTCCATCATCATCCTCTCCTAGATGAGCCCCCTCTCCTTCAGCAGGGGCCTCGGGTCGGGGGTGTTCGCCCCGAAGGCCGTCGCCTCGTCGCCCAGCCCGAAGGCCAGAGCCATCAGCTGGGTGAAGTAGACGACGGGTAACGAACCAAAACTCGGATAGTGCCTCCTTATCTCGGCCTGCCGTGGGCCGAGGTTGTACTCGCAGAGCGGGCAGGCTGTTGCGAGCATGTCGGCTCCGGCCTGTTTCGCCTGGTCGAGTATCCTGAAGGATAGGTCGGCGACCGCCTCCTTCATCTGGACCGTGTGATAGCTCCCGCAGCACTTCAGCTTGTACGGGAAGTCGACGACCTCGGCTCCAAGAGCCTTCAGCAGGTCCTCCATTATGGTCGGGTTGTCGGCGTCGTCGAGCCCAGTGCCCCTGGGCCTCAGGAGGAGGCAGCCGTAGTACGGCGCGACCTTCAGTCCCTTCAGAGGCTTCGTAACGCGTCCGGAGACCTTGTCCCATCCCTGATCCCTGAGGAGCTCGAGGAGGTGCTGAACCTCGACGCCCCCCGCGTAGGGCGCCGCCTCGTTCTCCATGTTCTCCTGGACCTTCTTCCTCTTGTCCGCGTCGTCCCTGAAGACCTGGTTCGACCTCTTCAGGGTGTTGTAGCACATGGCGCAGAGGGTGACGACCTTCTTCTCGTCTACCTTACCCTCCGCCTTCATCTCCTCGACCCTGAGCAGGTTCCTCAGCGGCGCGATGTGGTGCATCACGTCGTCCTTGGCGAGGGCGTGGACGGTGCCGCAGCAGTTCCACCTCCCGGGCTCGACGAGCTCTATGTCGAGCTCCTTCGCCGACGCCAGGGCAGAGGCCTCGAAGTTCTTCGCCGTCGTCTTCAGCGTGCACCCGGGATAGTACGCAACCTTCATCGCGATCACGCCGTGAGCTTCCTCTGGTTGCTGACGATGGCTATCTGGGGGAGCTCCCTAAGCTCCTCCGCCGTCAGATCCTCTAGGTTAACCCTGTTGTACTTCTTCCGCAGCACCATCGTCCTGAGGGCCTCCATGACGTTGGCTATGTCTATTCCCCGGGGGCATCGGACCTCGCAGTTGAAGCAGGTGGTGCAGACCCAGATGGTCCTGGAGCCGAGGGCCTCCTCGAGCCCGAGCTGGGCCATCCTGATCACCTTGCTCGGCAGGTGGTCCATCTCCTGCGTCATCGGACAGCCAGAGCTGCACGCGCCGCACTGGAAGCAGAGATCGATCTTCTCACCGCTCAGCTCCTTCACCTTCTCCCGGAAGGCCCGGTTCTCGGGGTTGAAGCTGAGCATGAGCCCCGACCCATTCGAAGACATCCCTTTACGTTCAACGTCGCTCGCTTTATATTTTATCCAGCCGACCCCCCATCCTTTTATCTGGTCACGGGATAGTCTCTGGAAGGGATGCTGTTTGGAGTACCACTTGAAGACTCCTGTGCCCGAGGCGGAGGTCAGGAAGCTGAGGGTAGGTGACGTGATCTACGTCACGGGTACCGTCATAACGGCGAGGGACGAGGCCCACCTCAAGTCCCTCGAGCTCCACGAGGCGGGGAAGAGGCCGCCAGTCGACTTCAAGGGGGTCGCCGTCTTCCACTGCGGCCCCATCATGAGGAAGGCAGGGAGAGGCTGGGAGACCGTCGCCGCGGGTCCGACCACCAGCGACAGGATGGAGATATTCCAGGACAAGTTCATCGAGGCGTTCAGGCCCGCCGTCATCATCGGCAAGGGGGGCATGGGTGACCGCACCTCGAAGGCCTGCCAACAGTACGGCTGCGTATACGGCGCCTTCACCGGCGGCGCCGCGCTCCTGGCCGTCAAGGGCATAAGGGGTGTGAGGGACGTCTTCTGGCTGGAGGAGCTCGGGATGCCTGAGTGCCTCTGGGTCTACGACGTCGAGGACTTCGGCCCCATGATAATCACCATCGACGCCCACGGCGGAAACCTCACCGCCGACGTGAAGAAGCTGGTGACGGCCCGAAGGGACAAGATAATGGCGGAGATGAAGTAGGATGAAGATCGAGAAGGTTGTTGAGGACACCGCCGTCGAGCTCCTCAGGATCGCGGCGACGGAGTACCCGAAGGAGTACGTGAAGGAGCTCGAGAGGCTGATGAAGGAGACGAAGGGAGAGGTCGGGAAGTCTCAGATGGTGAGCATACTCGAAGACGTCGCCCTGGCGAGGAGGGAGTCCTGGCCGATGTGCCAGGACACCGGCCTGGTCGCCTTCATGGTGAAGCTCGGGGACGAGTTCCCGCTCAGGTCCAGCCTCAGGGAGGTCCTCGTCAACGCGACCCGCCGCGCGACCAAGGAGATACCGCTCAGGCCCAACGCCGTCGACATGCTGAAGGGGAACACGAACGACAACGTCTGCGACCCCCACGTCCCGATGCTCTACGTCGAGCTCGTGCCTGGGAAGAACCTTGAGCTCACCGCGATGCCCAAGGGCGGGGGGAGCAGCAACGTGGCCGCCCACAGGATGCTGAAGCCTGGTCTGGGCATGAAGGGTGTCAAGAATTTCGTCATCGAGGCGCTAGCCGCGGCCGGATCGCTGGGCTGCCCGCCGTACTTCGTCGGCGTCGGCGTGGGCGCCAGCGAGGACTACTGCATGGTGCTGGCGAAGAAGGCGCTCCTGAAGCCGTTCAAGGTGAGGAACACTGAACCCAAGATCGCCGCAATGGAGGAGGAGCTCCTCACGAAGGTCAACGAGCTCGGCATAGGCGCCATGGGCCTCGGCGAGGGGCCGACGGCCCTAGACCTCCACATCGAGATGTCGGCCAGGCACCCCGCGTCTCTGCCCGTGGGCGTCGTCATAAGTTGCTGGGCTCTGCGCCACGCGAAGGCGACCATAGGGGCCGACGGGAAGGTCAAGGTAGACAAGAGCGCATAAGCCTCCTCTTTTTCAACCTTTTTAGATAACTTTTATCGAGCCAGAGGCTAGAGTAGACTGATCGATGGGGCGTGGGCGTTTGAAGGTGCTGTTCGTCGAGCCGCCGAAGGATTTCTGGTTCATACTGGGCCAGTATATCCCGCCCCCCTTCGGCGTCCTCGCCCTCGCCGGCTACCTCGAGGCAAACTGCGGCGCGGAGATCGAGGTCCTCGACTGCCAGGCGGAGGGGCTCGACTGGGACGACCTAAAGAGAAGGCTCGAGTCCATCCAGCCCGATATCTTGGCTCCCAGCGGCCTCTCGACGAGTAATGCCTTCGTGGTCCTCAGGGCGGTTCAGCTCGCGAAGAAGCTGAACCCTGGGGTGAGGACGGTCGTCGGGGGCCAGCACTTCACCGCCCTCGCGGAGGAGACCCTCCAGGGCTACCCTGAGGTCGACGTGGTTGTGCGGGGCGAGGGGGAGGAGACTATCCTCGAGCTAGTCAAGGAGCTCGAAGGGGGAGGTCCTCTCTCCGATGTCAGGGGCATCTCCTACAGGAGGGGCGGAGAGGTATTCAGCAACCCTGACAGGCCGCTGATATGCGACCTCGACTCCCTCCCGGAGCCCGGGTACCACTTCGTTGAAGGGCACATGAAGGATTACTACTTCTCGCTCATGGCTGAGAAGGGGGCACCGTTCGCAATAGTCGAGGGGTCGAGGGGCTGCGGCCACGCCTGCAGCTACTGCAGCCAGTCACCGTTCTGGAGGAGGAACCAGAGGGTCAAGTCGCCGAAGAGGGTAGTGGACGAGATCGAGCACCTACACGAGGCTTACGGGAGCTGCTTCTTCTGGTTCACAGACGACAACTTCGCTCTGGGTGACCGCGCCAAGGCCATAGGCGAGGAGATGATCGCCAGAGGTCTCACCGACGTGACCTGGTTCTGCCAGGCGAGGTGCGACGACATAGTGAGAAGTAGGGAATATATCCCCCTCCTCAGGAGGGCGGGGAACACCTGGATGCTCGTCGGCCTCGACACGCCGAGCCCAGAGGCGCTCCAATCCTTCCGCAGGGACGGGCTGGACAGGTCGACGGCGAAGGAATCGGTGGACCTGCTGAGGAAGAACGGCATCTTCAGCCAGGGAACCTTCATCATCGGCGATAGGAGCGACACCCACGAGTCGGTGGCAGCCCTCAGGGAGTACGCCGACTGGGTTGACCCCGACATAGCGACGTTCATGGCGCTCACCCCGTTCCCGGGAACCGATATATTCGAGGAGGCTAGGGCGAGGGGCTGGATAGAGGACTGGAACTGGACTAACTACGACATGGTCCACGCCATCATGCCCACGGAGCACCTGAGCAGGGCGGAGGTTCAGGAGGAGCTCTACCGCTGCTACGACGGCTTCTTCGGCAGCTGGCCGAGGCGCTTCAAGAGCCTCTCCTCCGAGAACCCGTACACGAGGAGGACCTACCAGTACCTCGCGAGGCAGGCGATACTCACGGGGCTGAGACGCCTCTTCTAGCTTGGCTGAGGAGGCTTCAATGGCTTGAACGACGGGGGAAAGGCGAAGGCGCCGAGGATAGGAGCGGGCGCCTTGGCGGCGTACGCCCTGATCTTCGTCGCCGCCCCCATCCTGACCTTCGTCATCGGCTCATCGATAGACAGGCTGCTGGGTCTGCCCGAGTTTCCGCCGTTTCCTCTCAACCTGATCCTCGGGTTCGCCGTCTTCATCCCAGGCCTCGCCGTCGGCGTCAAGGCTACCCGCCTACTCTACAGGGTCGGGCAGGGGCTGCCCTGGGGGGAGGCGAGGAGTGAGGCGAGGACTACGCGCCTCGTGACCACCGGACTGTACGCCTACACCAGGAACCCCATGGTCCTCGGCTACTCACTCCTCCCATGCGGCATGGGCCTCATGTTCAGGTCACCGGGGATGTACCTCTTCGTCCCCGCAGCCGTCGTCCTCGTCAACCTCGTTATCGTGAAGACGCGGGAGGAGCCCAGTCTCGAGAGGAGGTTCGGTGAGGAGTACCTGAGGTACAAGAAATCGACGCCCATGCTCCTACCCAGGCCCGGCGCTATCCTCAGATGGATTACAAGCCTGATCGTCGGAGGAAAGGCATCTTGAGGCCATCAAGCGCGCTTTGGCCACTCGGCATATCTCTAGTCGGGCTGCTCCTACTCGTCCCCCTCACACTCAGCTACACGGGTGCCCGCGTTCCATTTCAGCCCCAGCTGACAGGGAGCTTCTTCATCCTTATCTGCTCCGTTGGCGCGATCATGGGAGTATACCCCTCAAAGGTCCTCGCCCTCTTAGGCGGCGGGCGGGTAAAGGCTGGCGGAATAGATGGTCATGCGTCGGCCGGGAGCAGGGGTCACCACCCTCTATGCGAGAGATTCGCGGCTCATACCCTCTCACTGGCTGGGAGAACCCTCTGCGCGGGGTGCACCGGCCTCGTGCTGGGGGCACTGATATCGATCGCCGGGAGCCTCGCGTACTTCTTCTTTGATTTGAGTCCCGGCGACTCCTACATCGTCTTCTGGCTCGGCTTAGCCCTCGTCCTCCTCGGCCTCCTCCAGCACAGGATCGACCTCGACGATCCCCTCATACACGCCTTCCTGAACGTCGTGTTTGTGTTCGGCGCATTCCTGCTGGAGGTCGGCGTCGACCGCATAAACGGTAGCATGTTGACGCAGTCATACCTCTTGGCCATCACAGTTTACTGGATCATAGCCAGAATCGCCCTTTCTGAGGCGGACCACGTGTCCATCTGTGGACGCTGCGGACAGGAGGGCTGTCCTTCCTCCTTCGCCGCCTAATATCCCACCTTGCTTTGGGTTATGGGGACAACGTTTCTATAAGGGTTGCAGCGATCTACAACCAGTGAATCGAGATGGTCTACTGCACTAAGTGTGGCGCTGAGAACGCCGACAACGCCGAGAACTGCAAGAGCTGCGGTGCCCCATTGCATCCTTCGCCGTACCGGGAGTACAGGTACAGGAGGCGCAGCGAGGATGACATCTGCTTCGGAGGCCGGGGTGGCGCGACTTGGGGGATAATCATAGGCCTCTTCATCCTGATCCTAGGAATTTCCTCACTCCTAGGCGATACCTATGCGTGGCTCGCCTGGGACAAGCTATGGCCTATCTTCATAATCCTCGTGGCGCTGATGATCATCGCCAACTCCGCCATGAGGCGATGATGACACAGCCCGTATGCTACCAATTTTTCTGAACTATGATACTCATTCCCGAGTTTATGGGCTGAAAGGAATGGGCCGAGTCTCAGGGGAGCGATCGCAAAGCCCTCTGGATGTCATCCGTTTTCGCGGCCAGGTCCGGGACGAAAGCCCTGTAGAAATCTGCTTGGCTCACCAGGTCATCCGCTATCTTGTTGGCTTCGCTGAACTTACCGTCGGCGATGAGGCTGCTCAGCCTGTCGAGGGCGACGATAGCATCCGCAGCCATCGGCCCCCAGGACCTGTAGCCATCGAGCAGGCTCTTCAATTCGTCTACGAGCTTAATGACCTCGTCGGCTTTCATCTTGATCAAGGTCGTTTCTTTTCGATAATAGGCTTTCCTCGATGTGAAATAGGGGTGAGGGAGGCGGGATGTTATTCTTTGAGCTCGACGACCATCCATGCCTCAACGGCTATCCAGCCGGGGTGGTGGGCCGGCAGCGCGGCCCTAGCCGGTTTACCCTCCGGGTCGCCGTAGAGCTGGACCAGGAGGTCCGTGAAGCCATTGAGCACCTTCGGCTGATCCATGAAGCCCTCGGCGCTGTTGATGAAGCCTATGACCTGGAGCACCTGCTTGATGCGGTCCAGGCTTCCGAGCTGCTTCTTGAGCTGGGCGAGGCAGTTGAGGCAGACCTCCTGGGCTGCCTTGTAGCCCTCCTCTATGGTGAGGTCTTTGCCAACCATGCCCCTCTTGGTCGTTTCGAACGGACCTTGTCCGCAGCTGAACGCTATGTTGCCCGCCCACTTGGCCCCCACGTAGACGCCCTTTGGCGCAGGCGGGGGTGGTAGCCTCAATCCGAGCTTCTCGAGCTTCTCTTCGACTGGCATGGCTTTCATGGAGGCGTGTGGGGCTTTAACCGTTGCTGGCGGCGTCGCTCAGAGGTAGGGGCAGTAGCTCCTCTCGTTTTGACGGATCGCCCACACCGCCTTCTCGGTCATTGAGACGCCCCTGTCGTCGACGGTAACGAGGTCCTTTCCTTTGAGGTATCGGAGGTTCGCCTCAAGCCGGTCGACGTCGACGCCTATGGCCTCGCTCAGGTCGTGCACGCTGATCGGCTCAGGCGGCTCCATCCTCTCCGTCCCCGGGTAGAGGACTTGGAGGATGATGCGGCGAACCTCCTCGTCCTGGGTGTCCACGTCAGAGGCTCCGCCTCCGACGTTTAAATGGTTTCTCGGTCGGCACCGCATATTTATAACACCGCCTTCGACCTTTCTGTCATGGCTCCAGGCTTATTGGAGAAGGGCCTCGGCTTCGTCGGGAAGCAGCAGAACGCCTTCAAGGTGAACATGGCGAAGAACGTGGTCCAGAACTTCTCCCTCGGGTTGACCCAGCAGTACCAGTCCATCTACATCACAGCGTTGGGGGCCACGGCGATGGAGCTGGGGTACGTCGCGAGCGCAGGGGGCCTGGCATTCGTCCTCATCACGCTGCCGGTGGGCTGGCTCGCGGATAGGTACGGCATCAAAAAGGTTCTGCTCGCCGCCCTCCTCCTCATGGCGTGCGGATACGCGGTGTTCGGGTCCGCCACAGGCTGGCAGGTCACGGCTGCGGCGCTGATGCTGACCACAGTCGCCTTCGAGACGACGATGAATATCTGCCCCATGATCTGCGGCAGCAGCCTCGCGAGCGCCGAGAGGGTCACCGGCATGCAGCTCTGCGACACCGTCGCCTCGCTACCCAGGCTGTTCGCACCTGTGGTCGCGGCTTACCTGATCACGGGGTTCGGGGGGCTCACGGCCGAGGGGATTAGGCCCCTCTACTGGTTCGAGGTCACAGGGCTCGTCGTGGCGTTCCTGATCATACTTAGGTTCTTCAGGGACCCTAGACCGGTCGGAGGCGTGGGGCGGGTCGGCCTCGGCGTCGGCTTGAGGCGGGTCTTCGGAGAGGGGGTGAAGGTTAGGCGCTGGCTCGTCTACGTGATGCTGACGATGTTCCCGAACTATATGGCGATTTACGTGCCACTCTACGCGAGGCAGGTGAAGGGGGCTGGCCAGCTCACCCTTGGACTGATGGACATGGGCTACTGGCTCATCATAGTGCTCCTGGCGATACCCGTCGGCCTCGTCGCGGACAGGTTCGGCAGGAAGAGGCTGATCGGGTTGATGACGCCGCTCTACAGCGCCGGGCTCCTCCTCCTGATCGTGGCGCCCAACGAGGCGACGCTGGTCGTGGCCGGCCTGCTGACCGGCTTCCTCATGCTCTCCGGCGTCACGGGGGGCTCCATAAGCGTTGAGCTCGTCCCCAAGGAGCTCCTCGGCAGCTGGTTCGGCGTCATAGGCCTCTTCAGGAGCCTCATCAGCGTCGCCTCGCCCCTCATAGGCGGGCTCCTCTGGAACAGCCTCGGCCCCGCGTCTGTGCTCATCTTCCTCGCGGTCACGCAGGTGATGAAGCTTGGGATATTGGCGACGATGCCGAACTCCGTCGCGAGAGACTGAGGCGCCTGTCATCCTTGGTGGGCGTGTCTGCGCCCACTGTGCCGCCGTTTCATGGGGTCCCCATTCTGAAGTTTTTTAAGGTGAGCGTATGCATAACTCTTGAACGACAATGAGCGACGAGAGCATCGTATACATCGGCAGCAAGCCTCCGATGACCTACGTGATGGCGGTCTTGACCGCCTTTAACAAGTTGGGCGCGGATAGGGTGTCGCTGAAGGCGAGAGGGCAGGCGATCTCCAGCGCCGTGGACGTGGCCGAGATATGCAGGAACAGGTTCCTTTCGGACCTTGAGAGACCGGTCATAGAGATATCCACGGAGGAGCTCGAGAGCGAGCAGGGAGGAAAGCGCAACGTCTCGACCATGACGATAGTCCTAGCAAAGACTGGGAAGCCGGCCGCCGCAGAGGCGAAGCCCAGGGTCAAGAAGGCTAAGGCCGAGGAGAAGAAAGAGGAAGCCTAGGAAGGACACCTTCTCCTGAGAGTCCCCTAACCACTTTCACCAAGTTGTTTCTCTTAATTCGGCGCCGCTAGGGGCTGCTATGCATTCTCCGCCCGGCGGCTCGCCACGGGAGGCTGATTACGCCTGTCAGTGTGTCGGCGAGCTCCGGGAGGGGCCACCTGCTCACGATCAGGATCAGGGCGGCTACGCCGATGACTCCGTATGCGAAGCTTATCGGGTAGTGGTAGGTTTCGACGGTCGGGTTCGTGACGAACCATGAGAAGGGCGGGGCGTCGTAGGCGGCTAGGTAGACGGTGAGGGCTATTCTGCTGACGTTCATGGCGTACAGGAGGATGGCTGAGAGCGCTACGCCTTCGGCCCTCCGAGCCCAGCCTGCGGCGAGGGGGATGATCAGGGCGGTCATGACGCTGAAGACGTTGATCGCCGTGCATTCGCGGATGATGGTGACGGTGACGGCCCTGTATCCGAGGAGTGTCAGCGAGGGTGAACCTGCCCCGTTGGCCCAGGTCGACCTCAGTCCGAGGAGGCTGAGGGCCGCCGAGGTGGTCTGGGCGGTGAGCTCCTCGAGCCAGCCGGTTGGGACGAGGGTGAATGCCAGGGCTATGGCGATGAATGTGGCGACGTAAGCCGCCGCCCGCATCGGTGTGATGCCCTCGGCCCGATCCATGTCCTCTGGTTATCGGTCCGCGGGCTTAAAAGGGGTGGGCTAAGTCTTGTCCGTGAAAACTGTTATCCCCTTCGTATCCGTTTTTTCTACGGGGTTGGGCTTGAGGATTCTACTCGTTGTGCCCATCGCTGGGATTAACGACGCTGAGATCGGGCTGAGGCTCAGTTTCCTCAGGTCGATCGCGGGGCCTGGGACCGAGCTGGGCTATGTGCAGGTTCGTGGGGGTCCTCCTGCGATCGAGTGTGCGGTCGACCACGTCAGGGCGGCCGCCGAGGTGCTGAGGTGCGTCGAGGAGGAGGCGGGTCTATGGGACGCGGTGATAGTCTGGTGCGCGGGGGACCCCGGCGTCGAGGCGGCCCGGACGCTCGTCGATGTCCCCGTGATCGGTCCAGGTGAGGCGATGAGGGCTCTGGCCTCGACGCTTGGGAAGAGGGTCTGCGGGGTTCCGGCCCCGCTGCCCGTGCTCGAGCTCAGGAAGGATCTGGGGAGGACGTTCGAGCTTACGAAGGCGAAGGTGGAGGCGTTCGCCCGCGAGGGCTACGACTCCTTCTACCTCGACTGCCTCGGGCTGTTTGGGTTGGGGAGGCCGATGAGGGAGGCGACGGGGCTGCCGGTGATCGACCCGGCTGAGGCGGCGCTGAAGATGGCCGAGGTCTCGGTGGAGCTCGGGCTCAGGCCGAGCAGGGTCGCCTACCCGAAGTACCCGCCGGCGCATAGGCGTGGCTGTTCATAACAGGAAATTTTTTTTCCTCGATGTGCGTGCGTGGGGGGGAGGGGGGGTGTAGTCGTCGTCGCCACGATTCCACGTTTTTGGGCTTGTTTTGTGGTTTGGAGGCTTTTTCAGGGTTTCAGGGCGGCGACTGCCCTGGGTGTAGTCGTCGCCGCTCCGTGTTCCGTGGCTGATCGTATCGGATTTTTTTCATTGTTACTAGGCATGTTTCTCAAGAGCCTCCGGGTGTCGTCTGTGCCAGTCCGTGAGGCTCTGGTAGGCTCGCGCTATGTTGATGACGGTGTTCTCGTCGTATGGGTGGCCCATGAACTGGATTCCGGTAGGGAGGCCTGCCTGGGTGAAGCCGTCGGGGACGCCGATGCTCGGGAGGCCGCAGCCGTTCCCGACGGCCCCCATGACGTCCCTGGTCGCCCCGGGGGCGACCTTCCTGAACTCCTGGTCTATCGGGGTCGCCGCCTTCTTCGCTGTGGGTGCCGCGACGGCGTCGTACGGCTCCATGGCCTCGGCGACGGCCTCCGCCATCCTGCCTCTGAGCCTCATGGCGCGGAGGTAGTCGGTGGCTGGGAGGGCCGTCCTCGCGTATGGTCCCCAGTGGTCCTCTGGGGCTGTTAGCTTGTGGCTCAGGCCTGCCTCCACGAACTCGTCGAAGGCGCTCGCCGCCTCCGCGTTGAGGATGGTGCGGGTTATCGCCTCGTAGGGCAGATCGGGTAGCTCGAACTCCTCGACCGAGGCGAACCTCCTCACCACCTTCAGTGCCTCCTCGAAGCTCTGCCTGACCTCATCCTGGGCGTCGTCGGCGACACCCTTCAGGACGCCTACTTTGTAGCGTTTCTTGGTGCTCCTCGGCTTGTAGGCCCAGGTTTCGTCGGTCGCGGTCGGGTCCTCCGGGTCTGGTCCCGCGATGGCTTCTAGAACAAGGCCGCAGTCGTCGGCTGTCTGGCAGAGGGGGCCGAGCTTGTCCAGGGTCCAGCATAGGGCCATGGCTCCGTGGCGGCTGACCCTGCCGTACGTGGGGCGGAGGCCGGCTACTCCGCAGTTGTTCGAGGGGCTGAGGATGCTGCCCCAGGTCTCCGAGCCTATGGCGAATGGAACGAGCCCTGCCGCTACGGCTGCGCCCGAGCCGCTTGAGGAGCCGCCGGTCCATGTGTCGGGGTTCCATGGGTTCCTCGGAGGCCCGGTGAAGGAGGCGAATGGCTGCCTGTAGCCCATTCCTCCGGCGAGCTCGATCATGGCGAGCTTCGCGCAAAGGATGGCTCCCGTCTGATCCAGCCTCTTCACGACTGTGGCGTCGTGGTCGAATACCTGATCTTTGAAGGGGGCGGCGCCCCAGCTTGTGGGGATGCCCTTCGTGGCGATGAGGTCCTTCACGCCGTACGGAATCCCGTGGAGGAGCCCCCTGTAGCTGCCCGCCTCTATCTCCTCCTCCGCCCTCCTCGCCTGCCTCAGCGCTCTCTTTCGGGTGACGGTTACCACCGAGTTGTAGTTTGGCCCGATCTTCTCCAGCCGCCTCAGGTAGAGCTCTGTCAGCTCCACTGGGGAGATCCTGCCCGATTTAATGTGTTTGGATAGCTCCCTGACGGGCATGAACAGAGGGTCCGGCCTCAAACCCTCCTCCTCCTTATGGGTTTGAAGACGCTGAAGGGCTCGTCCCAGTTCCCCAGCCTGATCGACCTCAGGGCGTGGGCCGCGTCGAGGTTCGCCTCGAGGGCCTTCCTGACCTCCTCAAGCTCCTCCGGCGTGAGCCTGTCGCCGTAGCGGTCGATGACGACCCTGAGCCTCGCCTCTAACTCTCGGCTCTTCTCATCGCTCATGGTGGAGTATTAGGCTAAGATTTATTTGAAATGCTGGCCTCGGAGAGCGAGGACGGGTGCGAGGGGCTTGAGAAAGCTAAAGGCCGCGTTCCTGGAGGCCCTATAGAGCGTCTCCTCGTCTCTGAAGAGGGCGACCCTGGCGGTCTTCTCCGTGCGCAGCCTCTGTATGTGGCCTCTGACGAGGGTCGAGGCGTAGGGCCCCGTCGCGTCAACGGCGACGAGGGCGGTCTCCAGCTTAGCCGGGAGGTGGTCGCTTGCGTGCTTGAGCTCGTAGCCGACGCTCTCGTTGTCGGCGCCGGCGTTGAAGACGAAGAGGCAGGCGTCGCTGCGCTCGACCCAGTAGATGCTCTTCCGCGTGAGGTAGGCGTCTTCCTCCTCGCCGTCTCGCCTCGTCGGTGCATCGAAGTCCTCGACCAGGCGGCACCTCGCCCATCCGTTGCGGATTAGCCGCGCTTTAAGGCGTTTCAAAACCTTTACGGAGTCTTCCTGGTAGGAGCCTAGGATCATGAGGACAACCCTCGCCTTGTCACGCCTCCTCACCACGGCGGGCTCCTGATGATTCATTATGTTCTGATACTCCCGAGTAACGGTTAAATATATTAGGACAAATATATTTGTCCTGAGGATCGTCTTGCTGTTCCCTGAGGAGCTCGTCGACGCCGTCGAGGCGCTTGATCACCCTGTTCGGGCGAGGATAGTCGAGTACCTTTACGACGGGAGGGACGCGACCTACACCGAGCTACTGAGGATGCTCGGCGTCAGGAAGGGGACGCTGACCTACCACCTGAAGATACTGACGGTGGCGGCTGTCATCTACACCCTCAGCAGCCTCGACGAGGGCTTCGGGGACATGCACAAGGCCTACTACCGGCTGAGCCCGTGGGGTAAGGCTGTGGTGGACGGTCTCATGTCCTCATTCGAGCTGCTCACAGCCGTCGAGCCGGAAGGCGCACCCGAGGCTTCTCAGGTCATCGAGAGGAAGGTTCCTGCGACGAAGTAATTGATATATTTTAATTCTTATTAAATGAAAAGGATGCGAGGATCTTATATTGTGACCCTGTAGCGGTCCATGAGCTCCTGCCGCTTGCCCTCGTTCCAGCCCGTCACGTCAGTGTAGTACCCCGTGATCCTGCTCCACCACTTCACGCTCTCGGAACCACAGCTAGGGCAGCTCTTCAGCAGCCCGGCGTTCGTGCTCTGGCACTTGCTGCAGATCGTCAGGTCCTTCGTGTAGCTGAAGTACCCTATCTGGCTGTTCCTGCATATGCGCTGAGTCAGCTTGTACAGCGCCTCTGGATCGCTGCAGGCCTCTCCGAGCCAGGCGTGGAAGATGTTCCCGCCGCTCAGGATCGGGAAGAACTTGTGCTCGATGTCTATCTTCTTCCCCAGAGGTATGTGGGCGCCGACGTACGTGTGGGTGCCGTTGCTGTAGTAGACGGGGAGGTCGCGCTGCCCCTTGAGGAGGGCGAGGCTCTGCTCGAGGTCCCCCTTAACCACGTTCTCCGCGTGCTTCCTGTACTTGGGCGAGACGAGGTCAGAGATGGCGAAGGTCTGAGCCGTGCTCTCCGCCGGCGTACGGGCCAGCATTATCTTGAAGCCGTGCTTCATCTCGAGCCCCTTCCTGTACTTCTCCATGTCGAGGAGGAGCCTGACGGCGACCCTTATCGCGTCGTCGCTCTCGTGGAGCTGACTCCCGGTGAAGTGCTGGACCATCTCGTTGACGCCTACGACGCCGATCACGTTGACGAGCTCCTTGAAGTCGACGGCGGGGGGAGCCTTCTGCCCCGTCACGGGGTCCCTGGGCTGCTGGGTGGCGAAGGGGATCATGTTGTTCCCGATCGCCTTGTCCATCCAGTGCCTCTTGGTCTTGAAGACGTCGATGGAGAGCCTCATGTTCTCCTGGGCCGCCTCGAGGAGCTTGTCGTAGTCGCCGTTCGCCCTGTAGGCCATCCTCGGCATGTTGAGGCTGACGACCTGCCAGCCGCCCATGCTGAAGTGCTGACCGCCCTCAAAGAAGAGCTTCTCGTTGAAGTGGGGGTCCGTCTCGGGCGTGTTCGCGAACTGGTAGGCGCAGCACTGGTAGCAGCTTATCCCGTTACCATAGCCGCGGTATGCGGGGAGCATGTTGTCAAAGTACGGCGCCCCGAACTTCCCCACAGACTCGTGGACGAGCATCCAGAGGTCGTCGTACTCGGGCTTGAAGAACTCGGGCGAGACATAGTTCTCGTTCTTGGGGAAGTTGAACGGCTTGCCCCAGAAGTCGCCCTCAAGCGACACCTCCGTGATGGCGCGGAAGAAGTTCTGCACCTCGTCCTCATAGTTACCGTAGGTGTCGGGGCCGACCTTCCCGCGCATGACCACGGGCACGTCGCGCCAGATCTTCGGCACACCCATAGGCAGCTGGATGTTGCTGAAGACGAGCTGGCCGCCGCGCGTCACGTAGGTCTGCGTCAGCTCGTAGAACATCATCTGCGCCAGCTGCTTAACCTTGCTATACTCCATCCCGCGCATGAAGGGGGCGAGGAACATCGTGTAGTTCATGAAGCCCTGGCCGCCGCTGAAGTTCGTCTGCCCCGCGGCGAGGACCTTCACGCTGTGCAGGATCGCCACCTCCGGCTGCTTCGCGGGACCGGCGACGCTGCTCCTGAACCCCGTCCCGTCCGGCACCAGACCATAATACAGGAAGTACCTTAGGTCCCAGTCCTGGCAGAAGGGGCGGCTCCCGAAGTACTCCAGCGTGTGGATGTGGATGTCACCCTGGTGGTGGGCCGTCGCCAGAGTAGGGTCCATCAGCAGAAGGTACTGCTCCTTGCTGAGCCTGTCCGCCTTCTTCTTGTGCACCGTCTCAGGGTTAGGCTGCAGGTTCGCGTTCTCCTTCGCCTCGTAGCCGCTGCCCGTGTCTATCTCGTAAGCGTCCGGGACAGGGACTCCGACCCTGGTCAGGATGTTCCTGTAGATCTGGAGCTCCGGCATATTCTCCTGCTCGCTCCACTCGAGGAGGACGTTGTTCGCCACCTCCCTCACCATTGGCCCGGAGACGAACTTCGGCTTGATCAGCCTTATCCTGCGATCAACCTCGTCGGCTATCTTCTCCGCCTTCAGCCCGCTCAACGGCTCCATGCCGAACATTATCTTTGCGAGCTGAGTCTCCCTCTGGAGCTGCTCGACGATCCGTGTCTTATCCCACGGGACGAGGTAGCCGTCCGTCGTCCTGACCATCGGCATCCCTCTGTAGACCCTCTCCGCCTTGGAGAACTGGTCTATGTAGGTCTGCCCCATCGGCAGCTCCTTGACACGCTTCAAACGCCGAGAACCTCCCTGACGGCTGCCTCGTCTAGGGCGCCGTCCCTGAAGAACTCCTCGGAGGACGCGGCCCTCTCCCCCACCTCGAGGAAGGGCGGGTTGCCGAACATGTTACGCATCACGAACTCTGTCTGGGCCTCGCTGTCGAACCACCTCGCCTCGAAGACGATCCCCCTCTCGGTGAGCCACCTCTTGAGTTCGTCACACTTATGGCAGTCTGGAAGGGAGTAGACCCTCACTCTGGCAGGTGGATCCATCACGTCTCAGGCCTCCGATGGAGAACACTAACTACAGGTGTATCAACAGTCGCGAATCGTTCTATTTGAAGATAATTGTCGTGACCATAATACTTCGAATAATGATGTGTAGAATTATCTGAAAATATATATATAATTTGTGATTGTCCCAAAAAAAATTAATGATATTGGACATTAGCATTATGTCAGGAATAATTTAAATATGTTGGAGAGATATGATTTATTCAAATCAGAAGAGTCAAAGAGGGTGCAGAATGACAATCATCGTCTGCCTCGTAGGGACCCATTTCCGCCGCCCCTTCGACGGCATAAGGTACTGGAGCAAGCACCACGGCATAACCAGGCTATACCTCCTATACAGCGATGTCGAGGCCGGCGACGAGACCGCCGTCTTCAGCTACATGTCGAAGAAGAACGCCGAGGAGCTCCGCGACAAGCTCGAGATACTGGACCCCGTCATGATCGGATACGACCCCATGGACAACAGGAGCGCCTTCAAGGCGATCTACGGCGTCGTATCGGCCGCGCGCCGCGACGGGGAGGAGGTCCTCATGGACATTACCAGCACAACGAACATCACACAGGGGGTAGCCCTCACGGTGGCCCTAATGTTCAGGAACGCGAGAGTCTACAGCGTCCCCTCCGTGAAGCCGGCGTGGTACGTCAGCGGGAAGCCGGGTGAAGAGTCCTTCAACCGCTGGTTCGAGACCGCCAGAAACCAGCAGAGCAGGGAGCCGATGGAGATACAGCTTCCCGGCTACAGGCTCGAGCCGAGCAGCAAGCACGAGGAGAAGGAGTGGGAGCGTGAGAAGAGGCTCCTCGTCCTCCTACGCGAGAACGGCGGCGAAGCCGAGTCCATAAGCGACGTCATCCGCTGGTTCGGCTACAAGGCAGCCAGCTCCACCCTCAGGAACAGGTTCAGCAGGATCGTTTCACGCCTCGAGATGAAGGGGCTCATCGACGCCGAGAAGGGGAGCAAGATGAAGGTCATCAGCCTCACGGAGTTCGGGAACATCTTCGCTGAAGCCATCTCGGAGCAGACCGTGGTATAATAGCCGGGCCCAAGCGATCGGATGGGTTGTATCATCCGAGTGAATTTCCATTCCTGCCGGGGGACCACTTACCGGTTTGCCTAAATATGCCGCCTACTGGGCAAGGTGGAAGCGCATCGATCCGAGGTATTATGCTCGGGATTATGGTATTACGCGTCGAAGTTAGCCGAAAAGATCGAACATGAGGCGCGATGGTCTTCCACCATCATCTTTTAGCTAAGTTTTTATCACCGACAGGGCTACCTACCATCAGGTTTCGGAGGATAACGCTTGTTAGCCCAGATTGTTCTCACCCCGGCCGAGGGGAAGAGGCTCATAGCGAAGGCGATAGCCCACATGGACATCGTCCAGGAGGCGATGAAGGAAGGGGTCGTGGTCGTCTGCACAAGCACCACGGACGCCTACGTCCTGGAGGAGCTCACAGGGGAGGAGGTTAAGGACAAAGGAATGTTCACGGCGGGCGTCGTCACCAGGGAGGGCCTCATGATCACGGAGGTGAAGGGCCGCCACGACCACCACGTCTTCGAGAAGGGCAAGGTCAAGACCTTGAAGACGCAGGAGCTGCAGCCGATCCTCGCAAAGATGGGGCCCGGCGACGTCTTCATCAAGGGCGCCAACGCCATCGACCCCTTCGGCGCCGCGGGCGTCCTCCTCGGAGGAGCCGGCGGGGGCACGATAGGCGCAGCCTGGGGCTACCTCACCAGCAACGGGGTCACCACGATAATCGCCGCGGGCCTCGAGAAGCTTGTGCCCATAAGCCTCACGGACGTGGTTGCGAGGATGGGGATGAAAAAGGTCGACTACGCCATGGGCGTCAAGTGTGGCATGATGGTGGTCCAGGGCGCCGTCATCACGGAGATGGAGGCTTTCAAGGAGCTCTTCGGAGTCGACATCATCCCGATAGGAGGAGGCGGCATAGACGGGGGAGAGGGCTCCAAGATCTTTCTCCTCGACGGCGAAGACGAGGCCGTTAAGGCGGCCGTCGAGCTCGCCAGGGGCATAAAGGGTGAGCCCCAGCTAAAGACTAGGACACAGAAGGCCTGATCCCCCTAATTTTCCAGTGCGTACACGGTCTTCTCGGCGCCGTTGAACTCGGCGAAGCCCTCAAGCGTCCTCTGGAACCTGTCCTCGTACTCTTCGTCCGGCCTGAACCACGGTTCATGCCATATTCCTCGGACGATGAGGACCCCATTTTTCCTGTCGAGCTTCGGCGCCACCCTCCCGACGAGGCGGTCCCCGTAGAGGATGGGGAGATGATAGTAGCCGTACCTCCTCTTCTCAGGCTTCGCGTAGACCTCTAACGCAGGTTCGAAGCCGAAGAGGCTCTCGACCCTGTCCCTGTGCCATAGGAGGCTGTCGAAGTAGGTGACGAATCTGACGCCGTCGAAGTCGAAGCCGTCCCCGAGCTCCTGGAGCCTGCCCGCATCCTCCTCCGTGCAGTAGTATGGCTGCCTCTCCCCCTCGACGGTGACCTTCGCGGCCTCCCCGCCGGCCACCATCGCGTCGAGGAGGGCCTGCAGCTCCTTGGCTCCCCTTTCAATCTTCACGCACCAATGGTGGTAGTAGCCGCGGATGTCCTTGGGCTTGATTGCCCCGAGGGCGCGCGTCGTCCTGCCGACGAAGAACCTCACCCTCTCCTCCTCCGTGGGCTCGGTCGTGTCGACCCAGCCCGGGATCACCCTCTCGGCGAGGTCGTAGTATCGCTGGAAGTTTTCGCGGCGTGAGACGAGGAGGACGCCGGCGGCGAAGAGGGTCTCAAGCGCGACCTTGCATGGCTTCCAGGACCACCAGCCCTGGTGGGGCCTCTTCCCCTGCTCCTCGAAGTCCTTGGACGAGAGGGGTCCCTCCTCCCTGATCCTATCGAGGACGTGATCGACTAGCTCGCCGCCCGCGTCACTGAACCAGCCCTTCCCCCTGGCCCAGTCCTCGCCCCGAATCCTCATGGAGCGGATGAAGTAACGGTAGTCGCTGAATGGCATTATGGAGGCGGCGTGGCCCCAGTGCTCCCAGAGCCTCCTGTCGACGTATGCGAGATCGTCGAAGTCCTTCTTACTGTACTGGCCGAGCCTGGTCCAGATGGCGAGGTAGTGGGCTCGCTCAACGACGTTTATGGTGTCGATCTGGATGCAGCCCAAGGCGTTGACGGCCCCGAAAATCTCCTCCTTGCCAGCTTTTACCGGGTAGGCGCCGACCCCCTGTTTCTCCACCTGGAGCCGGCGGACAGCCTCCCTGGATACGTTCACCTGCGACGCCTCTCAGAAAGAGAACGCTAAAAATATATAATTTTAGTTGATAATGACGGGGAAAAGTTAGGTTATATTTCTTATGAGCCTCTCAGCCACATCAATACTGCGCCGAGAGTTGAGGGGGACCTTACGGGTCGTGACCGCCCCTGGATTTATTTGCATTATACTTAAAGAGTCGGACGCCCATCAGGATGCGATCGAGATGCCGGAGAGGCCCGCCTGGGAGATCAAGAGGACAGTAACGGTCAAGGCAGAGGAGGACTGCGACAGGGGCCTCGGCTTGCCCCCGGAGGAGCGTGACCTCCAGCAGATGATCAAGCGCGGCGTCCTCGTCATCGACAAGGTCCCCGGCCCGACGAGCCATGAGGTCGTCGCTTGGGTGAGGAAGCTGATGACGATAGAAGGCGTCGGTCACGGCGGCACCCTCGACCCCAAGGTCACTGGTGTCCTCCCGGTATGCCTCGAGGAGTCGACGAAGATAGTGCAGGCCCTCCTCGACTCCGGGAAGGAGTACGTCACGATAATGAGGACCCACGAGGACGTGGCGGAGGACCGGCTGGTCGAGACCCTGAAGATGTTCGAGGGGGAGATCTACCAGCGTCCGCCGTTGAGGTCAGCGGTTAGCAGACGCCTACGCACCAGGACCATCTACAGGATCGACTACCTCGAGGGTGACGGCAGGAACTGGCTCTTCAGGGTCAGCTGCCAGAGCGGGACATATATCAGGAAGCTCTGCGCGGACGTCGGAGAGGTCCTGGGGGGCGGCGCCCACATGCACGAGCTCAGGCGCGTCAGGAGCGGCCCGTTCACGGAGGACCAGGCGGTGACCCTCTACGACCTCACCGATGCCCTCGACCTGAGGAGCGAGGGGGACGAGGCGCCTCTCAAGAAGATGATCCGCCCGATAGAGGACGCGCTGAGCCTGCTGCCCCACGTCTGGGTCAGAGACTCCGCGGTTGAGGCCCTCTGCACCGGTGCCCAGCTCGCCGTCCCGGGAATCCTCAGTTTCGAGTCAGGGATCGAGGCGAAGGAGCTCATAGCCGTGATGACTCAGAGGGGCGAGGCCGTCGCGTTGATGAGGGCCGAGATGGACGGCGGCGAGATCGCCAAGGCCGAGCACGGCATAGCTGCTACGCCGGAGCGGGTCATCATGCACAGGGGCATGTACCCTAAAAAGTGGTAGCCGTGGCCGAGCACTACTTCACGGAGCAGCCCACATCTAAGCCGGAGCCGGGGCTCATCAGGTGCACGCTGAGGGGACTCAGCCTCGAGTTCCTCACGGACTCAGGCGTCTTCAGCCACAGGAGGATCGACGCGGGGACGAGGCTCCTAATAGACTCCATGATTCTCCCACCCGAGGGCGCCCTCCTCGACCTCGGCTGCGGCTACGGCCCGATCGGGATCGTGGCTGCGAGACTCAGCCCCGGGCTGAGGGTCTGGATGACTGACATAAACGCGAGGGCAATCGACCTCGCGGAGGAGAACGCGGCGAGGAACGGGGCAAGGAATGTCAGGGTGCTCCGTGGCTCCCTCTACGAGCCCGTCGAGGGAATGGAGTTCGACGCGATAGTCTCGAATCCGCCGATCTCCGCCGGGATGAGACGGGTCGTCGGGCCACTCGTCGCCGGCTCCATCCGCCACCTCAGGGACGGTGGCTCCCTCCAGCTGGTCGTCCAGTCGAACAAGGGCGGCAGGACCCTCGCAGGGTTGATGGAGGGTGCATACGGCGGGTTCGAGGTCCTGGCCAGGCGGGGCGGCTACAGGGTGCTCAGGGCGGTGAAGGGCACCTAGTCGGGGGCAGCGTTATCGTCCTTTTCTCGGGCTCAGAAGCCTGCCTGTAGAGGATCGCGATGTTTCCTATGAGGGCGACGAGCTCCGACCCGGTCTTCTCAGCGTGTCTGAAAGCTCTTCACGTTCATCCTTGTGGCTGAGGAACTTGATTTTTATCAGCTCGTGGTCATCCAGAGCCCTGCCTATCGTCCGCACGGCGGCCTCGGTCAGGCCGTTCTTCCCTATCCGGACCGTGGGCTTCAGGCCGTGGGCGAGGCCCTTCAGGTGACTCCTCTGGATCGATTTGAGCTCTCCCAAGTTTGTCGGCGTTTCAAGCTTGTTTCTGGTTAAAATACCTTCTGATGGAGCTCAGGGGACGCGTAGGCGTCTCTTCAGGTCTTCGAGTGGTATGCCCGCTATGTGAAGCCTGTGCTCGAGGCCGAGGCTGCCCCAGAAGCCCTCGGCGTCTGTGTTGCCGTGTATGTAGTTGAGGGTGACGTCCTCCACGCCCTTCGAGTCGAAGAATCTGCATAGCCCTGCCACGAGTAGGCTGCCGGCGCCGCGTGTCCTGTGCGGCTCCTTGACGAAGATGAGCATAACCTGCCCAACGTTCGGCGGCTCGTACTCCTCCCTGTAAATGTGCCTGCCGTAGGCGAAGCCGACCGGGGCGCCGTCCCTCTCGGCGATGAGGACGATGCCGTTCTCGTCCTTCAGCATCTCCTCGGTGTCCCTCCTCGTCTTCTCCTCGCCCTTCTTGGTGAGGCGCCAGATGGTGGGGTTCGCCTCCTCGCCGTGGCGCTGGAGGAGGAGCCTCATCTCGTACAGCTCATCCGCGTCCGCCTGGGCTGCCTTCCTGATGGTGAAGCCTGGCATGGATCGTGGTGGGTCGGATGTTTTTTATAAGATTTATAGGGCGAGGCCATGGTTAGGGTTAGTTGGAGCCCGGTCGTCTAGCGGACAAGGATTGAGGGCTTTGGACCCTTAGACGTGAGTTCGAATCTCACCCGGGCTACCAACAATGACTGTAGAGCTCAGGTATCGCTTCGACTGATGGCGTCTCCTCATTTTTTAATTGCTTAAGTACGCTTGCCTACCTGATAACAACTACTTCCAATTACCAAGAGCTTTCCTGATGTCCAATATTTTGCCCAGGTGGTAAGCGCTGTGCTCGATGATCAGCATGATCTCCCGCAGGTAGGTGTTCTCTGTCAGAGGAACGTCTGATAGCAGGTCTATCTTCGAGTCCTTGACCAGTCCAATCGCCCTGTCCAGCCCCTTGAAGAACCCGTTAAACGTCTCATCCCATTCCTCGTCCGATAGCACTCGACCAGGCTGAGGCCAGAAACCCTCAGGCCATTTAGGGGGCTTCCAATCAGGGTCAAGCGCGAAATCGAGCAGATCTTTCTGAGCCAACCGCATATGTTCCAGCTCCTCGTAGATGGAATGCAGCGCCTTATTGGGTCTGACGTTTCTGAGCTCCGGTCTGATCCCCGCCAGAGCCTTGTTGAAAGGCACGAAAGCCTGCCCGCCCCTCAATGATTTAACCAGATGATCTCTCAATGCGTCCATTTGGTACCCTCATCGTCTACTATAGCTTCGATCAATTTGATTTTTTGGGTTATCAAAAGTACCCCATTATAGCTCTAGTTTAAAAAAGTGTGTGAGGCCATAACCTTGTCCTCAGCTCCACCTGACAATTTCGTATTATAAAACCGACCAATTATAGAGATCGGATTAAAAGAATCTGATGTGGATACTGAGGATTTTATCCCAAAGATTCTTCCACCTAAACCCTTTTATCCCGCCCACCGCCCAATGGGGTAGTCACTAAGAATCCGTCGCATGTTTTAACTCGAAGCCTAGAAGCTCCCGATTACGACACGTCGAATTCCGGTGATGAGGAGACGAAGACATGCAGGTGAGTTGTTTCGACGAGTTGCACCTGAGCACAGAGGTCATGAGAGGGATCACGGAGATGGGCTGGGAGACCCCGTCGCCCATCCAGGCCCAGTCGATAGGCCTCCTTCTCGACGGCCGCGACGTCATCGGCCAGGCCCAGACCGGGACCGGGAAGACCGCGGCCTTCGGCATCCCCATGATAGAGCTCGTGAACCCCAACCTCAAACACGTCCAGGGCCTCGTCCTCGCCCCGACACGTGAGTTGGCCGTCCAGATCACGGAGCACATGAGCCTCCTCGCCAAGTACCGGGAGGTCAAGATCCTCACCGTCTATGGCGGCGACTCCATGCAGCGCCAGGCCAAGGCCCTCAGACAGGGGGTCCACATAGTGGTGGGTACACCCGGACGCATCCTGGACCACCTCGCCCGGGGAACCCTGAACCTAGGGAAGGCCAGGATCGTCGTCCTCGACGAGGCCGACCGCATGCTCGACATGGGCTTCATAGAGGACATCAGGCGCATACTC
>Ga0315280_10002346_pt1 | contig 30819 bp, 30 predicted proteins | sample YL17G06_40_MG_FD_203697 | JGI IMG/M metagenome (GOLD analysis project Ga0315280, IMG submission 203697) | Sediment microbial communities from Yellowstone Lake, YNP, Wyoming, USA - YL17G06_40 | ecosystem: Environmental > Aquatic > Freshwater > Lake > Sediment | place: USA: Wyoming | collected... | reverse complement strand
AAAAGTTTCTTTTGATGAAACTTTTCAGTAAAAGTTTCTTTTGATGAAACTTTTCAGTAAAAGTTTCTTTTGATGAAACTTTTCAGTAAAAGTTTCTTTTGATGAAACTTTTCAGTAAAAGTTTCTAATACAAAAAGATGAATCTAACTGTTGAGTCAACTAAAAATTTAAATGGAATTGTAAAAGTCCCGTCAAGTAAGAGCTACACAATAAGAGCATTGATAGGGGGGCTTTTGGCCAATGGTGAGTCTATCATAAAGGAACCACTCTATTCAGACGATACTGATGCTTGTATAAAAATGTGCTCTCAGCTTGGAGCAAAGATAACCAAGAAAAAGGATTCTATTGTAATAACGGGAACTTCTGGAACTCTAAAAGTACCAAAAAACATTTTAGATTCAATGAACTCAGGAACTACAATAAGAATAATGACCGCAATTGCAAGTTTATGCAACAAGGAAATCACATTAACGGGGGATGAGTCAATACAAAAAAGACCAATTGGACATCTATTAAATGCTTTAAGTCAATTGGGAGTTAAGACAAGTTCAAAGAATGGATATCCTCCCTTAAAGGTCAAAGGTCCAATTCAAGGAGGTAAATGCAGTATACCTGGTGATGTAAGCTCACAGTTCATATCAGCATTATTGATGGCAGTTCCATGTGCAAGAAAAGATACAACAATAGAAATAACTACTGGCCTGAAGTCAAAACCTTATGTAGATATGACTCTTGATACTCTGAAAGCATTCAGGATAAAAGTTGAGAATCAAAATTACAGGAGATTTTGGATGCGTGGAAAACAGTTATATAAGGCCAAAGAATATACTGTTGAAGGTGATTATTCAAGTGCAGCTTTTATTTTAGGGGCAGGAGCCTTGGTACGATCAAATATAGCAATAAACAATTTATTCAGGAATTCAAAACAGGCGGATAAAAAAATTATTGAAATTCTTGAACGAATGGGAGTTAGAGTCAATGTTTATTTCGATTCTGTAACTATTGAGGGGGATGGCAGATTGAGAGGAATTCATATGGACTTGGGAGATTCTCCAGATTTACTGCCGATAGTCTCTGTTTTAGGGGCATTGGCAAACGGTTCTACAGTTATTGAAAATGTTGAACATGCTCGATTAAAAGAATGTGATAGGATTCATGCTATGACATCCGAGCTTATAAAAATGGGCGCTCATATTGAAGAAAAATATGATGGCATGATAATACACGGTGTTCCAGAACTCTATGGAACCGAGGTATCGGGTCATAAGGATCATAGAGTAGTGATGGCATTGGCAGTAGCAGGTTTAAGGGCTGTAGGAAATACAGCTATAACTGACAAGGAATATGTATCTGTCACATTTCCAGATTTCATTAAAATTATGAAGAACCTTGGAGCTAAAATTTATTAGCTACTTCAATTCTGGAAATTGAGAATTCATATTATTAGTTGCTATTACACTTATTCTCCTCACAGCTTCAGTGAGTTCTTTTGGAGTCATGTTAGTGTGTTCATCAATCAATCCTCTTATATGGGAATCAACTCGTCCTCTAACTTGAGCAAGTTCTCCCAACTCCCTTTCAGAAATTGGCAAAGCACCAGTTGATCTAAAACGTGCTGACCACATTCTAACTAATGATTCTGCTCCTCTTTCAAGTTCTAGTTCCCTAAATGTTTCAGAGTTAACAACTTCACAGAAAGCCTGTATAGCACTTACTCTATTAGCTATCCCAATTATCTCCTCTGGATTTGTAATCTCAATCAACTTACTCCCTTCTATTTCTAATAGCATATTCTCTCCTTTACTCTGTGGCTTTCCAATTTGTTTATTTCGATTCTGTAACTCCTTCAAATCAATTGATTTAACTTGATCTTCTAAACTATGCTGTGTACGCAATGGAGGTTTAACTTCCCAAACTCTGTTCCACTCGAGAGAAACATAATACTGTCTCTCAGGATTATCCTTAGGGCCAACAGTGACACCAATTAGAGGTTTACTAACCTCTTCTCCTTTTTCATTTAAAAAATCTTCGTCCATGAAAACATATATTGGCTTTTGCCTTTCCCTAACAGCCACTGCCGGTCGTTGCTTCTGCATCATTTTGTTAATTGACTCATCGAATTATCCTCTTAATTAATTTATATATGTCCGAGACTAAATTTGACTATTTTGTTCTTCTTGTCAACTCTTACAATCTTTGGACTATGTTTCTTTATCTCTTTTTCATTTAGCAATGCAAAACCCATAACTATAATTCTGTCACCCTTCCTTGCAAGTCTGGCAGCTGCCCCATTAATTTCAATAATTCCAGAATTTTCTTTACCTTCCATAACATAAGTTGAAAATCTCTCACCATTTCTTAGATTTGAAACCAAAACTTTTTCGTATTTATTAAAATTGGCAGCTTTCATAAGGGCCTTGTCTATCGTGATACTGCCAATATACTCTAAATTAGTTCCAGTTACTCTAGCGTTGTGGATTTTCGATTTCAATACTTCAAGCATCATTTTATATCCTAAGAGTTCTCAACTTTCTAGTTCTTTCTTCTACTTCATTCGGACTTATTTTATATCTAGCAACTCCTGATTTAATCGCAGCTTCAGCAACTGCAGCGGCTTCAACCGGCATTACATCAGGATTCAATGGTGTTGTGATTATATACTCCTCACTAAGATCATTTTCATTAACACAAGAGGTAATTGCATGAGCTGCCGCTAGTTTCATTTCTTCGTTTATAACAGTGGCTCTTGTATCAAGAGCTCCCCTAAAAATAGCAGGAAATCCAAGAACATTGTTAATCTGGTTTGGATAGTCTGATCTGCCTGTTGCAACAATTCTAGCACCAGCCTCTTTTGCTTTTTCAGGCATTATCTCAGGAATTGGATTTGCCATCGCAAATACAATCGCATCATCTGCCATGGACTTAACCATATCTTCAGTGACAACATTAGCTACAGAAAGACCGACAAACACATCCGCTTTCCTTATAGCGTCAGCTAAAGTCCCTCTAACATTCTCTTTATTTGTTATCTTAGCGATTTCATTCTTGTAGGGATTCATATTCTCTTCTCTTCCATCATAAATCGCCCCTCTAGTGTCGCATAATATGACATCCTTCACACCAGCAGTCATATAAAATTTAGCACATGCAATTCCTGCAGCACCAGCTCCATTGAAAACAACTTTTATATCACTTATTTTTTTACCAACAATTTTTAAAGCATTAATTAAACCTGCTAATGTTACTATAGCAGTTCCATGCTGGTCATCGTGGAATATTGGAATATTAATCTCTTTTTTAAGTCTTTCTTCAATTTCAAAGCACCTTGGTGCTGAGATATCTTCTAAGTTTATCCCACCAAAGCTGGGTTCGAATGATTTAACAATTTTTATTATTTCATCAACATCTTTTGTTGCTAGGCATATTGGAAAAGCATCAACTCCTGCAAGCGTTTTAAACAAAACTGCTTTACCCTCCATTACTGGTAAACCAGCATCGGGTCCAATATCTCCTAAGCCTAAAACAGCGGTTCCATCAGAAATAACAGCTACCATATTCCCTTTGTTAGTAAAGTCATAAACTCTGTCTTTTTCCTCATGTATCGCTTTACAAGGTTCAGCTACCCCCGGTGTATAAGCTAAACTTAGGTCTTTTTTATCCCTGAGCGGGACTTTGCTTTTTACCTCAATCTTCCCATTTGTCAATTTACCTCTATGGTAGTTCAGAGCTTCTTCCATCGTGTATCTAACAACATCTAACATTCAACACACCTCTTTTTAATAATAGTAAAGTTTTACATTTTTTATAAATATGCTTTACGACTTTATTAATTCTTTTAAATTATTCTTCACAGCGCTATCGACTTTTTGATATATACTGCCGCCATGAGAATCTATGGCTACTATCAACGGCCCAAGTCTTTCAACATCCAGTACCCATAACGCTTCCGGAGTTCCCAAATCAAGCCATCTGACATCCTCTATAGTTTTTACACTTTTTGCAGCAGATGCTGCACACCCCCCAGTCATCGCTAGATATATGCAAGCATTTTTTTTCATGGAGTTTATAGCATTCTGATTCATACCGCCTTTTCCAATAATTGCTCTTATTCCATATTTTTCAATAATATCCGGCTGTAATTTGTTCATCCTAGAACTTGTTGTCGGTCCTATACCCACTATTCTCCATCTATTGTTCTTTTTTTCAACCAAAGGACCGCAGTGGAATATTACTCCATTTTTCCAGTCGAATGGCAGCTTCTTTTTCTTCTTTTCATACTCAAGAACTCTCATGTGAACTTTGTCTCTGGCAACATAGATCCAGCCAGAAAGATAAACGATGTCATTTATCCTTAGCTTTTTTACATCTTTTTCTGATAGCGGTGTTTTTAGTTCATATGTCTGCATTCTATTTCGGGAATATTACTCTATTTTTGTATATCCTTGCGGTAGAATATCTATTGGCCCAGCATCCCATGTTTATAGCAACTGGAAGACTAGCGGTATGGCAGTACTCATATTCTATATTCACTTTTAAAGCAGTCGTTCTTCCACCGAGTCCCATCGGTCCTATTCCCAGAGAATTTATTTTTTCAAGAAGCTCTTTTTCAAGACTTGCGATTTTATTGTCTTTATTTTTCTCTTTTAGGGGTCTTAAGAGCGCAGTCTTTGCCAATTTCATCGCTATATCCGAAGAACCACCGATTCCAATTCCTACAATAGTTGGAGGGCACGGATTCCCAGCAGCCTTCACTACAGACTCAAGGACAAATTTTTTTATTCCGTCAATCCCATCTGACGGATTCAGCATCTTCAGGAAGCTCATATTCTCCGAGCCAGCTCCCTTAGGAAAAACGGTAATATCTATGTAATCTTTTTCTGGCAGAATCTCAATGTTTATATTTCTGGAAATCCCGGTATTATCGCCAGTATTTTTTCTGCTTAATGGATGGACTATATTCGGCCGCAATGGAATTTCTTTAGTTGCTAATTTGATGCCTTCTGCAATAGATTTTCTTAAATCCAAGAATTTTACACCGGTTTTTTCCCCAATTTTAACATATACCAATGGAATTCCAGTATCCTGACACATTGGTATTGAGCATTTTCCAGCGAGTTTTACATTCTCAAGAATAGCATTTAATTGAATTCTGGATATTTTACTTTTTTCCCATTTATATGCTTTTTCTAGAGCACATTCAACATCTCTTGGCAGAGACGTAACTGCCTGTCTAAAAAGCTTAACAACAGTATCTCTTATTAGTTGTTTTGAAATCAATTTGGTATATATTATTCCATAGACAATATAATAATCAAAATGAACACAATAGGAAGAATTTTCAGGCTAACTACATGGGGGGAATCGCATGGAAAAGCTATTGGCTGTGTAGTCGATGGATGCCCATCTAATTTAGAATTAAATAGAGAAGACATTCAGGAAGAGCTAGACAGAAGAAGACCCGGGCAGAGCGAATTAACTACTCAGAGACAAGAAGAGGATCAGGTTGAAATCCTTTCCGGAGTCTTTGAAGGAAAAACTCTCGGAACTCCAATATCAATGCTAATCTGGAACAAGGATGTTGATTCTTCTAAATATTTGGCATTAAAAGATACTCCGAGACCAGGATCAGCAGATTTCACATGGAAGTCAAAATTCGGACATGTAGACTGGAGGGGGGCCGGTAGGGCTAGTGCTAGGGAAACAGCCTGCAGGGTTGCAGGAGGAGCGATTGCAAAAAAATTGCTGAGAAAATTCAACATCGAAGTTATAGCATACACCAAAGAAATAGCTGGAATAACCGCAAGAGAAAATATTGATGTTTCCATGATGGGAATAAAGGACCTGATAGAATCTAATCCAGTACGTTGCATTGATTCAGAAAAAGCCCGTGAGATGGAAGAAATAATACTAAAAGCTAAAAAAGATGGAGATTCAGTTGGCGGCATTATAGAAGCTGTTGTTCTAAATGTAACTCCTGGAATTGGAGAGCCAGTTTACAATAAATTGTCAGCAGATTTAGCTTTCGCTATTATGAGTATCCCCTCTGTCAAAGGAGTTGAGATTGGAACGGGTTTTGAAATAACTAAAATGAAAGGTTCTCTAGCAAATGATCCTTTTGTATTAAAAGATGGCAAAGTGAAAACATTGACAAATAATTCTGGTGGAATTTTAGGTGGAATTTCAAATGGAATGCCCATAGTTTTGAGAGTAGCAATCAAGCCGACATCTTCAATAGGAATAAGACAAAAAACAGTTGATCTTGAAAAGATGAAAGAGACATCTATTAAAATTGAAGGCAGACATGATCCTTGCATAGTTCCACGAGCAGTTCCTGTTGTGGAAGCAATGATAGCTTTAGTTCTGGCAGATCATGGCATAATTTCTGGCGTTATTCCAAGAAAATTATAGCATAAAAAAATAAAAGAAAAAGTATTTAGTGTATCTCAAAATACTTTTTGAGCTCCCATTCTGTCACTTGTATTCTAAACTCGTTCCATTCCATTCTTTTAGCTCTTATGAAATTCTTATATGTGTGGTCTCCAAGAGCTTCTTTTACTAGCTTGCTTTTTTCCATCTCTTCAATCGCGTCTCCTAGTGAACCTGGTAATGTATCTATATACAATTGCTTCAGTTTACTATCGTCAAATTCATATACGTCTTCTTCGATAGGTTTTCCTGGATTCAGTTTTCTCTTAATTCCATCTAATCCAGAGAGTAGCATTACAGCAAACGCTAAATATGGACTACAACTTGGATCTGGACATCTAAGCTCAGCTCTCATGGATTTTTCCCTACCTTGAGAATATGCTGGTATTCTAATCAGTGCGGATCTATTAATACTGCCCCAGCATATATAGACAGGAGCCTCATAACCTGGAACCAATCTCTTGTATGAATTTACTGTTGGTGCTACAACCCCAGAGAATTCACGGGCGTGCTCTAACTGACCTGCAATGAAGCCATATGCTGCTTTTGATAATTTATATGGATCCTTTGCATCAAAGAATGCTGTATCACCTGTCTTTTTATAGAAAAGACTCTGATGTACGTGCATACCGCTTCCATTAATTCCAAAAATAGGCTTCGGCATAAATGAAGCATATAATTCATGAAGTGAAGCATGTGCCTTTATTGTCTGCTTTAGTGTTATCACATTATCCGCACTTTTTAAAGCATCCGAGTACTTTACATCAATCTCATGTTGGCCTGCAGCAACTTCATGATGGCTCATTTCAGCACTCATGCCAAAAGATTCTAAGGAAAGAACTATATCTCTTCTGACATCTGTAGCCAAATCCCTGGCAGAGTAATCAAAGTAACCGCCAGTATCATGCGGTACTGCTCCTAGCAATTTTCCATTGTCAGTTCGGAATAAAAAGAATTCCAACTCCGGGCCAGTATTGTAAACAAAGCCCATCTTTTCAGCCTTTTCAATCGCTTGTTTTAAAATATATCTTGGGTCGCCTTCGAATGGTTTTCCATTTGGTTTATGGACATCACAAATAAATCTTGCCTCTGCACTCTCTTTTGGTCTCCATGGTAAAACTGCATATGTGGATAAATCAGGCCTTAAAATCATGTCTGATTCATGAATCCTGGCAAATCCCTCAATCGAAGAGCCATCGAACCATGTGCCTCTTTCCAATGACTCTTCCAGCATTTCAACAGGAATAGTTACGCTTTTTATTGCTCCTAGGATGTCTGTAAACTGCAGATTGATGAACTTGACATCATCCTGCTTAACCTTTTCCATTACGCTTTCCTTAAGCTCATCTATTTTCGCCATAATTTCACCTTAATTAATACTTTCTTTGCCATTGTTTTTAACATCATTTTCTCTTAATTTTGAATATTTCTTCAATAAATATATAATATATTGTAAAACATATATAAATACTTATCGTTTTTATATATAAATATATAAAAAATACTATATCTTTTAAAGAAATCATTGTTTTAACACTATATTGCCGTTTTAAACCATTTGTTGAAGTATCAATCTGAATGCAGTTTCACATGATTCATAATCCTCTGCAGATAACCTAATTACGTAAAATTCCCCAAGTTTTCCCTCAATATTTCTAACCGCACATTCATCTACAATATCCATTTTGTTTATTCCAACTATCATTTTTGTATCAAATCTATTTGCTATGTCATTTAGCAATTGCACTTGAGATTCAACATCAGCAGTTGGATCAATCAGGAAAAATATCACATCAGCAAGATGTTCTATTGCCAAAATTGCTTGCAATTCAATTTTATTTCTTTTTTCCATAGGCCTGTCCAGCAGTCCAGGATTATCTATAATCTGATATTTTTGGTGCCTGATTTTTTTGTGACCTATCATAATATTCTGTGTAGTGAATGGATATGCTGCAATTTTTATTTCTGACCCTGTTAGAGTTTTTACAAATGTGCTTTTTCCAACGTTGGGGTATCCTGCCACTACCAGCGTTGGGATGTCTTCTAACACAGGAAATGATTCCAAAATTTCCTTTATACTAATCAAATAGTCCAAATCTTTTGAAATCTGATTTATTAAAGAAGATACTCTGCCAAGAAATTTTTTGCTTAATGAAGTATCTCTAGTTCTTTTCAAATTGTAAAGTGACTCACTCATTATTTTTTTTACACTGTCACTGCACCAATTAACAGCTCCGAGGGATTTTTTATATTTGTCTTTTGAAATCCTGATGTCGAGAAGTTTCCTGTAAAATTCTGGCAGTTGTTCATAACTCGGAAAATTCTTTACAATTGCATTTAAACGAGAAATAGCTATTTTGCTTGTTGTAAGAATTCTTGCTTCCTCTGACTTTCTTAATCTAAGATCCCGTGGCTTTCTAGTTGACCTAATTTCCTTGGCACGCTTGCTTCCTTCTCTAAAGGATATATCTATAAGCTGCTGTGCTGTTGGTATGTGTGGTAGATTGAACATTTTATCCATGAATCAATATTTATTATACCTAAGGAGTTAATGATACTAGGATGAGCTCTATTGTTTGCATATCTGACTGTCATATAGGCTATAGGCACAAATTCAAAGTGCAGAGGCTTCAGGACTATGCAAATGCTTTTCAGGATGCAATTTCCAAGGCTCTTCTTTATAGTCCCTCTGTAATTGTTTTTGGTGGCGATTTGTTACATAATCCAAGACCAGATCCAAAATCTATGAGGATAGTACTTCAATCATTAATAAAACTTGCAGATTCAACTCAGATTGTTATATGCATTGGTAACCATGAGATTGAGGGTCATCTATCGACCACATATACTCCATTGTTTTCCGATTTGCACAAGAACATTCATGTTCTTACAACAGAAAATCCTCATGTGACAATTGAAATTGATAATAAGAGAGTTGGATTCCATGGGTTCCAATACCTGAGAAATAGAAAAATCGCTGAAGATACTCTTTTTGAAATATCTGAACAGGTTGATGATAATGACATTGATATATTGTGTATTCATCAGGCAGTGGAAAGATATCTAAGTCCATACGAAATTTCAATTTCTGCACTTAGAGAGATTTCAGAAAAATATAATCTAATCTTATTAGGTCATGTTCATAAGCATCAAAAAATAGATGAGATATTTGATTTAAAGCCCGCCTTTTATATCGGCTCTACAGAAAGGATAAGTTTCAATGAGCATGAAAATAGAAATGGTATTCTAATCTTTAAGGATTTTAATTTCAGAGAGCCAGAATTTTTAGAAGTAAATTCAACCTCCATGAAACAGATTCATGAGGATCTCGATAAAAAAACTCCGCAGGATATAAATTCTCATATAGATAAACTGATAAATATAAATAGCGATGTAAAATTGCTACAGATTAATCTTGATGTTGAAATTTTAGGAGATCATCTTGACATAAGGCATGATTGGGAGCAAAAATATCCTGAATTCACAATACTGGATGTAAATGTAAATCCCAAGCTGATTGAATCTGCAATTAAAATGGAAAAGATTGAAATAAGCGATGATATCATTAGAGAGTATTTTGAAAAGAGGGGTATTGGAGATAAAGAATTGATTGATTTATGTATAGATATGTATCATAAGTATGCAAAATGATTCATATTGATAGAGAATTTGACAAATTACTTGGCGGTGGACTGCAAAAAGGTACTTTAACGCATATATATGGACCCCCTGCATCTGGAAAGACCAATATAGCTCTAATCGCTACCTATAATGCAGCTCTCAACGGAAAGGTAATCTATATAGATCCTGAGGGTGGATTCTCAACAGAAAGACTAAAACAAATAGCACAGGAAAATTTTGAAAAGGTCTTAGCAGATATACTCCTAGTAGAGCCAACAACTTTTGACGAGCAAAAAGTAGCCATTGGTAAAATAGATGACATAATCTCTAAAAATCTTAATCTGGTAAATCTTGTTGTTGTAGATGGGATAGCAATGTTATACAGACTGCAGGAAGACAAAGATGTCAGAGAACTTGGAAGAATGTTAGCTCAGCTTTTAAGGATATCCAGAAAATATGAAATTCCTGTTCTTATGACAAATCAAGTCTATACGGACATTGATTCCAATAAGATAATTCCAATTGGTGGTGATATTACAAAGTATTGGTGCAAGATAGTAATAGAGCTCGGCAAAGAAAATAATCTAAGATATGCGATTCTTCACAAACACAAGTTTGTTCCGGAGGAAATGAAATTGTATTTTAAAATAATTGATAGCGGAATAGAGTCACTTAAAGATCCAGGGATGTTTAAAGTTTAAATTCTTTCAACACTTTTTCAGCATTTTTTGCTTTTCCACCGCCAATAGAGATTTTTTTGTCACCATGTATCGTTATGTTTAATTTTTCCCCAAACTTCTTTGAAATTTCTATAGCGCTCTTATCTGAACTTGAAGCTACAATAAGATTTACATTTTCTCCAACTGAATTGACTATTATCAGAACCTTGCCTTTCTTAGTCATTACTCTATTAGCTATTTCTCTTAGTGCCTTCACACTGAGATTTTTTGTATATCTCTTGACAATATCAGTTAGTTCAAATTCGCTTTCAATTTCAGCAGCCATTTCATCTATTATCTTCAGCTCTTTCTTTTCATTCTCATTTTTTAGTCTTTTCCATTCATCAAAAAGGTTTCTACTAGCGGTTGCCAAAGTAGATTTATCCTCTATTTCAATTATGCCCATGGACTGGCTCTCTTTTACAAATCGTTCAATAGTTTCTGGCAATTTTTCTACAGGTACTGAAAAAGTACTTGCGGCGCTAATAAGAACCTCTTTGTTAAATCCTTTGTTCTGGACGTCTACAGGAAGACTATCGAGAGCTCTTGTAAACAAATTCTCTTCATCAGTGCTGTATTTTTCAGAAGCTTTTCCAGCCTTGAATTCCAGCCGTATAATACCATCCTGAATCCTTTTTGACCTTACTATTCTTATCCCTCCAGTTTCACCAGTACTATTTAAGTGTGTTCCGCCACATGCCTCGGCGTCTATTCCTGGGATTTCAACAACCCTCAGCTCAGTTCCTGGAACTGCACCGCCCTGATAAAGTCTGAATCCATACTTTTCCTCAGCCTCATTTCTCTTCATTATGTAGACTTTTATTGGCATATTTTTTCTGACTATTTCATTTGCTCTATTTTCAATTCTCTTAAGCTCATCACCACTTATTGATTTGAAGTGCGTTATATCCAATCTTGAGATATCAACACTTTTATGAGCTCCAGCTTGCCAGACGTGTGATCCCAGTATTTCTCTTGCGGAAGCATTTACGATATGAGTAGCTGTATGATGCTGAGCTAATTGTTTCCTTCTGTCGTAATCTATTTTACCCTTTACGATTGAACCCTCTTTTATACCCGAAATATTTTCTAGCTTATGAATTATGACTTTTCCAGATTTTTGTACATCGATTATTGTGATTTCATTTATTTCTCCAAGGTCTGGTTCTTGTCCACCACCTTCTGGATAAAAAAGGGTTTTATCGAGAACAATGTAATTGTCAAAAATTCCGAGAACCTTTGCTTCAAATTCACTACCATCAGCTTCATAGTAAAGTTGTTTTGTCTCTGGAAATTCCTTTGATAGTTTAAATTCTTCCTTTACTTCTTTCCTTTGAGATTCATGGAGTTCCTCGACCAATTTGTAAAAATTATCTGGAATTTCTATTTTCGGATTGATCTCTCTTACCAGCTCAGGTGATATTCCGTGGGAATCATATAATTCAACAAGTTTATCTGTATTGAGTTCTTCTTTAGATTCAATCATCTTTCGCAAAATCTTTTTGCCCGTTTCCTTTGTTTCATTATAACGTTCTTTTTCAGTTTCTATAATATCAAAGAGACTTCCAATATCTTTTAATTCAGTGAACCAAGAGCCAAATTCCCTTATATGAATTTTAAAAATATCTTCAAGCTCTATGTCAATATTAAATTCATCAATAAGAGACCAGCATCTCCTCAGAAGATTCCTTAAATTATAACCTCCTCCGACATTGCTTGGCAAAGCTCCGTCATGAATTCCTACCAATAAGCTTCTTGTATGGTCCCCGATTGCATAGAGCGCTCGCATTTTATAAACAGTTTCCTTTACTTCATTCATACTAATTCCAGAATCCCTAACAACTTCATTCCAAGCAGAATTTACATCATCTATTTCGTCTATATCCAACAATCCAGAGTATCTGGCAAATTTATTCATGAAATCTTTCTCTGTTCCGAATCCTGTTTTTTTGTATAGATATTTCATAACTTCTGGAAATACCGTATCATAACTCATTGGCAATCCTTGTGAGAACCATGACCATCTCTCCAAACCAGCGCCCATATCTATTACTTTAGTTTTTAACTCTTGAGAGCTACCATCAGGCAATACCTCATACTGTATGTATACCTGATTTCCAAGTTCTAGTCCTCTAGAGAAAAATTCAATACACGGTCCAAAGTTACCGCCACCCGCCCAAATATCCTCATGATAGAAAATCTCATCAGCTGGAATTCCAAGCCCGTTTATAAGAAATTCATGCATCTGCTTAATTCCTTCTTCCTTGAAATAAACATATTTTTTTGGAGTGTTGAATGTATGCTGTCCAACCATTATGAATCCAGTGTAATGTCTTCCTGTAATGCCAACCGAGTCCATGTCTTGAAATCTAAGGCAAAATTGTGGCTCCAAAACAGCATCAGCCGGTGGGTCAACTTCACCTTTAACTACATAAGGTTGAAAGTCATTTATACCAGCGTTTACAAAATAAAGCTCTTCATACCAGCGACATACGACAGGATATCTCTTGATTGGAACATAGCTCCACTTTTTGAACATCTTGACGTATTCATCCCATGCTTCTCTGTAAAGGAACTTTTTCCTTGTTATCGGATTTCCAATAAATCTATATCCAGAACTGCAGGATGGCTTATCACAATAATCTCTATCATTAGCGGACCAAAAGTGCTGCCCACATTTTTTGCAAATGTGCCTAAAGAATCCAATTTCTATAAAGGATTTTACAGGGTAGTATTTTTCATAATTCCTTGCAAATTCCGGCTTGAGTTGTTTTTTCAAATCTTTGAAATTCATCTTTAGTTATTTCAATTTTGGGCTTAAATTACATGTAATCGCAGATTATAGGCGTGGATTTATTTGTAATCAAAATAAATGTATGATATGAAAGTCCTTTTTGCAACGTCCAACAAGAATAAGGTAAAGGAAGCTAACGAAATTGGCAAGTTATTTAACATAGTATTCAGGCAGATAGACTGCAGATACACTGAAATAAGAGATGAGAATGTTGAGAATGTCGCCGTAGCAGGAGCAGAATTTGCGTATAAAAAAATAAAAAAACCAGTAATTGTGGAGGATTCTGGTGTGTATATAGATGCCTTAGATGGATTTCCTGGAGCATATTCAAAATTCGTATTTAATAGGATTGGCAATGCCGGAATTCTGAATCTAATGGCGAATATCAGAAATAGAAATGCTACGTTCATATCAGCAATAGCTTACAGAGATTCAAGAGTAAAGAACTCATTTTCTGGAAAAGTAAATGGCATTATCTCTAAAAAAATTCTTGGTAATGCGGGATTTGGGTATGATCCGATTTTCATTCCCAGGGGATATAAAAAAACATTTGCCCAGGACTCGAAATTTAAAAATAAAATATCGCATCGCAAGATAGCAGTAGAAAAATTTTGCAGATGGCTAAAAAATAAAAATAACTTTTGATCAGACACACCCGACCGAAGGTCGGTTGTGTCAAAATCTTTTGATGAAACTTTTCAGTAAAAGTTTCTTTGACAAAAGTTTGTGTAAATATCTCATTTCTGAGCTGCGCTATACACTATAACCTGATCTCCAATCTGTAATGTGCTTACTTCAACTGTAACTTTTTCGTTTGCCTTTGCAGTTGGCTTTAAGACAACTGGAAATTCTTCGTTTCTCTGAATCCTTATAACTTTGTCATTTATTATCAGATATTTTGGCAGTCCTATGGTGCCGACAATATTCGTTGTAATATTCGTTATATTGTTCTGGTCAAGAATCTCAATTACATAATCAACACTTACATTCAACGGCATGATAATACTTATCCTACCCTGCTCCAATTCACTGCTGATATTTTTATCAGCTAAAACTCTTTCAATGTCTTTTATGGACCTGTCAACAATAATTTCTGTCTTGTTATTTTCTGTTCTTGTAGAGAAATTAAACTCGCTAAGATTTATTGATTCTTCTACTGAAATTTTTGGTTGTGAGTGTATTACCTCAGTATTGTTTCCAATCTTATTCTTTATTGCATCAATATCAAGATTATCGCTAACCACTCCATTGAGATAGAACCCTTTTATGGTTTTAACAGTAGCATTGATGATAGGTCCAGTGAGTATTTTAGACTCGACAAATCCCATATAATCTGATGGCATTTCATTTACTATCTTCTGCATTAGAATAACAGATACATAGTCATTTTTTTTCAGCTCAAGATTACCAATTACGTATATGCTAGTAAATCCTGTGCTTATGTTAGGTATAATGCCAATATACTCCTTTAGAAGCAGATAGTCAATCAAAGTTCTGTCTAATATATTTCTTATTTCATTTATGGCTTCGCCAGTCGTCTTGAATCTTAGCAAGTGAAAGGAATCAGTTACTTCATAGGTTATTTCAGAAACATTCTCTATTTTTGAATTTAACACATCACTCAAGGATTCTGTGGTTATTACACTATTTGGCAATGGCATTGCTATTATACTCCCTGTATCTCTTTCTATTGTCATTAATATCGTGCCATTTCCAACATCAACAACTTTATACTCCTCAAATTGAATTTTCTTAGGTTCCCCTCTAGGATTGCTAGTTCTTTCGAATATAAATGCACCCGAGAGTATCATGACAATAGCTACTAGATAAATCATAAATTTCTGTGATTTCTTTTCTTTTTTCTCTCTAAGCACTCTTTTCATTCTGGGTAAGGTATTTTTATTAGATAAATATAAAATGATTAGTTATGGATTTTGTTAAGATATCTTATACAGCCAGAATAAAGGAGGGTAAAGTATTTGACACCACTTCTACAGATATAGCTAAAAAGGAAGGCATATTTGATGAAAAAAAGATTTACAAGCCATTAGCCATTGTAATTGGTGAGTCGCAGGTTGTTGCAGGTCTTGATGATGTACTAAAAGAGATGAAGATTAATGAAAAGAGAACAGTAGAGATTCCTCCAGAGAAAGCATATGGGCAGAGGGATCCAAAGTTAATACGATTAATTCCTCTTGGTGCATTCAAAAAACAGAAGATAACTCCTATTCCTGGGATGCCTATTGAACTTGATGGCAGAATTGCTAAGGTTCAGACTGTTGCCGGTGGCAGGGTAAGGGTAGATTTCAATTCTGAGTTGGCTGGCAAAACTATAGTTTTTGATGTAAAGTTAGAGGAAAAAGCCAAAAATGACGAAGAAAAAGTTAAATACCTTATTGAGAGGAGCTTCAATGACTCCAAGGACTTTGAAATAAAATTAAAATCAAAAGCAGTTGAGATAACTCTGCCAGAGACTGCATCTAAGGACAGAAATATATTGCTAAGAAAAGCATCACTATCAGCAGAGATTTTCAAGTACCTTGATCCTAATGAGATAACATTTACCGAGAATTGGAAAAATCCAAAAAAAGTGGAAAAGAAAGAGGAAAAGAAATCTAGTAAGAAATGAAAGTTCTCCACATAGCCTGTTATTCTACTAAGGATCCAATCCCTATACTTGAGAAAAATATCTCTAAGCTTAATAAAAAAATCTGTTTGGTCACAATAGCACAGCATCTGGATCAATTGCCGAAAGTCAAGAAATTCTTAGAAAAAAACGACAAGGAGGTTTTTGTTGGAGGCCAGATACTTGGATGTGATCAGTCCAAGACGACTGAATTTAGAGACAAAGCAGGTTGTTTTCTTTACATAGGTTCCGGCAAATTTCATCCGTTGGCGATTTCCTTAAGGACAGAACAGCCAGTTTTTGTATTAAATCCCATATCTCAGGATTTTTATAAAATATCTGATGAAGAAAAAGTAAAATGGGAGAAGAAAAACAGAGGAAGGATTTCAAGGGCTATTGGAGCAGAAATTTTTGGAATTTTAATTTCTACCAAGAGTGGGCAGTTCAATCTAAGAGGAGGATTAAGTATAAAGAAAAATATAGAAAAAATAGGAAAAAAGGCATTTCTCTTTGCAGGAGAGCAAATAAATCCGGAAAATGTCTTGCCCTTTAAAGTTGACGCGTGGATCAATACAGCATGTCCAAGGATTGTTGACGACTTTTTTGACAGACCTATTTTAAATCCTGACGAGCTGAAATTTGTGATGGAGAATTAATGGATATTTAAATATATATTCATTGTATATTTAATAGATATACTATGAAATTGATTACATTAAAGCTTGAAAAGAATCTTCTAATGCAAATAGACGATATTACTTCTGTTTTTGGGTTCTCTAGCAGAACAGAGTTTATTAGAAATGCTCTAAGGGATAAAGTTGAAGAGTACAAGTTAAAACAGGCTTTAATTAAGTTGGGTAAAAGCAAAGGTGCAATGAAGGGCAGAGGCTTTACGGATGAGGAATATGAAATAGCTCGCGAAAAAGCATTCGAGGAGATTGCTGCGAGATTCAAATAATCTCCTCAGGCTTGAGTGATTTAACGGCATCCTGTAGTAAGTCAATTAAAATTGCTGAGTTAATTTAGTTAAAACGTGTTTAAAATGGGGGTACGATATATTGTACCCCTAGAGAATAGCGTATAATATGTATCCAGTAAGAATGAACGATAGAAAACCATAGTTATATCCCAATTCCATGTTCTTCCTTAACAACATTGAGAACAACCATTGTGTAAGTTCTCTTTACATTAGGTATCTTATGGATTTTTTTGACCAAGTCATTTAAGCTTTGTCGGTCTTTAAATTTTGCAATAAGTATTGCATCATACTCACCAGTTACATCATAGACAGCAGATACGTTCGGCTCTTTTGACAGTTTCTTCTCTACCTCTGGCAGAGAGCCACCTTCGACAACTACTCCAATAATAGCGCTCAAATCATAACCTACTTTTGAATAGTCTATGTCTACAATAAATCTCTTTATAACATTAGTTTCTAGCAATTTGTTGACTCTATTGTAAATTGTGCCTTCAGCCACATTGAGCTTTTCAGCGATTTCCCTATAGCTTTGCCTAGAATCTGATTTTAATTCTCGAATAATTTCCAAGTCAAGTTCGTCTATCTTATCTGTCATGTTATAATCTCTGATTAAAAGAATAAAAATCATCAAAAAATAAGTTGTTTTATGATGATTTTTACAGTATTGATATATTACCTTATAATTTTCAATAATAATACATGGCAACTGACCTGGTACTAAGCAAAAAGCAACTTGGATACTGCAGAGTTACTATCGAGGATTTTGTCAAATCTAAGATAAACGGCTCAAATTCTACTGGGGCGGTTGTTGGTCTAAGTGGCGGTTTAGATTCATCCGTGGTAACAAAACTCATATGGGAATCTGGAGTGGATGTTAGAGTGCTAATAATGCCCGAAATAGGAGTAAATAATCCTAATGATATAACGGATGCTGTTAATTTTGCCAAGAGTCTTGGCATAAAAAGTGAGGTAATAGAGGTAAATGATACCGTTGAAAACATAAATCATGTTTTCCATTGGTCTAAATTTTCACAAGAGAACAAAAAAATTTCACTAGCCAATATTAAACCACGGGTTCGTATGATAATGCTCTATGCTATAGCAAATCTTGAAAATAGATTGGTTCTTGGAACTTCTAATAAAACTGAACTTCTTTTAGGATATTTCACAAAGTATGGTGATTCTGGATCAGACATTTTGCCAATAGCTGATTTATACAAAACACAGGTGAGGCAACTTGCCAAGTACATGAAAATTCCGGAAAGAATAATAAAAAAAGTTCCTACCGCAGGTCTCTGGAAAGGACAGACAGATGAATCTGAAATTGGTATGAAGTATGAAAATATTGACAAAATCCTTTTCCAATTAGTCGAAAAGAAAAAATCTGTGAAAGAGACAGCAAAGATTCTGAAGATTGATGAGAAAAAAGTAAAGAATATCTATGAACGAATTAAAAAGACAGAGCATAAGAGAAAGATGCCACCGATTGCCAGATTAGATTTATAAATCAATCATTACACCTCCCATAATCATCGTGCAATCTAACAATGTCATCTAAATGTGGAGTACTGACCTCTATTAGCTTAAGGTCCTCTAGAGCTTCAACTCTGTGATGATCTCCAGGTTCTATTGTTATTGAGCCTTCATCTAAAATAAGCTCACCATCTTTGTGTATTAGCTTCATCTTTCCTTCTAGAATATAGATTGTTTCTTTTTTCTTTTTATGATATTGTAGGCTAAGTCTAGCACCCTTTTTTACCTCAAGGATTTTACCCACGTATTCATTCTCTACTGCCAACCAGATCTCACGACCCCATGGCTTTTCAATTATCGTTATTTCGTTTATTTTCATTTCCAAACCGCAGGGAAAAACTACGTTTTCCCTTCAGCTTTAGGTTAATCCTGATTCCCTTTCCTTTTATTTGTTTCTCTATAATATTTTAACTCATATTTATCTAAAAACTAAAGTGAACATTTCTATCGTCGGAACAGGTTACGTTGGATTGGTATCTGCGGCGGGTTTTGCTGAAAAGGGTCATAACGTGGTGTGTGTTGACGTAATAAAAGAAAAAGTAGATGCAATAAATTCCAAAAAAAGCCCGATATATGAGCAGGGATTGGAGGCAATATTAGAAAAAACAGTCGGAAAAAATCTCAAAGCTACAACAGATTTAAAAAGTGCTGTAATGAATTCTGACGTTACTTTTATCTGCGTTGGAACGCCGTCTGACGGCAATGGAGCAGTCGATTTGTCCTATGTTAAAGAGGTTTCAAAGAATATAGCCCTTGTCTTAAAAGATAAAAAGTCATATCATGTAGTCGTTGTAAAAAGTACTGTCAGTCCCGGAACTACTGAAGAAATTGTAATTCCAATTCTGGAGAAATATTCCGGAAAAAAAGCTGGCAGAGATTTCGGAGTTGTTATGAACCCAGAATTTTTAAGAGAAGGAGTAGCTGTTCAGGACTTTATGAATCCTGACCGAATTGTGATAGGTTCAATAGATCAAAAATCTGGCGATGTAGTTGAGAGCATATACTTTAAATTTACCTCTCCTATTCTAAGAACAGAACTTAAAACAGCCGAAATGATAAAATATGCGTCAAATTCGTTTTTAGCCACAAAGATATCTTTCATAAATGAAATCGGTAATATCTGCAAAAAGCTTAATGTAGACGTATATGATGTTGCAAAAGGCATTGGATTGGATCATAGGATATCTCCCCACTTTTTAAAAGCAGGCCCTGGTTTTGGTGGGAGTTGTTTTCCAAAAGATGTTAAGGGAATAATTCATAAAGCTACGGAAGTGGAAATTAAACCAATCTTGTTGGAGAGTGTACTAAAAGTCAATGAAAATCAACCAAAAAAAGTTTTGGAACTTGCTCGTAAAAAGGTAAAATCTTTCAATAAAAAGAGAATTTCGATATTGGGATTAGCTTTTAAAGCAGAAACAGATGACATGAGAAATAGTCCCGTAATTCCAATAATAAATGGCCTTCTAGCGGAAAGAGCCTCATTAATAGCGTATGATTCACAAGCCATTAATAACGCTAAGAAGATATTCCACAACAAGATTCAATATGCCGATTCGATAAAAGAAGCCCTCAAGGATTCAGATCTAGCTATTATAGTAACGGACTGGAAAGAATTTGAAAATATTGACTTTAATGGAATGAAAAATAAAATAGTTATAGATACACGGCATATAGTAAATAAAAATTTACTTCCAAAAGATGTAGATTATGAAGGTTTGTGTTGGTAACCGCCATTTTTCTTTCAAACTTTTTTGGTAAAAGTTTGATCAAAAGGAAAGAAAAAGTGCAGGTTGCCCAAAGAAAAGAAAATAAAATAATTTTGGTCAAACTTTTCTTAAAAGTTTGCTAATGAGATTTAATAAAGTTAGTCATAAGAGCTGTCGAATGTTAGTGAAGATGGCTTCTTTTGATGAGACTTTTATTAAAAGTTTCCATGAAGGCAGTAATACCCGCAGCAGGACTTGGAACAAGGTTTTTACCGGCAACAAAGGCTCAGCCAAAGGAAATGTTACCTCTAGTGGACAAACCAACAATCCAGTTTGTTGTGGAGGAGGCCATAGCTTCAGGCATTCATGACATTTTAATAATAACCGGTAGGGGAAAAAGGGCCATTGAGGATCATTTTGATAAGTCCATAGAACTTGAGAGTTATCTTAAGAACAAAGGTGATATTAAGCTGTTAAATCAAATAAGAAACCTCTCTGACTTAGCCAATATATTCTATGTCCGACAAAAAGACCAAAAAGGTCTGGGCGATGCGATCTACTGTGCTAGGAATCATATCGGAGATGAACCCTTTGCTGTTCTTTTAGGAGATACAATAGTAGAATCAAAAGTACCATGTACGAAGCAGATGACCAATCTTTACAATAAGTACAAGAGCTCAATAATAGCTGTTGAGGAAGTTCCAAAGGAAAGAATAAAACTCTATGGGATCATTAAAGGAAAAAAGATTAGGGATTCGCTCTATAAAATTGAAGATCTTGTTGAAAAGCCAGATCCTGATAAAGCACCGTCAAATCTTGGAATAATAGGAAGGTATATTCTAACTCCAGAGATATTCGATACATTGAAAAAGACAAAACGTGGAAAGGGTGGCGAAATACAGCTTACCGATGCTCTTCGAATACTACAGAAAAAACAGTCTATGTATGCTTATGAATTCAAGGGCAAGAGGTATGATATTGGAGATAAATTTGACTATCTTAGAGCTACCGTTGAATTTGCTCTCGAGAGAAAAGATTTAGGACTTAAATTTAGGGAATATCTCAGAGGTATTTTATGAAAAGGGCTCTTATTACTGGTGGTGCTGGTTTTATAGGAAGTCATTTGTGTGATTATCTTTTGAAAAAAAATTACAGTGTTATATGTGTTGATAATCTTATAACAGGAAATTTAGACAATATATTGCATCTGAAAAATAATAAAAATTTTCAGTTTGTTAAGCACGATATAACAAAAAAACTGGAAATCGGCGGAAAAATAGATTATGTTCTGCATTTTGCTAGTCCTGCAAGTCCAATAGATTATCTTAAACTGCCAATTCAAACTTTAAAAGTTGGTTCTTTAGGAACCCATAACACGCTTGGAATAGCAAAAGCAAAAAAATCTATCTATATGTTAGCTTCTACATCTGAAGTTTATGGAGACCCTCAAGTTCATCCACAGCCGGAATCGTACTGGGGGAATGTAAACCCAATTGGTCCAAGGGGAGTTTATGATGAGGCCAAGAGATTCTCTGAAGCTTTGACAATGGCATATTATAGAGTTCATAATGTTGATGTAAGGATAGCTCGCATATTCAACACCTATGGACCAAGGATGAGACTCAACGATGGCAGGGTAGTTCCTAATTTTATTTATCAAGCCTTAAAAAATGAGCCAATGACAGTATATGGCAATGGACTTCAAACAAGATCATTTTGCTATATAGATGATATGGTTGAAGGAATCTACAAATTAATATGTTCAGACGTAAATGAGCCCATAAATCTAGGAAATCCCTATGAAATGACGATTCTAGATTTTGCCAAAAAAATAAAAGAAATAACTAAATCAAAGTCAGAGATTGTATTTAAAGAATTGCCAGTTGATGATCCAAAAACGAGGCAGCCAGACATAACTAAAGCGAAAAATTTATTGAAATGGGAGCTCAAGTTTTCACTTGATGAAGGCGTACGAAATACTATTGAGTGGTTCAGGAAGAAAATTTAATAAAAGCTTGACCAGAACCTTTTACCAAAAAGGTTCACCAAAAGTCTTTTGATCAAACTTTTACCAAAAAAGTTTGAGCTTGAGCAAAAGTTATTTTCGCCAGCCTTTTTCTACCCAAAAAGCCGTTGGCTTTTTGGGCCCAGAAACAGCGAAGCTGTTTCTCGGGAAAGGCTGTTTTGATTAAACGTTCAGCAAAAGTTTGTTAAAATGAAGGTCCTTGTTACTGGTGGAGCAGGTTTTATCGGATCCAATATAGTTGACCTTTTGATAGATAATAGATATAAAGTAACTGTTGTTGATAACCTTTCAACTGGAAAAAAGGAAAATCTAAATCCAAGAGCAAAATTTTACAAAATCGATATTAGAAGTTCCAATCTAAAGAAAGTATTCAAAAGAGAAAGGCCAGATTATGTATTACACCAGGCAGCCCAGACTCAAGTAAGGAAATCTATATTAAATCCAGTGTATGATTCTCGAATTAATATAAACGGTTCTCTGAATCTACTAGAGTGTTGTAAAAAATACAATATCGAAAAAATTATTTATGCATCTTCGGGAGGAGCAGTTTACGGAGAGCCAAGATATCTGCCTGTTGATGAAAATCATACAATAAATCCAATAAGTCCATATGGAGTATCAAAGTATATGGTTGAAAGTTATCTCTATACTTACAATAAACTTTTCGGTCTTGATTATATAATATTACGATATTCAAACGTATATGGTCCAAGACAAGATCCTTATGGTGAAGCTGGCGTAATAGCGATTTTTATAGGAAAGTTCTTGAACAAAAAAAGACCCATGATATTTGGCGATGGCAATCAAACAAGAGATTTTGTATATGTAGAAGATGTAGCTATGGCAAATTTCCTGGCATTAAAAAAGAATACAAAAGATAAGATATTCAACATAGGCACAGGAAAAGGATATTCAGTGAATGAAATTACCCGGAAAATAAAAGGAATTTTAGATTCTGAGATTAAGCCTATTTATGATAGTCCAATAAAAGGAGAGGTTCGGGATATATGTCTTAATATAAAACTAAGCAAAAAAGAACTCGGCTGGAAACCCCAAATTGATATGGACACTGGGTTAAAAAATACAATGAAGTGGTTTAGTAAAAATGTCTAAAGTCGTTGTTTTAAAAACAAAACCAGAAAGCGTTTTAGAAGACTACAAAAAGCTGATGCATCTTGCTGAGTATGAAAAAGCATTGCTCAAAGACAAAGAGACGATTTTAAAATTAAATCTATCATGGTCTCTATACTTTCCTTCTTGTTCAACAGAGCCTTGGCAACTTGATGGAGTTCTAGGGACTATGATTGAAGATGGCTATAAAAGAATAGTTCCTGTTGAAAACAAGACAGTAGTTACCGATCCTTGGAAAGGTGCTAAACTTAACAAATGGCTTCCAATCCTTGAAAAATACAATTTAAAATTCCAACCTCTCACTGAGGTAAAATGGATTCCATACAAGCCAAAGAGTGAAATGCTTGCGATGTATAAAATATTTCCTGATGGCTTTTCAATTCCTGAGATGTTAATTGGAAAAAATGTACTGCACTTACCGACACAAAAAACACACGGTCATTCAATAATAACAGGAGCTATGAAAAACGCATTTGGTGGTCTTTTGACAAAAAGGCGGCATCACTCCCATAAGTTAATCCATGAAGTTCTTGTAGATCTTCTTAAGATACAAAAGGAGATTCATACTGGAATATTTGCCATAGTCGATGGAACCGTTTGTGGTGATGGAGCGGGTCCAAGGGCCATGATATCAAGGATTGAAAATTACATCCTTGCAAGTGAGGATCAGGTAGCGATTGATGCCATATCGGCAAAGATGATGGGATACGATCCAATGAAAATTCCGTTTATAAAGATATCCCATGATCTTGGCTTGGGAATGGGTGATCCAGAACAGATTGAAATAATTGGCGAAGATATTAAAAATGTAAATTACCACTTCACGACAAAGAAAAGCCTTGTCATACTATGGGATCAGATCTTCAGAAAAGGTTCTTTGAGCTTTCTTGAGCCTTTGGTATTCCACACACCAATATTCAATCTTTGCATTTTGGGTTCAGAAGCATATCATGATTACATATGGTACCCAACAATAGGCAGAAAAAGAATCAATGATTTTATGAAGACTGAATGGGGCAAATTATTTCAGAAATACCAATGACTCCACATTCATTACAATATAACTCGTTATTATCCACAAAATAAATGCAATTAGCATCTGTTTGTCTTTGAATATCAATTGTGTTTTCCTAGCTGCTTCATGATTTATAGACACAAAGTAAAGATACCTGAATGTCATAAAACTTGCGAATGGTAATGTCGTTACTGCATATAAACTGCCATGGACTATAAAGGAATACAGGCCATATGCAAATAGTAATATTGCAGATATAACAACTATTAGCATTTCCAATAGTTTTCTGTTGTATATTCTGTAAACTTTCTTGTGTTTGATTACATCTTCCCCAAGCAATTGCATGTCTGCCAGTCTTTTACTCACTCCAAGAAGCAATGCCATGAAAAATATAGTTATCACTAACCAAGAACTTGCTGGCACTTCAATCAAAACAGCGCCAGAAATAGCTTTTAGTAAGAAATTCAATGCAATCATGTGAACATCTATTATTGCCACATCTTTCAGCCTGACATTATAGGCTATGCTAAGTAAAAACAATACAATAGGAAATACAGCGAACTTTAGAGAAAGATTATATGAGATTAATAGCGATAAAATGAGCAATAGTGCGCTTATAAAAAGTGCAGTTCCTTTTTCTATTTCACCTGATGCTATTGGTCTGTTCTTTTTTTCAGGATGCCTTTTGTCTTCTTCTACATCCCATATGTCATTTAATATATAATACGACGAGGAAACCAAACACAAGGCAATGAATCCAAAAATAGTCCTAATTAGTAATCCTGTATTTGACAGGTTGTTAGTAAAGAATACTGCCAGAAAGATAACCAGATTCTTATACCATTGTTGAATCCTTAAAAGCCGTAGATATTTGTTCATTGTATATACTTTAATCCCATATTTTAATAATGGCCATCAAATATAAATCGTTGGTAGTCCAGAGTATAATCGGAATTTTATTCTTATTTATATGGTTGCAGTTTGTGGACTTGAATGAAATTTTAAAATATGCAAAAGATGTCAATATATCACTACTTCCTATAGTTTTTTCATTTTACATTTTTGCCTACATCGTACGAAGTTATAGATGGAAAATTCTTTTGGAATTTATAAATAATATTCCTTGGCGAGAGATTTTTCCGATATACTTTATTGGATTATTTGCCAACTATATAATTCCACTAAGAATAGGCGAAATTGTTAAGAGCGTTCTGTTAAAAGACAAATATAACGTTCAGATATCAAAAACATTTCCCATTGTGGTCATCGATAAAATCTTTGATTTCTTTGGTTATCTTCTCATAGTATTAGTAATTTTATTCGTTGGACAAATATCTACCAGTATATTTTTAGATGTTATACTCCTGTCCTCAATTTTAATTCTATTGTTCCTAGCGTTTGTTTTTATATACTATATAAAAAAAGATACTCTCCTTAGATTAGTTAAAAAAATTATATCAATATTTGTTCCAGATAGATATAAAAATAAATCATTTGACGTAGTTGCAAATCTCATGGATGGTGTATCTCTAATAAGACAATCTCCGACAAGTATTCTTATTGCGATTTCACTGTCAATATTTGCGGTTATCATTGATGGCACTTATGTATACCTATTGTTTAGTGCAATGCGATATCCTGTAGCATTTTATATCGCAATGCTTGGATATAGCCTCATAGGGCTGGCGTATATAATTCCATCGCCACCTGCCCAAATTGGCATAAATGAAATATTCTGGTTCATAGTATTCGTGAGCGGACTGGGATTATTGAATAATAAAATAGCCGCAATAACAATTTTTGCGCACATTTCCACAGGACTCATAATATCATTTATCGGCATGTTTATGCTATGGTACAAATATCGGCGTTTGATAAAAATATAACATAAAAAATTGTGATTAAAATGCCAGATTTGTTATCTCATTTTTTTCTAAGTTTTTCATTAGTTATCCTGCTTAGGATTAAAGAAGAGGATTATAGAAAATTTTTTATTCTTGGAAGTATGCTGCCGGATATATCAAGAATAATAACTATGTTCCCAGACATAATAAAAATAATCATAGGAAAAAATAATTTCTTAAATTTTATAGCTCAGCCATATACGTTTTATATTTTAGCGGAACCACTTCATACGCCCTTTTCGATATTGCTGATTTCTCTTGGCCTATCTTATTTTTTCAATAAAAAACGACAGCGAGATGTTTTTGTTCTACTCCTTCTAGGCAGTGTATTCCACATATTTTTAGATGTAATGCAGAACTATATTGGTTTTGGGATACTTTTATTGTATCCACTTTCTCTTAAAGAGTATTATCTTGGTCTTTTTGAACAATCATACATCTACACTCCATTTTTTTCCTTGGGTCTATTTTTGTTTTGTAAAATAGTAATTGATAAACGCATAAATAACAAAGTAACAGAAAGAATAAAAATCTCACTTAAGTTAAAAAATGTTGCAATTTTACTGCTAATCCTATTTTTTATATTCTGCGTCTCTTTTCTTACATATAACGAATTTATAAAAAATAATGTACATTCCCTAAATTTCCTAATTTCACATGAAGGATGGGAAAATAAAAAAGTTGGATTGTATGTTTCTGAAGTTTTGGATTCAAACAGAAGTGGTAATACATTTACCTTAGAGGAGGAGAGTAGTACATTTATCGTTTTATGCAACGAATTACCATATAAAGGAGAATGGATTTCATTGGTCGGCACTTACATTGGAAATAATAAGATACAATGTGAACATTGGATACACGAAAATTTGGAATTCAAATTGTTAACTTCATTATTGGGTTCAATTCTTTTTATCTATTACTTCTTCTCACATAAAACATACAAATGGTGAGTAATTGGTAATTTAAATAAATCCGGAACAGGCAAATTTTCTACTCTGTCAAAAAATGAAATTAGTTTTGAAGGCTTTGAATCTTTTTTAATATCCTTCAAAGTGCTCCAATTCCAGCTACCCCCTGTTTTATTCATAACTCTCTTGAATATTCCTCTTACGGGCATATCCCATGTATCTGGCCAAAGCGGTACATCAATGCAGCCTTTCTCCAAAATGTTTGGATTTTTATCTTTAATTAATCTTTCTATACCGCCAAAAGACATCCACTTTAATTCGCCATGATTCCAAATTTGATTTCTTATCTTGTGGTAGATGACGTGCGGTATTGTCCCAATGTTATAGACATTCTGTGTCATGATAAGGACATATTTTTTTGATACTCTAAACATTTCGTCTACTAATGGATTCGGATCTTTAAAGTGCTCGACAATGCAAAAATTCCATACCAAATCAAATGAGTTGTCGTCAAATGGGAAACTAAATGGCTTTCCTACCTCAAATTCTACTTTTTGATTACTTCCGAGTTTATTCCAGACATTTCTCGAGTATTCAATTTCTCTCTCTGAAGGAGAAAAATATACAACACTACAACCTTCGTCAGCAAAGGGAAAAGAATTAATGCCCCTTATGCCTGTTATCCCGTCGCTAGGGCCCTCAAAGACACTATTTATTTCGTACCTATTTTTAATTCGTCTAAGATACCTATCCATAACATATCTCTCATAAACAGTTCCAAATCCTTCGTCATAGTCCTTTGGAGCATAATCAACTAGATTTTCTATGAAATCTACAAAAATCTTTTCTTCTGAATTTTTATTCATCTTAAAAATCCAATCTTTTTATAATGTTCAATTGTGAGCTCAAGGCCGTCTCTTGAAGAAATCCTTGGTTTAAAGCCAAGCTCATTTTTTATTTTTGAAATATCTCCAGCCTGATTTTTTACAATGAAGTTTATTCTTTCGCTTGTCAATATTGGTTGTTTAGCAGTTATCAGTGATAAAATTTTTAAAGGAGGAATAGATACTCTTGCTACCACTTCCGGTAAATGTATTCTAGGCATCTTCACTCCTAAAATTCCCGCCATATATCCAACAACAACTTTAAATGGCAGTGGTTTTTCATCTCCAATAATATACTTTTTCCCAATTGCTTTTTCACTTTCAGATGCAAGAAGTACGCCCTCTATTAAATTATCAATATATCCCAAGTGCAATAAATTATCTCCATTTCCAATGAACATAAACTTTCCATCTTGAATGGCTTTAAACAAATTAGCAAATCCAAAATCCAACCCAGCTCCATGAATCACTGTCGGTTGAATAATTACAGTACTCATACCTTTGTCCATATATTCCTCTACAATCTTCTCAGACTCTCTTTTTGTCTCTCCATAATATGTTGTTGGAGCACTATATGGAGTTTTTTCATTTGCTGGTTTTTTTGTATACCCATATACTAAAAAGGTACTAAAATGAATGAATTTTTTTACACCATGTTTAAAACTTTCATCTAAAATATTTTTTGTGCCATTGACATTGACGTTCCATATAAGTTCTTTTGGCTCATTAAAACTGCCTAAAACAGCACCAAGGTGGTAAACTATATCAACATCATCTACAGCCCTAGCTAAAGAATCCTTATTAGTCAACTCCCCATATACCAACTCCACTCCTAATTTTTTTAAATTCTCTATATTGCTTGTTTTTCTGACCAAGCATTTGACATTATAGCCTTTTTTCACTAATTCCTCTGCCAGATGGCTTCCAATAAAACCTGAACTGCCAGTTATCAGTACATTCATATAAACCACCGGGAGGCCAAACTAACATTACTTCCGCACAAGCTCCCATGCCTTTTTGAACCTGTCAACAGCCTGTGCAAATTTCCCTTTAGATATTTCCTCATTTGCCTTAATCAACTCCTCCTGAGCCTTTCCAGAATCACCAGAATCTTCAATCGCAACTTTAGCAATAAACTCATCGGCTTTCAGCAGAATATCAATAACTCTCTGAGAGTCATTCTTTATCAACAAATCAGCATTCTTCCCTTTCTCTTCGGTAATCTTCATCAGATGCTCAATCGCATTCTTCTCATAATCAAAAACCTTATTGCCATGCTTGTCATCCAATCGCAGTTGATTAACCCATAAATCACTCGATATAGAATCATTCACATCCTTTATCACTCTTTCAATCTCTTTCTGTGAGTTTTTATTAGTAGAATTAATTCCAATCAATCTTATAAGAGCATTCTCTTTCAGCCATCTAGAGCTGTGAGAGACATTAATTGTAGCGAATAAAACATTATTATCCTCATTCAGCTCTCTAATATTACCATAAGGATCAACGACTACAGAAATATTCCTCAACCCGAAAGTAGCGTTCCACTGAATCTGAGTAACTATAGTGTCATTAACATCAATAAAATCAATCTCTGAAATTCCAATCAAGCTGCCATTGTCATAAAATCCGACTGAAATATTTGAAGCGTTTGTATGTCCAATATTTCCAATAGTAGCATTTATCACAACAACTTGAATCTCTATTGGGTTATTCTTTGAGAATGTTACATTCCTCACAACCAAATCTGGCAATCCAGAAACATTCACTTGCAACCACATTACATTATTAGACTCATTGCTCTCAGCAACTTCATCATACGGATCAGCCAGTACATAGATGTAGTGAACTCCAAGAGAAGCGTTCCATTGAGCAGAAATCTCCCTACTCTCATTCACATCAAGACTGACACTTACATTTCCTAACAACTTGACATTGTAATCAGAATCCACATCATAGAACTGCACTACAGACGACGTTGACTCTCCACCAGCATTACTGACATTCACCCTCAAACTAATCAAATCAGTCTCAACTACCTCAGCAGGATTTATCATAATATCAGACAGCTCAAAATCAGCCTTCTCAACACCGAGAGCAGTGAAAACTGAAAGATGAGTGACATTTGCCCAGACAATATTATTCTCAGTATCAACTCCAGACTCATTTACCAAAATCCATCCATCGCTCCAGTAGTACATCCTGAGTGAAGACTCATTCAATCTTTCAACAGAATCTTCGTCATAACTTAGAGTTATAAAAGCTGAGTTTATAGAATCATTTGCAGTGATATTGACAAATCTGCCGATGCCGTTCTCTGTCGGAGCTGGCGGATCTGTTTCATTAACAACCACATTCACAACACTTTTGGCCCTTACTTCTAGGCCATCTCCTACGCTCGGCATAAAGTTGCTGAAGTTGCCCTTTAAAGGCACAACAATCCTCTTACATGCGACATTGTTGGACTTGTTTTTCTCAAGAGTCAAATTTCCGGGATCTATCTTAACACAGAGTGTATGATTACTTCCCTGGTTAGCAAGATATCTA
>Ga0315280_10002345_pt1 | contig 30827 bp, 15 predicted proteins | sample YL17G06_40_MG_FD_203697 | JGI IMG/M metagenome (GOLD analysis project Ga0315280, IMG submission 203697) | Sediment microbial communities from Yellowstone Lake, YNP, Wyoming, USA - YL17G06_40 | ecosystem: Environmental > Aquatic > Freshwater > Lake > Sediment | place: USA: Wyoming | collected... | reverse complement strand
CACCGATGGGACTGACTTTGGGTCGGTGACGCTGGGCGGCACGACGCCCAGCCGGACGTTCACGGTGCGTAATGACGGCGGCGCATTGCTGACGTTGGGGGCGGTGACGCTGCCGACGGGCTTTACGCTGGCGGAGGGCCTCGCGACGAGTCTGGCGGCCGGAGCGTCGGATACGTTCATGGTCCAGTTGGATTCGACGACACTGGGGACCAGGAGCGGCGACGTATCGTTCGCCACGAATGATGCTGATGAGAATCCGTTCCGTTTTGCGATCACGGGGACCGTGAACTCTGCGGCGGTGAACTTGGCGTTGGGCAAGACCGCGGCGGCCTCGACCACCTATACGGGTTTCCCGGCGTCGAAGGCGACGGACGGCAATACCGGCAGCCGCTGGTCGAGCCAGTTCTCAAACAATGAATGGCTCTATGTGGACCTGGGTTCGGTCTACACGATCAATCAAGTGGTGCTGCGGTGGGAGACGGCCTACGGCCGAGGCTACAGGCTTCAGGTCTCCAACGATGCCTCCACGTGGTCGGACGTGTACAGCACGACCACCGGCGATGGCGGCGTAGACGACATCAGCTTGGCTTCGCCGGGTTCCGGCCGGTATGTGCGGATGCTGGGCACCCAGCGAGGCACGACCTTCGGGTACTCTCTCTATGAGTTCGAGGTCTATGGCGGGCCGGCGGCGAACCATGCTCCGGTCGTGAGCAGTTTCAGCAAGAGCACGACGCAGAATACCCCTTTGCCGTTCGTCGCCGGAGACTTCGCTGGAGCCTTCACGGACCCGGATGTGGGTGATAGTCTCCAGAAGATCAAGATCACGTCCTTGCCGGGCCACGGCGTGCTCACCGTCAACAGCACGCCGGTGACGGTAAACCAGGAAATCCCGGTGGCGCAGATCGGGACTCTTGTCTACACGCCTACCAGCGGCTACACAGGTTCCGACAGCTTCCAGTGGAATGGCTCGGATGGGAGCCTCTATGCGGCCAGTGCCGCCACGGTGAACCTTACGATCAACTCCGCGGCCGCCAATCTGGCGTTGGGCAAGGCCGCGGTGGCCTCGACGAGCTATACGGGTTTTCCGGCGTCGAATGTGACGGACGGCAATACCAGCAGCCGCTGGTCCAGCCAGTTCTCGGATAGCCAGTGGCTCTATGTAGACTTGGGCTCGGTCTATGCGATCAATCGGGTCGTGCTGCGCTGGGAGACGGCCTATGGGAGGGGCTATAAGCTGCAGGTCTCCAGTGACGCTTCCGGTTGGTCGGACGTATACAGCACGACCACCGGCGACGGCGGCGTGGACGACATCACGCTGAGCACGCCGGCCTCGGGGCGGTATCTGCGCATGCTGGGCACCCAGCGAGCCACGACTTACGGGTACTCCCTCTATGAGGTGGAGGTCTACGGTGGACCGGTGGCGAACCTGGCATTGACCAAACCTGCCGTCGCCTCGACGAGCTACACGGGTTTCCCGGCCGCCAGCGCGACCGACGGCAATGCGGGCACCCGCTGGTCGAGCCAGTTCTCGGACAGCCAGTGGCTCTATGTGGATCTGGGCTCCACGTTCAGTATCAGCCGCGTGGTGCTGCGGTGGGAGGCGGCCTACGGGAGAGGCTATAAGCTCCAAGTCTCGAATGATGCCTCTACCTGGTCGGACGTGTACAGCACGACCACCGGCGATGGCGGCGTGGACGATATCACGCTGAGCACGCCGGCGTTGGGTCGGTATCTGCGAATGCTGGGTACCCAGCGGGCGACGACCTACGGGTACTCCCTCTATGAGCTGGAAGTCTACGGTGCACCGGTGGCGAACCTGGCGTTGACGAAGCCTGCCGTCGCCTCGACGAGCTATACGGGTTTTCCGGCGTCGAATGCAACGGACGGCAATGCGAGCAGCCGCTGGTCGAGCCAGTTCTCGGACAGCCAGTGGCTCTATGTGGACCTCGGCTCGGTCTACACGATCCGGCAAGTTGTGCTGCGGTGGGAAGCAGCCTACGCGAGAGGCTACCAGCTCCAGGTCTCGAACGATGCCTCCGCGTGGTCGGACGTGTACAGCACAACCGCGGGCGATGGCGGCGTGGACGACATCACGCTCGGCTCCCCGGCTTCGGGCCGGTATCTGCGGCTCTTGGGCACCCAGCGCGCCACCACCTTCGGGTACTCCCTCTGGGAGTTCGAGATCTACGGCTGATCGTCCGCGTCCGTTCCCACGAGTCTTTCTCAGGCCGTGACTACATCGGCGGAAGCCGGAATCCACTCACCCCAAGCCACAAAGCCACAGAGACAAGATCGTACTCGGGTATTTCCCACTTCGTGCTCCCGTTCGTTGGGAGTCCCGCGCCTACGCGGTCCTCAGCCGCCTGAAGGCGGAACTCCCAACGCGCCGTGCAACTCCACCCATGACGTGCAGGAGCCGGCGTACTATTGGAGTTCCCTCGGGCTGGGGGCGGGGCCGAAATTCAGGGCGGGACTGACGTAGGTCTGGCCTTGGGCGACGGCACGCACGGCGGCCGCCACGTCGTCCGAAAGGACATCCTTGAGCAGATAGCCGCGCGCCCCGGCTTTGAGCATCGCCGTGACGTAGGGCCGGCCATCGTACATCGACAGGGCAATCACCCTCACTTTGGGCCACGTTGCACAGATCCAGCGGGTCGCCTCCAGCCCACTCAGGACCGGCGGCATGCTCACGTCCATGACAATCACATCCGGCTGCAAATGCGCCGTCAGTTCCATGACGGCGTCCCCATCCGCGGCCTGCCCGACCACCTCGATGTCCGCCTGCTCCCGCAGGAAGGCACTGAGCGACTCACGAATCAGCCTCTGATCGTCGGCGACAACCACTCGAATGGCCATGTTCGTGTTCCTTATTTGTGTAGAAAAGGCCTCACACGACGAATCACATCCGACTGCCCGTCATCCGGGCGCGCTTATCTCTCTACGCACAGCACGCCGGCGGGTTCACAGGGGACTGGGTCCATGTGTGCTCGTCCGACGGTTGCCCGGCTCGTCTGTTTGGAGTTCCGCGTTTACGCGGTCCTAGGCCGCCGGAAGGCGAGATGGGTCCCAAACGCGGAATTCTGCGTTTGGACCCAACTCCGAACCGCGTCTCCGCCACCGTTCTACGAGCCTTCTCCAGCTTCCTCCGGGAAGTTCAGCCAGGCGTATTCGCCGAACAACTCCTTTGCCTTTTGGTCGCGGGCTTTCATTGTTCTTCTTGCGGTGTGCCAGGCCTGGCACGATGACTTGGAGGTGCGAGTCCCCTGGAGGTCTTGATGACCGGAACCCTTAGTTCAACGGCAAGGGCTACCGCCGCAAGGCGGGGTCCGAAGGAAGCCGCAGGCAGAGCTTCGCTCCGACGAACAGCCATCGCGTAAAAAGCGACGTGCTTAGTTCGAGGTTTGGCACTCTCGCGCCTTGGAGAACAGTTCGCGGAACGGGAGCACGGTGTACTCGGATGCCACGTAGAGGCCCTTCTCGATGCGCAGGAACCGGACATGACCGTCCAGGAAAGCCAGGTTGTGAAAATCCGCCTTGCCATGCCACTCGGCCTGTTCTTTCCATAGGGGAGGGAGGGGTGCGGCCCGCCACTGGTTGAGCCAGCCGAAGTCACCCAGCAAAAGTAGCTCCGAGGGCTTAGCGGTCACCTTCTCCATCGTCAGATTTGGCAGCAGCTTATTGATCTCCTGGCTCAAGGGCAGAGTCTGAATGTTGATGGGCGGACACTGGTCGTGCCCTATCAGAAGGACATTGGCGTTGTAGCTGGTCCCGTTGATGTCGTAGGCTTTCTCCTCCATGGGCTCGTTGGGCACACCGCCGCGGTCGGCCGGGCAGAGAAACACCCTGGCCTGAGAGGCGTTGGCGTCTGGTGCTATTCCCAAATAGGGATTGAAGGGTCGGGGCGACAGACCATATTTGCCGCGCCAGCCCCCGTACGCAACGCTGGCGTTGGTCGCTTGGTAGAATTTCCCTCCCTGATCCCCCACGTACATCATACCAGCGGCGGCAATCTGCTTCAGTCGCGCCTTGCACACGGTCCGGCCGGCCACCAAGCGGGTCGCACGAAGACACGGCAACAGCACGGCGAGCAAAACCGCGATCACGGCAATCACCACCAGCAGCTCGATCAAGGTGAAGGCCTGCCGCGCGGCCGGCCAGCCCCGATTCCCTTGGGCAAACCGCTCCCCGCTTGATCTCGACGCTCGATTTGTCTTTTCCATGACCATCGCGCCTCTATTGGAGGGCCCGGGGTTCGGACCCCGTCGGTCCGTGGCCACTCGCATCGGCCGACGCTCCCGCCAAGTCATACAACCGCGCCTTCACCAGGCATCGCAGGGGGGACAGCCAGCTTTGCCGCGATAGGGCTTGGCCGCTGCGCTGGTAGGCTCGGACCGCCTCCTGACGCCGACCTTGCCGCAAATAGCCTTCCCCCAGAATCAAATCCGCGAACCAGCCATTCGGGTCGTCCGGCAGCGGAGCCATGGCCCGGCGGAAGCTCTCCTCTCGGGCGGATACGGAATTGGGGTCTAATAGGAACCTCATGGCTTTGCCTTCCTTCGCGGTGTCGCCGACAAAATCGGCGATCATCCGGGCCCGATCCAGACGGTTGCTCTGGAAGGCCGCCAGGAAATCCAGGAAGGCCGTTTCGATGTCGTGAGTCAACTGCTGGCTGGACTGGTCACGCCATTGCTCCTCCAAGCGGACCGTTCTCTGCTCGGCCCGCCTGGCGACGTGGAACCATTGCCAGCCGGCGCAGGTGAAGCCGGCGAGAATGACGGCCAACAAAGGGAGCACGGCGGCCGCCACCTTGTGCCGGGACATGGTCTTGCGGAGCACGTACAGCCAACTGTCGGACTTGGCCTTGATGGGCTCGCCGCGCAGCCACCGCTGCAATTCCTCCTGCAGCTCGACCGCCGACGAGTAACGCCGAGAGTGATCCTTCGCCAGACACTTGAGCAGGATCGTCTCCAGCTCCGAGTCGAACCCGCGGAGGAACCGGCTGGGGGGCGTCGGCTCCTGGAATTGGATCGCCCGGATCACGTGGGCATTATCGCCCGACACGTCGTAGGGAAACCGCCCCGTCAGCACCTCGTAGAGCATCACTCCTAGCGAGTAGACGTCGCTGCGAACGGTCATCAGGCGCGCGAGGCCCGCGGCCTGTTCGGGGGACATATAGCAGGGCGTGCCCTCCCAATTCCCGGAGACGCGGACCTCCGCGGCCCCGCCCACCCGGGCCAGACCGAAGTCCAGAATGTGCGGCTCCCCCTGATCGTCCACCAGAACGTTGTCCGGCTTGAGATCGCTATGAATGATGCCCCGGTCATGGGCATGCCCCACGCCGGCACAGATCTTCGCATACAGAGCCACAATCTCGCGGGTCTTCCCACAAGGATCCGCCAGGAAGACGTCCAGAGGCTTACCCGGGATGTACTCCATGGAGAAGTAGTACTGGCCGCGGGTGATGCCGCTGTCGTGGAGACGCACGATGTTGGGGTGGTTGAGTTCGGCCACGAGGTCCACTTCCCGCTCGAAGGCCCGCCGGGCCTTGGCGGATTTCAGGCGATCCGAAGAAAGAATCTTCAGGACCACTTTCATCTTCGTGGGCTTGTGGATCGCCTTGTAAATCAAGGCTTGACCGCCGTGCGTCGGCTCGCCCAGAAAGTCGTAGGTCTCCCGCAGAGCATGGAGAAGCACACCCACGGCATCCTCGTCCCGGGGGGACTCCGATCCATCGCGAACGGTCTCGCTGTCGGGGTCGACCGGCACCGGGCAGCCCGGACCCGGGGTCGCCAATGTCGGTACGTTCGCTTTCACCCGCCGTCGGCAGTCGGCGCAGGCGTCCAGATGGGCTTGAATCCCTGCCCCATCCTGGGGCGACAACTTCCCGGCCACGAACTGGTCGATCAGATTCTGGCTGAGACAATCACTCACGGTCACACTTCCCTGATAGATCGTAGTTCATCTACTTCCGGTCCACACGAGCGACATGGGCAGGGACAGATCCGCGGTCCGGCCGGCCAGGTTCGTCACCCTCACCTGACCCTCCGGACCGATCCGCGCCAGGCAAGGCCGATAGCGCGGCACGTCGACGATCGTGCAGATTTGCTTCACCAGTGTGTCCAGACCGAACCCGGCCACCCATAGGACTCCGTCCGAACTTTGCGCCGCGATGTCCGTGGCGTAGTGCATCCCCCCAATCCGGATCGTCTTCTGCAACGTCAGGTCCGCCGTCGCAAGCTCGTGCACCCGCACCGCATTGGGATCCAGCCAATCACAGAGACCGGACGCTACGTACAGCATGGCATCCTGCTTCCCCAGGCACAAGCCCACCGGATTGACGATCCCCAACGCATCGAGCTCCACCCGCCGCGGAGCGGCCGAGGCCGAGGCATTGTATTTCCAGAGCATCGTGCTGTTGTTCCGCCGCTCGACGTTCAGCACGTAGACGTTGCCGGCCCCGTCTACCTCGAGTTCCTGCAGGCCCATCAGATTGGGATTGTCCGGATTCACAGAATGCGTGATCTTCGGGTCCGGATCGTCGTAGATCCGCAGCAGTCTCCCATCCGCCAGGGATAATTTCGCCGCCGCCAGATAGGCGTTTCCCCAGGCGGGAACCACTACCACCGGCACGACATAGGCATAGTTGCCCCGGATTGCCGCATCCAAAACAGGACGGCCGAAGGCCCCTGCACCCTGCCCCTGGACTCCCAGGTACACCTGGGCCGTCCGCCCGTATCTCGGCTCCAAGACTCCCTGCCAGCATCCCGGGCTGACGACCGTCCGCCCCTCCAGGTCTACCAAGCCCTTCTCCGAATTGACTAGGTAAGCCCGTGCCATGTCCGACCACACTAGCTTCACGTTCCCGCGATTGGCGAACCCAGCGGGCTCATACGTCCCGGCAAACGTCAAGTCCGGCTGCAAACCATAGAGCCGATCCTGCACGAGCAGATCATCCTGTGATGCCAAAAGCGACAAGTCACTGGCCAACCCCACGACGGCTCCCGGGCTGCGTTTGCCGAGAAGGAGCAGGCCCTTGGGCACGCCCATGCTCCCGGGTAGAGGGGACGTGGCTACCGGCGGCCGTGGTGGCGGTGGTGTCACACTCACCGGCATCGTCTTGAGCCCGCAAAACTCCGTGCAGATGGCGCAGTTCAGCATCCAATCCAGGGAAACCAGTTCGTTGCGGCCGATAAAGCCGTTCGAGCCGAAGGCCCCACTCAGGCAGGGACTGCCGTTTTGGCCCACCGATCGTCCGCACAGGGCCGGCAGCACCCGGTAATCCCTCACATTCACCACGGTGCTCCAGTCCAAGTCCATGCAAATCCCACTGCACACCCCCACCGACCAATTGTCGATCAGAGCCTCCGCCGTCGCCGCGTTCGGCCCACTCAGGATCCTCATCTGCGCGGAAGTCGCCGACCCCGTACCCCGCAGTTCCAGCGTCACGTACACGCCCGCACTGAAGTCCAGGCCTGTCTCCGAGACCCACTGCTCGAACTCCCCATAGCATCCGCTGCCCACCGCCCCCGGTCGCCCCGGCGGCGGCGGCAGCACCCGCCCAACCTCCACATAATGCTGCAGCCGCAAGGGATCGCCTGGAGCCAGCGGCAGGGCCCAATCCGACAGATACACCACGATCTCCGTCGTCGCGGCGGCCTCAAACAGGTAGTTGAACCGTACCCACAGATTCCCGCCCGCGCACTGGCCGAAGCGGCCTGTCATCTGTCCCGGCAGGCCTGCGATCACCCGCATCAGAATCATCCCGTTGGGGTCCGGCAAGGCCCCTGTGACCCGCTCCACGAACGTTCGTTGGGATGTGTCATTCGTAGTGACCCGGTAGGTGAATTGGTCCGGATCGTCCGCGTCGATCACTCCGATCGAGAAACTGTACACCTGTCCCGCCGCAAAGCTCGCCATGACGGACTTGTCGCCAGTCATCATGATGCTTATGGAGGTGGCCGTGCCCGAGGCAGCGCCTGACCAGCCAGAGAAATGATAGCCCGCATCGGGCGTAGCGGTCAGGGAGACGATCTCCCCATAGGCATAGCTGGACTTGTCCGGCGTTACTGTCACGGAACCGTGGGCGGCACTGACCGTGAGGGTATAGGTCGGGGCGGTGGCCGCAAAGTTCGCTGTAACGGACTTGTTGCCATTCATCGTGATGCTGGTGGACGTGGACGTGCCCGAAGCAGCGCCTGACCAACCAGAGAAATGATAGCCCGCATCGGGCGTAGCGGTCAAGGAGACGATCTCCCCATAGGCATAGCTGGACTTGTCCGGCGTTACCGTCACGGAACCGTGGGCGGCACTGACCGTGAGGGTATAGGTCGGGGCGGTGGCCGCAAAGTTCGCCGTAACGGACTTGTTGCCATTCATCGTGATGCTGGTAGGGTTGGACGTGCCCGAGGCAGCGCCTGACCAACCGGAGAAACTGTAGCCCACATCGGGCGTGGCGGTCAGGGAGACGATCTCCCCATAGGCATAGCTGGGCTTGTCCGGCGTTACCGTCACGGAACCGTGGGCGGCACTGACCGTGAGGGTATAGGTCAGGGCGGTGGCCGCAAAGTTCGCTGTGACGGACTTGTTGCCATTCATCGTGATGCTGGTGGGGTTGGACGTGCCCGAGGCGGTGCCTGACCAACCGGAGAAACTGTAGCCCACATCGGGCGTGGCGGTCAGGGAGACGATCTCATCAAAGTCGTATGCCGTCTTGTTGGGACTGGCTGTGACCGAGCCATTGGTCGCGTTGATCGTCAACGTGTAGGTGTCGATGACGCAATGGGCGGTGACCGTGCCGTCGCCGTTGACGGTGACGGTCGTGCTGGCCGCGTTCGGATTCGTCACCGTGACCGAGCCGCTCGCGGTCCAGTTCACAAAGTGATAATGCGGAATGGTGCAGGCCGTGATGGACACAACACTCCCACAAGCGTAGTACCCCATCTCGGACACATCTCCCTCCGAGCAGCACACGATCAGCTTGTACTGAATCTGGGCGAAGTTGGCCGTCACCGTCTTGTTGCCGTCCATCGTGATGCTGGTGGGGTTGGCCGTGCCCGAGGCATCGCCCGACCAGCCGGTGAACTGATAGCACGAATCGGGATTGGCGGTCAGAGTCACTACGTCGCCCGAATCGTAGGTGGCTCTATCGGGACTGCGCGCGACCGAGCCATTTGCGCCACCGACGGTCAGCGTATACTGACCCCAGGTCCGTGATTCGAGTCCTGTAACCAGGCCCCCTCCACACACCATCACCAGAGCAAACCATCGCGCCGATCTCATAGATCGCTCCTCCCTTTCTGCTGCCCTACCCAAGCATCGCGGCGACTCGTTCCGACCCCGTTGCCACTTGACAAGATCCTCTCATGGTTTCTCCCTTGACACCTCTGCGTCCCGCTCTCGTCCTGCCCTACCCCGACCCTGCCTTCCTGCGACTGACCAGAACTCAGAGCCGTGACCGCTCCCCACCTCAGCAGCACCTATGCCTGCGCAACTTGGTAGCATAACATTCTTTCTGCGTCATGTCAACTGGGCTGACGGCGCGATTCAGGGCGAACGCAAAGTCGCAAGTAGGGATGGGGTGGCAGCGTCAAGCGCAGTCCTCGGAGCTTGGCGATGGCCGATTTCCCCTGCGCAGGACCATCGCCAAGGCCTTGGGCCTTGACGCTGCCACCCGGTTGACGTTTTCTCTGTGTCCCCTCTTTGGGACTTTGCGATTGCCCTGGGAGGCATAAGAGAGGATGCGAAGAGCCTGTTGGGTCGTAAGACCCGAAAGCTGCTCAGCGAGTTCCTCGCGACGATACATGCCGTAATTGCTCGGTTGTGTGCCCTGGGCGGTTAGTCGAAAACACGGTCAGGAAGTCGTCGTCCAGATACCTTGAACCTTCTGCCTACGAGGATCAGACCGACGCCCCAAAGCCCAAGCCAGACTGCCGGGGGAACGGGAATAACAGTACTGACGGGATTGAGAGAACCGCCTCCGGAGAGGGCGTGAATCCCGTTTAGGCCGGGGTTCAGGGCAGGGTCGTAGAAGAGGGTGAAGCCGGCAGGGCCCATGATGTTGGCAACGCTGCCGTCCCCGTTGAGAATCAGGCCCGCCAGAGTAGGAGCCGTGAAGGAGCCGGTGCCGGTAAAGTCGAGAACGACGCCGCTTCCCAGCGTGAGTTCATCCCACGTCAGGTCCAGGCTGCTGAACGAGAAGTCGTGAGTTCCGGCGCCCGTGAAGGTCAGGTCGGCGCCGGAGGTCGTCCAGCCCGCGCTGCTGGAGGCGTCGATGAGGAAGTCCTGACGCAGGATATACTCATCGCCAGGGGAGGCGTGGATGGAACCGCCCGGTCCAATGGTCAGGTCGCCGAGAAACTCCAGTTGTGCCGGGTCCGAGTCCAATATGCCACTGTTGACGAACATCGAGGAAAAGAGCACGGCGGTACGATCGTATGTTCCAGCTACCTTGATGGTGCCGTAGTTCATGACACTGCCGGTGATAATCCTCGTGCCTGCCCCGGAGATTACGAGAGTGGCGCCCACATTATTGGTGAAGTTGCCGTTGAGGGTGCCGCCGGAATAGCGGAATTGATCGTTATTGACGATGGTGGTCGCGTTCAGGGCTCCGTCGCCCAGGTCATAAGCACCCCTGGCGCTGGGATTGGCCTTGACGGTCAACGTGTTGGTAGTGTTTGTTCCGCCCGTCTGATGGAAGGTCCCGTTGCCCGCAGCGCCGACGTTTTCACTATCCGCGGACAGGGCTCCGGCACCGCTCAGATGGTAGGTGCCGACCGCACCCGCGTTGGTCCCGACGGACAGCGCCCCCGTGATCGTATTCGTCCCGCCGCTGAGATCGTAGGTGCCCACGCTGCCCGAGTAGGTGGCGACGGAGAGCCTGTCTGCCGTGTTCGTTCCCCCGGTCTGATCGAACGTCGCGGTGCCGAAAACCCCAACGAATTCGTCCGTACCGGACAGGACTCCCGTGCCGCTCAGGCGGTACGTCCCCACGCCGCCGGGCTTCTGCCCGATCTGGAGCCAGTCTGTCGTATTCGTCCCGCCGGTCTGCGTGAAGGTTCCCGTACCGTAGTACCCGGGGCTCTCGACCACCGCGGACAGGACTCCCGTGTCGCTCAGATGGTATGTGCCCACGCCACCAAGACTGTTGCCAACGAAAAGCCAGAGGGTCGTGTTCGCCCCGCCGGTCTGGGTGAACGTCCCCGTACCACCAACGCCAATGAGCTCACGTCCGGCAGACAGGACTCCCGTGCCGGTCAGAGCGTACGTGCCATTACCGCCTGAACTGCACCCAATGCCGAGCCCGTCGGTCGCCGTATTCGTGCCGCCGGTCTGGGTGAAGGTGCCGGTCCCAGAATTGCCGACCCACTCAGATGCAGCGGACAGGGCTCCCGTGCCGCCCAGATCGTACGAACCGCTGCCGCCGGAAACCTGTCCGACATCAAGCGTGCCCGCTATCGCATTCGTCCCGCCGGTCTGAGTGAAGGCGCCGGTACCGTAGCGACCGATGTATTCGTCCGGAGCAGACAGGACCCCGGTGCCGCTCAAATCGTACGAGCCGGCGCTGCCAGAAGCATTACCCAGGAGGAGTTCGCCCGCTATCGTATTCGTCCCGCCGGTCTGGGTGAACGTCCCCGTGCCAGAACCGCCAATGAGCTCATGTCCGGCGGACAGGATTCCCGTGCCGCTCAGAGCGTAGGTGCCCGTGCTGCCTAGATTCCACGCCACGCCGAACCAGTCTGTTGTCGCGTTGGTCCCACCGCTCTGGGTGAAGGTGCCTACCCCGTAATTGCCAACGTACTCAGATGCAGCGGACAGAGTTCCCGTCCCGCTCAGGCTGTACGCGCCGGTGCTGCCTGGATTCCACCCAACGCCGAGCCAGCCCGTTGTCGTGTTGGTCCCGCCCGTCTGGGTAAAAGTGCCGGTCCCAGAATTACCAATGTACTCATCTGCAGCGGACAGAGTTCCCGTCCCGCTCAGGCTGTACGCGCCATTACCGCCGGAACTGAACCCAACGCCAACCGAACCTGTTGTCGTGTTGGTCCCACCCGTCTGGGTAAAAGTGCCGGTCCCAGAATTACCAATCCACTCATTTGCAGCGGACAGAGTCCCCGTCCCACTCAGGTCATACGTCCCGTTACTGGTGGAGGTGTTGCCCACAAAAAGCGCGTCTGCTATCGTATTTGTCCCGCCGCTGAGATTGTAGGTGCCCACGCCATCATACCAGTTGCCGACCACGAGCACCCATGCCTGATTCGTCCCACCGGTCTGGCGGAAGGTCCCGGTGCCGGAATCGCCAATATACTCATCCCAAGCGGACAAAATCCCTGGCCCATCCAGGTTGTACGAGCCGCTGCCGCCGGAAATCTGTCCGACCCGCAGCCCGGCGGTGATCGTATTGGTCCCGCCGGTCTGGGTGAAGGCGCCGGTACCGTAACGACCGATGTATTCATCGACAGCGGACAGGATTCCTGTGCCGCTCAGATCGTAGGAACCGCTGCCCCCAACATTGTACCCGACGATGATCGCCTCGGTGACCGTGTTCGTCCCGGCACTCTGGGTGAAGGTCCCGGTACCGTACGCGCCGACGCCCAAGTACCGGACGGACAGGCCCCCGGTGCCGCTCAGGGCATACGTGCCGGTGCTGCCGAGGTCTTGCCCGATATGGATCCCGCCGGTCACCGTATTGGTCCCGCCGGTCTGCGTGAAGGCGCCGCTACCAACCCGGCCCACATTTTCGTTCGCTGCCGACAGCGCTCCGGTGCCGCTGAGATCGTACGCGCCGTAGCTCCCGGAATTGTGCCCCACGCTGAGCCAGCCGGTTATGGTATTGGTGCCGCCGGTGTGGGTAAAGGTGCCGTTGCCCCATTCGCCGATCAACTCATCGGTCGTGGAGTTGAGCATCCCCGTACCACTGAGGTCATAGGCGCCGCTGGCCCCCGCGAGGTGCCCGACGGCCATCCCGTCGCTTGTATGAGTCCCACCGGTCTGGGTGAAGGTACCAGTACCTGACTCACCGATGAACGTCTTGTGCGTGGTGAGTACACCGGTATCGCTGAGATGGTAGGTGCCCGTGCCGTCGGCATTGTTCCCCACGTTGAGTGTGCCCGTGATCGTACTGGTCCCGCCGGTCTGGGTGAAGGTCCCCGTACCGGAAAGGCCGACGTACGCGGAACCGGTGGTTGTGAGACTTCCCGCGCTGCTCAGGACATACGAGCCGTTGCTACCCGAGCCGAACCCGAGGATGAGCCCATTGGTCGTGTTCGTCCCACCGGTCTGGGTGAAGGTTCCCGCACCGTCATAGCCGAAGCACTCCGTGTTCGTTGTTGTGAGCGTCCCTGTACTGCTGAGATGGTAGGCACCAGTAGCGCCAGGCGCGGTTCCGAGATTGAGATCGCCAGCGCTATTCGTGCCACCCGTCTGGGTGAAAGTCCCCGTACCACCCAGGCCGATGAATGCGGTGCGCGCGGTGGTGAGAATTCCGGCGTCGCTGAGGTTGTAGATGCCCGTGGCGCCCGCCTCCGCCCCGACGTTCAGCCAGCCGACCGTGTTGGTCCCGCCGCTGAGATTGTACGTTCCGCTACTGCCGGAAGCCTGCCCGATGTTGAGACAATTGGCGGGGAGCTCGCCCATTATCGCATTGGTCCCGCCGGTCTGGGTGAAGGTCCCTGTACCGCCGAGGCCGATCTGTTCCCCCCCAGCGGACAGGGCTCCTGTGCCGCTCAGAGTATACATGCCGATGCCGCCGGCATTGTTCCCCACCTTGAGCGTGCCCGTTACGGTATTGGTCCCGCCGCTGTGGGTGAAGGTCCCTCTACCGCTGACGCCGATCTCTTCCCCCCCAGCGGACAGCGCTCCCGCGCCGCTGAGAATGTACGTGCCGTGGCTGCCGGCAACCTGCGCGACGTTGAGAAAGCTCGTGGCCGTATTGGTGCCGCCGCTTTGGTTGAAAGTCCCGGTCGCGGACCGACCGACGGTCTCGCTCCCAGCGGACAGGACTCCTGTTCCGCTGAGGTTGTAGACGCCGACGGCGCTGGCGTATTCCCCGACGAAGAGCGAGCCGGCATTATGCGTGCCGCCGGTCTGGGTGAAGGTCCCCGTACCGAAGTAGCCGATGTCTGCGGTGTTCGCGGTTGTGAGGGTCCCTGTGCCGCTGAGGTTAAAGATACCCGTGGCGCCTGCCTCGGCCCCGAGCATGAGCCAGGTGTTCGTGGTTGTCCCGCCGCTCAGATTGTACGTGCCGCGGCCGCCCGAACTCTGCCCGAGGTTGAGGCAGTTTGTGGTGAGCGAGCCTACTATCGTATTAGTCCCGCCGGTCTGGGTGAAGGTCCCGGTGCCGCTGATGCCGATCTGTTCCGCCCCAGCGGACAGGGCTCCCGTGCCGGTCAGATCGTACGAACCGGTGCTGCCCGGATAGTACGCGACCACGAAATTGCTGGTCACCGTATTCGTGCCGCCGGTCTGGATAAAGCTACCGCTACCGACACGGCCGATGGTCTCGTTGTTGGCCGACAACCCATATGATGCCTGGGAGAGCGTGATCGTTCCCGAGCCCGTCGTGTCAATCAGCAGGCCACCAAAGACTTGAGATGGAACCAGGACATTGCCATAATGGACCTCTCGGTTCACCTCATCCGATGGGATGAGATAGACATTGTCTCCATTCAAAGGCTGCCGGTTGAGACTCCAATTGGCGATCTCATCCCACCAGCCGCTGTTGCCGATCCAGTAGTTGTCTGTTCCAGGTGGGTCTACTCCATATGCCGCCAATGGCAAGAAGACCAGAGAGACCAGAACTACCGCGCAGATCGTTGCTCCCCCGACGCCACCTCCCGCCCTTCTCATAACCCTGCCTCCTGCGGTCCATGCGATTTCGGCGCGCCACTGCTCAAGGCTTCCCTTGGCAGAGACAGGCACCGGCCTCTTACCTATACCACCTTCCTTATCGTGTATGGATATCCCCTATATTCTCCATCTTAACAGGGAGAGAGTGGTAATTGTCAACAAGAAAACTGGTGGTGAGGTAAAAGTACCGCTCGCGGAACCGCACCGTCACATCATAGATAAGCTGTGCCACCTGAAAGCTCTTGAGTCTCCGGTATTGCCTGCCGTCATGACTCTTCTGTCTTCCGTCTTCCGTCCTCCGTCATCTGTCTTCCGTCCTCTGTCCTCCGGCTTCTTCCGGGAAGTTCAACCAGGCGAATTCGCCGAACAACTCCTTTGCCTTCCGGTCGCGGGCTTGGGCGGCTTCGATCTCGGTGTCGAAGGGGCCGCCGTAGAAATACTCGCGCTTCCGCGCGATTTTGAAGAACCACTTGTCGCCCCGGGGATAGACGCCGAGGTAACGCGAGGACTTGCCGCTGGGACGGGTGTTGTGACGGTTCTGCTCCGGCGTGCAGTTGCGCAAGTTGAAACGCGGGTTGTTCAGGCCGTCGCCGTCGATGTGGTCCGTCACCATCCCCGGCGGCGGATTCATGATCAGCCGGTGCATCGAGACCGACTTGCCGTCGATCACCGTGGCTGCGTAGTACCGGCCGCGGGCGCAGGTGGCGTGCCAGCGGAAGCCGTTGAGCCAGTCGTAGTCGGCGGCATCGACCGTGGCGAACTTGCCCTTGGTCAGGGCGATTCGACGCAGACCCTGGTCGTCCGGTTGCGACGGGTTCAGACGGACCGTCGGCTGCTTCCGCGGCCGGAAATGGCGACAGGTGTCGCTCGGCAGCACTTGTTTCATCGTGCCCGGAGCATCGGGGTGGTTCACGCAGGTCAGCGTCGCCGGATAGACGATCGTCAGGCCCTTGATCCACAACGTCGGCTCCGGGCCGGCATACATGCAGTCGATACACTTGCCCTTCTTCATGGTCTCTCCCTTCCCAAAGCACTTGTCAAGGGACCGTGGACGGTTCTCCGTTGCCCGTCGGCACTTGGGTCAATCCACCAGCCGTATTATGTACAAAACACCATAGCGTGTCAAGTAGGTATTGAAAACAATGTGCACGGCACAGCCTGTTACTCGGCTTGGGCGGATAAGGTACGCAAGGTCGCAAGAAACGTAACTCGGCGGCGGTGTCGCGTTTGGAGTTCCGCGTTTACGCGGTTCTGGGCCGCCCTGAAGGCGGAACTCCGACCGGGATGCCAATTATGAGGTCCGCCGCGGCTTGCGGCGGGGAGGGGTGGCGTGGAGGGCGGCTAAGGAGAAGTCGGCGATGTGACGGGCGATCTCCTCCGCCTTGCGGTCGTCCTGGGCCAGGATCGGGTGCAGGCGGGCCATGATCCGGCGGTCGTGCAGGTAGACGAGGCATTGGGCGATGATGCTCAATGTCACGCGGGCCACCTTCTCCTCCGAGGCCCGCGGGCCCAGAATACGGCGGACGATGTTCCGCTGGAGCCGGCTGCGCGGCGCGATCAGCTCGTCCATCACGGCGTCCAGGGCCGCCGTCGGCTGGGCCAGCTCGTGATTGATGATCGCGGAGCGCCACGGCGGCTTGGAGGGGTCAAGGATCTCCCGGATGATGTGGGTGATCAACGCCCGCAAACAGTCCTCCGGAGGGCCGGTCATTTCCTGCGGAGTCGGGTCGGCATGCGAGAAGCTCAGGCAGTGGCGCACGACGGCGGCGTACAACTCCAACTTGTCCCGGAAGTGATAGTTGACGGCCGCTTTGTTCACGCCGGCCCGGTCGGTGATCTCCTGGAGCGTGGCGGCGTGCAGGCCGCGCTCGGCAAAGACTTGTCCCGCGGCGTCGATCAGTTTGCGCCGGGTCTCGTGCGAAGCCGCATTGTCTTTTACATTCGCCATACGTGCCGCCGCTTTCCCGTACCCCAACGCCTCGAACGAAGTGCCTGCCCCGCGCCCGCCTCTGTCCCTCCCGTGCAGGCGGGAAGGGCAGAAGGCCGCCGCCTTTCGCCGGCCCTGGTGGTGACATTTCCCAGCATACGCCCGCCCAACCCATTTTTCAACCGGGAAGTTGAATTTTCGCTTGATTTTTTCAAGGAGATAGTTTAAGTACAGGTTTGAATAATAACAGTCAGCGACCAAATGATCGGAGGTTTCTGATGCAACTGCATGTCTCAGCGATAGTTAGGACGATGAGTCTGGCGGCGGTTCTGGTCGGCGTCCTGGGGCCGGGCGGCTGTGAGCGTCGGCCGCAGGCTGCGGCACCGCCGTCGCCCGCGGCGGCCCCCGCCGTGGAGGTGGCGGCGATGACGGTCGCGCCCCAGAAGATCGAGCTGACGACGGAGCTGCCGGGCCGGACGCATCCCTACCTGGTGGCGGAGATTCGGCCTCAGGTCAACGGGCTGATTCAGAAACGCCTGTTCACGGAGGGCGCCGATGTCAAGGCGGGTGAGGTGCTCTATCAGATTGATCCGGCCCCGTTCCAGGCGGCGCTCAATACCGCGGAGGCGGCCCTGAACCGGTCCCAGGCCAGTCTGCCGTCGATCGGGGCCCGGGTCGAGCGGTATAAGGGCCTGCTGGACGACAAGGCCGTCAGCCGCCAGGACTACGACGATGCGACGAGCGCCCTGAACCAGGCCGAGGCCGACATTCTGTATTGGAAGGCGTTGGCGGAGACGGCCCGCATCAACCTGGGATACACCCGCGTCACCGCGCCGATCTCCGGGCGGATCGGCCGGTCTACCGTGACGGATGGGGCCTTGGTGACGGCGTATCAGCCCGTGGCCCTGTCGACCATTCAACAACTGGACCCCATCTACGTGGATGTTCCGCAATCGACGGCCGAGCTGCTGCGCCTGAATCGGCGTCTGCACGACGGCCGGCTCAATCAGGGCGGGACCAACCAGAATCAGGTCAAGCTCCTCCTTGAAGACGGCACGACGTATCCCCAGGAGGGGACGCTGCAATTCCGCGAAGTCACGGTGGATCCGACGACCGGGTCGTCCATTCTGCGGATCATTTTCCCCAACCCCGATAGAGTCCTTCTGCCGGGCATGTTCGTCCGGGCGGTGGTGAAAGAGGGCGTCCATGACCAGGCGATCCTTGTGCCGCAACAGGCCGTCGCACGTGATGTCAAGGGCAACCCCGTCACGCTGATTGTGGGGCCGGAGGAGAAGGTTCAGCAGCGGGCCCTCACGCTCGACCGCACCCTTGGCGACCAATGGCTGGTCTCCGCCGGGCTGAGCGTCGGCGACCGTGTCATCGTCGAGGGGATGCAAAAAGTCAGGCCCGGCGCTGCCGTGAAGGTGGTCGCGCCGGCCGCCGCGCGTCCCCCAGAGGCCAAACCCGCGGGTACCAAGTCGAACTGACGGAGATTTGTCATGCTATCGAGATTCTTTCTGGACCGTCCGGTCTTTGCCTGGGTCATCGCCATCATCCTGATGGTGACGGGCGGCCTCGCGATCTACAGCCTTCCCATCTCGCAGTATCCGCCCATCGCGCCGCCGTCCATCGCCATTGATTCCTTTTACCCGGGGGCCTCGGCGGAAACGGTGGAAAACAGCGTGACCCAGATCATCGAGCAGAAGATGACCGGCTTTGACGACATGCTGTATCTCTCCGGCACGAGCGATTCGGCCGGGGCCTCCCGCATCGAATTGACCTTCAAGCCGGGAACCGATCCCGACCTGGCTTGGGCCAAGGTGCAGAACAAACTCCAACTCGCCATGGCCAGCCTCCCGGAAGTGGTCCAGCGATCAGGGGTCATGGTCAGCAAATCCACGAGGAATTTCCTGATCATTGTGGGCCTGATCTCGGAAGACGGGAGCATGAACGGCGACGATTTGCGGGACTATTCCCAATCCAACCTGGAAAAGGTGTTGGCACGCGTGCCTGGGGTCGGCGAGGTCATGAATTTCGGCTCGCAGTACGCCATGCGCATCTGGCTGAACCCCGACAAGCTGACGGATTACCAGATGACGGTTCAAGATGTGATCCTGGCGCTGCGGGCCTACAACGTGGAGGTTTCCGCCGGCCAGTTCGGCGGGACGCCGGCGGTGCAAGGCCAGCGTCTGAACGCCTCCATCATCGTCCAGAACCTGCTCAAGACGCCCGAGGAGTTTGCCTCGATCCCCCTCCGCAGCAATCCGGATGGCTCCATCGTGCGGGTCAAGGACATAGGGCGGACGGAACTGGGGACCGAGTTCTATGACGTCCAAGTCAATCATGACGGCAAACCTTCCGCCGCTATGGCCATCCGGCAGGCGCCCGGCGCCAACGCGCTGGATACCGCCAATGCCATCCGGGCCAAGATGACAGAGATGAGCCGCTACTTCCCGCACGGGATGAAGGTCGTCTATCCCTACGACACCACCCCCTTCGTCCGGGTGGCCATCAATGAGGTGGTCAAGACCCTGTTCGAGGCGATTCTCTTGGTTTTTCTGGTCATGTGGCTGTTCATGGGGAACATCCGCGCCACGCTGATTCCCACCATTGCAGTACCTGTCGTGCTTTTGGGAACCTTTGGCGTGTTGGGGCTGTTCGGGTTCTCCGTCAACATGCTGACCATGTTCGCCATGGTGCTGGCCATCGGCCTTTTGGTGGACGACGCCATCGTGGTGGTGGAAAACGTGGAACGGATCATGGCCGAGGAAGGGCTTTCGCCCAAGGAGGCCACCGCCAAGTCCATGGACCAGATCACCAGCGCCCTGATCGGCATCGGCTTGGTGCTCTCGGCGGTGTTCGGGCCGATGGCGTTCTTCGGGGGGTCCACCGGGATCATCTATCGCCAGTTTTCCGTGACCATCGCCGCCGCGATGCTGCTTTCCGTTGCCGTGGCCCTTATCCTAACGCCCGTCCTGTGCGCGTCGCTCCTCAAACCGGTGGCCAAGGGGCATGAGGCGGCGGAGAGCGCCGTCTTCTTCCTGCGCCCCTTTTTCCTTTGGTTTGACCGAACCTTTTTCCGGTTTAGAGACGGGTATGTGAAACTGGTCGGCCATGCGCTTTCCAGAAAACTGCGTTACCTGATGGTTTTCGTCCTGATTGTGGCAGGACTGGGATTTCTTTTTCTGAGGATGCCTACGAGCTATCTCCCGGATGAAGACCAGGGGATCCTCCTCGCCCAGATCCTCACGCCGACCGGCGCCACTCTGGAGCAGACTCAGGCGGTCGCGGATGAAGTCCAGCACTATTTTCAGGAGAACGAAAAAGACGCGGTGGAATCCTGTATGACGATTGCCGGCATGGGCTTTTCCGGGAGAGCGCAGAACAACGGGATGGTGTTTGCCAAGCTGAAGGATTGGAAGCTTCGCCAGCGGCCGGATTTGAGGGTAAAGGCCATTGCCGGCCGGGCCATGGGGGCGTTTTCCAGAATCCGCAACGCCATGGTCTTCGCCTTTCCGCCCCCTGCCGTCGTGGAATTGGGGAATGCCCGGGGCGTGGATTTCCAGTTGATGGACCGTGGTGGCCTCGGGCACGCTGCCCTGATGAACGCCCGCAACCAGCTCCTCGGCATGGCGGCGCAGGATCGGCGGCTGGTCGCGGTTCGGCCCAACGGCATGGAGGATGTGCCTGAATACCGGGTTGACGTGGACTGGGAAAAGGCGGGCGCTCTGGGCCTGCCTATCACTTCAATCCACACTACGATCTCGGCGGCTTTCGGCAGCGCCTATGTCAACGACTTCATCCAGGGCGGACGGGTCAAAAGGGTGTACGCCCAGGCCGATGCCCCCTATCGCATGTTGCCCAACGATCTGGAAAAACTCTATGTGCGCAATACCGTGGGCAGGATGGTGTCCTTTACCTCGTTTGCCTCCACCCGCTGGACTTCCGGTTCCCCCCGGCTGGAGCGCTTCAACGGCTTTCCGTCCCTGAACATCTGGGGTGAGCCGGCGCCGGGCAGGAGTTCCGGCGAGGCCATGCAAGCCATGGAAGGAATTACCTCCAAATTGCCGCCCGGAATCGGCTATGACTGGACCGGGCTTTCCTACCAGGAGCGGCAAGCCGCTTCCCAGACAGGCCTGCTCTACGCCTTTTCAATTCTGGTGATCTTCCTGTGCCTGGCGGCGCTGTACGAGAGTTGGCCTATCCCCATCGCGATCCTGCTGGCCCTGCCCCTGGGGGCCATTGGCGGCGTCATCGCATCGACCCTGCGGGGACTGCCCAATGACGTTTATTTCCAGATCGGGCTGTTGACGACCCTCGGCCTGACCACCAAGAACGCCATCCTGATCGTCCAGTTTGCCAAAGCCCGGGTGGAGCAAGGGATGGGGTTGATCGAGGCGACGCTGGAAGGAACGCGATTGCGGTTTCGCCCCATCGTCATGACCTCACTGGCCTTCGGGTTTGGCGTCTTGCCCCTGGCCCTGAACACGGGCGCGGGAGCAGGAGCCATGAATGCCATCGGCACCTCTGTGCTTGGAGGGATGATCACCGGTACGATTCTCGTGATCCTATTTGCCCCGCTCTTCTACGTGGTGATTCAAAAGACCTTCGGCAAGCGTCACGTGCAACCAGCGGCTCTGAGCATCGAGCCCAATCCTTCGGGAAATCGATAAGATGAACGGACACGCTCTTCTCCTCATACAACGTTTCGGGAATCACGGGGCCGTGAGATTGCTTCGCTGCGCTCGCAATGACATAGGACGCTTGTCTATGTCATTGCGAGGCCCGACGCGCAGCGGCGCTTCGCGCCGGGGGCGACGAAGCAATCTCTGGGCAGGGCGGTTGCAGGACGTGCGAAACGTGGTCTTGGTGCTCGGGATGGCGCTGGTCTCATCCGGCTGCAATTTCACGCCGGAGTATGTCCGGCCGGAAGCTCCGGTTCCTGCCGAGTGGCCGAGCGGTCCGGCCTATGCGAACCCCCCAGTAACAACCACCGTTCTAGAAGCTCCGGACCTGAAATGGCAGGAATTCTTCTCCGACCCGAAGCTGCAAAGGCTCATCGAGGCGGCTCTGACGAACAACCGCGACCTGCGCCTGGCCGCGTTGAACGTCCAGCAGGCCCAGGCCCTGTACGGCATCCAACGGACCGAGCTGTTGCCCAGGGTCGAAGCCACGGCCAGCGGCAACCTGCAACGGCTTCCCGCCGACCTGTCGCCCACGGGAACCGGCGCGACCGTGGAACAGTATCGCGTCCATCTCGGTGTCCTGGCCTGGGAGCCTGACTTCTTCGGACGCATCCGCAGCTTCAACGAGCGGGCCTTGCAGGAGTACTTCGCCACCGAGCAAGCGCGCCGCAGCGTGCAGATTCTGATCGTATCGTCCGTGGCCAACGTGTATCTGGTCCTGGCCGCAGATCGCGAGAGCCTGGCCCTGGCCCAAACCACACTCCAGACCCAACAGGGCGCCTACAATCTGATCAAGCGACGCTATGATCAAGGATTGTCGCCCGAACTGGACCTGCATCGCGCGCAGACGCAGGTGGATACCGCCCGCGGCGACATCGCCCGCTTCACCCAACAGGTGGCGCAAGATGAAAACGCCCTGACTCTTCTGCTCGGCACGACGGTGTCCGGGGAGCTTCTGCCCGCGGATTTGAGCGGCATCGCGTCTCCGAAAGAAATCTCCGCCGGCTTGTCGTCCGAGGTCCTCCTGCGGCGGCCCGATGTGGTCCAGGCCGAGAGCCTGCTGAAAGCGGCCAACGCCGACATCGGCGCGGCCCGGGCGGCCTTCTTCCCGCGCATCACCCTGACGGGCACCGCCGGTGTTGCCAGCAGCGAGCTTTCCGGACTCTTCCAGGGCGGCTCGGGCGCTTGGACCTTCGCGCCCCAGGCCGTGCTGCCGATCTTCGATCCCCGTACCTGGTCCGGGCTGAAGATCACCAGAGTGCAACGCGAGATCGCTGTGACCGGATACGAGCGGGCGATTCAGACGGCCTTCCGCGAAGTGGCCGACGCCTTGGCCGTCCAGGGCACGGTGGACCAGCAGGTGGCGGCGCAGCAATCTCTGGTCAATGCCGTGGCAGCGACCTACCGCCTTTCCCAGGTTCGTTACGATAAGGGAATCGACAGCTATCTGAGTGTTCTGGATGCCCAGCGCTCGCTCTATGCGGCCCAGCAGGGGCTGGTCGGACTCCATCTGGCGAAGGTCGCCAACCAGGTGCGGCTCTACGCCGTGTTGGGCGGCGGCAGCGACGCACCCGCCGAGAACACCAATCGATAGCCAGTGGACGAGATGGACTCCGTGGACGCCATGGACGTCCTGCCGGCCCGACTCCGGTCCACTGTGTCCACTGTGTCCGCCGTGTCCATGTCGTCCACCGAATCCTTGAGGCTTTCGCGAACCGCCAATCAGGATTTCCCCGGTTTCCGGGGGTGGCTGGCCGTGGTAAGACTGGGCGAAAAAGGAGACGCTCATGGCGAGAAAGTACATCGACTGCAGAGACAATCCCGAGACGGCCGAAGTCTGCAGCGTGGCGATCTTGGCGGACAGCGAGGACGAGGTCGTCGAGGCCGCCGCCCGGCATGCGGAGGAGGTGCACGGCTACGAAGACACGCCGGAACTCCGCGACCAATTGAAGGAAGCGGTCAAGGAAGGCTCCCCGCGCCCCTGAGCGGCCGTAGAGTCTCCTCTGGAGCGGAATCCCGTTATTGATGCGAGCCCTGGCCTCGGAAGCTGGTCTAGGCCCAAGGATCTGGTCCTTGGCGTCATGCGCACGCGAACCCCTTGCTTTCGATTCCCGATCTCTTCTTCCCGGAACGTCTTGACCCCGGCCCGCTCGACCGGGATATGATGAAACACGTGCGGGGTTCGGGCTCGAAGGTGCAATATCAGAAAAGGAGGTAGGCTGTGGTCGCGATGCGAATTTCCTCTTTCTCTCTCATCACGGTTGTTCTGTGGGCCGGTGCCGCGTGGGCGGAATCGTCGCTGTTTCGGATGGGGCCGCTGAACCCCGACTTCGTCGCTTGGCGGGCCAGGCAACAGGCCGGCGCGATTCACGTCTTGGTGCCGACAAACGCCTCGTCCGGCCTTACCCCTTCGCCATTTGACGATTCCTATCTCCGGCGTGCCGAGCTGGTTGTCCCGCTGCACATAGCGGCGCCGAGCCGGTATGACCTGAGAACCCTGGGATGGGTGACTCTGGCCCGGAATCAGGGCAACTGTGGGTCATGCTTTGCCTTTGCGACCTACAGCTCCCTGGAGAGCTGGCTCTTGAAAACCGCCCACGAGACGTGGGACTTCTCGGAGAATCACCTCAAGAATTACTCCGGCTTTGATCTGACGCCGTGCACCGGCGGCGATTCCCTGAGCTCCACGGCGTATCTGGTCCGCTGGGCCGGGCCGGTCGCCGAAGTCAACGACCCGTTCCACGATTGGGACGATCGTCCGTCGCCGGGCGGGCGGCCCTGCAAGTACGTGACTGGCACACCCCACACGAGGCGACCTACGTCCGTCTTTGAGATGTCCCCGGAATTTCCCCTCTTGCTTGCTCCGTCCGCCTCCGGAAAAAGTAAGCCGTCCTCGAGATTCCCCACACCGAATTCCCACGACCTGCGGGGCGACTCCTTGTTATAGTGATACGACATAGATGCACTTCTGTGGCCGAAATGTGAAAGGGCGACCCCACCGTCTCCATCGACCTGCTGATCAAGTCGCTGCTGGGGCTCGGGACGACCCGCCAGGAGATTGCCAAAGCCATCGCCTGAGAGGGACGCGCACCAATTTCAGGAGTCGCGCCCACCCATAATCGGTGGCTGTCCCCTGTTTTCCCCTGTTTTCCGTCCCCTGTTTTCCCCCCCCGTTTCCCGCATGTTAATGCGCCCCTGTCCCCGGTTTCCCCCAGTAATCTCATTGCGACCGGAGCGCGGCGGTCTTCAGATTTCTCGGATTCGCAAGGCAGAACAGCGGTAAAACCATGGTAGTAGATGAGCCTGCCGGGCGGGAGCCCGGCAGGCTCGGAATGATGTGCGGCGGCTATCCTCAGTTGCCGCGGCGGCCGCTGGTGCGGACTACCTTGGTACCCGTCACCTTCTGGCTGCCGCGGGACGTGGTCAGTTCCCCGGTCAGTTTCGTCTCCTCGATCTTGCCCTTGAAACTCATCTCGAACGACTGATCGCCGAACTGCGTCACCATCTGGAAATCGACCACGCCGTTCTGGAAGTTGATCTTCTTGATCGGCAAGGACCCGTACAGGCCGGTCAGGTCCGGGTTGACTACGAGTCTCTGCTGACGCGTGCCGCGCTCGGAGATCGCCTCGAGGTTCCAGGTACCGATGAGGGCGGCGCCCTGGCGTGTCCCTGTCACCGTCGACTCGCCTCGTTCCGACTTCATGGTGCCGGTGAGGGCGTTCTGCTGGATTGTCCCCTCGAAGTTGGCTTCATACGCCCGATCCGGATTGGTGCTCTTGGCCTTGAAGGTCAGCTTGCCCTGGTCGTATTGCACGTCGGAAACGGCGAGCTCGCCCCGCTCGGTTTTCCACTGGCCCGTGAGTTTTCCCTCTTTGTCCGCGCCGAGAGTGAGGGTCGCCGTGGATTCCCGGTCGTCCCTCTTGGTCTTGAGGTCCCAGATGCCTGCAGCCCGAGGCAGACGCAGGGCCCGCACGCCGGTCAGCGTGGTTTCGCCTTGATCGCTCGAGAGGGTGCCGGAGAGTTTGTCCTCCGCGATGGTCCCCTTGAAGGTCGAGGTGCTGGACTGGCCGTCACGGGTCTGACTAACCCGGCTGAAGCTGAGCTTGCCCTCTTCGAACTTGATGTCTTTCAGCGCGCTGACGCCCATGAAGCCGATCCATTGACCCGTCAGGTTCCCGTCCTGGTCGCGGGAGAACGACAGAATCGAGTCCATCTGTCTGCCGTTGAACTCCATTTTGACGTTCCAGTCCCCGGACAATCCGCCCCGGCGGGACTGCTGTGCCGATACCGGTCCCACCAACAGGACCAGCGCGGCCACGGAGACAAACAGGGTGACAGTGAGAGACGTGTGACGTTTCATGATCCATACCTCCAAATAAAGATTGATGTGGTAAACGCACTCTCTATACCACAGCGGCATTCTCGTGTCAACGATTCCGCGACGTTCGGAGTACCGCCTTTAGGCGGGTCGAGAGTCCGGAACGCCGGCGCAGCCGGCTTGATGCCGCCTACAGGCGAGACTCCGAACAAGACCGCCTAAAGGCGGTACTCCAAACGGGAGGCCATTCACGCAAGAATCAGGTAGGACGTTGCGGAATTGGATAGCCGCCTTGCGGCCGTCGCGTGCAGGACCTGCGGTTGCAGGTTATTCCGTTTTGGTTCCCAGTTGCTCCAACGCCTGCGCATCCAAGTACTCTTCATCCTGGTTGGCATAGAGGGCGTCCATCAGGATAGGAGCCTTCGGCGCGAGCGCGATCCAAGCCGCCACTCTGGCGCGATCGGCAACGTGATGCAGCGGGGCGTGGGCATCCCACAGTCTGCCGGACTGATCCGCCTGCGGCGTCGCCAGCAGCCAAAGCCCGAGGCGCGTCTGGAGAATCTTGGCCGCCCCCTCAGATACCGCGGCCTGCGACAGCAGGGCCGTGCTGGCGGCAATGTGAAGGTTCTCGACTCCGACTCTCGCGATCAGAGCCTCCATATCGCCCAGGTTCCAGGGAGGCTTGCCGAATGCCAGGCGCAGATGCAGATCGATGCCGAGCTTGGCGGCGTCGGCGGCCAACCGGCGCAGCGTCTTTTCAAAGCCTTCCTGCGTTTGCTGACCGCTGAAGTTGTTTTCGGGCTGCCGGTGCAGAGAGAGAATCAGGTCACGCGCGCCGAAGGTTTTCATCTTGACCATGACATCGGCCAGGGCTGTCATGCTTTCCTCATAGTCAGTGGGCAGGTTATCCACCAGTCTCAGCGTGGGGTAGAGATTCACGCCGGAGCTAAGATCGACGAACACGCGCAACCCCTGGCGGCGAATCCAGCCGGCCTCCCGCTGTACGACGCTCTTCTCGCGGTCGTGCAGGTAACGCCAGTCCAGCACCACGCCGTCAAAATGCTCAAAGAAGGTGGGCCGGGCCAGAATCTCCTCCTTCACAGAAGTCACGTGGCGAAGCGGAAGTGCTCGCCCACGCGGCCGCGGCGGCGGTGCTCGGTGCGGGATGACCTCGATGCCCGACTCTTTCACACGCACAGCAAAGATGCGAAAGTCACCACCCCGGATCGTGTCATCGGTATTGCGGCCCAACTGTCCCCCGTCCACACCTTCGGGCACATAGCCGACCGCCTCGGTCTCAGACCGGTCCACAGGCAGCTCGCGAATCGACTCGATCGGACCGCAAAGCGAAGTAATCTTCAAGGGCCGTTCACACCAAGCGTTGTTGGCGATGCCCAGCGTATACGCCCCTGGACCCTGGCGGCAGGTGATGAGGCTCAGATCGCGGCTGCCAACCTCGAAAAGGGCCTGCTGACGGAACACCGCATCCAGGATCTGACGGACTTCAGGACGCAGCTCGTAAGGCCGGGGCAAGGGTCGATCCACCTCGCTGCGGAGCGGCCGGCCTGCCTCTTGTTTGGCATCAACCCCGAAGTCGGTGGCGAGGACCGTGAGCTGGCCCTTGCCGCAATGTGTCACGCCGGTTATGGAAGCGCCCGTCTGCCCGGCGATCCCGCCGGGTAATCTAACCAGATTGCCGGTCGTGATGATGAGATGTCCGCCGCCTTCGACATAAGCCTGGAGTTTATCCCGGATTTCCCGTCCCCCGGCCAACTCGCTGGTCACCACGAGGACGGCGTAGCGTGAAAGCAGCCAGCCAGGCGCATCGCTCAACAGGCAGTCCGCAATGTCGCCGTAGGGCGTGGGGGCGATGAAGCCGGTCTCATCGTGGAAGTAGGAGGAGTCCGCATAGCCCGGGTACAGGATCTCGAGCACGGCATCCGTCAGGGAATCGCCCGCGTCGTAAGGCAGGTTGCCCCAGACACGAAAGATATCGCTCGAGTAGAGGTGACGAGGGAACGACCAGCCGCAGTGAAAATCGAGCAGCAATGCCACCGGGGTATACATGACGCCAAGTTGGCCCTGCTCCTTCACCCAGCGCTGGGCTGCCTGCTGGATACGGCCGATCGGCGAGAGCGTTTCCCCGTCAAACCAACCACTCTCGAAGCCTACGGCCACGCTGTTGTAGAGAATGTGGCTGTAGAGCAGACGTTTCATGAGGCTCAGACTCGTGCCCTTCGTGGGACCGTGAGTGTCGCCACCGCTGCCGCCCGAGGAGCCATACGTCTTGTACCCCCAGCGATTGTAGACCGACGCATTTCCGAACCAAGGCACGCCGTACTGCTTGCCGGCGCCACGAATGAAGGCGTAGTACACCTGGTTGTTGGGCAGCGCCTGGGCGGCCTCCGCGCCGATGAGCGTGAACGTGCCCTCCTTGAGCAAATAATGGCCGAAGTTCAGCGAAACCAGCGTGGCGTGTTTATGGCCCAGGTCGTCGCTCATACGCTCAAAGTGACGCTGGAAGTTGAGGTACTGGTCCAGCCGGCTGGCGGAAGCAGGCGTCATCTGGTTTGCGTAGCCGCCGATGTACCTGCCGTCCTGTTCTCCAATATCCGTTCCCAGCCAACGCTCGCCCAAGATGGTCTCGAGTGTCGCGAAGGCCTGGGCCGGTGGCTGGAACTGCTGCCAATAGCCGCCCGGCCCCGATCCCGGTACATAGCCCCAGATATCGAACAGATAGAGGTCCCGCCGCTTGATTTCATTCGCCAAATCTTCGAGGTTCTTCGCGAATAGGATCGGGTAGGAGGGCCAGATGACGCTGCCGAGTTCATGCGTATGCGTGAACCTCTCGATCTGCTCGGTATAGCCGACTATGCGGTCGTTTTGCACATCAAAACCACGCAGGCACGTGAACTGGGTCTGGTTCTTGAAGGTCTCCCAACTGGGAGGCTTGACCGCGCGTCGGTCATAATCCGGATTCTCGCGCGGATCCAGGAGGCGGCTATAAACGCGACGAGGCGGCGAGAATCGCGTGTCGTCGGCGGCAGTCGATGGGCTCCCGGCAAAGACTGGAACCGGCATAAGGATCAAGCACGCGATGCGAAGAAGAGCCCATCGAATCGAGATCACGGAGAAGCTTGGTGGCGTTTTCACGAGGAGGTACCTTTCCTTGGCTGCCTGTGGTTGGGACCATTGTAGGGTCACAGCAAAAGGGAGTCAAGAACAGGCACGATCAGATGGGCGGCTGTCACTCCTGTGCCACTCACCCCGTTCTTTCGCCCCAAGAAACTACCTCAAAACGCCAAATGTCATTGCGAGTCGCGAAGCCGCTGCGCGGCGGGTAGGCGGAAGAAACGGAAGAGAGTATGATGGGGTCAGTAAGCTCCGACAGTTATGATCGAGGACTCATTGGTGCCGTGTGCCCGTTTGCGAGTCTGGTTCCGGAGGTGGTGCGAGTAGGATTGGCGAAGCCGGATCTGGCGACAGGTCCAGGTTATCCCGTTTAGGAGAGTACGTTGGTACAGATCGCCCTCCGGGTCGGAGCCCCAATCAAAGGGTCCTTTTAGGGCAGGAGTGGTGCAATGAAAGATCATCGGGATACGGCGGAGTCGCCCACCCAGGTTCGCAAGGCGTCGGAACCGCTGGGAGTCGTTCACCCGGATGCCGCCGGGATCGACATTGGGTCGCAGAAGCATTATGTGGCGGTCCCGGCGGACCGGGACCCCGAGCCGGTGCGTTGTTTCGGGTGCCTGACGCCGGATTTGCAGTCGTTGGCCCGCTGGCTCGTGGCGTGCGGGATCAAGAGCGTCGCGCTCGAAGCGACGGGGGTGTACTGGATTCCGCCGATGCAGGTGCTGGAGGAATATGGCTTGGAGGTCTATCTGGTCGATGCGCGCCAGGCGAAGAATTTGCCGGGCCGCAAGACGGACGTGAAGGATTGCCAATGGCTTCAGCAGTTGCACACGCATGGCCTGCTGACGCGGGCGTTTCGTCCGGCCGATGCGATCTGTGTGCTGCGCAGCTACTGGCGGCATCGCAAGGACTTGGTGGAGATGGCCTCGATGCAGATTCAGTTGATGCACAAATCGCTGGAGCAGATGAATCTGCAGTTGCACAAGGTCCTCAGTGATCTCACGGGCGTCACCGGCAGGCGGATTCTCAAGGCGATCCTCGCCGGCGAGCGGGACCCGGTGGTCTTGGCGCAGATGAAGCATCCGTTGGTCCAGAGCAGTCAGGACACGATCGCCCAGGCTCTGACGGGCGACTGGCGGGCCGAGCATTTGTTTACGCTGCGGCAGGCGGTGGAGTTGTACGAGGTGTACCAGCAAAAGATCGAGGCCTGCGACCAGGAGATCGAGAAGTATATGCAGAGTCTGGACGCCCGTGCCGAGGCGAAGGATCTGGAGCCGCGGAAAGGCGGGACGCGCCGCAAGAACCAGGTGCACTTCGATCTGCGCGGTCAGTTGTATGAACTGACAGGGACGGATCTGACGAGCATCGACGGGATCGATGCGATGACGGCCCAGACGGTCGTCAGTGAAAGCGGGATTGACATGAGCCGCTTTGCCACGGAAAAGCACTTTAGCTCGTGGCTGGGTCTGTGTCCCAATCACCAGATCACCGGGGGCAAGGTGCGGCGGCGACGCACCCGCAAGGTTCGCAACCGGGCAGCGCAGGCGTTGCGCGTGGCGGCCCAGAGCCTGCATCGGAGCAAGAGTGCTCTGGGCGCGTACTACCGTCGGATGCGCGGCCGCTGCGGCCCGGCCAAGGCGGTCACGGCGACGGCGCACAAACTGGCCATCCTGATCTACCGCATGCTCAAGTATGGCATGGCCTACGTGGATCAAGGGCAACAGGCTTATGAGAAGCAATACCAAGAACGAACGCTCCACGTGCTCAAAAGACGTGTCAAACAAATGGGTTATGCGCTGGTCGATCTCAACTCCGGTGAGGTAGTTTCTTAGGAGCCGTTCATGGGCCTTCGGCCCACCCGAAGACGACGAAAATGGGCTCAGGAGGTATACTGGGCGTCATGACGAGCTGGGATGGATGCAGG
>Ga0315280_10002344_pt1 | contig 30841 bp, 24 predicted proteins | sample YL17G06_40_MG_FD_203697 | JGI IMG/M metagenome (GOLD analysis project Ga0315280, IMG submission 203697) | Sediment microbial communities from Yellowstone Lake, YNP, Wyoming, USA - YL17G06_40 | ecosystem: Environmental > Aquatic > Freshwater > Lake > Sediment | place: USA: Wyoming | collected... | reverse complement strand
ATCTATCCGTGAAACCACTTCCTGCTTGACCGATGTCGATCAGTCAAGCCAACATAAACGCCACCAGCGTCGCTTCGCTCCGAGCGTGATCGACATCGCGTCGGAATGACTGATTTTCTTCGCCGGAGTCGCCAGCGGCCCCGCGCGGGCGCGCGACCGCCGCGAGAGCGCGGGGAATCGAACCGATTCACGGCGCTTCCAATCTCGCGAAAATCTCGACTTTTTTGTATAATCAATCTTGACTTTTTCGTACAGTTTGGCTATGCTACGACCATACGGAGAAGAGGCCCTTTGAATCTAAGGAGATAGCATGAGCACCACGCGCGAGATCGAGGCCCTAGCCAACCGGGAATACAAGTGGGGGTTTGTCTCGGCTGTGGCTGCGGACTCGGTTCCGGCGGGGTTGAACGAGGGCGTCATCAGCCTGATCTCGGCCAAGAAGCAGGAGCCGGAATTCATGCTGGAGTGGCGCCTGAAGGCTTACCGGCAGTGGCTGAAGATGACGGAGCCGACCTGGGCCAACGTCCACTACCCGCCGATCGATTACCAGGCCATTGTTTACTACTCAGCGCCCAGGAGCCAGAAAGACGGCCCCCAAAGCCTGGATGAGGTGGATCCCGAGCTGATCCGCACCTATGAGAAGCTGGGCATTCCGCTGCGCGAGCAGGAACTGCTGGCGGGCGTGGCCGTGGACGCGGTATTCGACAGCGTTTCGGTGGCCACCACGTTCAAGGAGAAGCTGGCCGAGCTGGGCATCATCTTTTGCTCGTTTTCCGAAGCGGTCCGCGAGCATCCGGAGCTGGTGAAGAAATACCTGGGCTCGGTGGTTCCCTCCAGCGACAACTTCTTCGCGGCGCTCAACGCGGCGGTGTTCAGCGACGGCTCGTTCTGCTACGTGCCCAAGGGCGTGCGCTGCCCCATGGAGCTTTCCACCTACTTCCGCATCAACGCCAAGGACACCGGCCAGTTCGAGCGCACGCTGATCATCGCCGATGAAGGCGCCTACGCCAGCTACCTGGAGGGTTGCACCGCCCCCATCCGCGACACCAACCAGTTGCACGCGGCGGTGGTGGAGCTGGTGGCCCACGACAACGCCACCATCAAGTACTCCACGGTGCAGAACTGGTACCCGGGCGACAAGGAGGGCCGCGGCGGCATCTACAATTTCGTCACCAAGCGCGGCAAGTGCCTGGGCGTGAATTCCAAGATTTCCTGGACCCAGGTGGAAACCGGCTCGGCCATCACCTGGAAGTATCCGGGCTGCCTGCTGGTGGGCGACAACTCGGTCGGCGAGTTTTATTCCGTGGCCCTCACCAACAACTACCAGCAGGCCGACACCGGGACGAAGATGATCCACATCGGCAGGAACACCAAGAGCACCATCGTCTCCAAGGGCATCTCGGCCGGCCACGGGCAGAACACCTACCGGGGCATGGTGAAGATCCAAAAGAGCGCCGAGGGGGCGCGCAACTACTCGCAGTGCGACTCGCTGCTGATCGGCGACAAGTGCGGCGCGCACACCTTCCCCTACCTGGAGGTGAAAAACGCCGCCGCCCAGGTGGAGCACGAAGCCTCCACCTCCAAGATCGGTGAAGACCAGATTTTCTACTGCCGCCAGCGCGGCATGTCCATGGAGGACGCCGTCTCGATGATCGTCAACGGGTTCTGCAAGCAGGTGTTTCGCGAGCTGCCGATGGAGTTCGCCGTGGAGGCCCAGAAGCTGCTGGGCGTGAGCCTGGAAGGCAGCGTGGGGTAAAAGTTTTCAGTTATCAGTCTTCAGTTCTCAGTTATCAGTCTTCAGTTTGGAACTGACAACTGAAAACTGACAACTGAAAGCTCAATATGCTTGAAATAACGAATCTGCACGCCAAGGTGGAGGACAACGAGATCCTGCGCGGCATCGACCTGAAGGTCAACGCCGGCGAGGTACACGCCATCATGGGCCCCAACGGCTCGGGCAAGAGCACGCTGGCTGGCGTGCTGGCGGGGCGGCCCATCTACGAAGTGACGGCCGGCGGCGTTACCTATGACGGCAAGGACCTGCTGGGGCTGTCGCCCGAGGACCGGGCGCGCGAAGGCCTTTTCCTGGCCTTCCAGTACCCGGTCGAGATCCCGGGCGTCAGCAACATGTACTTCCTGCGCTCCGCCCTGAACACCGTCCGCAGGCACCGCGGCCTGGACGAACTCGATGCCATGGACTTCCTCCGCATGGTGCGCGGCAAGATGAAGCTGCTGGGCATGGACGAGTCGCTGATGAACCGCTCGGTGAACGAGGGCTTTTCCGGCGGCGAGAAGAAGCGCAACGAGATTTTCCAGATGGCGGTGCTGGAACCCCGCCTGGCCATCCTGGATGAAACCGACTCGGGTTTGGACATCGACGCGCTGAAGGTGGTGGCCGAGGGCGTCAACGCGCTGCGCGCCCCGCAGCGCGCCATCATCGTGGTCACCCACTACCAGCGCCTGCTCAATTACATCGTCCCCGATTTCGTGCACGTGCTGTACAACGGCCGCATCATGAAGTCCGGCGATCGGCAACTGGCGCTGGAACTGGAGCAGAAGGGGTACGGCTGGCTGGGAATCCCGAACGGGACTCTGTCGCCCGCGGCGGTAGCCGGGGGAGAAAGCGTGTTGGCGCGATGAGCGGAGCCACCACAACCCTGAGCGCCGGAATGCTCGACCAGGCCGACGCCTACCTGGCCGGCTTCGAGGCGGTCGAGAAGCGCTGGGCGGGCGCGCCCGGCTGGTTGCGTGAACTGCGCCGCGGCGCCATGGCCCGCTTCACCGAGCTGGGCTTCCCCACCGGCAAGCTGGAGGAATGGAAGTTTACCAGCGTGGCCCCCATCGCCCGGACGCGGTTTCGTTTGGCCGAGCCGGACAGTGGCACAGCCTTTCAGCACAGGCTGGAAGCCTGTGCCACCGCTGGCGCGATTCCGGCCGGCGCGCCGCGCATCGTTTTCCTGAACGGGCGCTATTCGCAGGCACAGTCGAACCTCGGCGGCTTGCCCCAGGGCGTGCGCGTTGGCAGCCTGGCCGAGTTCTTGAAAAACGGCCGCGCCGAAGAGCACCTGGCGCGGTATGCCGCCTGGCGCGAGGAAGCGTTCGTGGCCCTGAACACCGCTTTGGCCGAGGACGGCGCCTTCATCGAGATATCCCGGGGCACGGTCCTGCGGGAGCCCATTTACGTAGTCTTCTGCTCGACGCCGTCCGGCGAGCCGGCCATGTCGCACCCGCGCAACCTGATTCTGGCCGGCGAAGCCAGCCAGGCCGCGATCGTGGAGGTTTACGCGGGCGACGCGGGCGGCAATTACTTCACCAACGCCGTCACCGAGCTGGCGGCCGGCGAAACCGCGGTGATCGAGCACTACAAGCTCCAGCAGGAGAGCCCGGAGGCTTTCCACGTGGCCACCCTGCAGGTGCGGCAGCAGCGCAGCTCGAATTTCGCTGCCCACTACGTTTCCCTGGGCGGCGCGCTGGTGCGCAACAACGTCAATGCCGTGCTGGACGGCGACGGCGCCCAGTGCACGCTGAACGGGCTGTATCTGGCCGGCGGCCGGCAGCACGTCGATAACCACACCGTGCTGGACCACGCCAAACCGCACTGCGGCAGCCGCGAGTACTACAAGGGCATTCTCGACGGCCGCTCCACCGCCGTGTTCAACGGCGGCATCGTGGTGCGCAAGGACGCGCAGAAGACCGACGCCATCCAGAGCAACAAGAACCTACTGTTGTCCCGGGACGCGGTTATCAATACCAAGCCGCAGTTGCAGATCTGGGCCGACGACGTGCGCTGCACGCACGGCGCCACCATCGGCCAGCTCGACAGCGAGGCGCTGTTTTACCTGCGTTCCCGCGGCATCGGGCACGACGAGGCACGCCACCTGCTCACCTTTGCCTTCGCCAACGACGTGCTGGGGCGAATGAAGCTGGAGGAGCTGCGGGCGCACCTGGAGCGGCAGATGTTCGCGCGGCTTTCGAAAAGCAGTGACAAGTGACAAGTGACGAGTGCACTCTTCACTTGTCACTCGTCACTCCTAACTGGTTTATGCAGGCGATGACGCAATTATGCCACTCCGACGCGGTCCTGGACGTGGAGGCCGTGCGCAGCGACTTCCCCATCCTGAAGAAGAAGGTGCGGGGCAAGCCGCTGGTCTACCTGGACAACGCGGCCACCACGCAGAAGCCGCAGCAAATGCTGGACGCCCTCACGCGCTTCTACGTGGACACCTGCGCCAACATCCATCGCGGCCTGCACCAGTTGAGCGAGCACGCCACCCGGGAATACGAAGAGGCGCGCGAGAAGGTGCGGCGGTTCCTGAACGCGCGGGAGGCGCGCGAGATCATCTTCGTCCGCGGCGCCACCGAAGCCGTCAACCTGGTGGCCCATAGCTGGGGCCGCGGCAACCTCCAGCCCGGCGACGAGGTGCTGATCACCGGCATGGAGCACCACGCCAACATCGTGCCCTGGCAGGTGCTGTGCCAGGAAAAAGGCGTGAAGCTGCGCGTGGCGCCTATCAGCGACGCCGGCGAATTGCTGTTGGAGGAGTTTGAGAAACGGCTGGGGCCGCGCACGCGGCTGGTTGCCGTGGCCCACGTCTCCAACGCCCTGGGCACCGTGAACCCGGTTCGCCGCATCGTGGAGATGGCGCACCGGCAGAAGACGCTGGTGCTCATCGATGGCGCCCAGGCCGCCCCGCACACGCGCATCGACGTGCAGGCCCTCGGTTGCGATTTCTACGCCTTTTCCGGGCACAAGCTCTACGGGCCGACCGGCGTCGGCGCGCTCTACGGCAAGGCCAAGCTGCTGGAGCGCATGCCGCCCTACCAGTGCGGCGGTGACATGATCCGCTCGGTCACCTTCGAGAAGACCACCTTCAACACCATCCCCTACAAATTCGAGGCCGGCACGCCGAACATCGCCGGCGCCATCGGGCTGGGCGCGGCCATCGATTACGTCGAGGGCATCGGGTTGGAGCGGATTGCGGCCCACGAGCACGACTTGCTGGCTTACGCCACCCGGCGGCTCGCGGAGATCCCCGGTCTGCGCATCATCGGCACGGCGCCGGAGAAAGCGGCCGTCATTTCCTTCGTCCTGGACGGCATCCACGCCCACGATATAGGGACCATCCTCGACCGCGAAGGCATCGCGGTGCGCGCCGGGCATCACTGCGCGCAGCCGGTGATGGCCCGCTTCGGCGTGCCGGCCACCACCCGCGCTTCCTTCGCGTTCTACAATACGCGGCAGGAGGTGGACGCCCTGGTCGCCGGAATTCACAAGGTTCAGGAGGTTTTCCGCTGATGTCCGAGCTGGACTCCTTGTACCAGGAGGTCATCCTGGATCACAGCAAGAGGCCCCGCAACCTGCGCAAGCTGGAGGGGGCCAACTGCCAGGCCTGCGGCTACAACCCGCTGTGCGGCGACAAGGTGCAGGTGTACCTGACGGTGCGGGACGGCCGCGTGGTGGACGCCTCCTTTGAAGGCGCCGGATGCGCCATTTCCACTGCTTCGGCGTCCATCATGACGGAAACCGTGAAAGGCAAGACGGTCGCCGAGGCCGAGGCGCTGTTTGACGGCTTTCACGACCTGGTCACCGGCAAGGCGCACCCCGGCCGGGTGGACCTGGGCAAGCTCGAGGTCTTTTCCGGCGTCTGCGATTACCCGACGCGCGTCAAGTGCGCCACCCTGGTCTGGCACACGCTGCGCAGCGCCCTGGAAGGCGATGCCAGCGAAGTAACAACAGAATGAGTTTGAACCACCAAGACACAAAGACACCAAGCGCGGAGACGGCTGAGACCAGCCAGCCGGCGGCGGATTTGCGGCAGCAGGTGATCGAGGTTCTGCGCACCTGCTACGACCCGGAGATTCCGGTGGACATCTACGAAATGGGACTCGTCTACGGGATTGACGTGGACCCCGGCGGCAATGTCTGTGTCCGGATGACGCTGACCTCGCCGGCCTGCCCGGTGGCCGGTTCCTTGCCGCCGGAGGTGGAGAGCAAGATCAAAACGCTTCCGGGCGTGAGCGATGTGCGCGTCGAGGTGGTTTGGGATCCGCCGTGGAATCCGGCGATGATGTCGGAGGCCGCGAAGCTAACGCTGGGGTTCTTTTAGGTGCTGGCGAGGCAATTTCGGATTGCGGATTTCGGATTGCGGATTTCGAGCGTCTGGGCCGTTTGAAATCCGCAATCCGCAATCCGAGTTCCGCAATTCTTTGGCGTTATGAAGTTGACATCACAAGAAGAATACGGCCTGCGTTGCCTGCTGCAAATCGGGCGGCAGGTGCCGGGCGCCAGCCTGACTATCCCGGAAATCAGCCAGGCCGAAGGCATCTCCAAGGAGTATGCCGCCAAGCTGCTGCGAGTTCTGCGGCAGGCCGGGTTCATCAAGAGCGTGCGCGGCCAGGCCGGCGGGTACATCCTCGCACGCCCCACCGACCAGATCACCATCGGCGAAGCGCTCGCGGCGCTTGGCGGCCGGCTCTATGAAGCCGGATTCTGCCAGGACCACAGTGGCATGAGCTCGGTGTGCAACCGCTCGGTGGATTGCTCGGTGCGCTCGCTGTGGCGCGGCGTGCAGCAGCTTGTAGACCAGGTGCTCGGCAAGACCACGCTGAAAGACTTACTGTCGGATGAGCAGCAGGCCGCCAGCCACGTCGACGGCCTGGTGGCCACCGCCGACATCCGCTCCGCCCCTCCCATCTCCCAATCTTAATTGCGGATTGCGGATTTCGGATTTTGGATTGCGGGCGTCCAGTCCGCAATCAGCTCGTGGTAAGCTTTGGGCGTGGGGCTGACCTACCTCAATATCGCAGTGGCCAATCCCGCGCGGCCAGGCAAGCGGGCGCGCCTGAAGTTCCTCATTGACTCGGGCGCCACTTGCTCGATTGTTCCGCAGCGGGTTCTAAAGCGTCTCGGGATCGAATCGCGCACCAGTCGCGGCTTCATCCTGGCCGATGGAACCGAAATCCGGCGTCGCATGGGGAATGCCCTGTTCTTCTATAAGGGCGAAGAGGGCGCCTCTCCTGTGATCTTCGGCGAAGAGGGCGACAGCACCCTTCTCGGCGTGGTGACACTGGAAGCGCTTGGCTTCATCTTCGACCCGTTCCGCCGCGAACTCCGCCCCCTCCCCCTCGTCCTCGGTTAGGATGGGCTCTTGCCTGCCCTGCTTTCCAGCGATGATGGAGCGCAGGAGAAGAGGCAGGGGTGCGTCTCCCAACACGCACTCCAGGAAAGGAGACAGACGCGATGAAACGCCGCGAGTTTATCGCCGGTTCACTGGCCGGTACGCTGCCCCCCGGCGGCCCGATGGCCGCCCAAGACCCCGGTCCCACGCAAGCGCCCGGCGCCGCCCCCGATGTGGTGATCGAGCGGGCAGTCTCCGGCCGGCCCCACGCCGGCAAGGTGCTGCTGCTGATCCAGCCGCATTCCGATGACGTCCAGCTTTATGGAGGCGTGGTGGCCAAGCTGCTCAGCGAAGGCTACACCGGGCATTTACTGCGCACCACCAACGACGAGTGCGCCGGCCCCGGCAGCGTCGCTGAAACCGTTCTCGCCAACGACCAGGACAACCGCGAAGTGGCGCGCGTCCTGGGCCTCAAGCAGGTATTCGACTTCAACTACCGAAACCACCGCATGGACGGAATCTCGGCGCTGGAATACCGCGCCCGGCTGATCTTCCTCATTCGCCTGCTCAAGGTCGATACCGTCATCGGCTACGACCCGTGGGGCCACTACGAAGAGAACCCGGACCACTACATCACCGCCCAGGGCGTGGAAGCGGCCTGCTGGATGGCGGGAATGCGCAAGGACTATCCCGAACACTTCGCGACCGGCCTGGAGCCGCATAGCGTGCGCGAGCGGTACTACTTCGCGCGCGGTCCGCAGTTGGTTAACCGCATCGTGGATGTCACCGCGGTGATCGAGAAGAAGATCGACGTGCTGCTGGCGGGCAAGGCGCAGGGGCCGGCCGGAAACGCCGGCGCGCGGCTTCGGGCCGACCTGGCCTCCCGCGGAATGAAGCTGCCGTTATTGGGCAACGACGACCAGACCGCCAATCGCGCCTACATCCGCCAGTTCCTCCTGGAAGAGGAGCGGGAACTCGGACGCAAGTACGGGCTGGAATATGCCGAGGCTTACCATTACATCGGACCGAAACCGCCGGCGGTGGATGAGTACATCAAGCAACACGCCGTCCCGTTGTAGTGCAAACACCTTGTACCGCGGCCGTCTCGGCGGCCGGCCCTATGGAGCGCCGGCGTCTCGCCGGCCCGGGTGGTCCCGCGCCTAATCACAAAGGCGCCAAGGCACAAAGACATAAAGAAGGGAAACCGAAGCGTTCTTCGTTCTCTCTTTGTGCCTTCGTGCCTTTGTGATTCAGTTGTTCAGCTCAGGGCCGCGCCTCTGATTTGCCGGCGGGCGCGGAGCCGGCGTGCTTGAGTAGTTCGGTCCAGTTCAGGATGACGTGCAGCTCGTTGATGCCGCTGCTTTCGGCCTTCATCATCAGCAACCGGCCGTCGGGGTGCACGTCGTAAGCCGGCAGAACCCAATGCATGACGTAGGGGGCCTCAAACAGCACCCGCGGCTTGGATGGAGTGAAGGCGGGCTGCGATTGGTACTCGACGGAAAGCAACCTGTTGCCACTGCGGAAGAACAGCTCGCGGGAGTTGCGGGACCAGCGCGGTTCGCTGCCGCCATCGGCCGAAATTTGCCACTTGCGCTCGATCGCCGGGAAACTGCCGGCGAAGTTCATCTCGGCGACGTAGGTTTCGCTGCGGCCCGTTTCGTTCGAGGTGTAGGCGAGCCAGCGCCCGTCGGGCGAGAACTCGGGCATAGCCTCCACAAAGCGCGAATTCAACAATGGCTGAAATTTGCGGTCGGGGCCAGACGAAAGCAGATAAATGTCGGGGGATGTGTTTGGATCCCACCTCTGCACGGCCAGCCAGCGCCCGTCCGGCGAGTACGAACGGGGATACAGGGGACGCGGGTCAGTCCACAGTACCTCCTCGCCGCCCTGGCCGCTGACCGCGCGGCGAACGATTCGGCGAGGTGCGCCTCCGGAGAGGTACGTCACGTATTTCCCGTTGGGCGTCCAGACCGGCGACATGTCCGATTTGCCGAAGCTGAGGCGGGAGGTGGAGCCGCGCGCCACGTCGTATGTCCAGACGTTATGTTCCGCAGCCTGGATTACGAAAGCCAACAGCTTGCCATCGCGCGAGAACGCAACATCGTTATATGCCCGTGGCGGGGCATTAAGCGGCGTAGCCCGGCCCTGGCGGTCCACCCAGTTCAGTGTTCGCGCGGCCGACCGAACGATCGAGCTACGAGGCGCGTACACCAAGTGCCCGGCGGCCGAGACGGCAAATGCGAAATACCACTCAGTAGAGGTGGTCGCCACCTCTGCCAGTGGCACGGGCGGGCCGGTGAGGCGCCGCGCCGGCAGATCGAAGGGCGCGGCCGAGAGCCGGTCGTCTCGCACGAACACGATATACCCAGGCGGCGCATAGCGCGCCGCCTGCGCCCTCTCGACGATCACTCGCTGTCCGCTCCCATCCAAGGAACACACTTCAGCGCCCGCCCCGCTGATGAATAACACTGTCTTGCCGTCCGGCAACACCTGCGCAGGGAACGCCGTGCCTCGCTCAACATGGAAGGCCCGTGACGGAGTGCCGCCGGCCGCCGGAACGCGCGAGAATTCCCGCCATGGATACGGCGAGAACAGGATGGTGTCGTCGGCCGTCCAGGCGCCGCCGCCGGTGTACCAAGTGGACAGAATCACGGCCGGTTCTCCGCCCGCAAGCGGCAGCTTTTTCAGCTTGCTTTCACCAGAACTGTGATCGAACGTGAAAAAACCGAGCCACCGCCCGTCGGGCGAGAAGAACGCATCCGCGGCGTCTTCGGTGCCCGCGAGTGGTGTGGCTTGCGGGCTATCCAGAGGCCGCAGGAAGAGTTGCGTCCGACCGTTCCGCTCGGCACTGTAAACGAGGCGCGTGCCGTCGGGCGAGAGTTCCACTGTGCCGTAGAACCCAGGGAATGTGTAACCTTCGGGGAGTAGGATGGCGAGGCGCATGGCTTGCCGCGCAGCGGGCGCGGGCAGGCGTAAAATCAGGGCAACCAACACCACCGCCAGGGCGAGTGCCAGCGCCGCCACGGCCCAGGGCAGAACCCGGCGCCACCTCATCGCCCGGCTTGCCGCAGGCGCGATACCGGCCGCGGCGATGGCGGAGCCGGAAACACCGGAGACGTTCTCCAGCGCGAAGCCCAGGTCGTGCGCCGAGCGGAAGCGCTCCTCGGGATTCTTCTCCAGGCAGTGCCGGATGATTCGCTCCAGTGCGGGCGGAAGCTGAGCGGCCGGCGGCAGCTCGGGAGGCTCTTCCTTCAGAATTGCCGTCATGGTGTCGGCCGGTGTGTCGCGGTGGAAAGCGCGCCGGCCCGCTACCATCTCGTAGAGGATTGCCCCGAAGCTGAAAATGTCGGCGCGATGGTCAGCCGCCTTGCCGCGCACTTGCTCCGGCGACATGTAGCCGACCGTGCCCAGCACCATTCCGGGCTGCGTGCCGGCGACTTCGGTTTCATCCCCTGGGAGCGCGGGCGTCCCGCCCGCTGCCGGGCTGGCGCTCGGAACTGCGGGCGAGGACGCCCGCGCTCCCAGGGTCAGCTTCGCCAGCCCGAAGTCCAGAATCTTGAGCCGGCCGTCTTTGGTGATGAACAGGTTTTCAGGCTTCAGATCGCGGTGCACGATGCCCTTTTCGTGCGCCGCCGCCAGCCCGCGCGCAATCTGTAAGGAGTATTCGATGGCCTTGCGCTGGGGCAGCGCGCCGCCCGCCAGCCGCGAGCGCAGCGTCTCGCCCTCCAGCAGTTCCGTAACCACATACGGCGCGCCCTCGTGCACGCCGATATCGTGGATCACAACGATGTTCGGATGGTTCAGCATGCCGGCGGCACGCGCTTCTTGCTCGAAGCGCCGCAGCCGTTCGGTATCGCTGGAAAAGGACGAAGGCAGAACCTTGATGGCCACTTCGCGGCCCAGGCTGGGGCGCGTGTCGCGGGCGCGGTATACCTCGCCCATCCCGCCCGCGCCAATGGGCGCGACGATCTCATAAGGGCCGAGCCGCGTGCCCGCGGGCAGAGACATGGCAGTCCTCCTTCCGGGAAACCTATGGAACGGGCCGCCGAGTGGATGGCACTGAATCTACGAGGGAATCAGGCCTGAGTCAAGTCTGGCTCTCGGGCGATTCATGGCCGGTCCCGCAGGGCGGGACCGGCGCCACAACGACGCGCTTCAGCGGTAGCGGTACAGCCGGAAGCGCTGGATGGCGGGGCCGTCGCCGCCGAAACGCAACCCGCTACCCGCCCGGTTTTCCGCGGCGGCCGCGCTCGCAGGCGGGGCACACCCTCCCCTCTGAGCAGCAGACCACGGGCTACCGACCCATTTAGTCCCCACGGCCGACCGCTGATCCGTGATCAAACGCGGCTAGCCAGTGGCATCATTAATCGGTTCGTCCGGGGGAGGGGTCTCGCCCCAGGTTTCCTCCCACTCCGGGATGGGGTTGGGTTTCTCTCCCCTGATGGCCTCTTTGATGATGCTGCTGAGCACCTTGCTCTTGACCTTCATCGGAAGATCAAGCGCGAACGCCTTCTGCAGGGTGGCCTTCGGAATGGTAACCCTGATCTTTATTTGATTCGTTTCGTCTGCCATTGTTTCCTCCTAAAACACTTATTGCACGCAACCGGTGCTTTCCTGCTGGATGCGTTGGGCCACGTGCGCGATGATGCGCTGGTAGTAGTCGCAAAAACAGTTTGCCACATTGAAACCTTGCCCTTGCCGGTAGCGGTGTGCCGAACATCCGGCGTGGCAGATCTGCGAGACAGGGCAGCACTGGCAGTTGTCCGGGCACACATTGATGCGCCACTCGTGGAAATGGCTTCGCAGTGCTTCGTCTATCTCTTCGAAATCAGAGGTGAGGATGTTCCTCTTTAACAAATAAGGAGAAGAGGGACGCCTGGTTAGCGAGCCTGAACTCGCGGCGGGGTCTTCGAGTACGCGAAAATTCTCGCAAGAACCCACGTCGCCATTGGGCTCTATGGTTACATACCGGGAGCAATTGTTCGCGCTGTGGCAGTGCGTTGCCCGCCCACCGGCCATTAGACGTATTACGCTGCTTAACGAGCCGATCTCGACGGAGGGATCATCCTTGTCGATCCAGGCGTCAAACACCTCGCAAAGGAAGCGCCCATAGGCCCCGATCGGCAGGCGCTTGAGAGAAGCGGGAAGCCCAATTGGCAAGTTGAACTCCATCTTCCTTATGCCCAAAGCGTAGCAATGCTCAAAGGCATGACGGCCGTTTAATTGCGGATCGATGACGGTTATCGTTCCAAAACGGACGCCGTGCCGCTGCAGCGTGGCGATTCCCGCGCAGGTCCTCGCGTAGGAGCCTCCTCCCGCGCGGTCGCGACGATTACGGTCATGAGACTCGGGCGAACCGTCGAGGCTCACGCCGATGCAAAAGCGTGCCGCCTGTAAGAGTTCTGCCCACTCGTCATCAATGAGCGTGGCGTTGGTTTGGATGAGGTTACGGCAGCGTAAACGATGGCCAAAAAGGGCCCCTTGAAGCTGCAACATGGCGCGGAAAAACTGCTTCCCCGCCAAGAGGGGTTCACCGCCGTGCCAGGCGAACGAAACACGCGTAAGTTCGCGGCGAAGGCAGTAGTTCAGGTATTTCTCGAAAAGCTCACGGACCGTTGTGAGGGTCATCGCGGAGCGGAACGGCTTAGCAAGGCCGTTCATGTAGTAGCAGTAGCGGCAGGCAAGATTGCACTTCCCTGCAACCTTGAGAATCAGATAATCGATAGCCATGGCCTCGATTCCTTCTTCTGCGCTAGCGAACGGGGCGGAAACACCAGAGGGCAGCGCGCAGGGCGTGTGCCGCGGATACGATGCGGCCGTCGGGGGTCCACCCCGGATAGTCGAGATCAGCGGGATAGCTGAGGGGAACGCGCTCGACTCCGCCGCTGCGCGGATCGAGCACGGCGACGCCGAACCACCACGAGTCGTTGCTGGCCACGGTGGTCAGGATGCGCCCGTCCTTCCACACCGCGTTGGGCGCCAGCAGAATCCTCGTCAGGCGCAGGTCGCTGTGAAAAGGGATCTCCTGCGGAGGGCCGCCCGAGGCCGGTAGACGAACCAGGCGCACCCGTTCCGCTTCATTCAACTGAACGATCAGATCTTCGTTCCGAGGATCAACAGCGACGGAATCCCCGGCGCCGAGCTTTCTTGGCGTTCCGCCGCTGGCCGAGATGGCCCAGAGGCTCCCGGAAGCCGTGTAGTAGATGGTCTTAGCATCCGGTGAGCATGCCATGCGCTGAATCCCGGCCCCGCTGGCGCCCTTGATGCGGCGCACAATTCGGCCGTCGGTGATGGTTGCGATGGCCACCTCCTGTTTTCCGGCCGCTCCCAGAAGAAGCACAACGTGCTGGCTGTCCAGCAGCGCGAGCGGGCACCACGTCTCCTCCTCGGTTTGGACGAAAGAAATTCGGTCCGCCCCCGCCTGCGTAGCCAGAATGCGGCTTCGGCCGGAAATCTGTGACGCGAATAGAAGTCGGCCGTCCGGCAACGGAAGGGCGTTCGAACCAGGCGGGTAAGTAAGGGAAGTCGCGATTCGTTCCGGCGAGTTTCCGGATGCCGGGAAGCGCAAAACCTCCAGCGGGCGCTCGCGCTCGTCCACATAGACGCTTCCGTCCGGAGCAACATCAAGGGCCAGAATCCCGTGGGTGACAGCCAGGAGCTTCCGCACGGAACTTCCGCCGTCGCGCGGGACCGTCCCGATGTTAAAGATGTTTCCGGTAGTCCAAGCGACAACGGCAGAGCGGCCGTCGGGATGCACGGCGTATGCGCTGTGGTGAATTGAATCGGCCGATATCGCGGGTGCGAGTTTGCGCGAGCGTCCCGCAGCAAGATCGAGGGAGTAAAGATGCGGCGGCGCGCTGGTTTGATCGAGCGGTTTTCCGAAAAACAGGGCCTCCCGGCCGTCGGAAAAGGCGCGTGCAGCGAAGGACTGCTCGCCAAGGGCCCTCTGGGCCGGCAGGGGCTGCACGCGCCCGGTTTCCGGCCAAAAACGGTAGAGCTGCAAATACCGCTCTGCGTTCACTCGCACCACGAGCATGCTGCCGTCGGGAAGCACCTCCGGGTTTTGGGCGCTGTCCAAAACGAGGCGTTCCTGGCCGCCGACGGCCGGAACGCTATAGATGCCGGCCGGTCCCTCGATCAATCGATCAAAGTAAATCTTGGAGCCGTCGCCAGACCAAGCCAGGCCGTTCACGGAACCGAGGCGTTTCTTCCGGGTCAAAATAGCCCAGTCACCCGAATCGCGCCTCATCACTCCCACCTGTGATTGCCCATCGACCAAGGCCACGAACGCGAGTGTCTGGCCGTCGGGTGAGATGCGCGGACCGTACGCGTACTCGGGGCCTACCAGGCGTACGCCATGCCAGGAGAGCGCCGGCGGCGCACGCCACGACTGCAGCCAAAATCCGGCCGCCAGGCCAATCGCAAGCACCAAAACCAGCGCCAGCGCCCAGCGCATGTGGCGGCCAGGCCAAGGCGCAGGCGCGACCTCGGCTGCCACGGTGGCGGAACCGGAAACGCCGGAGACGTTCTCCAGCCCAAAGGCCAGGTCGTGCGCCGAGCGGAAGCGCTCCTCGGGATTCTTTTCCAGGCAGTGCCTGATGATTCGCTCCAGTGCCGGCGGAAGCTGGGCGGCCGGCGGCAGCTCCGGCGGCTCTTCCTTCAGAATCGCCGTCATGGTGTCGGCCGGCGTGTCGCGATGGAAGGCGCGCCGACCCGCTACCATCTCGTAGAGGATTGCCCCGAAGCTGAAAATGTCGGCGCGATGGTCAGCCGGCTTGCCGCGCACCTGCTCGGGCGACATGTAGCCGACGGTGCCCAAGATCGTACCCGGTAGCGTGCGGGCAGGCGTTGGCCCGAATTCGGTTTCCTCTCCTGAGGGCGTCCCGCCCTGCGGGATCCCGCCCGCCCCCGGTCCAGGGTCCGAAACTGCGGGCGAGGAGGCCCGCGCCCCCAGGCCCAACTTCGCCAACCCGAAATCGAGAATCTTCACCCGGCCGTCTTTAGTGACGAACAAGTTCTCCGGCTTCAGATCCCGGTGCACGATGCCTTTTTCGTGTGCCGCCGCCAGCCCGCGGGCAATGTGCAGCGCGTACTCGATGGCCTTGCGCTGGGCGATCGCGCCGCCCGCCAGCCGCGAGCGCAGCGTCTCGCCTTCCAGCAGTTCCGTAACCACATACGGCGCGCCCTGGTGCATGCCGACGTCGTAAATCGCCACAATGTTCGGATGGTTCAGCATGCCGGCCGCGCGCGCTTCCTGTTCGAAGCGCCGCAGCCGCTCGGGATCGCCGGAAAAGGACGAAGGAAGAACCTTGATGGCCACTTCGCGGGGCAGGCTGGGGCGTGTGTCGCGCGCACGGTATACCTCCCCCATCCCGCCCGCGCCAATGGGCGCAAGGATTTCGTACGGGCCGAGGCGGGTGCCCGGGGGGAGAGGCATGGCAGTCCTCCTTCCGGCAGACAAACCAGGGAAAGGGCCGCCGAATGGATGACACTGAGTCTACGGGTGCATGAGGCCTGAGTCAAGCTTGGTTGTCGGGCGACTCAGGGCCGGCAGGATGCCAAAACTACAACGACGCGCCTTAGCGGTAGCGGTAGAGCCGCACGCGCTGGATGGCGGGGCCGTCGGCGCCGAAACGCAAGCCGCTGCCCGACTGGTTTTCCGCGGCCGCGGCGGCCAGGTCGTACCGCAATTGCACCTCGTCGCCATTCAGCACCCGGCCAGCCACCCAGCGTCCATTCACATACGTACCTTCTTCTACGCTGGCCAGCCCGGCGATGGGCGGGCCCGGCGTGTTTGGGGAGAAGGTCACCTGCACGTCCGTGCCGGCGGCGATGTACTCATCCGGGCCCGTGGCAATGAAGATGCCGTAGCCGACTTCCGGCAGCAGGCCCGGCGCGCGGCGAGTGCGCCTCAGCTCGATGTTCAGCGTGTAGTTCCCCAACTGGAGTTTCTGAGCCGGCTGCTCCTTGTTCAGCCACACCGCGGCGATCGAGCCTTTGCTCTGGTGTTCGAGAATCTGGGGAGCCAGTTGCGCCAGGACGGCGTAAGCCTTCGGGATCGGCCCCTTCTCGGGGTCCTCGCGCTCTTCGATGCCGAAGGGCGAGTAGCCCATGGCGGCGTGCTGTCCGATAGCGTAAAAGGCATTGGCGGCGCCCACCGCCCCGGCCCGCGACTCGGGGATGAAGGCCGGGTTGGCAGCCCGGCTATATCTGGCGACCAACTCCGGGAAGTTCGGCAGGTAGATATCCGGCGCCAGGATGTCGATCTGCGGCGCGCCGGCGCGCCACACGTCGTGCACGTGATCCACGGGGCCGCCGCTGGGATAGTCGCCGGGGCCCTTGTCCTCGGGCTGCACAATCCAGGCATTCACGAACATGGGCAGGCGGTATTCCGCCTTGCCTGCTTCCGCCACCCGGTTGATGTAGCGCGCGTAGTTCCAGGCCATGAAGATCTCGTCCGCGGCCAAGCCCTTGCCGAAAACCCCTTCCCACGTGCCCGAAGTCCTGGAGCCGGCAGCTTCCCACACCTTGCGGAATTCCGGCAGCAGCGTGTCCCGGTGCTTCCGGAGATGTTCGAGCAATTCGGCGGGGACCGGCCCGGCAAAGGCTTCGTTGGCCGCCGGAGAGCGGTCGCGCGAGTCGCCGAGCACGCCCACTTCGTTCTCCAGTTGGACCATGATGGCCGTGCGCTGCGCGGAGTCTGCCTGGCGGATGTGGCGCATCAGGGCCGCGAAGGCGCGGGCATCGGCGTCGCGATTGGCGGCGCTCAACGTGGAGAGGATTTCCAGCGTCTTGCCGCCCTTCATCTGCACGAGCGGGAAGCGCTCCTGGTTGGCTTTGACCCAGGGCGGGGTATACCTGGAGATGCCGTTCTTCCAGCTTCCAAACCACAGCAGCACCACGCGCAGCTTGTTGGCCCGCGCGCCCTGCAGCAAGCCGTCCACCAGCGCGAAGTCGAACTTGCCCTCCTGGGGCTCGATGGTTTCCCAGGAAACGACCGCCAGGACCGTGTTCAGACGCATCCTGGCCAGCTTCGGCCATATCGGCTTCATGTACTCCAGGCTGGAAGAACTGGAGTTGCGAAGCTCGCCCGCCAGCATCAGGAATGGTTTGCCATCAACGATCAGTTGGGTGACGCCGCCCCGCTTTTCGAGATGCGGAATGGGCGGCGCGGATTTGGTTTGCGCGTACCCGGCCCCAACGGCCAGCGCACAGATCGCAATCGAGCAACAGAGAATTCGCAGTCGCATCTGTCTCACCTGCTCCGACGGCCAACATTCTACCCGATGCGCCGGGGCGTTCCTGCCCAAAGTGACTTCGGCTCGGGATAAGGAAACTCCCGGCACGTGATTCCCGCCTCCGTTATGTCAACCTCCAGCAGCGCGTTTACAGGCTCGCGGCGACCGATGTGAGCCAAGGCGGCCCGGAAAAGTTCGCGCTGACGCCTCGGAGCGACGTTAGGAACGAAGATAATGAGGCCCGCATGGACTTCCTCGCGGCCATGGAGTGCGGCAAAGTCAACGCGGTTGTTCGTGACGAACGTGTATTCCCCGGTGCGGATTCGGTCCATCAACTGCCAGTCCTTGTACCCGCTGAGCCCGATGAAGTTGACGTGGTCGCACCCATGGCCTGCCTCGTGCGCTATGGCAACCAGCGACGTGTGCAGGCACTCGTCGATCAGCAGTCTCATCAACTCACCAGGCGGTTCTGGGTTACTTTTCGCGGCTGCCGCCTGGACCATGGCCGCGCGGGCGGGCGTCCTCGGCGCGGAAACGCCTTGGCGTAGACGGTTGCCACTCCTACTGCCTCGCGGGTGAGCGCGGGATAGCCCTCAAGGATTTCCTCGACCGGCGTGCCTTGAGCCAGCATATCCGCGACGGCATGAACCGGAATGCGCGTTCCGCGGTACACCGGCGTGCCTTTCATGACCTCTGGATCAGACACGATCATTCGCTCGGCTTGGGCAAGGCGCCGAAGCGTGCCCTCCATCTGCTTTCTGGCGGACTTAGCCTGTACGAGCAGGACGCCTCCCGGCAAAGCCGCAATGATATCGAGATGGGGCGCCTGCTCCACCGCTCGCGCGATTTCCCTTCGTGTCGCCAGAGGCAGGCATCGGAGCCCGTTGGCCTCCAGTTGAAGGTAGAGAACCTGGGGCTTCGACAGGAAGCGATAGAAGCTTCGCCCTTTACGAACAACTTTCGGCCGGATGAGCCGGTATTCGATGGCCTTCTGTACGGCAGGCAAAGGAAGGCCAGTCACTGCGGCCGCCTGCGCCGGGGTGTAACCGTTGATCTGCGTGATGGTTTTCATGGCATAATTCTACCCTGACTGGGGATGCTTTTCCAGTGCGGATCGCTACCCCAACGCCCGGCCTGTGGCGCAGCCGCGGGCAAGGGTGCTACAGTTACCCCGGCAAGCGGCCGGGCCAGGATCGGATGTCCCGGAAGGAGGGCGCCATGATGGATCGCAGGTTGTTTTTGCAGTTGGGAGCGGCGGCGCTGGGCGGCGGTTTGCGGGCCGCCGAGACGGCCCCCATGCCTACCGCCACGCTGGGCAAAAGCAAGTTGAAAGTCTCCCGCTTCACGCTGGGCGGGTTCCACATGCGGCGCGGCGGCCAGGAGAGCGCTGTCCGCATCATCCAGCGCGCGCTGGACCTGGGCGTCACCTTCTTCGACAGCGCCCACCTCTACAACAACGGCGAGAGCGACATCGCTTACGGCAAGGCCATCAGCAAGAGCACGCGCAAGACGATCCTGCTCATGGGCAAGGCCGAGCGGCGCGACGCCAAGGGCGCCATGCAGCAACTGGAAGAGTCGCTGAAGCGGATGAACACCGACTACCTGGATCTGTGGCAGTGCCACCAGGTCACCTTGCAGCAGGAGGTGGACCAGATCCTGGCTCCCGGCGGCGCGCTGGAAGCCTTCATCAAGGCCAAGGAGCAGGGCAAGGTGCGCCACATCGGCTTCACCGGCCATAACGATCCGGCCGTCCACCAGCGCTTGCTGGAGGCCTTTGATGGCTGGGAAACGGTCCAGCACCCGGTCAACTTGATCGATCCGCACCACCGCAGCTTCATCCGGAATTTCCTGCCGAAAGCGCGCGCCAAGGGCCTGGGGCTGGTGGCCATGAAGTCCAACGGCATGGGGGGCATCGGCCGGGCCGGCATCGCCCCCATCGAGGAGTGCCTGCGCTTCACGCTGAGCCAGGACATCGACACGCTGGTCTCCGGGGTGGAAACCGTCGAACAGTTGGAGCAGAACGTGGCCGTGGTGAAAACCGCGAAGCTGATGTCCCCGCAAGAAATCGCCGCGGTGCTCGAACGCACCAAGAAAGGGCCTTACGGAGACGCCGTCGAGCAATACAAGAGGGAGATGAAACGCCCGTAGGCCGCCGTGGGCAGTAAGCAGAAGGCGGAAGGCGGAAGGCGGAAGGCAGAAGGCAGAAGGCGGAAGGCAGAAGGCAGAGGGCGGAAGGCAGAAGGCAGAGGGCTGCTTACTGTTTCCTACCGTTCGATGCTGCGGGTCATCTTGTCCAGCACGTCGCGGTCGAGTTCGCACCCGAGACCCGGCTTGCTGGGCGCGTACACGTATCCATCCTTGGCAATGCGGATGCGGTCCTTCATGTAGGGCCGGTCGCCCGCGCCCTGGGGCGCCGTCATTTCGAACCATACGTTGTTGGGCATGGCCAGCTCGCAGTGGAAGTGCACGGCGTGGTCGAAGACCTCGCCCCAGTTGTGCGGTGCGCACTCCATGCCAAAGCACTCGGCCAGGTGGGCGACCTTCATGGCCCCGGTGATCCCGCCGATGTTGTCCACCACCAGGCGCAGGACATCGAGGGCCCCCCGGCGGATGTATTCCGGAAAGTCATAAATGGAGAAAATAAACTCCCCGATGTGTATGGGCACGTCCAGGGCCCGGCACAACTCCGCCAGCCCGTCGATATCCGTGGTGGGGATGGGGTCTTCGTAAGCCACAAAGTCCAACTGGTCCATCAAGCGGCCGACCTTCATGGCCTCCTCGCGGGTGTAAACGCCGACCGGGTCCATCAACAGGATGAAATCGTCGCCCGCCGCCTTCCGGACGGCCCTGGCCACCTCCATGTCCAGCTTGTAATCGACGCGGCCGCCGCGCTCGCGCGGCCCCGGCGGGTGAATCTTGTAGGCTTTGAAGCCCTCGGCCTTGCACTTCTGCACTTCTTCGACGAAAGCGTCTATCGTGGCGTGGTGCTGAGAACTGGCATAGGCCAGCACCCGGTCGCGGTAGGCGCCGAGGAGCCGGTAAACCGGGAGGCCCACCGCCTTGCCCATAATGTCCCACAGGCAGTTATCAATAGCCGAGGCGTAGGAACTTTGTCCGCGGCGGCGTTTCTGCGGCTCCCACTGCGAGGTCAGCGCCGGCAGGTCCAGCACGCTTTTGCCGGCCAGCAGGCCCTTCGCGTACGGCAGCCAGCCTTGGTTGTTCCAGTCGGGGTGCCAGTAGCGGTCGGCGAGCGTGTAGTTACCCTCAATCCCGCTGTTGGTCACGATGGAGGCGATGCGAGCGTAGCCCGCATTGGTCACTCCGGACCGGGCCTGCCCCCGGTCCAGCACGTAGACTTTTACTTCTTTGACTGTAAGATCGGGCAGCTCGGCGGGCTTGATGCCGGCGGCCTGGGCGGCCAGGCGCGCCGGATGGTTCAGCAGGGAGGCGGCCGCTATCGGCCCCAGTGTGGAAGCGCCGAGAAAATCGCGGCGCGATACGCTTGGCTTTGGCATGGGGTTCTCCGGTGGCACAGGCATCCTTGCCTGTGGCCACCCCGCTCTACGCTCGCAGGTACGGTCTCACGAATTCCAGGGCCTCGCGAAGCGATTGCTTAGCCGCCTCGTCGAGAGAAGAAGGCGGGCGCTCCCCCTGGCCTCCGGCCGCCAGCTTGGCCGCCGAGGAAAACCCCTGCGACCCGCCCCGGCGAATGCCCCAGGTCTTGAAGACGCCGCGCAAGTACAGAATGTATTTCGTCGCCTTCAGGCCATAGTTGTTCATTTCGGTGAGGATGAGCAAGGTCCTGGCGTGCATGTCCATGGCTTCCCGGCGCTGGCCCGCATGCCAGAGGTCCCAGGTGGCGGCGTACAGGTCGGCGAACGGCGCCGCCGGCATGCTCCCGGCGATGCCCCGCCGCATCTCTTCGATCAGCGTTCGCCCGTGGGCGCCGGAGAACACTTTGATCTGGTCAGAACTTTTTTCGCGCAACGGCAGGATGCGATTCAGCGGCTGCCCCGCTTCATCCTTGACATAGCGCATGGTAGGGACGGCGCTGGAAATCTCCAGGATCAAATCCACGCTCATGTTTCCCACGGCCTGCACGAACAGCGGAAGCTCGGTGGCCTTCCCCACTTCCTTGTAATACTCGAGCGCGGCCTTGGGGTCGACATTCTCCGACGGTGGAAGCGAGATGACGGCATCGGCGCCTATTTTCTCGGCGTGCTTCGCGTATCGGATCGCAGCCGCCGCGTCCGGGCCTTGCACGCCAATGACGATGGCCGGCCGCAGCTTTCTGCTTACGGCGGTGATGGCCTCGGCGCCTTCCAGGCGCTCCCGCTCGGTCAGGGTGGACCACTCGCTGGCCATCTGCGGCCAGACGAAGCCGTGCACCCGCCCGCGGTCGATGAACTTCACCTCCTCCGCCAGGGCCGCCAGATCGAGATCGTTTGATTCCGTAAACGGAGACTGGGCGATGGGGAAGATGCCGCGCAGCGGTTTGGCCGCGGACTGCTGCGCGGAGAACAGCCTCCCGCCCGGCAGGACGAGGCCGAGCGCACCCGTCGCCAGCAGCCGCAGGAATTCCCTCCGGCACGGATCGTTGGGATTCGTGGTCATCTCAGTGGCCTCAGGTAATGTGGGCGCCCTGGGTTCCGACGTAGACGGCGTACAGCGACTGGCTGGCGGCCATGAACAGCCGGTTGCGCTTGCTGCCGCCGAAGCACACGTTGGCGGAGACTTCGGGCAGTTGAATCATGCCGATTCGCTCGCCGGTGGGCGTCAGAATTTGGACACCGGGCTGGGCCGCGGCCCAGATATTGCCATCGACGTCGGCGCGGATGCCGTCGGCGATGGTGCGTCCAGCGCCGCCCGGAATCTCCATGGCCACAAACTGTCGGCCGTTCCGCAGCGACCCGTCCTCGGCCACCTCCCATACCCTGATGTCCCGGCCGGCGCCGGTATCGGCCACGTACAGCTTCTTGTAGTCGGGCGAGAAGCACAGGCCATTGGGCTTGTCCAGCTCGTCGGTCGCCATCTGCATCTTCCCCGTCTTGGGATCCACCCGGTACACAGCCTCTTTCAACTGCTTCTCGCTCTTGAAACCTTCGTAGTTGCCGCGAATGCCGTAATCCGGGTCGGTGAAATAAATGGCCCCGCCGGGATGCACCACGATGTCGTTGGGTGAGTTCAGGGGTTTGCCCTGCCACTTGTCGGCGATGACCGTAACGCTCCCGTCGTATTCATAGCGGACCACGCGGCGATTTCCGTGCTCGCAGGAAAGCTGCCGCCCCTCGTAGTCAAAGGTGTTTCCGTTGCTGTAGCCGGACGGGCTGCGAAACACGGAAACATGGCCGTCCTCTTCCAGCCAGCGGAACTGACGGTTGTTGGGGATGTCGCTCCAGATCAGGTAGCGGCCGGCGCCGTTCCAGGCCACGCCCTCGGCCCACAGCGTGCCGGTGTACAGCCGCTGGATGGTGGTGTTGCCGATGATGTACTTCCGGAACCGGTTATCCAAGGCGACAATGTCGCGGTCGGGATAGCGAATGGGCTCGCGGCCGGTCCAGTCGCGCGGCGGCTCGGCTGCCGGAGGCTGTTTCTCGGCGGCCGGCGGCCGCTGGGTCTGGGCGGCGGCGGGGGCCAGCGCCGCGCCCGCCGCCAGCACCGTGAAAAACGACCGCCGGTCCAGAATGCGCATCGAGCGTTTCATGTTGCACTGTTTCATGGCGTGACTGGTCCTCCTTCTCAGGCGTGGGACCGCAAGTCGTCCGGGTAGTGGAGCAATCCGATTTGGCCCGCGGCGCCCCATAACTTCGCATCGAAGGCCGCGAACGTAACGGGACTGCCCAGCGTCTCCTGCCAGAGTGACGCCGCTGCCAGGTGTACCGCGTCGTATCCTCGCAGCCCATGATTCCAGGCGAGCGCGTCGGCGTGGGCAATAAGAAGCTCGGAGACACCGAGGCGAATCAGGCTGGGCCAGTCTCTTCTGAAGCGGAGAAGGCAGGCCATCGCATCATCTGGCCGCAGCACGTTAAGGCGCACGGCTTTGGCCAACGCGGCAGCCACCTCCGCCCGGCTGATGAGGTGCGTGGCGGCCATATTGGCCCGGCTCATGGCCAGGCGAACCCGATCCGAGCCTGGTTCGTCGATGTAATTCTTGACGAGCGCGCTGGCATCCAGGTAGAGGTTCACTCGCGGTTCTCCAGCAGCAGATCCGCAACTGTCGTGCTGCCGCGTGCGACGGGTGACACTTTTCGAGGTCTGAACTTCTTGCCATTCCACTGAAGGAAGCCGGCCTTGGCCAGTTCGGCAATCCTGGCTTCTGGCGATGATTGAATCGAGATAAGCCGCCCGACGGGCCTGCCTCGCTCAGTCACGACTATGGTAGTTCCGGACTTGACCGCGCGTATGTAGCTGCTCAAACGAGCCTTCAGGTCTCGTATACCCACTTCAATGGCCGCCATGCCGACACCTCCAAATTCCTAGTGACTACATTATCTTCCGAACGCACCACTGAGGCAAGCCGCAGCGAGCAGGGCAGCGATTCCGCGTCCAAAGCACGAATGCGGACCACGGCGGCGCGGCGCCGCTCCCTTACTCCTGGACGTAGAACACGGCGGTGACCGGCGGCAGCACAAGATGCACCACGGTCACCGGCTGGCCGCTGGATTCACCGGGCGTGCACTCCGCGCTCTGCCGCTCGCCCGTGTGCGGGTTCCAGATGGCCAGGTTCTTCTTGCCGCGCAGAACCACCTTGGCATCCACCGGGGTGTCCTGCGAGTTGGCGAAGAAGTAAATGTCGCGGCCGGCCTTGATCTTGTGGATGTAGGTGAGGGCCCCGTCGTACGCGGTCCCCATCTTCACCGGCCACATCGGCGGCTGCTGGACGTCCACGTCGGGAACCGGAACCGCCTCCCTCAACACCGTGCTCACCAGCTTAATGTCCGGCTGGGGGAGGAAGTACGACCTTCCGCCCGCTTGGTTGTGATTGGCGAAGTAGTTCTTGAAGTCGTCCACGACGGGCCGGATTTCGGCGGTCACCGGATCGCCGGCCGGGAAGCCGAACACTTCCGCAACCATCTGCCGCACCTCCTTGTCCCGGCCGAACTCCGCGGACTTCGACGGCAGCTTCTCGGTGGCGATCACCGTGCCGCCGTTCCGGTAGAACTCCAGAACCTTCCGGGCGGCGGCAGCGGATATGGTGTCCCCGCCGGGGACGATCAGCACCTGGAATTCCTCCCGGTTCTCCTTGTTATCGAGAATGAGTTTGCCCTTTTCGGCGATGCAGCGCCTCACCAACACCTCGGGGTGAAGGTAGGTGTAATCCAGGCGAAGCCCGCGATAGAGCATCTCGCCCAGGTCCATGTAGTCGATCTCCGGGGGAATAAGGCCGCCCTCCAATGCCCAATAAAACTGCGGCTGGCTGGCGGGCCGATTGCTGCCGGGCGGGGTGGCAAAGTAGTAGGCGGCCTGCAGCGCGGCGATGGGATAAAGCACCGCGATGTCCGCCACGTGCCTGCCGTGCCGCAGCAGGTAGCTCATCCGGCCCACAAAACGGTCCAACTGCGGCCCAACCTCGGGCGGACGCCGGCCGATCTGGAGATTCACCCCCATCGCGTACTGATCCATGGCCGTCTTGTAGGCAATCTGGGGATTCATGCGCCGGTAGGCCGCATATGTCTCCGCCATCACCAGCGGCTTGTCCCAATTGAATGCCGAGGAGGTCACGACTTTGTAAGCGACATTGGACCGCCCGGTGTAATAAATGTCGTCGATGCCGGGGATTTGCTGGTGTTCGAAGACCTTCATCAGATCGCCGTGAATGGCCACGGGATTGCGGGCTTCCTCCTGGTCCTGGTGACCCGACATGTCGATGCCGTGGGCAGCGCACCAGGCGGCGACCCGGCCGATAAAATTCTCCGAGTAAAGCTGGGTGCGGAACCCAAACAGCGCGTTGCGGGCCGCGGCCGTTTCAGGCCCGATGTCGTACCACAGGGCCGGGTAATACTTCATGGGCGACGACCCATACTTCTTCTCGAAGGCCTGATTGAAGCCGGGAGTCCACATCCGCCCGTTGGACAAGTGCATGCAGGGCTCGTCATAGAAGGTCATCTGGATCGAGGTGCCGAAGTACTCCTTGAGGTTGGCGTAGTACCGGTCGAACGTCAACGCGATGAATCTATCGACGGCCGATGGATCCAGGTAATCGACGAACCCGCCCTTGGTTGACGCCGGCCGGAACGTGGGATCGAGGTAGAACAACATCACCTTCCAATTGCCTTTTGGGACGCGGCAGGCAAGCACCTTCCTCGGCGTCCAGTGGCTGCTGACGTCGATGCGCTCCAGCGTGTCCCGGTTCATCATGACCGCCCCCACGTAAATGCCATTCGGGATGGGGATGGCCAGTTCCACGTTGGCGGGCCCAGTCACGTTTTTCTCGGTGATTTCCAGGCTCTTGGCGGCAAGCTCCGGGTACTTGGTGTAGAGCCAGCCGCCGGCCATGCCGGTCGGATACTGCAGTTCGTCGTACAGGACGCGGAGAGGGAAATGGTTCTTTTCGCCTTCCTGGACTGCCAACCGATACAGCCGGAAGTATTCATCGCTGAGGTAGGCGACACCCTTGTCGCTGGGCGGGCGGCGCGAGCCCTTCAAATAGGCCTCGGAGAGGCCCGTGGTGGCGCCACCGGAGGGGGTAATCATGAACGAGCCGTAGGAGTCGCTCTGGATGGCTTGCTGTATGCCCTCGATCACGCTGGCATCGGAGATGGTGGACAGATTGTAAGTGAACCAACGATGGCCGCGGTACTCGCCCGGAGGATCCTTGAAAACCGCGTAATCGACCAGCAGGTCGGCGGGATTCCGGCTCCGGGCCCCCCCGGCGGACCATAGCAGGACTGGTCCGGCCAACAAAAAGAAAGCGAGCACTGGACGCTGGATGCTCATGCGGTGTCCTCCCGGCGCCGCCTGGCGGCTGGCATTCCGCAATGATGATTGTCCGGAATCTTGCCCTCCGATTCAAGGGCCGGCGCAGCCGCACGCGCACATTGCCTCTTTTCCCCGGAAACCTGCGGGGCGGCGTCCCGCCGCAAGCACGTAGCGCCGGCGTCCCGCCGGTAATCCCTAATGGCTTACGGTCGCCCTGTGGTACCGGCGAGCCCGAATTCGGGCGAGACGAGGGCGCTACATCCGGGGCGGGAGACGCGCGCTCGCGCCCCCGTCCACTTTCGTCGCTTCCGAATGTCCGATAGGGGCATGAGCGACTGCGTCCGTGCCCCGTTTTCAGCCCGCGCCTAGAACGAGAACTTGCCCGAGAACTCGAGCACCCGGACCCGATTGGATTGCCCCGTGATGGAGCCGAAATTGGCGTTGGCCCAGGCCGTATTGGGCGCGGCGAAGGTGGGGTGGTTGATCACGTTGAAGGCGTTGCACGCCAGCTCGAAGCGCGCCCCTTTCTCCGTGATCTCGAAGCTCTTGCGCAGCGAGGCGTCGAACTGGTTGATTCCGTCCTGCCGCAGGTTGGGGAAAGTCGTCGAGAAGGTGCGGATGTGGTATTGCAGCGAATTCGCCGAGTTTGTATCGAAAGCCGTGGTATCGAACGCCTTGCCGTCAACCCCCCGCTTGTTGAGCTTGATCGGGGCGCCCAGGTAGACGTACTCGCCGATGTTATTGGTGCTGCCGTTCACCCAACTGAGGGGCGCTCCGACCTGATAGGTGTAAGTGGCGGAAGTCTTCCATCCTCCGAAGGCCAGCCGGGCCCAGCGCGACTGCAGCCTGACCAGCCGGTTCTTGCCGAAGGGCAGGTCGTAGACGGACGCCAGGACGAGGCGCGAGGGATGATCGAACGGCGAAATGCGTTTTTCCGGCTGAGGATCGGTAAAGCTCAACCAGGTGACTCGCTCGATCATCTTCGACCGGATGAAGTTCGTGGTCAGTGAGAAACCGCGCGAAAACCGCTTGGTCAACCGCACATTCACGCTCTGGTAATAAGAACTGCCGACGTTGGCGAGGTATTGGACCACGCCGCCGCTGCCGGACAGCGTGCCGGAGGTGAAGCCCGCGGGAAACTGCGGATACTTGGCCAATAGCTGCGCCGTGCTGATGGTGCTGCTGGTCCCCGACGGCGTGCCGGAGATTTGCAGGCCGTTGAATGGGTTCGGAACAGTGGCGGTAATGGCGTTGATCACCGCCTGGTCACGCACCGGCGAGGTGCTCAGGTACTTCTTCGGAATCGAGTTGAGCTGCGTGTAGGTAACGGGCAGATGCACGCCGTGGTTGCCCATGTACAGCACCTCCAGCACCAGGTTTGGCCTGATGGAGTGCTGGACGCTCAGGTTCCAGCGCACCGCGTAGGGGTTCTTCATCTCCGGGTTGAAGAACTGGATGGCCGACCCCATAAACGTCGCCAGGCCGCCCTTGGCCCCCGCCATTGGTGTGATGCCGTTGGGAAACGGGTTGCTCAACGTCGCGGCCGGACTCCGATAATTGTCGTTCGACGGGTTGAGCGTGGTCGTCTGGTTGAATCCCTCTTGGGTCAGCAGGGGATTGGTCGAGTAGGCGCCGGTGACCTGGAGGGTGGAGATGCCGAGTGCGGAAACGAACATGCCCAATCCGCCGCGCACCACCGTCTTGCCGTGGAACTTCTCGGGACTCCAGGCGAAGCCGAAGCGTGGGCTCACCAGGTGCGACGTCGATTTGTAGATCGCGTTGTTGTCGGAACTGGCGAAGGTCAACCCGCCCATCACCCTGAAGTCGCTGGCCGGCAAAATGGGGGCGGGAGACTTGGCATAGGCCGCGGTGGCGGCGTCGTTCAGCGGGCTGGGCGTGTTGAAGGCGAACCCGTTCACCGTCCGCGCCCACTTCTCACGCCACGGGAAGTCGCGGTCGAAGCGCACTCCGATGTTCAGCGTCAGGTTCCGCTTGACTCGCCAGTCGTCCTGCGCGAACCCGGCGGCGTAGTACTGATAGAACATGGAGGAACCATTGATGTCGTATTGGCCGCCGGTGGGCAGCCCCAGCAGAAACTCGGCCAGGTCCTGGCCCGCCACCACCGTCGAAGAGGAGTTGTCCTGCTGCCGGACCCAGGTGTTGGCGCTGAAAGCGAAATTGCCCGTGGCGCTCCCGAAGCTGCCGTAATTCAGGCGGTACTGGCGCACATCGCCGCCGAACTTGAGCTGGTGGTTTCCGCGGATGGCCACCCAGTTGCCAAAAAGCTGAAGAGACTGCGACGGCAGCTTGTTGGCCCCGTTCATGCCCAGGGCCTGCACCAGGGTGTTGGTACTGGCGAAGGTGATGTAGGGCAATTGCACATAGGTCGAGTTGGTCTTCAGGTAAGCGGGCAGACCGAATGTCGTTGGGTCCATGCCCTGCCCCGGCGCCCTGTGGTCCTCGAACATCCGCGTGAAGTTCGCCTTGAGGTTCAAGACGTTGCTCGCGTTCATCATGTACACGTGGTCGAACGTCAATCCCCAGTTGGAACGGCTCAAATGCGAGCCGGTGGCAACGTTTCCGTAGTAGTCGTTCTTGGTCTGAAAATAATCGGTATGCCGCACGTTGAAGAACGACCGGTTTTTGGCGTTGATGTTGACGTCCATCCGGCCGAGTTCGTTGGTGTACCCGTCCCGGGAGGGCGCGCTGCTCCCATAATTCTGGGTATCGTCGGCCCTCAGGATGCTGGGATTGGTGATGTTGGGCTCGGGGAAATACTGAAGAAGCTTCAGCGCGATGGGGTTCAATTGGGCCGCCGGGATCTTGTTGTTGGGATATGCCGTGCGGACAATTCTGCTGCCGCTTTGAACCGCCGTATACGGATCGTAGAGCACGATGGGATTCGGCAGGGTGAGGAGCTTGGAAAAGTCGCCCTGTTTCTGGGCCGCTGTGGGAACGGTCATGAACGCGGTGCTGGGAGACTGGACCCTCATGCCCTCCAGTCCGAAGAACCAGAAAAGCCTGTTGCGGCCGTCGAGCAGCCTGGGAACCATGGCCGGGCCGCCCGCGGTCACTCCGTACTGGTTGTAATGGGTGACGGTGACGGGCAAACCGGACTTGTTATTGAAGAAGTTGTTGGCCACCATGTCGGTCGGCCGGTGCGTTTCATACGCCGTCCCGTGGAAAAAGTTGGTTCCGCTCTTCATCACCTGGTTGATGGTGCCGGCGCCGGTGTGGCCGTAGGCCGCGTCGGTCTCGAAGGCTTTCACGCGCACTTCCAGAACGGCGTCCTTCATTCCGCTATACGCCATGCGCCCGTCCCAGGTGGTATTGGGCGAACCATCGATAGAGAGCTCGTTGGTTTGGCTGGGCGCGCCGGCGATGCTCCATGAGGCCCCGCCGCCGGAGGCGAACGGCTGCACGGTCGAGGGCTGTCCGGTGGCCAGCACTCCCATGGCGAATGCCGCCAGCATCATGGGCGTTCCGCCGTCCATAGGCAGGTCCTCTACCTCTTTGGTGGTGATGGTCTGACCGACAGAACCGTTTTCGGTATTGAGCAAGGGCGCGTCGGCCGTCACCTCGACGGTTTGCGACACGTCGCCGACCTCGAGTTGAACGTCGATCATCGGATGGCCTCCGGCGCCCACATGCAGGCCTTTGCGGGTAAAGGTCTTGAAGCCCGGCGCCTGCACGGCAATCTCGTAGTCGCCGGGCAGAAGCATCGGGACGTTGTACTGGCCGGTCGATTCGGAGACGGTTTCAGTTTTGGTGCCCTTTTGCGTCTCCGTGACCGTTACTTTCGCTCCCGGGATCACCGCCCCGGTCCGGTCGGTGACCGCGCCGCTGATGGCGCCGCGGTATTCCTGACCAAACGCCGCGAGCGAGAGAAAGAGCACTGCAAAGGCTGTAAAAAGGCGTTTCATATATGACTCCTTCGAGGACAGGCCCGCGACGTGCGACGGCATTCCTGATTGGGCAGCACGCTTGGCACCCCAAACGGCTGCCCACCTCGGGAAACGCTCACGCCGTCTGGCGATCGTCCCCTGCCCTGCCACCAGACTGAAGCGAGTGTTATGGTACACCGGATGAAGGCCTCGTCACAGTGCCTTTTTGCGGCATTCGGGACCCTGGCAATGGCCGATGCTCCGCTCTCGCCAGGCGGGCGTGCCAGGGACCCCGTCGGTGGTTCAGATCCTCTCGCCCCGACCGTTTTTTCCGTTCAACACCTAAAGCTGGACCTACACGAATGTCCGGCCCGGAGTTAGCGGAAGGGCCAGACCTGCTCGATGGTCCTGCTCAGGATCCAGGTCTTGTCATCGGCGGTGAGGAAATCCATGTCGTCGCGCACCACGGTCAGCGCCTGGCGGTAGGTGGCCAGGGCCTCGATGATCGGCCAGTCCGTGGCCCACATCAGCCGCCGCGGTCCAAAGGTGTCGTGGAGCCGCTTCACCAGCCGCTGCGCGTCCCGCCACGGGTACGCCTCTTTGGACAGCGACCAGGTGTGCGAGATTTTCACAAACACTTTCGGATAGCGGACCAGGGCCACCAGCTTCTCCAGTTCCTCCG
>Ga0315280_10002343_pt1 | contig 30842 bp, 29 predicted proteins | sample YL17G06_40_MG_FD_203697 | JGI IMG/M metagenome (GOLD analysis project Ga0315280, IMG submission 203697) | Sediment microbial communities from Yellowstone Lake, YNP, Wyoming, USA - YL17G06_40 | ecosystem: Environmental > Aquatic > Freshwater > Lake > Sediment | place: USA: Wyoming | collected... | reverse complement strand
TCTACCTCAACTCGGTGATGGGCACGCAGGGCGCGGCCAATGTCCTTGGCTTCAGCATTAGTGGACCCAACCAGTGGCGCAGCGACACGCCGTCGGACATGTACCAGCTCGAGCATGACGCGATGTATGTCAGCATCCGCGGCGGCGACACCATCAACAACGGCGAGTACATGGCCTACTCGACGCTGATGGGCATCATGGCTCGCCAGTCCGCGTACACGGGCAAGATCATCACGTGGGAGCAGATCCTGAACTCGAAGGAGGACCTGACCCCGCCGGCATACGACTGGGATGTCCTGCTGCCGACGCCGCGGATCGCGGTGCCGGGGCTGACTCAGTTCGTGTAGTCGGATGCTGTGCGGGTCATCGGCACGGCCGAGTGCGCGGGGACTCCTTACCCCTTCAGCCCGGTCAAAGCGATGCCCTGGATGAACGTGCGCTGCGCGAGGAAGAAGACGAGGATCAGCGGGGCGACGATCAACGTCGACGCGGCCATCAAGAGGTTCCACTGCGTGCCGCCGTGCTGGCTCTGGAACACCTGGAGTCCGAGGGAGAGAGTGAACATCCTCTGGTCGGTCAGGTAGATCAAGGGCCCGAGGAAGTCGTTCCACGTGTACATGAAGTGGAACAGCGCGACCACCGCCAGCGCCGGCTTCGCGAGCGGCACGATCACGTTCATGAAGATCTGAAGCTCAGAGCAGCCGTCGATGCGCGCCGCGTCCGACAGCTCGGTCGGGATCGTGCGGAAGAACTGCCTCAGAAGGAAGATGTTGAAGGCGCTCCCGAACCACGCCGGCACCCAGAGAGGCTTGAACGATCCGACCCAGCCGAGCTCCCGGAAGATACCGAAGATCGGCACCATGATGACTGGGAAGGGGATCATCATTGTCGCGAGCGTAGCGGCGAAGAGCGCATCCCGCCCGCGCCAGCGCAGGCGGGCGAAGCCGTAGGCGACCAGGGCGTTCGAGATGACCGTGCCCGTCGTCCCGAGCACCACAAGGTAGAGGGTGTTCAGGGCGTACCGGACGAAGGGCGGCGCCGGGTCTTCCTCAGGCTTCCAGCGCTCACGATCAACGATCACCTTGCCGTAGTTTTCCCACCGGAACTTGAACTCCTTGGGGATCCACGTCGGAGGGTCCGTCATCGTTTCGTCGTCGGGCTTGAGCGAGGTGGAGATCATCCACGCCAGCGGCGCGAGGAACGTCACGCCGAGGATCGTGAGCAGCACGAAGATGGCGACCTTGCCCCCGATGGAACGTACCTCCACCTCCCTTCACTCCCCCCCATAGTGGACGTGCCGCTCGCTGATCTTGAGCGACAGGAGTGTCAACAGGAAGATGATCAGGAAGAGGATCCACGCCATCGCCGACGCGTAGCCCATTCGTAGGTACGTGAAGGCGTTGTCGTAGAGGTACATCGGCAGGAAGTAGATCGACCGCGCAGGCGAGCCGGTTGGCGAGATGACGTAGGGCACCGCGAAGAACTGCAGAGACCCGATGAGGCCCATGATGAAGTTGAACTGGATCACGGGCGAGATCGCGGGCAGCGTGACGTGGCGGATGCGCTGGAACCAACCCGCGCCGTCGAGCTCCGCCGCCTCGTAGAGGTGCTGCGGCACGTCCTGCAATCCCGCCAGGTAGATGACAACGGAGTTGCCGACACACCACGCGCTCATCGCCACCAGCGCCGGCTTGGACCAGTTCGGATCGGACAGCCAGCCCGGCGGCGTCGGATCGGGTCCGCCACGCACAGCGGCAACGAGATGGAGCACCGGCTTGAGCGCGTGGTTGAGCACGCCATACTCGCCGTTGAAGATCCACATCCACAGGACGGCCAGCGCCACCATCGGCACGAGAACGGGGAGGAAGAAGATCGTTCGGAACCAGGACATGAGAGGCACGCCCGTGTTGAGCAGCAGCGCCAGGCCGAGTGACACGAGCAGGCCGAGCGGGAGCGACATGGCCGCGTAAACAACCGTGTTTGCCAGGGCCTTGACGAACACCTCGTCCCGGAACAGGTCGGCGTAGTTGCCTGTCCCGATGAACTCCGCCGGCTGGAGGACGGAGTACTCGCAGAAGCTGTAGTACACCGAGGCGGCGATGGGGTACACGAGAAACACGCCGAGGCCCACAAGCCAGGGGCTCACGAAGAAGAGCCCCCGTGCCAGTCCTCGACGCGATGCCCTGGTGCGCGGCAATCGCTTCGTCGCAGGTCCTTTCTGGGGCGTGCCCTCACCCTGTGCCGCCCCCACGGCGAAGGCAGGGGTGGGGGCGCTACCCCAAGTCGCCATTCACCAGCACAACAGGCACGAGCATGACCATCGGCCTGCCCGCCATTGTCAGCTCGACCACCATTCTGCTCGGTCCCGAGGGCACCCTCTCCGCCTGCACGCTGAAGCTCGCTGTCCCGGTCGTACCGAAGGGCGCCTGCTTCACATGGATCGTGCCCTCGGCGCTCGGCAGCACGGTCCAGCCCTCCAGCACGTACCAGCGGACATCGAGCGTCGCGGCGATCTTGTAGTTGTTGGTGACCGTCAGGGAGATCGTCTTCGGGCAGCCCGACATCACCCGCGGAGAGTCGCCATAGTCCACCGCGATACCGAGGAAGCGGAACCGGTGGACCGTTCCGCACGGAGTCCGGTAGAGCGCCTCGCGGAAGTCCCCGGCGAGAAGCCCGTCCGGCGACAAGTCGGCGAGGTCGGTCGGGCCGTCGGACCAGATGACCACCGGGGAGCCGTGGCGGAGCAGCACCTGCCGGGCGATGCGCTCCGTCCGGTCGGTTAGGTCGTCGACGTTCTGCGGGAGCTGGTTGCCGAAGTAGCCGAGCTCGCCCAGGTTGAGGCACGCAACCTTGATGGTCCGCCCGATGGGGTCTACCCAACGCTGCGGGATGCTCTCGGCGCCGTGGAGGATCCCGAAGATGGATCCCACTGTGGCGCCCGTGCAGTCGGTGTCCTCACCGCAGTTCACGGTGATGCAGAGGCTCTCGTCGAAGCGGCCCTCACCGTACAGCAGCCCGATCACGATGATGGCGATGTTGCTCGGCGCGTCCCATCCGGTCACGCCCTCATGGAAGCCCTTCTCCCGGTCCTCCTCGCTGGTGCACCAGACGAACGTCATGGCCGTGCCGCCACGGTGGTCGCGGAGCACCGCGTCGCGAGCGTCTCGCCAGCTCATGCCAGAGTCGTAGCAGCCCATCGCGCAGCGCACGGCCCGAGCTACGCCGCAGCCGTCGGGGATGTAGGACAGGCCGATATCGAGCAGCTTCCTGATGTCCTTCTCGACGAACGCGGCGCTCTCCAGGGCCGCGCAGAAGACCGCGGCATGGGTGCCCTCACCGTCGCCGTGGTCGAGGATCGCATCCTCGTATGCGTACTGGGCGGCGATCCGGGGTTGTCCCGGCGCGATGCACGCCCAGATCTCCGACCTGATGAAGGCGCCGCAGCTATGCTTGTACGGGTTGTGCTCGATCCCGCTGAGAGGGGGCATCAGACCGGCGCGCATGTTGATCTTGGCGTTGCCGTACTCGCACCAGTGAGGCGTCACGTAGAGCAGCCAGTACTCGGCCAGCACGTGCGCGTCGATCTCAATCCCCTGCTCCTCGAGCGCGACGAGCCAGAGAAGCTGGATGTCGAGGTCGTCGTTGGGGAGCGGCTCACCGCCCAGGTCCTGAGTGTAGAAGGAGACGTCGTTCACTTGCCGGCGCCACTCGAATGGCGCGCCGAGCGTCCCGCCGATGTTCTTGCCGAGCCAGCACCCGAGGACGCTGGACCGGTAATCCTGCCTGTTGATCGTCATGGCCGCACACTCTCCACACGTCGTTGCTCGGTCCGTGAACCGTCGGGCCTCGCACACCGGTTCCCCCCTTCGGAACACAGACCTCGTGGGCGGTCGCAGGCGCGGGCGCGCGTCGGGCGAAGAAGAATGAGCCGCAAGGCTCGCGACGAGTGCGGCGCGTAGGTGTCTAGGAGGGTGAACGAGGCGTGGGCCCTGTGCGGGCCCGCGAGGATGGTGGAGGAGACGATGAGGCAAGCCCTGCTGTCTGTTGCTGCGCTGATCTTCCTGAGCGTCGCGGCCCTGGCCGCCGATGACCCAGGCGACCTGCTGTCCGGCAAGTTGATCGGCAAGGAAGGCCCCGGCGCGGGTACGGGTGCCCCGGCGGCCAGCACGAACGCGAAGCAGTACAAGCTCGAGTTCGCCGGCGGAACCGTGACCGACCTGGTGACCACGCTGACCAAGACCCTCGAGCAGCTAGTAGTGCCGCGCCGCGCGTATGACCGCGCGCTGCCGGAGTTCACGCTCCCGGGCAAGCCCCCCGAGGACGCGTTCAGCCGTATGAACATGGACATGGGTCCCTTCGGGCCCGGGATGGGTGGGCTGGGGGCCGACCCCAAGGCCGAGACGACCTCGGAGCGCGGGCTGATGATCATGCTCGCGCGCTACACTCGCGTAGGCATCCGCCCGGGGTGGCTCATCCGCCCCGGAAAGCCGGCTGCCGAGGGCGAGGTCGGTGCCCCCAAGCTCCGCGAGCTGGACAAGAAGCGCGACTTGGCCGTCATCCCGGTCATCGACTTCCGGGATAAGCCGGTGACGATCCCCGACCTCATCACACAGTTAAGGCAGTACACGAAGTTCGCGATCGTGGTCGATGACAAGGTGACGCTGCCGGAGGGTACGTTCCCGATTTACAAGGAGAACACCACTCCAAACGAGTTCATGCAGCAACTCGCCGCCGAGCTCTATGTCGGCGCCGAGGCCGTGCCCGTCCAGGTCGCCTACGACCTCTCGGTAGACATTCAGGAGTACATGGAGTGTATCACCGAGGACGAGATGGCGCAGGTCGGCCAGATGATGGACTGGTGGAACAAGCTCAGCGACGAGCAGAAGCGGAACCTCCTCGACATGGGGTGGAACCAGTTCAAGAACAACATGTCGCCGGAACAGAGGGCCCAGCTTCTCGCCGAGATGCAGAACCTGATGGGCAGCATGGGCGGCTTTTTCGCGTCCATGAGCGGTGATATGCAGAACCGGATCCAGGGCATGTACGGGGACATCCAGGGTTGGTACAACGGGCTCGGCGCCGGCGACCGCAGCGAGCTGGCGGGTGTGATGGGCGCCTTCGGGAAGATGCTCGGCGGTGGCGGTGGTGGCCGGCAAGGCGGCGGCCGTCCCGGCTTAGGCGGTCGATAGGCGCGACGGCGGTACCTCGGCGACGCCGGTGCCCCGGGCCCCCGGGATCGCCGGCGTCGTTGCCCTCACCGCTTCTTCAGCACCATGACCCGCCCGCTCTGCCGCGGGAAGACTACCTCCTCGGCACCGTCACCGTCGACGTCGGCCACGCGCGATCGCACCTCGCCGTTGTACCAGTAGCCCTCGATCTGCGCGTCCGGGAAGGGCACTGTAGCCAGTAGCCGTCCGGCGCTGTCAAGTACGAAGGCCCGCAGCTCGAACTCCTCGGTCTTGTAGCAGGCGTGCGACGTCGGGCTGCAGGCCTGCTCGGCCACGAACAGCTCCGGCGCCTCGCCGGGGGACCAGGTGACGAAGTGCGGCCTCGTGGCGAGCACGCGCCATCCCTGGAACCGCTCCGGGTCAAGTTGGGTCCACGGTAGGTCGGCGGTCGACGCACGCTTGCCACCGTCTCCGCTCAGGAGGGGGCTTGTCGACGCCTCGCCCCAGAGCGCGGAGATGAAGATCAGCCGGCCCTTGCCGCCCGGGTCTGGCGTGTGGGCGATCCACTGCCCATGCCCGATCTGCGATGACACGTCCCAGAGGACATGGCCATCGAAGTCGATCAGGATGCCCTTCTCCAACAGGATCTGGGCGGTTCCCGTTCCCTCGAAGTCCCCTACCGCCACATCGTCGAAGTGGGTGTCCTGTGCGTAGTCGGACACGTTCCTGCGCAGGAGCACCGTACCGTCATGGTCAAGCAGCAGCAGCTCGCCCACGGGCGGCGCCAGGCCCGGCCCCGCGATCCGATCGACCGTGCAGAAGGCGACCTCGTCGAGCCCGTCGCCATCGAAGTCGCTTACGTTGAACTCGTGCCCGAAGTCCCGTCGCAGGCCCTCCACTCGCCAGACCTCGCCCATGTCGCCGTCCAGCGCCACGACCAGCCCGCCCGTGACGGCCGCGACAATCCCGGGCGGCAAGCCGGGTCTGAGGCGCGCGGCCGCGAGGAGAGGCACGGTTAGGCCGTAGGCGTCCTTCGTGGCCGTCCCGAATCCGCGGGTCGCGATCGGTCGGCCGCTGCCGTCTATGACCGCGATGCCGGCGGCGCCGTCGGCGTCGGGACAGGGCACCACGACCTCGGCGCGTCCGTCTCCGTCGAGGTCGGCGACCGCGGGAATGGCAGTGCCCCATGTGCCCTCGTTGGGCAGCTCGCGCTCGAAGACGGTGCTCCCATCGAGGCGGACCGCGCGGAGCGTCTTACCCGGCTGATCGAGAACGACGCACTCCATCCGTCCGTCACCGTCGACATCGCCTACCTCGAATGAGTAGTTCGGGTAGCATCCAAGATTCGGCTCGTACGCGATGTAGTAGGTCGACACCGACGTGCCCCCTCCGGCGGCTCCGCACATGCAGGCCGCCGATAGCACCGAGGCGGCAGAGATCCGGATCCTCACGGCGCTCCTCCCTTGCCCGGCCATTCGGGATGGCCGAACTATGGCCCTTCACGCCCAGATCGTGTACGTCCGCGTACGTGTCACAAGGGTATAGAGCGACCAGAAGCCTCCTACCGCGAACTCACCGATCACCAGGCCCATCGCGATCGGGCGGGCGCGCGCGAACCCGGCCTGGCCGCCGTACCGCACGACCAGCGCCTTGATGGCCCATGCGATGAGCAAGGCGAACCACATGTGCTCCATCGCCCAGGCGGATGACACGGCGCACCCTATAGGATGAAGCGGCCACCAGCCGACGCGCATGCGAGCCATCATGCCGAACACGGCCACGGCGAATCCGCCCGCGATCGCCGCAACGACTCGCCAGTTGGGCGCGGTCTGTCGCTCCAGGTTGAGCATCAGCTCGTCCATGGGTGGCCCGGCCATCCACAGGGAGTGGTGTGGCGACCACTTCGCCGCCGCCCCGTCCTGATAGTAGTTGTGGAGGATCGCCCAGCAACCGCACAGGGCACCTACGAGCATCGCGGTCAGTATGGGCAGGGCAAGCGACCGCGTCCTGACTCCCGTGTGTGACGCGAGGTTGCACGCCTCGGCGATGTGCGGCATGGGGTGGGACCTGTGTGCGTAGTTGAACCAGTAGAAGGCATAGGACGTGGCCATGTTCCTAGCCCCTGCCAATCGGGTGCCCAGCACCCGCGGGAGAAGCTGGCCGGGGGCGATGTAGTGAAGCTCGTGCGACGGGATCCCCATCTCGGCGCGGATCCGCGTTATCGACTGCACGATCAGGAAGTAGACAACGAAGAACGCGGTCGCGTACCACCACGACATCCCGGCGCGCGTGGCGAAGACGATCACACCCAAGAACGCCAGCGCGAAGCCGACCACGGCCGCGCGGGAGGTTATGAGCTCGCCGCTGTCGTCTTGAGTGGCCGGTCGGAAGGCCGCCCGGAGCACTCGCGCTGCGTACCTGCGGCTCAGCCACAGTGAGAACAACGCGAAGCCGAGGTACGCGCCGAGCGACTGCTCCTTGGGGAACGGCATTCCCTCAACCGCAGTCCAGCCGAAGTGCTGGCTCGCCACGAACTGCGCCTTGAACAGCAGATAGAAGAACCAGCACGAGAAACACAGCTCGGTGGGGATCAGCAGACCCAGGCCGATGATGAACGGGTAGAACGACAAGTGCAAGAACCCGACAGCGCGCCAGGGCAGATCGAGTATCTGCGCTCCGATGTCGAACGCGGGAGAGCCCGTCGATCGGACTGGGATCTGCGGGACTGCCGGTCTGAAGACATGCAGGCCATTGAGCACGTCGATCAGCGCCGCCGCCCCGAACGCGATCCAGAACGCGCCCGAACGCGAGAGACGCTCGGGCGTCGCGACCATCGCGAGTGGCACCTGGGCGACTGGGTAGGTTAGCCGCTCGGACTCGATCCACCTCCGCCGCGAGAGCGACGCCTGCGCGAGGAACCCGCCGCACATCAGCGCGATGAACGCGGCCCACCGGCCCAGCGGGCCGAGCCAGGGCCTGTAGTTGGCCGGATCGTAGAGCGTGCTACTGCCTGTCCAGAAGCCCGCGAGCGCGGCCCTGTCGAACACCATCAGGCCACGCGGCAGCAGAGGCAGCGCCACGTCGGCCCATCTGTTCTCAGGGCTCGCGTACTGCCCGGGGTAGGCCATGACCGCGGTGAGGCCGCAGGTGGTGTCCAGCGCCGCGACCGCGGTCCCCACTGCGGCAAGCACGTAGATCGTCACGAGCTCGCCCGGCTGCAGTGCGATCCGGGGCGCCCACCGCCTCAGCGGGGCGTTGAGCAAGCAAACGAGGGTCAGGCAGAAGACGACGTTGTAGAAGAGGGAGACCGAAGTCGGGTAGTGGGTGTTGCGGACGAACTCGGCCAAGGCGACCCAGTAAGCGTTGAGCGGCACCAGCAACAGGCCGATGGCTATCGCCCGATGGCTGGCCGCGATGCCAAGTCGTGAGGCCTGAGGCTGTAGTCGCATTCCACGGGCAGGTTCGGGGGCTCGTCGGAGCGGCCCTGCAGGACCCCGGACTTGACTCCGCGCGGAGGCCGGTGTAGTGGTACGGTACCATATGGCGCCAGGAGGCCCCCGTACATGAGCGTTGAGCGATCCACGTGGACGAATAAGGTCGGGCTCGCGAGAATGCTCGAGGGCGGCGTCATCATGGACGTCACCACTGCCGAGCACGCGCGTATCGCCGAAGACGCGGGCGCGCAGGCCGTTATGGCCCTCGAGCGTGTGCCCGCGGACATACGTGCCCAGGGCGGCGTGGCTCGCATGAGCGATCCCGAGAAGATCACCGAGATCCAAGAGACCGTCACCATCCCGGTGATGGCGAAGTGCAGAATAGGGCACATCGCTGAGGCACGCATCTTGCAGGCGCTCAAGGTCGACTTCGTCGATGAGAGCGAGGTGCTCACGCCGGCGGATGAGGAGTTCCACATCTGGAAGCACGACTTCGACGTGCCGTTCGTGTGCGGCTGCCGCAACCTCGCGGAGGCCTGCCGGCGGATCGGCGAGGGCGCCGCGATGATCCGCACCAAAGGTGAGGCCGGCACCGGGAATGTCGTCGAGGCGGTCAGGCACATGCGCTCCGTGCAGGCTGACATCCGCCGACTGCGGACAATGCCACCGGAGGAGGTCATGGCCTTCGCGAAGGAGATCGGCGCCCCATTCGATGTTCTCATGCAGGTTCGCGAGCTGGGGAAGCTGCCTGTCCCCAACTTCGCCGCCGGTGGGATCGCGACACCGGCCGACGCGGCCCTCATGATGCTCCTCGGCGCGGAAGCCGTTTTCGTAGGCTCAGGCATCTTCAAGTCAGACGACCCGGCGACCAGGGCTAAGGCTATCGTCGACGCGACAACCTACTACAACGACCCGGCCCGCCTCGCCGAGATCTCGCGTGGGCTGGGCGCCCCGATGAGCGGCCTCGACGTCCGCACCATGGACGACGCCGACCGCCTCGCGGTGAGGGGCTGGTAGGAGGCTCTGGCCGCAGTGCGGGTGTGGTGAAGGTGGCGATGGAGCTTCAAGAGGACGTGCTCTTGACGATTCGCTGTTCTCGGCAGCAGTATGTTCGCGAGGTGCAGTCGGCTGTTGCAGTGAAGTGTTACCAACTCGGTGTGATGTCGCGGCCGTAGGACCCGAGGCTTCGGGGCCCCATGTGCCGACATCCTGAATGCCCTGAGGCACCAGGGTGAGCCCGTACCGATACCGTGTCGGCGACCTGGTGCTGGAGCCAAACGGTGTATCGTCGCTCGCGTCCGGGCGCGTTCGGCACAGGGCGCCTCGCGACTGGGGGACCGCAGTGTCCGAGATCGAGCATGTGCTAGAGGTGGCCGGCGACTCGCTGGGGGGGAGGAGCGGCGCAGTACGCTGCCGCATCCTGTTCGTCGGCAAGCGGGCGTCAGACGAGTACCCCTACCAGGTTGCGAATGAGAGGATCGCCAGCGAGATCGGGCGGGTGCTTGGCCTGTGGATTCCCGACTCGGTGGTGTACAGGTTCAACGGCGACGTCATGTTCTTCAGCCACTTCATCGAGGATGGGACGGGGGACGCCTGCGGCGCTCTCTCTCCGCCCCCGAGCGGCCTTGAGCACGAGGTCAAGCTGCTCGCCCCAGCCACCGAGTTCATCAGGCACGGCATCGTGATGTTCGACCTCTTCGTGGCCAACAATGACCGGAAGGCCGACAACATCAGGCTCGGGCGGGACGGGCGGCTGTGGTGCGTAGACCAGGGTAATGCCCTCTTCTACCGCCCGTACCGGGCAGACGGCGAGTATAGGCTGCCGGGCATCGCGCGTATCGAGGCCGTCTCCGATGACCTGTCGGCCATGTTCGACCGTCCGCACCACTACCTGTCCTGGCTAGCAAGCTGGGACATCGTCGAGCAGTGGGCCGAACGTATTCGGGCGCTGCCCGGTTACTTGATCGAGCACATCGTGGATTCTTTTCCCGAGGGTGTTATCAGCGCTGATGAGCGTACTGCTGTTGTCACTTTCCTCGGTGAGCGGCGAGGAAGCATGCGGCGGTTGGTGGAAAGCAACATCAGCAGGTTCCCTGGACTGCCGCGAGTCTGACGCAAGGAGGTGTAGCCCGTGGCCCTACACTGTTATAGGTATCAGGTTCTCCGCTACATCGCCGACCGCGTGAGAATGGAACCCATTAACACTGGGATCGTGGCGCAATCCGACGAGGGCGTGAGCCTCAGGGTGAATGGCCGCTTCCGCGGCGATCGCAGGTCGGGCATCCCCTTGGACCTCGACAACTTCCGCCAGTGGCGCGAGTTCCTGAGGGGAGAGATAGATGCGGAGGGCGGCGCCGGGTTTGTACCACCACACTCTAGCGTTGACTTCCTGTCCTACTTACGGTCGCGATGCGATGGGCCGTTTCAGCTGAGCGAGCCCCTTCACTTCGAGTCCGTGGTTCCAACCGTGGAGGTGGCACGGGACTACTTGTACGAGCGCCTAGTGGCCAGGCCCAATGATGACGGTGCCGACGTTCCGGCGACGCCGGTAGAGCGCTTTCGGCACGAAGTGGCCGAGCGGAGCATGGAGCGACGCTTCCCGGTGCTCCACCACAACGCCTACGTCACGGTCGGGCAGTCGTGCTATCCGTTCTACTACTGGTACAGGAACGGGAGGACCGTGGTCATCGACAAGGTCGAGGTAGGGACACAGCCCCGGCACACGCAGCTCGAGCTCGAGTCATGGGTCGCCAGGCTGCAGTCTATCTGGGGCGCGCCTCGCGTGGAGTCTGTGTCCGTGGTGGATCCGGTCGACAAGCTGCCACCTGCTCGGACTAGTGATGACGAGGCCTTTCGCCAAGCGTACAAGGACAAGATACGGCAGATAGAGCGCTTGTCCACCAAGGTTATATCCCGGGCGGATTCCGTTGTGCCGTTCGTTGAGGAGCTCGAGACTGAACTCGCCCAACTGCTGGATCGGACGTCCGTAGGCGGTTGACGCTCCGCGACCGCCGTTCGGACGCGCGACCCGGAGTCCGTACTGCACCGCCGCCCGTGGTTCGGCCCTCGCCGCGGCACGTTGCGCTATGGGTCGAAGTCCTATCCATCCGAGGTACGACGTAGTCGTCTGGCGACCGCGCTCCGCTGGTGACAGCCGGACGTGACCGACGCCGACCGGCTCGCGGTGAGGGGCTGGTAGGAGGCCCAGCACGGGATCGGTCCGACCCCTCCTCCGAGGCGCGCGTGTCGTGGTCCTACGGTTCTTCTGGCCATGTGCGCCCGACGTCCGGGCCGGCCATCGGGCAGCGCAGTGTAACGCGGTAGCTTGTTGTAGCTACTGAACTAGCAGGAGGTCACAAGCTACCCAACGCCCCACCGTGCGCAGGCCGCCGGAGACGCGGCCTTGCCGGCACGTTGGTCTCCGTCACCCCCTGGCATGCTACGCCGGGCTCGCTCGACGTCCCGGACACGAAAGGAGAGTGCTTGTGCGCAGCAAGTGGATCGCCATCTGTGCGTTGTGTTCAGTGGTCATGCTGTTGATCGCCGCGTGCGTGGTCGGCTGCGGGAAGAAGGCCGGTGAGGCTAAGTCCGGCTCCGCCCAGCCCACCAAGCTCGACCAGGAGCGCATGAAGGGCAGCATGCCGCCCGGCGCACCGGGCACCAAGGGCTCGGGCTAGCGGGTCGGTCCTGTCCGCCGCGTGCGTCCTGGTGCCGCTCATGAATAGCGTCGACTCGGGCTCATACGTCGAAGGGAGTGTGCTTGCCTTGAACAAGAGAGGTTTCACGCTTATCGAGTTGCTCGTTGTCATAGCCATCATCGCGATACTCGCCGCGATCCTGTTCCCGGTGTTCGCGAAGGCCCGCGAGAAGGCTCGCCAGACAAGCTGCCTCAGCAACATGCGGCAGATGACGACGGCTATCCTGTCCTACACCCAGGATTACGACGAGAGGTTCCCGATCATGCGCGCGTACAACACGGTTACCGCCAAGTTCTACGACTGGCGCATGTGCATCGCGCCGTACACGAAGAACGTGCAGATCTTCGCCTGTCCGTCCAACAGGAACAACGACACGTACTACTGGGGTGACTGCGTCGGCGAGGCCGACAGCGTGGAGGACCCCTACGTGCCGATGTCCTACGGCTGGACCACCACGACGTGGACCGACCCGGGCGACGTGGGCTTCAGCTACGGATGGGGCGCTCGTCCGCCGTTGCTCGCAGAGCCTCAGTACCCCGCGCAGTTGCTGCTGATCGCGGAGACCTACACCACGTGCTGCGATCACTGCTCGTGGTGCGGAGGCAACGCGTTCTACGGTCACAACAACGCGGCAAACTGGGCCTTCGGCGACGGACACGCCAAGGTCATGAAGTGGGCGGCAACGATGCAGCCTACGTGCATGTGGACCTTCAACGGTCTGGACCCCGGCCCCGTCTACGGCGGCGGTGTTCCCCAGTGGATCCTCAACCTGCCGCCCGACGCTCGGTAGACGACGCTAGCGACGAGCGACCGACGAGAGACGCGCGCTTCGCCCAACCGGGCGGGGCGCGCCGTCGCTTCTACAGCAGCGCCGATGCCTTGAGAGCGAAGAAGAGCGCGCACAAGAGGAACAGCCCCGCGACCAGCAGCTTCGCGATGGGCGACTGCCGCTCCGCGAGTCGCTTCAGCCTCGCCGACGACATGCCCAGCCAAGCCACGACCAAGACCGCGAGCAGAGGCACCATGAACATCGCGTCATAGAGCAGCAGCCAGCGTATGGCGGCCAGCCGATCCGCGTTCGCGGCGACCATGTAGGTGATGGCCGGCACGTACACCTGGCCCGTGCACGCAAGCTCCACACTCGACACACACGCGCCGGCGACGAAGGCGCCGGGGATTATCAGCGATCCTCGACCTACGCCCCGACGGACGGCGGCGTGGATCAGGCGCTTCAGGCCCAGGGGGAGCTGATGCGTCACCTCGGACGTCCGCCCAGCCCGCAGGTGCCTGTAGTCGGCCAGGGAGATCCAGGCGAAGGCCAGGCACACCGTTCCGAGCACCCCGTGCAACACGCGCCGGAGCAACGGCAGTCCCTCGAGCGCCAGAGCCGCATGTAGGATCCCCAGCCCGAAGGCGAGGTACACCAGGAAGACCCCAACACTATAGGCGATGCCGACGCCGGCGATGGCCTTCCCCCGCACACCGGCCATGCCGAGGTAGCTGATGAAGAAGACTAGGGTCGCGAAAGCGCAGGGGTTGATGCCGTCCACCAGGCCGGCCACGACTACGGTCAGCACGCCCCAGCGGCGCAGGTAGCCCGGCAGCGCGTGGCGCGCCTGCCCGCGGATCGCCTCGGCCTGCCGACGCAGATCGGGGGCGCCGGTCGGGGCGTATGCGGCGAGCATGGCCCGGACCGCGTCGCCGTTCTGCCATGCGATCCCGCCGACGTAATCGCGGCCCACGACGAGCCCCGGGGCGCTCGGCATGGTCTCCGGGCCCACCCCGGCCACGACCAGTAGCGCGTAGGCCAGCTCGTAGTCCATTGCCGTATCGACCGTGGTCAGCACCAGGGAGGGCATCTCGGCCGCGATCTCCTCCATGAGTGCGTCGCCCTCTTCGCAGCCGTGGCAGCCGTGACTCGTGAAGTAGTAGGCGTACACGGACGGGGCGCCGTCCTGGGCGCCCGCCGCGAGCGCGAGCGTGCCGACTGTGAGCGCCACCGCCAAGGACAGCCTCAAGCGCGTCTCCTCCGCCCGTCCCCAAGCGAGGGTGGTCCGCGCGCGCCAGCACGTTACGTCCCACACGACCAGGACCGGCTCTGCAGGCTAGAGAAGATGGCAGTTGGCCGCATCAGTACCGATCACGCCACAGGGGGCCACACTAGTGAGCTCTGTTCGCAGGTATGCGAACCTGGTCTTCCTCATCCTGCTCGGGGCCGCGATTCTCCTCGTCAACGTGCGGCTCTACGTTCCGAGCGGCAAGTCGCTTGGGCAGGCCGCAGTAGCCCCCGATGTCCTCCCTAGCCTGCGGTTCCTGAAGGCTGCGATGCGCGACGGTGCGGCGACGTCGGCGCAGCGGTTCTTCCCGGAAGGCTTCGTGTTCCAGTACGCCACGTACGGCCTGGCCTGGGTGGATGTCGGCCTGCGAGAGCCGGAAGGGAGTGCCCTGCGGCGCGAGGCAGCCGAAGAGGCGCGGTGGGCGCTGCGGAACATCCACTCCGAGGCCGCCCTGGTGCCGTTCGACCTCGAGCTCGCGCCCCCATACGGGGTCTTCTACGTGGCATGGGGAACGTGGCTCGCGGGCGGGATTCTGCTGCTCGAGGGGCCCGACGAGTGCGACGCCGAGGTCGCCGGTCGGTTCCAGTACGAGTGCGGCAGTCTGGCTCTGGCGTTCGAGTCGAGTGAGTCGCCGTTCCTGTGCTCGCACAAGGACAAGGCATGGCCCTGTGACTCGCTCGTCGGGGTCGCGTGCCTGCGTCTGCACGACTCTCTGTTCGAGCCTGAGTACGAGGATCTGATCGGCACGTGGTTGGACGAGGCCAAGGCGCGGCTTGATCCCGCGACCGGCCTGCTGCCTCACGAGGTGGACCCGTACAACGGTGACCTCGTTCAGGGCGCCCGGGGCTCGTCTCAGGCCCTCATTCAGCGCTTCCTGCCTGAGGTGGACCCGACGTGGTCGGCCGAGCAGTACGCCCTGTTCCGACGGCAGTTCGTGGCGGCTCCGTTCTCCTTGGCCGGCGTGCGTGAGTATCGGAGGGGTGTCCGCGGGCGGGGGGACGTCGACTCCGGTCCCCTCGTGCTTGGCCTGAGCGCGTCGGCGTCCATCGTGGCGCTCGGCCCGGCCTTGCTCCACGGCGACCGCGGCTTCGCGGAGCCGCTGTCGCACTCCGCTGAGGTGCTGGGCTTCCCGGTGGGGGCCGGCCATACGAAGCGCTATCTGCTCGGGGCGGTGCCTGTCGTCGATGGGTTCCTGGTCTGGTCGAAGACAGCCACGCCGTGGACGACGCGTCCGCCGAGGCAGGAGTTCGCCCCGGCGGTTCCGAGTTGGTGGCGGCTGCCGATCCATGCCGTGTCGGGGCTCCTGTGCTGGGTGCTGGTGTGGGCCCACCGGCGGGCGGGCCGCATGGGCCGAGCCGCAGCAGCGGCAGCGCCTACCCGGCCTGGACTCCTCGCCCCCCCAAGGGCAGACACGAGCGCCTAGCCGGCTGCGGTACTCCCGTAGAAGTGCGCCTCGAGCTGCTCGGCAATCCTGGCCAAGTCGGGCGGACACTGGACGAGCCCCGCCACCAAGTCGTCGTCCGTCAGCGTAAGCTTGTACTCAGACTGGCACCACGACCGTAACTGGGCACGCACCTGCTTCCCAGGGCAGTTCGCAGTCCGCCAGCTCTCGTTGGACCACAGCTCGTCGAAGCACTGATCGCCTCGCTCCTCCCTCGTGGAGTCGTCGAGGTTGTTCGGCAGCTTCCTCCTTAAGCGCGGGCGCAGCTGGTTGCGAACGAGGCGCTCGACTTCCGGCAGTTGGAGAAGGGAGTTGAGCTTGGCCCTCACCTCCTCTTCCGTGGGTACCCCCGGCTGCTCCCCCGTGCGCTCCAGCCACCGAGTGGCAGCTTGGTCGAGGGCAGCTTTGATAACCGCAGGGGCTATGAGGTAGTTCTCCGCCTCCTTGACACCGAGCCTGAGGACTAATGTCTCTCCAGGGGCCGCTGCGGTCTGCGTCGAATCTGGCGCAAGCTCGTAGTCGTTGTCGACCACGCACGCCACGGTCGTCTCCGCCTTCCACGCCTCGCGAAGGAAGCCCGGTAACGTGCCCAGATGAGCGATGTCGCCTTTGCCGTTGGGCAGCTTGGCCACGATGACACTGGGGTCGTCGAAGGGGTTACGGCCGTTGGCCAACGACACGAGACGGCCGAGTACCTTCGCATCGAGTGTCCCCTCGACGAAGAGCACCTTGTCCGCCCCGTAGGCGCGCACCGCATCAGGCTTCGAGATGGCTCCCAGGTCCACGAGCACGCGTCCCAGGGCCTCGCACCGCTTGCCGCCGTCCTGCCTTCGATCGATCCACACGATGGAGTCTGTGGGGAACTCCGCGATGAAGTCCGGAGCGTGTGTCGCCACGATAACCTGCCGGTTCTCCTCGACCGCGTAGTCAACTAGCATCTGGGCGACGGCCCGCTGCAGTGTGCTGTGCAGGTGTGAGTCCGGCTCGTCCAGCAGGAGGCACCGTGAGTCTGCGAATCGTAGCACGACGGCCAGGTTCAGCAGCGTGCGGAGACCCCCGCCGCTGATGCCGATGTCGAATGCCACCCCCTCCTCCTCGAACTCCACAAGCACGACGGGGGCGCCTTCACCACTCAGCCGGGGGCGCTTCATCACTGCCCCGGGCAGGTAGCGACGGACGAGTGCGACCACGCTGTCGAACGTGTCCTTGTCGCCGTCGTTCCACAACCACTGCAGGTGGGACCGCCAGCATTCAGACTCTCGTCCCTCGTCCAGTTTCGTCCGGAGCGTACCCTTGTGGAGGAACTGCTCGACGGGCGAGAGCGACCCGATGGGCGGCACGTACATTGGCTTCAGCTTGAACAGGCTCTCGACCACTTGCCGCGAGCGGGGTTCCTCCATGCTCTTGCGCAGTGATGCCTCTCCCCGCAGTAGTTCGAGCTCGTACCTAGCTGGCCCGATCACGTTGAGTGAGACCTCAATGCCACCGCTCAGCATCGCACGAACGGCGCACGGTTCGGACGTGCGTTTGAGAAGCCACACTGCTGCCGGATCGCCCGGGCTCGCCCGGTCCAAGGCCTTTTCCGGGAGCCATTGCCATTTCGGCGCGCTGAAGTCGGGCCGGTCGGCACCGCCAAACACACGAACCAGGATGTCGTACAGGAGCCGGATGGCCTGCAGAATGCTCGTCTTGCCGCTGCTGTTGAGGCCGACGAGGCACGTGATCTGGGGAAGGTCGACCGTGAAGTCGCGGAAGCCCTTGAACGACTGTAGATGGAGTCTCTCAAGAAACATCACAGGTCACTCCCTGCCCCGCGGTAGGTGCCACCGGAGCGTCCATCGCGCCCGCGTGGTCGATCCCGTGAACACGGCGGGCGCTGCCAGTTGTCGCCCCCCATCTCAGCCGGGTCAGGGCGGTCAGCAGCGACACCCACGTGGGGTCAGTATACGCCGCCGCGGCCGAGTTCGGCCTGCCGCACCAGACTGTCGTGACCGACGCACGGAGTGAGAACGCAGGTCAGGCAGTTCTGAGGTGCTGGACTCGATGACTGACTGGTCCCGACTCGACATTCGCGGCGGCGGCGCGTGTCTGAAGATCCCGGGCGGCATCGACGACCCGGAGGGTCTCGCGAACCTACTCATATCCCATGGCCGTTTGCGGCATCGGCCCTGTTGGCGCTCCGACATCGCTGTGTCGCTGCGCGCCGAGGACAACCCGCTGGGCCCAAGCGACGATGTCGCGCGCCGGTGAGCTCACCGACGCTTGTAGATGCGCTCGCGCGGGCCGATCGCAGCGACCCACACTAGGTTCTCGTTGGAGTGGACTTCGTAAAGCACGCGCAGGTCCCCGACACGAATGCGGAAAACACCGGCCGGCTCGCCCTCGACCTTCTCGCAACCGGGCGGGTACGGGGTGTCCGCGAGCGCGTCGATCCGGGGCTTCAGGCGCACCTGAACAGCCTTGGGCAGCTTGTTGAACCTACGCCTAGCCTTGGGGGAGAGGTCTACGCGCATGGTGGGAGGTTACAGTTCGTTCTCAGCCTTGACCTGCTCCCAGGGGATCGGGTCGCCACCCTCGGCCAACGCCTCTCGAACGAGCCCCAGGTCCTCAGCGTCCTCCCTCGCGCGCCGGCGGGCGAGGAGCGCTTGTCGCAGTCGGGCCACCAGCCATAGCGGCTTGCCCTGGCGGCGTGTCGTCCGCGCAACCATGGTGCCCACCTCCTGCCCGCACCTTACCCCCGCGGCGCCCCAGCGTCAACGCTGGAGCCGTGCGACCGGCCTCGCCGGCAGGGACGCCAGCGCCCCGGAGGAAGCTGGCGCTCCGACATCGCCGTGTGGCAGCCCGCCGAGGACAACCCGCTCGGCCCAAGCGACCACATCGCGCGCGAGTGACAGCGCGTGCCGGTACTGCTCCTGGCGCACCTGCCACCGCTCGGACGGGCTGATGATCCACAGGGCGAAAACGGACAGGTCCTTCACAGACTCAAGCAGTCCCGCCGGGGCCAGCCCGCGTGGGACGAGCTCGACCAGCTCCTCGAGCGACAGCCCGTGCGTCACGCTGGGTCCCTGGCTGGCGAGAACCGCGCGCAGAGCGTTCTGTGCGGCCTGCTCTGCGTGGAAGCACAGATGGGCGTATGGAGGCACCGAACCGGCTGCGAGCGCGAGGTTGACCCTCGCGTGGATTAGGTCCTGGGCGACCGCCTTGGTGTAGGGGGTCCGCATGCGGCCTCCTGACCGGTCAAGCGGCCCCTCGGCCCGCGCCTACCCGTGCGTTTGCACGGAGTCCTCCTCGCCGGACGCCGAGGTGATGCGCTCGGCCCATTCGACAACCTGACTCGCAACCAGCACGGCAGCCGTGCGTTCATCCTCCGCTACTGGCTCGGCAGCGCCGGGGTACCGTAGCTGAGTTGCGTAGGCGGTGAGCTGCCGGGCGCGCTGCAGCCCCGGCGGGACGCCAACGCTATCTGGGAGCAGCGCGGCCAGGGCGGCGATGTCGTGCGTCCTCGGGAAGCTCACATCGAGGCAGACCAAGACGGCCTTGAGAGCCTTCTCCGCCGCCTCCTGAGCATGGAAGCAGAGCTGCGCATTGAGCACTCCGGGTGGCGGCGGTGCGGACGCAAGAGCCAAGTCCGAGCGGGCGTGAAGGAGCCACAGAGCGACCCATTCGGCGTTCTCAGGCAGCATACAGCTCCCGCCCGTTGGCCACGGCTGCGCCGTACACAAGTCCGGGTACGCCCGAGTACCGGTCTAGGTCCCCCACAGTAGCGACCACAAACTCCACCGGAACCCCGAACCCCGATAGCCTGTCGTAGAGCACCATCGCCGTGCGACGGCGGTGTGTCCCGTCCGGCACCACCACGAGCACGTCGAGGTCGCTGTCGGCCGTCATCTCGCCCCTCGCGGCCGATCCGAACAGCACGATCCGCAACGGGTGAGAGGCATCCACGACCCGTCGGACCAACTCATCGAGCTTATCCTTAGGTGGGTGCATTACGCTCGCCCACGCGCTCCCAGCCCGAAGACTGGTGGAGGCGGCGGGAATCGAACCCGCGTCCGAAGTGAGAGCCTGGGCTGCTTTCTACGAGCGTTTCCCGCGCATTAGGTTCTCACCTCGCCGGCGCCCACGGGAGGGCTCCTGGCTCGGCCAGCCCGCTATCGGTTTCCCGCTCGCCCAACGGGCCCGGGCAAGCGGTAAGCCGCAGTGTGTGTCGCCCTTCGCACGGCCTTCGGCGCGCCTAGCGAGGACGTAGCGGCTTAAGCCGCTAGTGCCAAGTTGGTGTTGGCAGTTGTTGTTGCCCTACCCGATTAACGAGAGGTAGGCCGCTCGGCTCGCTGCAACCTTCGCTCCAAGCACTCCGTCGAGACCTGTCGCCCCCACTCCTATCGCTCTGCCGGCCGCTTGCCGGCGACTCCATTGTAGCACAAACGCCGGTGGACGCGCGCCGTGGTTCGCCAACAACATCACCGGCAGGCACAACGAGGGCTGCAACAACACATTCACCGACGGGCACGCGAAGTGGCTCAAGCGGACCCTGATCTCGAATGACATCCCGGGTGCGCCGATGAACCCGCAGGCGGCGGCGTACTGGGGACGCCTCATGTGACGCAAGTGCACGCTGGCTATCGTGGATGCGGGAGAGGCGGCCTGATCGCCTCTCTCGCGTACCCAGCCAGCCGATGGTACAGCCGAAGAAGCTCGCGGGCCTGCTGGTCCCACGAGTAGTGCGCCCGGACCGTTGCGAGCCCCCGGCCGCCCATCTCGGCGGCCTGGTCTGGGTGCGTGAAAAGCCACTGGAGTGCCTCCGCTATCGCACCCGGGTTCCTCGGATCGACGAGTATGCCGCACCCATGTGATCCGACCGTTTCTCGCAAGGCCGGCAGGTCCGAGCCCAGGACCGGCAGCCCGGCGGCCATTCCCTCGAAGACCTTGTGTGGGCTCGAGTTCACGTGGTTCGGCGACGGATGGTACAGCGCGAGCATCACCCGCGAGCGACCCAGCAGGGCGCGCACATCCTCAGCCGAGAGGTATCCGAGGTACTCGAGCCGGCCGGCCGCGGCCCTCTCGACGTCCTCCCGGTAGCTCGGTGGCGAGTAGTCGCCGGCTATGACCAGCCGGGCGTCCAGCCATGGCGGCAAGAGCGCTACCGCGGCCGCCGCCTCCACCACACCTTTGTCGCGCCTAACCGTGCCCGGGTAGCACGCGATCATGGGGCGCTGGCCGTAGGGGACGTCGTCCTGGGCCCCTCTCACTTGGACACCACCGGATCCGGCTCGATGATGGCGTAGTTGCGAACCTGGATCGTCTTCCGGGCCGGGAATCGCGCCGCGATCTCGTCATTGACCGTGACGATGCCGTCAAAGCATAGTGCGGCGAGGCGCTCGAACAGCTCGAACGCCAGTGCGACGGGTACCCGCAAGGCGGCGGGCAGCCACTCCTTCCGCCTTATGGTCGCCGGGTAGTTCTCGTGCACGTCGTACACAACGCGGCGCCGCAGCAGCTTCAGCATAACACCGGCCGCCAGCAGTTCCGGGTCGTGAAAGTGGTAGATGTCCCCGCGCTCGCGAAGCGCCTGCTGGACGACGCGCCACACCGTGCGGGTCATCCGGGAGAGCCGTCCGCCGGTGCCCGGCACGATCGCCCTGATCTGCACCCCTTTGACGGTCTCGTCACCATCGTGGGGTACCACGAGCACCACCTCGTGTCCCGCGCGAGCGACCGAGACGCATTCCTTGTGGAAGATGCGCACATCGAAGGCACCGTGCGCGGAGGTCAGGTGCACGACTTTCACGCTGCATCCCCTGCCTTCCCGAAGCGGCGATGCGTCAGTCAGTCAGTTGCACACATAGCGCCCTCTGCGCCCAAGCTCCATGGACAGCAAGGTGTGGGCAGACCACTGTTACGTCCTTCTCCCGAGCTACCCCGCACCCCTGCAGGCTGGACGGCCCTTTGCCGAGTTTCGGTCGTGCTTTGCGGCTAGTTGCGGGCGATGCGGTGGTACAGATCGAGCAGCTTCGCGGCCTGCGATTCCCAGGTGTAGTGCTCCCGGGCGGCGGCGCGGCCCCGCTCCCCCATAGCTTCAGCCTCATCCGGGTGCTCGAAGATCCAACGCAGCGCCTCAGCTATCGACTCCGGCTTCAGGGGATCGACGAGCAGCCCGCATCCGTGCTGCTCGATGATCGGGCGCCACTTCGGGAAGTCCGAGGCTATGACAGGCAGCCCGGCCGCCATCCCCTCGAACATCTTGTTCGGGCTCGCATCGGTGTGGTTGGGGCATGGGTGGTAGGGCACGACCGTGGCCCGCGAGCGCGCGTAGATGGACGGCAGCTCTTCGGCGGGGATCTGCCCGAGGAACTCAACACGATCGGGATCCCACAAGGACTCGATCTCGTCGCGGTAGCTCGCGGGTGCGAACTCACCGGCCAGAATCAGCTTAGGCTCCAGCTCGGCGGGCAGCAGGGACACTGCCTTGACCGTCTCCGTGATACCGCGGATGGCCGTCATCGACCCAAGGAAACAAGCGGCGTTGGGACGCGAGTCGAAGCATTCCCCCTCGCCCCCCACCGAGGAGAGAGGCCTGCCCTGAGTAGACCCACAGGCCATAGCGAAGGGGTCGTGGCCAGGGGTCTCCGACCGCGCATGGTTCCTGACCTGTAGGGTCTCTCGCGGCGGGAACCGAGAAGCTATCTCGGGACTCACCGTGACGATGCCGCCGGCGCATGTCGCGGAGCAATGCTTGAGCAAGTCCGGCGCCCACGCGGGCGGGATCGCCTTGATACCGACATCGTCGGCCTCGTGGGTTGTCGACAGGTGAACCACTTTCATATGACGGTGCTACCCGATCCTTCTCCGGCCCCGGCTCGCCAGCGGCAACGACGCCCTTCGCGGGCGCCGCAGCCGAAGCCACGCGCGTCTCGGGCGCAGCCTCTGATGCGGCGCGACCAGGACCAGGAGCAGCCACAGTCCACCGCCGTGGGTCAGCATCGATGTCAGCAGCGAGACGTCCATCCACTTCAGCGCCGCTCGGAGAACCGCGAGCGCGGACAGTATCGTCTTGCGCCGGTCGCGACCTACCGAGTCGAATGCCCAGAGAAACAGCATCCAGATGCCTGTGAAGACCGCCATGCCCCCGATCCCGAAGTTGGCGTACGCGTCCAGGAACGGATGCGCGTTCGCGTGTGAGCCCCCCCACGGGAAGTACACCTCGCCGATGATATCCGGCGGCTTCAGTTCATACGGGTAGTCGCCGAATGCCTTGAAGAGCCCGTATCCCAGCATCGCCTTCGGGTGCGAGCTGAAGTAGTCGAAGTACAGCCCGGTCATGATGCCCGGCGTCGTTATCCTACGCCGCAGAACGAAGTTGCTCATCACGATGTCATGGGTCAGAGAGTCGATGAGCATGCTCACGAGCACGAGCGCGACGCTTCCCATCATGATCGCGGTCGTCAGACGCCGTCGGTAGCGCAGAACCAGGTAGACGCCGAGGAGCATCGCGGGCACTGAGAAGGGAGCTGACTTCATGCCGCTCACGGCGTACATGAAGTAGCTCCCCACCGCGCCGATCACCACGAGCCAGTAGCGCCTGTGCATCGCGCCCCACACGATCAGCAGAGGGTTAACGACCTCGGAAAGCCAGTTGACGATGTAGCCCGCGAACGCTCCGCCCCTCTCGTCGAGCGCGATGGCAAACTCGTCTCGTACCCCATAGACCTCTGCCACGGTGGGTGCGTGATAGCGGAGCCCGAATAGCCGGATGAGCGTCGCGTAGCCCGCCAAGCCGAGAGCCGCGACGGCACCCCAGAAGATGACCGCCGGCAACCGCACCGTCGGCAGCTTAAGGGGCGGCAGACGATCACAGAATGTGAGAGCGCTGAAGCAGCACGTCAGCACGAGAATGAGCGTCGCCAACCGTGTCGGCTCAATGTCGAGATCCATGTACGTCGGGATGATGCACGCCGGGATGTGCAGGAAAGGGTACAGCACGGAGGCCGCAACGCTCGACGGCCTGCGGATCGCGTCGCGGAGCCACAGCGACGGCAGCAGGGCGCAGATCCAGGCGATGGCCACGAGCGCAGGCGAGCGCGGCTGGTAGACCCAGTTCGTTGCGGAGAAGATCGGGCAGAGGTAGTAGATGTAGGCGAAGTGGAGCGAGACGGTGTAGACGACAGATGCCGCCACGATCCAGAAACGGCGCGGAAGCCGCTTCGGCAGACGCGGACGCCTCCCGGACAATGGGCTTAGGCCCATTGTCTCTGACAGGCCCATTGCCTGCGATGAGCCCGTTGTCTGTGGTGGGGTCTCCAATGGGCTGAAGCCCATTGTCTGGTTCGTCCTTCCCGCAAGGGCGGGCCGCGTCCGTCGTTCCCTCAGGAGGTTATACCAGCTTCGGCGGCTCGGCGCGAGTCGGTGGCTCTTACTCCTGCGGCACGAACAGCCGGCTGTCGCCAAGCACGGACTCGCAGACCTCGAGCAGTCGCCCGGTCGTCCCGGCGTCGGGCAGCCGGGGCGGCAGCGCGAGCAGCTCCTTCACCCGCTCCGCAGCCCGGCCTGCCGTGTCCCGGCCGCCCCGCCGAGCCCACTCCTCCCGCCTGGCTCTGTCGAACACCGCGGGATAGAAGTGCTCGCGACAGTGCTCGAGCGTGTGTTCACTGATGAGGAGATGCCCGGTCGAAAGTAGCTCGTCGAACACCTCTCGGCTCGGGTAGTCGTCCGCGGCCACGGCTACCCCGTCCGTAAGCCTGAGCGCCATGCCGCAGATGTCGTTGTCCACCACGAGCTTCTCGAGGCTCATGCAGCTCTCAAGCTCCAACATGCCGGGGCCGGACATGTTGTTCACGCCCGCAAGCACCCCCAGCATCGCCCCCATGCCTGTCTCGGCGCCCGACTGAGCGTCGACGGCCTTCGAGTCCGAGAGCGCCATGTAGGCGTGCGTCGGGAGCCCGAGGTGCCTGCCGACCTGCGCGTAGCCGCACATGAGCATCATCGACTCGATCGCGCCCATCGGCGTGGTTGCGTCGCGCATATCGAAGAGCGACGGTGACCCTCCGTAGATGACCGGTGCACCCGGTGCGGCGAGCTGGGAGAACACGACGCCGGACAGCGTCTCGGCCGTGTGTTGGATCAGGCTGCCGACGATCGTGACCGGCCCTACACTGCCCATCGCGGGCATCGAGATGAGCTCGGTAGGGATGCCCCACCGAGCAGCGTCGATCAGGTCTTGGACGATGTAGTCGCCCCACTTCAGCGGAGGCGAAGGGCAGCAGTCGACGATCGCGAGCGGGCGCGCCCTCAACGCGGCGTCGGAGCCCCTCACCGCGAGCATCAAGTCGCGCATCACCGCGAGTGAGCCATGCCCGAAGGTGCCCGTGATGACCGGCTTCTCGCAGTACAGCAGGGCGGCGAGGAGCCTGCACCAGTCGGCGTGCTGTATCGGCACGTTCGTCGGCACGACACCAGTCGACTGCCCGGCGAGGCTCAGTAGCTCCGCGGTCAGGCGTGCTAGAGCGATGCAGTCGGCCACAAGCGGCGGCCGCGTCGCTCCGGCGGCCGCGTCCAGGACGGTGATGGCTGCCGAGCCGGGGTTGAAGTGCGACCTGGTGCCGCCGAGGTCCATTGCCGGCTCGCCGCCGCGAGAGTAGAGAACGATCCGCGACGGCGCGGACGCGACGCACCGGTCTACTGTGCCGCCGTCGATGAGGATGCGCCCGGCATCGACGTCTATGTCCAGCCCGTTCTCCGCGGCCAGGGCGAGCGCGGCTTCGTTGCGCGTGAACACCCCGTGCTTCGCAAGCAGCCCGTGCGCCTCGGAGAGCACTCGCCGCAGCGTCTTCCCGCTCAGCACGTTCAGCACGGGTCGCGTCCAGTCGTCTTGCCGCTCGGGAGCCATGTAAGGGGCCTTCCTGTGGTAGAGTTCGGGCACACTCGTCGCACGGCGAGCGCGTTGGGGATCATTCGTTGGCGAAGGAGCGGGGCCCTTGCCGGGGAGTGCTGGGGGTGGCGCCGGGCCGGGGCGCGCCCCGGCCCGGCGGTCCATCACTTGGGGACAGCCGTAGTGACGATGTCCCCAGTCACCGCATCGATGATGTACAGCTTCTTCGAGTCCTTACCCCACGGGTTGACCCAAGCGATGCGCAAGGCCCAGGTGAGTTCACCCTTCGCTTGGCGCAGCTCTGGACCCCTCAGGACCTCCGCGTCCGTGTTGCCGACGTCCTCGCGCGCGATCCGCGTGGCGTCGTGAGCGGTGATCTTCGGGTCGATCAGCGGCTCAGGGTCGGGGACGAGCTGGAAGTAGCCTGTCACCTCGCCGGATGGCACGTTGAAGCTCACCTCGCACAGCGGGGAGAGGCCCGATCGGGGCGGGTCGCCCACAGGTGGCCCCTCGCCAACAAGCGTCCGGCTCGGGGAAAGGTCAGCCGACCAGTCGCGACCGGCGAGCACCGTCCACGTCATACCTTCAGAGCCCGCTCCCAGATGTCTCAGCGCCTCCGCTCTTGCCTTCTCCATCGCCTCGTCGAGGGTGATGCCTGGCTCCCCGTCGCTCGCTAGCCCTTCAGTGGACTTCAGACGCCAGCCCCGGAACTTGCCCGTGGTGAGCCAGACGGCATACACGCGCATGCGCCCGTCGACCTCCACCGTGAACTCGGCGGTACGGAGGTACACGGGTCTCTGGCCGCCTCGCACCTGGGGTTCCACCCCGGCGAGAGCGACCCCCGCGTGCTGCTCCGCTATCGCCCGTGCCTGATCGATCGTGATCGCGTCCGGGGGCACCTGGGCGTCTACCGCCCCGGCCGCCGTGGACTCACCCGCACTCGCCTGGTCGACTGCGTACCCAGGACTCAGGGCCGATAGGACGGAGAGGACGACGAGCAACGGCCCTGGCAAGCCCATCCGTGAGACGAGGGTCATCATGGCGCACCCTCCTTGAAGAAGGGCGCCGGGCCGGGGCGCGCCCGGCCCGGGTGCGGCGGATCTAGTTCGGTATTCCCCACTTCACGATCTCACCGGAAACTCCATCGATGAAGTACAGCTTGTGCGAGTCCTCACCGTACTGGTCCTTCCGAGCGACCCGTACGTACCAGAGCGCCTTGCCCCTCGCCTGACGCAGCTCCGGGGCGACCAACACCTCCGCGTCCGGGTTGCCCACGTCCTCCCGCGCGATACGGATGACGTCCTCGGGAGTGACCTTCACCTCCACAAGCGGCTCCGGGTCAGGGACGATCTGCATGTACCAGACCGCATCACCGGTCGGGAGGTAGAACCGGATCGTACACTCCGGTGTAAGGCCGGAGCGCGGGGGATCTCCCACCAAGGGTCCCTGGCCCTCCAATGTCGCCTCCACGAAACCGCTGACCGGGGGCCATGTCCCCCCAACGACCCGCCACGTCATGTCCTGTGCAGAGTCTCCGATGTGTCTTAGAGCCAGTTCGCGGGCCTTCTCGGTGGCGTCGTCAAGCAAGAGTGCTGGCTCCCCTCGCCGGGCGAGGGCCGGGCGATGCTTGCGGCTGAACGAGCGGAACTTGCCGTCACTGAGGCAGACCCTCCAGACTGAGGTCCAGCCCTTCTCTTCTGACACCCGGTAATCGGCGTACCGGAGGTGGCGCCGAAGATCGCGGATGGTGGGTTCGACGCCCTCCAGCGAACGGCCCGCGTGCTCCTCCGCAATCGCCCTTGCCTCGTCGAGGGTGATGGCATCGGCGGGGCGCTCGGGGTCGCCGGAGCCGCCACCGCCCTCAGGGGTCGGAGCGCCGCGCTCGTCTGCGGAGCTCTGCGTTGGCCCACCGCCACCAGCGGTAAGAAGGCCAAGGACCAGAAGAGCCAGACAGCGGCCGCGGGGAGTGTGGTTCCTCATTCCCATCCCTCCACAAAGCCTGGCGCGGGCGCAATCCGGACGTCCGGGTCGCTTCCCCAAACCACCACGCTGTCCAGACCCCACTGCGCGAGAGTCTCGCTTGGATATAGGGCCTGCCACTCGTCGGAGGCCGCGTCGACAGCGTCAACAGCACTCAGTTCGTGTCGGGCCAAGTTCTCCCATATGAGCCTTGCGAATGTGCCGGCGGCATGCCCGTCCGGGGCCCACTTCACGTTCTCCGTGTAGGCGATCACCGCCTTGCAGTGGTTGGCGTCCATCGCCGCGGCAACGCTGTTGGTGCCTGCGGCGCCCTCACAGCAGTCTAGGAAGGCGAGGAGCGCCTGCGACATGTCGGGTATGTCGCTGGCGTAGATGAACTGGCCGCCGCCAACATACAGGTCCCCGTCTACACCGTGCCCGTTGTACCCGATCACCAGGTCCTCGTGACAAGCCGCGAGGAAGTTGAGACGCCAGACATCAAACGTTCCCGTAGTGAACATCACAACGCCGCCGCGGATGCCTAGGCGATCCCTTCCGGAGTAGAACGAGCGGCTCGGTGGGCCAACGTTCGGTGACTGAACGTCGCCGAGCAGGCCGTAGGCATAGGCCTGCACGTCGTAGGTCCACTGGTATGCCTCGTCGTCCGCAGAACGGCCCCCGTACAGCGCGCAAGCTGGTATGGTGACCGACGTCACCTCCGGAGGCGTCCACCGACCTACGCCGGGTGCGTGGTAGGTCTCGTTGTCGCAGTACCCTGCGCCCATCCACTGCGGGCCCGCTAGGTCGAAGTGCATCCCGTTGCCGTCGCCGAGCACGGCGACAATGGTCCTCCGCGGGGGGTCGCCGCCCACGGAGCTGGACTCGGACACCGACGGCTCCTCGAGGAGCGGCCCGACGGAGTCGCCGATGCCGTGCTGCGAGAACGGCTGGTAGTGGACGTACTCCGCGTCGGTCGGCGTCTCGGTGGTGCTGAGGGTCGCTGTCACCCGCACTTTGGCCTGACGCGCGCCGTTGCAGATCGGCAAAGAGGCCGTGAGACCGGACACCGACCAGTCGCCGTACGTGTCCGCGGAGTCGCCCGACACCTCGGTCGCGGTTGCGTGTTTGGCGTAGAGGCCCGACCGCGGCGCGTTCTGCGCAGGTTCGGTGATCTCACCCTCCGCCGACCCGGGGGCATCGTTCAGGTCATGGTGGCCTTCAGCGTCCTGCGAGGCCGGCCCTGCTTTGTGCAGCAGCTCCATCGTGGCCGTTACGGCCCGGTCGGAGGTCAGCACCTCGGACCCATCGGCAAGCCGGATGATCCACTGGGCCCATCCGTCCCGACCGGCCGCGAAGAAGAGCCATTCGCTCTCCTGGCAATGGGACATGACGACGCTGGCCTCCAAGATCGTGAGGTTCTTCGTTGTGAACGTCAGCGGTCCGTACAGCCTGTAGTTATCGCCCTGTGGAATGAAGCCGGGGGGCCAACCGCCGGGAGGCGGGTCCACGCTCATGGGCGCGACCTCGGCCTCCGGCTCCACGGGACGGTCCGGCACCCACATGTCGGGCTCGCCACCGCCACCGGGGACCGGCAGGTCCAGGCGGCAGTACACAGTCCACTCGCCGTCGGGGTAGCCGGCAGTCTGGAACTCCGGGCTGTCCCAGATGTACTCGTTCTGCGACCCGCCCTGTCGGGCCGTCCCCGGGACGACCTGCCAGGGGTTCTGTGAAGCTGATGTGTGAACGGCGAATGCCGTAGACGGACCCTCGTTAGCGGGAATGGCCGGAAGCCGCAAGCGGAACCTGACGCTGGCGCTGAGGTCAGTGGCCGGCCCGGCCTGCCAGTCCTGGCCATTGTACAGCCCATGCTCGAGTTCGTCGGCGGCAGCGGCACTCACTATCGCGAGAAGGGCCAGTGCGGCCCACACTGGAATGCGAACACAAGTTCTATGGGGGGGGGCAACCACGCATGTAGCACCTCCGGTACCAACCGCATGCTGTTGCTCTGGCCGAACTGCGCCAGGTTCGTGGTGATCTTGCGTCTGTGCCGGCCTCACCACCTTTGGAGGACAGTCTAGCGGCTTCACACCCCACCTGCTATGGTTGACACTCGGCAAGCGCTGTTTGTTTCACGGGTTTCATACGAACATCCGAGTCGACCCAGGAGGATGTCCAGGCTGGACGGAACGCACGCCCGCTCCCGCATCGCCGGCGACCTTCTAGCGGCCGGCCTGCGGCCGGGCGGGGCGGTGCTCGTCCACTCGTCGCTGAGGTCGCTTGGGCACGTGTCCGGTGGACCGGAGACGGTTGTGCGGGGGCTCCTCGATGCGCTCGGTCCCGAGGTAACGCTCCTCATGCCCGCGCTCAGCTACGCGACCGTCGGCGCCGACAACCCCGTCTTCGATGTGCGCCAGACGCACTCGTGCGTCGGCGCGATCTCCGAGCACTTCCGCACCAGAGCGGGGACGATGAGGAGCGTGAACCCAACGCACTCGGTCTGCGGCGTAGGCCCACAGGCGGAGCGACTGCTCGGGCGCCACCAGCTCGACGAGACCCCCTGCGGCCCGAGCTCGCCGTTCCGGGCCCTCCGCGACGCCGGCGGGCAGATCCTGATGCTCGGCTGCGGTCTGGCGCCGAACACGTCGATGCACGCGGTCGAGGAGCTGGCGGAGCCGCCATACCTGTTCGGAGACACGATCGAGTACCGCGTCGTGCTGGCCGATGGGACAGAGACGCGGCTGCGCTGCCGCCGCCACGCCTTCCGGGGCTTCGTCCAGCGGTACGATCGTATCGCCCAGGTCCTGCCGGTGGGCGCGACGAGGGTTGGCTCAGTGCTCGAAGCCACAGCGCACGTGATCGAGTGCGAGCCGATGTGGGAGGTCGCCAAGGCGGCCCTCCGCAAGGACCCGCTGTACTTCGTAGACCGACTGCTCACACCCAGCGGCTAGTCGAAGCTCAAGCGGACCGTTCGGATCTCGAATGGCCCAAGGTCAAGCTCCAGCATCCCGTCGCGCATCGCCAGCGCCCCCATCGCGTCCTCCAGGAGGTCCGCCGACTCGGCGCGGGCCACGGGGACGGCGAAGCTGACTCGCACGCCGCGTGCGGCTTCTCCCCGGGTCTCGTGGACTCGCAGGATCGCGCTTCCGTCCCGGCTGGTTCGCAGCGTTGAGAGGCGGACGGCCGGATCGGAGATTCCCAGCAGGCCCCAACGCGCCGGCAG
>Ga0315280_10002342_pt1 | contig 30844 bp, 26 predicted proteins | sample YL17G06_40_MG_FD_203697 | JGI IMG/M metagenome (GOLD analysis project Ga0315280, IMG submission 203697) | Sediment microbial communities from Yellowstone Lake, YNP, Wyoming, USA - YL17G06_40 | ecosystem: Environmental > Aquatic > Freshwater > Lake > Sediment | place: USA: Wyoming | collected... | reverse complement strand
GAACGGAGCAAGGCGGAGTGAGGAATCCCCTACCAGGAAGCGCCAACGATAGGGGATTCCTCGCTGCGCTCGGAATGACAGCGTGCAGTCGCCACACGCTCGTCGTGAGTAATCCAGGCTAGCAGCTTTTCGAGTAGGTGGCGCAACTCGGTGGCGAACATCTCAAGCTCACGCTTCCTGGCATCGTACTGATCGAGTATGCTTGGCGAGGCCCCCTTGGCTTCCATTACCATACCTCTTGCGCTTCGCTTGTAGCAACGTGACCCAACTCCGCGCTTCCGCCCAAGGTCGGCCTGTCATTGGCCGGCCCGCAAACATTCTCGGCTGGACCGCGCCAGACCCTCACTGTGCGCTCTGTTCGCAGGACATCGGTATGCGCCTGCTCACTCCTCTCCCTCCCAGGGAGAGGACGTCCCGATTCATCGGGACGGGTGAGGGTACGCCGCGCGGGTCTTCACCCTCACCCCGCCCTTCGCTCATGCTCAGGGCGGACCTCTCCCTCAGAGAGGGAGAGGGGTCGAAAACCACATATCCGCAACGATCGGCGTTTATCCGCGTTCATCCGCGGCTTCATGATCGGTCAGACTGAGCGGCAGCGCCCTACACCCCATATCCCGCGGCGGCCACGATCGCCTTCGCTATCTTCTCCGCGCTGGGCAGGTTCTCCATCTCCAGGGTTGCCGCCATCGGCGGCGGGATGTCGTGCGCGGCCACGATCTGGATCGGCGCTTTCAGCGACTCCCACGCGTTCGCCTGCACCATGTAGGCGACGTGCTGCGGATATGACCCCGTCAGCGGCGCCTGCGTCACCAGCACCAGCCGCCCCGTCTTGCGCACCGACGTCAGCACCGTCTCGAGATCCAGCGGGATCAGCGTCCGCAAGTCAATGACCTCGGTCTCGACGCCGTCCTTCGCCAGCGTCTCCGCCGCCTCCAGCGCCAGCGACACGCTGCGCGAGTAGGTGGCGACCGTCACGTCCTGTCCTGGCCGCAGCACCGCCGCCTTGCCCAGCGGCACGGTGTACGCTTCCTCCGGCACCGGGCCCTTCTCGGTGTAGAGCAACTGATGCTCGATGAAGATCACCGGGTTGTCATCGCGGATCGCGCTCTTGAGCAAGCCCTTGGCATCGTAGGCGCTCCACGGCGCGACCACCTTGAGTCCGGGGAACATCGTCACCACCGCTTCCAGGCTCTGCGAATGCTGGCCGGCGTAGCCCTTGCCGCCGCCGACGGTGGTGCGGATGACCATGGGCACCCTGGCCTTGCCGCCGAACATGTAGCGCACCTTCGCCGCCTGGTTGCCCACCTGGTCCATCGCCAGCAGGATGAAGTCAATGTACATAAGCTCGGCCACCGGCCGCAGCCCGGTCATCGCCGCCCCGATCGCCGTGCCGGCAATCGCCGCCTCAGAGATCGCCGTGTCGAAAACTCGCTCGCGCCCGAAGATGTCGATCAGCCCGCGCGTCACCTGGAACGCTCCGCCATAATCCGCCACGTCCTCGCCGTAAAGCACGACGCGGCGGTCGCGCAGCATCTCTTCCATCAGCGCCTCGGCGACCGCCTGGCGATAGAGGATCTGCCCGCCGCTGTCGCGCTTGACGCGTGACGGCTCCTTGTGGGTCGTCATGGTCGCGAGTTCGGGCGCGACATTCTCCGACGTCGTCTCGCTGTACAGGCCTTCATAGATGGTCTTGGGGTCGGGGTCGGGCGACTTTCCCGCCTCCTCGGTAACCTCGGCAATGGTAGCGCGGGCGCGCGCGCGGATGTCGTCAATCTCGGCCTCGGCAGCGACGCCGGCTTCGAGCAGCTCGCGTCGGAGGCGGTCAATTGGGTCCTGCGCGCGCCAGGCTTCCTCCTCCTGCTTGGTGCGATAGGTGGTGCGCATGTCGCTCAGCGAATGGCCCATGTAGCGGTAGGTCAGGCATTCCAGCAGCGCCGGCCCATCGCCGCGCCGGCAAATCGCCGCCGCCCGCGTTACCGCGTCGCGCACCGCCAGCGCGTCCATGCCGTTGACGACCTCGGCATGCATGTTCGCCGGGTTATAACCCGCGCCGCGGCGCGCAAGATGATCCACGCCCGTGACCTCCCACACTTGCTGGCCGGTCATGCCATACTGGTTGTTCTCGATCAGGAAGATCACCGGCAGCCCCGCCTTGAACTGCCTCATGGTGGCGAAGTTGTACGCCTCGTGGCAGATGCCATTGTTGGCGGCGCCATCGCCCGTAAGGCACAGCGTGATGCGGTCGCTGCCCAGCAGGCGGCTTGACAGCGCGGCGCCCACGGCGATGCCGTAGCTGCCGCCGACGATGGCGTTGGCGCCCAGATGCGCGACATTGAAGTCGGCGATATGCATGCCGCCGCCGCGGCCGCGGCAGTACCCGGCCTCTTTGCCCAGCAGCTCGCACATCGTCTGATAGAGGTGAAAGCGCTCGGCGGCGGCCCAGGCGTTCTGCGGCGGCTCGCAGACGCACAGGAAGCGGCACAGCTCGTCGGGGGTCATGGCATCAATGGCGTATGCGCCCTTAGCGATGGAATGGCCGTGGCCGCGGTGGGTGCTGGTGATGTAATCGTCGGCGCGCAAAGCAGACATGGCGCCCACGGCGACCCCCTCCTGGCCCAGGGAAAGGTGCGTCGCGCCGATGAATCTGAAACCCGCAAGCGGCGCGAACTTGCCGTCCTTGAGGTCGATTACCATCTCCTCGAACGCGCGGATGGTTTCCATGCGCCCGAGCATCAGCAGCACCTGCTCGCGCGTCAGCCCGGCCGCCATCTCGTCCGCCAGCGTCCGGGTGTAGCTGAACTCGGCGATCGTGCCGAGATCGATCGTGCCGGTCCTGAAATCCGGCAGCACATCCACTTCCTTGACCATACAGTCCTCCGGGATCAATCGCCGTGCGGGCGGTGGAAATCCGGTTGATTGCGCCGCAGCGCGACGCCGGCGCGCAAAGGTAGGGGCACGGCATGCCGTGCCCGTATACGCCGAGTTGTGTCTTCGGCGCAGCCGCGAGGCAGTCCTGCCGGCGCGGCAGCCGCACGGCGCCGCCGATGCTGATACCGGTCCGACACTGCCGCGCGCCAGGTCGAAGGAAAACCCGCCCGCCCCGCCGAATCTCACCACGGGACGGCACGCTTTCGCCGCGTTGTCGGCCGGGCGCGCCGCCGGGGCGCCACAGGCATGAAGGTCTTGATGCAGGCGCGGGTCAGCCTCTTCGCGGTGCCGGGGGGCGATACCGTTCAGATCGTGGAGACGATGCGGGCACTGCGCCGACTGGGGGTCGAAGCCGACCTCTCGACCAGCCTGGCCGCCGACCCGCGCGCGTACGCCGTGGTGCATCTATTCAACCTCGGGCGCGTGCAGGAGACCGCGTTTCACGCCCGGCGCGCGGCGCAAGCCGGAGTGCCGGTGGTGCTGTCGCCGATCTACTGGAATCCCGGCGAGTTCGAGCGCCGGGGGCACTTCGGGGTTCGGGCGGCGGTGTGCCGAGCCCTGCCGGTGGAAACGATAGAGCGGCTGCGCGGCGTCTGGCGCTATTGCGCGGACCGCGAGCGCAATCCGGCGACGCGCGAATTGGTGCTGCGCGGCTGGCGGCGGCTTCAGCGTTACGCGCTATCGGTGGCATCATGCCTCCTGCCCAACTCGGCGGCGGAGTTGGAGTTGCTGCGGCGCGATTTCGGCGCGCTGCCGTGCCCGGCCGTGGTTGCGCCCAATGGGGTCAGCGCGAGCTTTGGCGAAGCGCCGCAAGGGGAGCGCTCGGGCGTCGTGTGCGTCGGGCGAATAGACCCCCGCAAGAACCAGTTGAGGCTCGCGCAGGCGCTGCGGGAGAGCACATATCGCTTGACGCTGGTGGGGGAGCCGGCGCCCAATCACCGCCGATACCTGGCGCGAACGCTGCGCTGCGGCGGCGACCGCGTGACCTGGCTTGGCGCCATGAGCCATGAGCAGGTTCGAGAGATTCTGTGGCGATCCGCAGTCCACGCGCTGCCGAGCTGGTTTGAGACGCCAGGGCTGGCGTCGCTCGAGGCGGCGGCCGCGGGATGCGCGATTGTGGTGACTGACCGCGGCTCGACGCGCGAGTACTTTGGCGCGGACGCGCATTACTGCGAGCCGGATGACATCGCATCGATCGCCGCGGCGGTTGCGCGCGCCGGCGCCTCGCCGCCGCCGGCGCGATTGCGAGAACGCGTGCTGTCGCACTTCACGTGGGAGCAGGCGGCGAAACGGACCTTGGTCGCGTATGAGGTGGCGCTCGGACGCGGCTTGCCACCAGACGAGCTGGCGACCCTACCAGCGGCAGACTCGCGTCTCACGCCAGCGGAGACAACGGCCTCGTGAAGATAGCCATCGTCGGATCGAGAGGCATACCCGCGCGCTACGGCGGCTTCGAGACCTGCGCCGAGCAGCTCAGCCGACGCCTGGTCGCGTCGGGCCACGCGGTGACGGTTTACTGCCTGCGCCGCTACGTGGGGCCGGAGGCGGAGTCGCCGCCGGGCGTGAAGCGCGTCTTCCTGCCAACCGTTCGGCACAAGGCGCTGGAGAAGCCGCTTTTCGCGTGGCTCTCGCTCGCCCACGCGGCGGTCAACGGGGCCGATGTCATCCTCGCGCTCGGGATCAGCGGCGGGCCGATGACTCTGCTGCCGCGGTTGCTGGGCAAGCCGGTGGCAACCAACATCGATGGCCTGGAATGGCAGCGCGCGAAGTGGGGCCGATTGGCGCGCGCCGCGCTGCGGGTCTTCGAGGCGACCGCGGTGCGGTTCAGCAGCGCCGTCATCTCCGACGCGGACGCGATCTGGTCCTACTGCTCGCGGCGCTATGGGCGCCGGCCGTGGCTGATTCCCTATGGCGCCGAGGTCGCGGCGATGCCGGCCGGCGAAACGCTGCGCCGCCTCGGTGTCGCGCCGCGGGGGTATATGCTGGTCGTCGGGCGGCTGGAGCCCGAGAGCAACATTGACCTGATCATCCGCGCTCACGCGGCGGTGCCTGAGGCGCATCCGCTCGTCATCGTCGGCGATGCGCCGTATGCGCGCGAGTACATCAGCCGGCTGAAGCGCCTCGCTGGCCCCAGCGTCATCTTCGCTGGCTACGTCTTCGGCGCAGCCTACCGCGAGCTGCAATCCAACGCCTACGCGTACATCTCGGCCACCGACGTCGGCGGCACGCATCCGGCGCTGGTCGAGGCCATGGCCTATGGCAACTGCGTCGTGGTCAGCGATATCGCCGAGCACCGCGAGACGGTGGACAACGTCGGCGTTTTCTTCGCAGCGCGCCAGGCTGAGGATCTGGCGGAGAAGCTGCGATACGTGATGCGCAATCCCGAGACCGTGCGCGAGCTGGGCCGCGAGGCGCGCCGCCGCGTGCGCGAGCGCTATTCGTGGGACGCCGTGGCCCAGCAATATGCGCGCCTGTTCGATTCCTGCTGCAACGGCCGCTCATCCGGCGAGGTGACTGGTGAGCGAGCGCCCAGCTAGGGGGGACAGTCCCCGCGGCAACGCCTTGGGGACAGTCCCCATTGAGCGCAGCGCGGCGTCTAACGAAGACCTGCATAGGGGACTGTCCCCTTTGCCCAAGCCGCCGCGCATCCTCATTGCCTCCGCCGCCGGCTACACCAACCTCGGCGATGACGCCATCGCCGACGCGCTAACCGCGCGATTGAAGCGCGAGTTGCCGCAGGCGCGGCTGAGCATCATCGCCGGGCCGGGCTTCGCGCCCGGCGCGCGATCGCGCGGCATCGCGCGCCTGCGCTGGAGCGACATCGAGCAGATCGCCGCCGCGGTGCGTGACTCTGATGCGGTGGTCGTGGGCGGCGGCGGCGTGCTCTACGATTCCACCTTCGTCGCTCATGACGTCGACATCTTTCGCATGCCTTCGCAGTGGCCGGCGCGGGTGGCGCGCCTGGCGATCTTGGCGCGGATAGCTCGGCGCCCATTCATGCTCTACTCCGTCGGCGTCGGAGCGCTATTTTCGCCCGCAGCGCGCGACCTGGCGCTTTTCGTCGCGCAAACCGCGCGCTGCATCTCCGTCCGCGATGCCTATTCGCAGCAGGCGCTGATTGATTGCGGAACCGCGCAAGCGGCGGTGCATCTCGCAGCCGACCCGGCCATCGAGCTCTCGCCTCCGACGGAGGATCAGGCGCGCGAGGAGATTGCGCGGCGCGGGTTGTCGGGCCTTCCCCGGCCGTGGATCGCGCTGAACCTGCGCCCGTGGTTTCGATTCCAGGGCGCGCCGCTGGCTTCGCGACCGAAGATGGATCTGCTCACAGAGGCAGTGCGCGAGGCGGCGCAGCGCGTGGCGCGCGAAACGGGCGGCTCAATCATCGGCCTCCCGTTCCAGGCGGGCAGGGACGCCGACCGACCGCTGCTGTGCCGGGCGCTTGATCGCCTGCTCGAGCGCAAGCGCGCGGCGGTCATCGGGCTGTCGTCGCCGCGCGTCGCGCAAGCGTTGATTTCCCAGGCTGACGCTGCAATCGGCATGCGTCTGCACCTGCACGTTTTCGCCGCGCGCTGCGGCATCCCGTCGGTGGCGCTCGCCTACGATCCCAAAGTCGCGTGTTTCATGTCGGACCTGGGCATGGAGGGATTCTCATTGCCGGCGGATGGCATCAGCGCGGATGCAATTGCACAGGCGGCGACGCAGGCCATCGCCCGCCGCGCCGAGTTGCAGGATCGCATCCGGGCGGGATGCGCGGCGCTGGCGCAGCGAGGGGACGTTTCGGCGGCATTGCTGCGCCATCTGCTGCACGAGACTGAGCCGCCGGTCGCCGCTCCTCGCCTCGACGCGGCGCAAGCCGGCTGGCCCGCCGAGCGCGCGGCGCTGCTCCATTACCTCTCTGTGCTCGAGCATGGTGGCGCGGGCCGACGGCAACACGGAGCGGATCTCGTCCGGTGGCTGACCGAGTTGATGCGGCGCTTCACCGGCCGGGGGTGACGCGGCCGCTCGCCCGGAGGGATGGCCGCTCCCGCGCTGCCCGCGAGATGACCGCGGCCAGACCCACGATCAGCGCCAGGGCGATCACATTGGGCACGAAGTAGCCGACCACATTGGCGCCGATTCCTCCCCGCGACGCGCGGCCGATGGTAAAGCTCACTATCAGCAGCAGCAGCAGCCGCGGCAAGGTCTTGCGCCGGCGCAAAAACATGATGTAGATCGCGCGCGCCGCCGCTCCCAGCGCGAGCATCCCCGCCGCCGTTCCGCCCCAGCCGAAGTTGGCGTAGAACTCGCCCATGATGGACATGTCCGCCCATTCCGGCCGCGCCAGATGCAGCCGCGCCGCCAGCCAGTGCGAGAAGCTCACATCGGCTCCCGGCCGCAGCGTCGCCAGGTCCATGAGATACCCGCGCCCCCAGAGGAAACCGATTCGCTGCGGAAACGCCGCCACGATTCGCGCCAGGTGATCGGTCGAAACGTAGGTCTGCGTCACAACCGAGGTGGCGACGCTTGTCAGCGATGCGCCGACGCGCGGGGGCCAGGTTGCTTGTCGCGCCCAGGTCCAGGCGCAGCCGATCACGAACAGGATGAGCAAGGCGGCCGCGACCCTTTTCATGCCGATGGCGCGCGTGGTGACCGCCGGCGCGAGCACGATCCACGCGACGGCGAACTGCACCGCTGGGTGCAGATAGCCCGTGGCGACGATGAGCGCGACTGCGGTGACCGACAAGGCGGCGGCAGATAGTATCGCCCGGCGCGAACGGGTAAGCATCCCCGCCAATCCCAGCGCGAGGGCGGCGGTGGGCAGCAGCGCCAGCATGCCTTGTCGCAGGTATCCGCTGCCGGCGGCGGCGGCCAACCGGCGGGTCTCCACGTCGCCGCCGAGCACGGGTGATCCGCCAGCGCGGATGAAGAAGGCGGCGCCGAGCATGACGCCGGCTGCTGCCGCAAGCGCGGCCGCCGTAAACCACGCCCGCGATTCGCGCTGCGGCGCCGCCGGCGTTCCCTGAAAAGCGCTCCGCAGGTGAGCGAAACGTGTATGCCCCGCGATGACGCGCGCCGCCTCTGCGCCGACGACAAACGAAATCAGCGACCACAGGGTGATCGCTGCCAGCGCGATCTGCCGATGCCCGCGCGCGGCGTGGATGATGGGGCCCGGCGCATTGAGCAGGAGAAAGATGGCGCAGAACGCAACCGCCGGATCGAGCAGATCTTGCTCGTTCGCGCGCCATGCGGTCGCCAGCGCAAGGGCGATGATGCCGATGGCGTAGCAGGCGAGGGCGGGCGCGGTTGCGCCCACGGCGCCACATGCAAGGAGGCCGATGCCGGCCAGCACCGCCGCAGCGAGGCCAGCCGGGTGGCCCGCAGGCGACGACGCTGGTATGGTTGCCGAGGAATCGCGGGTCATGCGGCCACTGCCGGGCCTTCGCCTTGCGCGGGGCACGAGTCAATCGAAAGCGCGGAAGAATTATAGCCGTGGGGCGACACGCCAGTCAACGCGCGGCGGTCAAAGCGGGCGCGCGATTGGCGTTTGCGCAATATCAACCGCGAGCGGCGATATGGAATAACCACTCGAACGACCATAGAGCGGTTTGCCCGCGCCGCGGCTGTCGGCACGGCTCCGGCGCGGAGGCATAAAATGAAACGAGAAATCAGCGGCACAAGCGTCGTCACGGCGGTACTGCTGGTGGCGGCGGCGGTGCTGCTCTGCGCGCGCCTGCAGGGGCTCAACGGCGATGATCTACGATTGCCGCTGGCCGCGGCCTTGTTGCTCGAGGCCGCGTTCTATGGCGGCATCGTTTACGTCTGGTGCGGCCGCATCAATGTCGTCGCGCAGGCGCTCGGCATCGCGGCGCTGCTAGCGACGCGCATCTTCATCTCCGCCGCCGCGACGATCGCCTCCCAGCTCGATGCCGCGCAGCGGCCGCAGCTACACGCAACGGTGCTGTCGCCGGTGTGGCAGTCATGGTTGACTGCGGGCGCGTTCGCGGTGCTTTCGCTGCACATCGTGCGCGGCGCCTTCTTGCCCGGCAAGGCGGCGCCCGGGCCGGCGGGCCGCGAAGCGTCCGAGGTTGCCGCGGTCAAGGTCGCATTCGACTCGACGCCCGCACCCCGACCGGCGGCCGCCGCGAGCGGCGACGAGGGCGATGCAACGAGCAGCGACGAATCGCTGTTCAAGCTGATCGAGCCGCAGCGCCGCCGGCCCGCGGCCGCGACTTTGCCCATAGCGATTGTCGACGGCTGGGTGAGCGTGCCGGCGTCGGTGGTGGAGCAGCAATTGCCGCCGGGGGCGCAGGTGCGAGCCGAAGAGATCCTGGTTCCGCTCGCGCTGGTCATGCCCAGGCTGCGCGAGGGCGAGGTGCGCGTTCCGCTCAACGAGCTTGATGACATCTCGGTGCCCATCAGCGCCGCGGAGAGCGCGACCAGCGTCGAGCTGCCGCTGCGCCTGATCGTGCCGCAGATTCCCGAGCAGGCGCTCGAGCTGCCAGAAACCCAGCCGCCGGCGTGGCTGTCGGTAGATGCTGCGCTGGAGGAGATATACTTCGCCCGGGTGTGAGAGCTACGGGCGTCGCCGCTGCCGCGCGCCTCGACACGCCCACGTTACCGACCGCGGACCGGGGGCAACGGATGGCGTAACACGCGCCGGAGTCGCGTAATGGCTTCCGTCAACTACGCGCTAAAAGAGATCTGCTGCAAGATCGTCTACTATGGCCCGGGGATGTGTGGCAAGACCACCAATCTCCAGTTCATCCATCAGCACACCAGCGCCGAGCGGCGCGGCAACCTGGTTTCGCTCGCGACCCCTGGCGAGCGCACGTTGTTCTTCGATTTCCTGCCGCTGGAGGCGCCGAGCCTGCACGGCTTCGAGACGAAGTTCCAGGTCTACACGGTGCCGGGCCAGGTGATGTACAACTCCACGCGCAAGCTGGTGCTGCGCGGGGTGGATGGCATCATCTTCGTCGCCGATTCGCAGTACGACAAGATGCGCGAGAACGTCGAGAGCTTCCGCAACATGGAGGACAACCTCGCGAGCTATCTCCTGAGCCCGGAGACGACGCCCTACGTCATGCAGTATAACAAGCGCGACCTTGACGACGTCATGCCCATCGCTTTCATGCAGTATGTCTTGAATCCGCGCCAGGTGCCGTCGTTCGAGGCGGTGGCAATCGACGGCACGTGCGTGTTCGAGAGCCTGAACGAGATCTGCCGCCTGGTGCTGGGCAACCTGCGCACCAGACAGCAGCGCGGCGCGTTGTGATGCCAGCGCGCCGCGGCATCCGCCGCCGCTGGGCGCGCCTGGTCGATGCGTTTTACGCGCGCCTCAAGCTGGTGGCGTTGCGCGCCGAAAACATGGAATAAATATGCGGCGCACAGCGCCGGAACGCGGCGCGGCCGCGACGCGCGCCGCGGCGAAGCCCGCTTCAACGCCGCCCTGCGCTGCGGCGCACAATCGCATACGGAACCCGCGGCCCGACTCGGTCGGGGGCTTGACAACTGAATAGGGATTTCAGTCGCTGATAAAGGCAAACCCTTCGCGAGAAGGGGACGCAAAGCCACGGGACTCACGCTGGCGACCGAGGTTCGCCCATCTGGCGCGTAGATTCGCGCCGGGAGGGCCGCGCCGGTCTCCAGGGCGGCGCGGTGGCGCCGTCAGTTAGCCGGGTTGCCAAAAGACGAAATCCCCGCGCGCCGCCCGCGCGGCGTGTTTTGGGGAGCCGTCCGAGGCATTATTGTGGGCGGCTCCTTATTTTGTGCCGCCGAGGAACTGCGTTGTCGTTGTACGGCAGCTTCGACGAGTTCAGCTTCGCGGAGATCCTGCAACTAGTGAACCTGGGTCACAAGAGCGGCACTTTAACCGCCCGCCAGGGAAGCCAGCAGGCCCTTATCCACCTGCGCGATGGCCAGGTGGTCGAGGCCGTTTACGAGGGGCAGACCGGGGCCGACGTCGTCTATCGGCTCCTGGGCTGGCGCGAGGGCGAGTTCGAGTTCTCGCCCATGCTGCGACCGGTGACCCGCAGCGTCCATGACTCGACCGAGGCCCTGATCATGGAGGGCATGCGGCGCCTGGACGAGTGGCAGCAGATCGAGCGCGAGTTCGCCGATCTCAACGTCGTGCTGCGGCTGAAAAGCGGCGACGCCGCCGAGCGCTACGAGCAGCTCAACGAGCAGGCGCGCATCATCCTCAAGCTGGTGGACGCGCGCCGCAACGTCGCCCAGATCATCCGCGAGAGCGGGCTGGAGCCGGTCGAAGCGATCCTGCTCATAACCGAGCTAATCAGCCAGGACGTGGTCGAGAAATGGGGATCGGCGAAAGTCAGCACGCACGACCAGGTGGCGCATGTCGAGCCTGCCCCGGCGACCCCGACCCTGGGCATCGGCAGCTATTTTAACGTTGGTGCGCCTCGCGGCCCGCGCGCGGCGCGCCCCGCAGGCGGCGCACCGCCCGCTGAGTCACCCCAGACAGGAGCAGAAGCATCATGAGCATCTTCTCGAGACTCTACGGCGACGCCGACGTCGTCGGCCTCGACATCGGCAGTCACAGCATCAAGGTGGTGCAGTTGGACGAGCAGCGCGGCGGCCTGGTGCTGCGCAAGGCGGGCAGTCGGCCGACGACGCCTGGCGCCACCAAGGGCGGGGTGGTGACCGACACCGTGGCCGTCTCGCAGACCATCGCTTCGCTGCTCGGCGCGCTGGAGATCCAGGCGACGCAGGTGGTCGCCGGCGTGGCCGGGCCGACGGTGGTGGTGCGCCAGGTGCAGATGCCGGCGATGTCGGAGCGCCAACTGCGCAAATCGATCCAATGGGAGGCGCGCTCATACATCTCCTTCCCGGTCGAGGACAGCGTGCTGGAGTTCCAGGTCCTGGGCGAGCGCGATGGCGGCCAGGTCGATGTCATGCTGGTCGCGGCGCCGCGCGACATGGTGGATACGCGGGTCGAGGCGCTGGAGCGCGCCGGCCTGGAGCCGATCGCCGTCGAGCTGGAGCCGTTCGCCACCATGCGCAGCCTGATCGAGTTCAACGGCGCGCCGGCGTTCGAGAACGAGACCGTCGCGCTGGTCGACAGCGGTGCCTCCTTCACCGAGATCAATATCGTCAAGAACCGCCGCTTCGTGCTGACGCGCACCATCCCCATCGCCGGCAACAGCATGACCGACGCCATCGCCAGCGCCCTGGCGATGGACAACGACAAAGCCAACGCCCTCAAGGAAACGGCAATGCAGGTGGTGTGCAGCGAAGAGGAGCGCGCGACCCTGGATCCCTTCGCCCAGCAGGCCAGCCGCGCCGTCGAGCCGCTGCTCGACGAGCTGATCCGCGAGATCCGCCGCTCCCTCGCCTATTATGACTACCAGCAGCAAACGCCGGCGCAGGACGAGAGCCAGGCGCACACCCCGGGGGTCAACCGCATTATTCTCTCCGGCGGCACCGCCAAGATGGCCGGCCTCGCCGCCTACTTCCAAGTGCAGTTGGGAGTGCCGGTCGAGGCGGCCAACATTTTCGACCACGGGGTCATCCAGACCCCGGGGTTGAGCCAGGAGTACCTGGAGGAGCATTCCCCGACCCTGGTCGTCGCCACCGGCCTCGCGCTGCGCGAGATCATGCTCGACGAGCGGTCGGCGGCGGCGGTGATAGGCGCGCGCGGCTGATGGACGATGAGGTCAGCGGCCTCTTGACCGCCGCGACGACGCCCGAGCGCGCAGGGTGCCCGGCGCGCGGCGACGGCTAGCCGAGACACAACTCTGGAGTCCAGCTAAGATGGGTGAAGCCTAATGACAAACATCAACCTCATTGCGGAGCGCCGGGCGCAGAAGCAGCGCAGCGCGAGGATGCTGCGTATCGCTGCCTACAGCGTCCTGAGCTTGGTGGTCGCGCTGGGCGTGGTTTACGCCTACTTCACCATCACCATGAACGTGGTGCAAGGTGAGATCCTGGAGTGCGATGCAAAGCTCAACGATCCCCAGTTCAAGGCCGACCTGGAGCGCATCGACTACCTGGAGAAGAGCTGCGCCGCGCTCGAGCCGCGCGTCGAGCTGCTCCAGACGGTGCAGGGCAGCCAGCGCGCTTGGATCGCGGTGCTCAACGACCTCAGCCGCGGCATTCCCAGCACGGTGTGGTTGACCAACGTGCAGTCGCGCCGCGACCAGACCGGGCAATCGCTGCAAATCACGGGCTCGGCGACGTCGCAGCGCGCGGTCGGCGACTTCATGCTCAACCTCAAGCGCTCCAACTGGTGCGGCGATCCGCGGCTCAATTTCACGCAGACCATAGGCTTGCAAGGGCGCGAAATCGTGAACTTCGACATCACCGCGCCGCTCAAGAAGGCCATAGGGAGTGAGCTCAGATGAAGACCGTCAATCGCAAAGCAGCGTTCACTGTGCTGATCCTGGCCGCCGGCGTGCTGTTGTGCTTGGGGCTGCTGATCTATCAGACCAAGGCGACCGGGCTGCGCGGATTGACCCAGACCCGCAATAGCAAACGGCAGGAGCTGCAAGGGCTGCGTGCCAAGCTCGCCACGCGCGATGTCCTGGAGCGCAAGTACCAGACCCTTGAGCAAAGCCTGGCGGTGCTGGAGCCCGCGCTGCCGACCTACGCCTACGTGCCGACCTTCCTCAAGCAAATCGAGAAGCTGGCGCAGGATACCGATAACAAGGTAGCGGGCGTGAAGCCGCTGCCGCTGCTTGACAAGCCCCCGGCTCCCGCGCCCGCCGAGGCCGAGGGCGCCGGGAATGGCGACAAGAAAGCCGCAGCGCCGGCCAAGGACCAGCCCAAGCAGCCCGGGGCCGGCCTTTACGATCGCGTGCCGATCGAGTTCAACTTGACCGGGGAATACTGGCAGACGGTCCGATTCCTGGAGCGCTTGAGCAAGTTCCCCAAGATGCTGGCGGTGGATGACATCGCGCTTACTCCTGCGGGACAGGCGGTTGGGCTGAAGGCGCCCGATCTGCGCGTCAAGATGAACCTGCTCGCGCTCATCCAGAAAGGTGATAAGAAATGGACAAGCGACGTAAAGAACTCGTCTTCCTAGGGGCGGGTCTGCTCGTCCTGCTGGCGGCGCTTTATTTCACTTTCAAGCCGAGCACGCGCGCGGCGCAGGCGGTCCCGCAACGCCCCGCGGCCCCGCCCGCGGCGGCTGCGCCCGCGCAGCCTTCGGCGCAGATCCAGCCGTCGCCGGAGCCGTCGCTGGTGACCGAGAGCGCAACCAGCGCCGACCGCAACCCCTTCGCCCCGGCGGTGGCGAGCCAGGTGGCCGCCGCGCCGCACGGCGCGCCCCCGCCAATGATGACCGCCATGGCGCGACCGCTGCCGCCGATCCAGCCCATGCCCTTGCGGCTATTCGGCCCAGGCAGCGAGCCAGGCGCGGCGCCGACTCCGGCGTCATCCACGCCGGGCGTCATTACGCCGAGACCTGCGGCGCCGCCCGCCGAGCCGCCGCTGTGCCTGACGGGCGTCATCTATGGCGACCCGTCGATGGCCATCCTGCGCAAGGGCGCGCAGCGCTATTACGTGCGCCCCGGCGATCCCGTCGGCGGCCGCTACATAGTTCGCTCAATCTCGTATCGGCGAGTCGTCCTCGCGAGCAGCCAGGGGACACTCAGCCTCGACCTATCAGGGAGGTTGTAAAACATGACCCGCACCGTACACAAGCAGTCCCCTGCCCGCGCGCGCATGGCGCTGTGGCTGGCGCTGGGCGCAGCCATGCTTCTGCCGTTGCTAGCTGCGCCGGCGGCAGCGCAGCCCGCGCTCGCGGACAAGGCGCCATCGCCTGCGTTCACGGCGCCGGCGACGCCTGATGCGGCCTCGGCGCAGTCCGCAGCGTCGCTTGCGACGCCCATTGCTGCCGCCGGAGCCGCGGCGCCGGATCCCAAGCGCTTCAGCCTTGACTTCGTCGCCACCGACCTGGTGGATGTGATCAAGGCGCTGTCCGCGCAGAGCGGCGCCAACATCGCCGTCAGCAACAAAGTCGCGGGCCAGATCACGCTGCGGCTCACCGACGTGACGGTCGAAGAGGCGCTGACGGTCATCAGCAAGATCAATGGCCTGGCGTTTGCCAAGGTTGACGGCACCTACGTCATCGGCGCGCCCGAGGAGGTCAAGAGCCTGACCGCGGTTCCGCCGCCGCCGGATCAGCCGCAGAACCGGGTTCTCGCGCTGAAGTACGTCCCGGCTGACGACGCCATCGCGCTGCTGTCTCAGGCCGAGCCGTCGGTCAAGTGCACGGCTAGCCCCACCGGCGGGCTGATCCTCAAGGCTACGCCGGCGGCGATCGAGCGCTGCGCGACGCTGCTCGCCGGCGTTGACGTGGCGCCGGCGGTAAGCGTGGCCAGCCGCGCCGTCTACAAGGTGAAGTACCTCGATGCCGAGGAGCTGACGACAACGCTGAAACTGGTCTTTCCGGACCTGACCGTGACCCCGGCGCCGCGGTCGGCGACGCCGATAGTCATCCCGCCGGCCGGCGTGGGCACCGATACCGGCATGAGCGCCATCGCCTCGCCCGCCATGACGGCCACCGGCCAGACCGGTACGTATGCCGGCAGTCAGCAGTCAGGCACGAGCAGCGGGCGACAAGAGCTGTCGCCGGTGACGATGCTGGTGCTGAGCGGCGCCCCGGCGACCCTCAAGCGCGCCCTCGACCTGTGTGAGGAGCTTGACGTCGCGCCAAAGCAGGTCAAGATTTCGGCGACCATTACCGAGATCAGCCGCGACGTGGAGAAACGCCTCGGCATCGACTGGTCCGAGCTCGGCTCCAAGAGCATGCGGATCGGCGAAACCGACCCCGCCCGCGGATTCGCGCAGACGCCGGCGCGCGACCTCAAGCTGGGCAAGTTCATGCGCAGCAACTTCAACATCGCCGGGGTTATCCAGGCGCTGGTGACCGAGGGCACGGCGCGCATCATGGCCAACCCGTCGGTGACCTTGCTCGAGGGACGCCAGGCGACCATTCACGCGGGCGACAAGATCTACTACCCGCAGATCGTCGGCTATACCGCGTTTGGCCAACCCATTTCTCAGGCGACCGAGATCAACACCGGCGTCACGCTCATCGTCAACCCGCGGCTGAACCCGCAGGGCGATATCACGCTGACGCTGGTGCCGTCGGTCAGCTCCGCCAAGGCGAATCCCAACTTCTCCGGCTACCCGACCGTCACCGAGCGCTCGACGGTGACCACGGTGCGGGTGAGAAGCGGAGAAACCTTCGCCATCGCCGGCCTGATACGCGATGACGAAACCATTACCATCAACAAGGTGCCGCTGTTGGGCGACATCCCGCTCATCGGCCAGTTGTTCAGGTCCACCGACAAGCACCCGATCCACACCGAGGTGGTGATCATCATCACGCCCGAGGTGGTTGAGAGCGCACCCAAGGCGTAGCCGCTGCGACGAATGCGGCTCCGCCGCATTTCGGGAGCGCGGCTATGCCGCGCCAAGCTGTGTCGAGACATTCGGGGGTCGCGCGGGTGGCTAGGTCGTTCCGTGACCGCCGCGGTGGCCCGGGAGGGCCTAGCCGCTCGGCGTTCGGTCCCCACTTTCATGCCGCCGAGGGGGTGGTCAAGGCGTAGCCGGGCCGGCGGCGGCGATGGCAGGGCAGGCATGGAATCGCAGCAGAGATTCGTCGCGGCGCTCGTGCGCGAGGTGACCAGCCTCAGCGACGATCAACTGCGCCAGGCGACGGAGATCCAAAAGGAGACCAAGGAGCCGCTGCCGCAGATCCTGGTCAACATGGGCCTTATCAGCGAAAAGGATAAGGCCAAGTGCCTGGGCAAGCAGTGGGGCATTCCATTCGTCGACCTGACCGAGCGCCAGGCGGACAAGGAGCTGATCAAGGTTATCCCGCGCCATCTGCTTCAGCGCCTGCGCGCGGTGCCCCTGGAACAGAGCGGGCGCAAGCTGACGGTGGCGATGGTCAACCCGCTCGACATCTTCGCCATCGATCAACTGCGCTTGGTGGTGGGGCTGGAGATCGAGCCGGTCATCGCGACCGAGGACGACATCAACAACGTCCTGAGCCAGGCGCTGGCGGTGACCGAGGAGATCGGCGCCGCGATCAAGCAGGTCGCCGAAGAGCTGAGCCAGCCGGAGGGGGCGGAGATCACCTTTGAGCAGCGCGCGGCGGAGGAGGAGCTGAGCGTCGATCAGCTCAAGGAGCTGACCGAGGATGCGCCGGTGGTGCGCCTGGTCAACCTCATCATCCGCCAGGCGCTGCGCGATGCCGCCAGCGACATCCACATCCAGCCCGAGGCGAACCGGGTGCGCATCCGCTATCGCATCGACGGCATCCTGCATGACAAGATGGTGGTGCCCAAGCAGGTGCAGGCGGCGCTGGTGTCGCGCATCAAGGTCATGGCCGAAATGGACATCGCCGAGAAGCGCGCGCCGCAGGACGGGCGCATCTCGCTCATGATGAACAAGCGCGAGTTCGACTTCCGCATCTCCACTTTCCCCGGGGTTTACGGCGAGAAGGTGGTCATGCGCGTGCTCGACAAGCGCGGGGTGCAGGTCAACCTCAACCGGCTCGGCATCCCCGCGAGCATGATGGAGGAGTTCGAGAACCTCATCAATCACACCTACGGCATCATCGCCGTCACTGGTCCCACCGGCAGCGGCAAGTCAACTACCCTCTACTCGGTGCTCAACAAGATCAATAGCCCCGAGAAGAACATCATGACGATCGAGGATCCCGTCGAGTATCAGCTCACGGGCTTGACGCAGGGGCAGGTCAATCAGCGCGCCGGCGTGACCTTCGCCAGCGCCCTGCGCACCATGCTGCGGCAGGACCCCGACGTCATGCTGGTGGGGGAGATGCGCGACGCCGAGACCGCCCTCATCGCGGTCGAGGCGGCGCTGACCGGGCACCTGGTGCTGTCCACGCTGCACACCAACGACGCCCCGAGCGCGGTCACCCGCATGCTGGAGATGGGCATCGAGCCGTTTCTCATCGCGTCCGCGGTCATCGGCGTGCTGGCGCAGCGGCTGGTGCGCGTCATCTGCCCGCACTGCAAGGAGGCCTACACGCCGCCGGTCGATGCCTTCCGCCGCCTCAACCTGGCGATGGACCTCGACGCGGTCACCTTCTACCGCGGGCGCGGCTGTGACCGCTGCCTGCACTCGGGCTACCGCGGCCGCATCGGCGTGTTCGAGATGATGGTGATCAACGACAGCATCCGCGAGCTGGTGCTGAAGAAGGCGCCGGCGCACTCGATTCGCCAGGAGGCGTTGGACTCGGGCATGGTCACCCTGCGCCAGGACGCGATGCAGAAGATCCTCGAGGGGATCACGACCATGGAGGAAGCGCTGCGAGTCATATATGCCTAGCGCCTAGAGGACCGTATCGCATGCCAGCACTGATCGAAAACGTCACCATGCACGAGCTGATGGCCGAGGCGGTGAAGCGCCGGGCCTCCGATATTCACATCACCGCCGGCATCCCGCCGCTGCTGCGCGTCGACGGGCGCTTGCAGCCGCTCGACTACGAGCCGCTCTCGCCCAATGAGTGCCAGCGCCTGATCTACGACATCCTGACCGACCGCCAGATCACCGAGTTCGAGACGCGGCATGAGCTCGACCTCTCCTACGGCGCCAGCAACCTGGGGCGCTTTCGCGTCAACGTGTACATGCAGCGCGGCGCGGTGGGCGCGGCGCTGCGGCTCATCCCCAGCGCCGTCCCCGGCACCGACGAGCTCAACCTGCCGACGGCGCTGCTCAACGAGCTGTCGCAGCGCACGAGCGGCCTCATCCTGGTCACCGGGCCCACCGGCTGCGGCAAGTCCACCACGCTGGCGTGCATGATCAACTACATCAACCGCACCCGCGAGTGTCACATCATGACGCTCGAAGATCCCATCGAATACCTGCACCGCCATCGACGCGCGATGGTCAACCAGCGCGAGCTGGGCACCGACACCTTCAGCTTCGGCGACGCCTTGCGCGCGGCGCTGCGCGAGGACCCGGACGTGGTGCTGATCGGCGAGATGCGCGACCTCGACACCATCCAGGCGGCGCTGACCATCGCCGAGACCGGGCACCTCGTGCTCGCCACCTTGCACACGCGCAACGCGCCGCAGGCCATAGACCGCATGATCGACGTCTTCCCCCCCCACCAGCAGGAGCAGGTGCGCGTGCTGCTCGCCAACACCTTGGAGGCGATCCTCGCGCAGCAGTTGCTGAGCAAGTACGGCGGCCAAGGGCGGGTTCCCGCGGTCGAGCTGCTGGTGATCAACGCCGCGGCGCGCAACTTGATCCGCGAGGGCAAGACGCACCAGATCTATTCGCTGATGGAGACCGGGGGCGAGCAGGGCATGCAGACGATGGACAAAGCCCTCGCCAGCCTGTGCCGTCGGGGCCTGGTGTCGCACGAGGAGGCGTCCTCGCGGGCGCTCGACCTGGATAACTTCAACCGCTGGATGCGCGGCATGTAGCAGCGCCGTCGGCCGCGGCGCCGGTGAGCGCGCTGTGGCCGCCGACGCAAGCGCACAGCGCGCGGGAGGTAAACGATGCCTGTATTCAAGTATAACGTTATGGACGCAAGCGGCCGCACCACGGCGGGCACCCTGGAGGCCGAGAACGTGGATGCCGTGCGCAACAAGCTCAGCGGCTTGCGCTACCACGTTCTGAGCATCGCCGAGACGCGAACGCGGCGCCAGTTCATGGAGTGGTTCAACAGCATTCAGCGCGTCAAGCTGCGTGAGCTGGTGCTCTTCAGCCGCCAGTTCGCGACCATGATCGACGCCGGCCTAAGCGTCGTCAAATGCCTCGACATCTTGCAGCAGCAGAGCAAGGACCCGCACCTCAAGGACGTCATCGCCCAGACCAAGCACGACGTCGCCTCCGGCGCCAGCCTCACCGACGCCATCGGCAAGCACCCGCGGGTGTTCTCCAGCCTCTACGTCAACATGATCCGCTCCGCCGAGGCGGGCGGCATCCTCGACAAGGTGCTCGACCGCCTGGCGACGTTCCTGGAGAAAGAGCAGGAGGTGCGCAGCAAGGTCAAGTCCGCCATGATGTACCCGGCGGTGGTGCTGGTGTTCGCGTTCATGATGCTGCTGGCGCTGGTATTCTTCGTGCTGCCCAAGTTCAAGAGCATCTTCGAGACCATGAACCTCACGCTGCCCCTCACCACCCGCGCCTTGCTTGGGTTCTCCGGGTTCATGACTCACTTCTGGTACATCTTCCTCGCCATCATCGCCGGCGCGGTGGTGGCCTACAAGCTCTATGCGCGCACCGAGCGCGGGCGCTACCAGATCGACTTCCTCAAGCTGCGCGTGCCGGTCATGGGCGACCTGTTCATGAAGACCGCCATCTCGCGCTTCGCCCGCACCTTCGGCACCCTCATCGCCAGCGGCGTGCCCGTGCTGCGCGCGCTCGAGATCGTCGCCGAGACCGCGGGCAATGTCGTCGTCTCCCAGACCATCACCCAGACCCGCTCCAGCGTCAAGGAGGGCGAGAAGATCTCCGCCCCGCTCATGGGCAGCAAGGTCTTCCCGGTGATGGTGGTGCAGATGATCGGGGTGGGGGAGGAGACCGGCCGCCTCGACCAGATGCTGGTCAAGGTCTCGGATTTCTACGATCAGGAGGTGGACTCCACGCTCAAGGGCCTGACCTCGCTCATCGAGCCGCTCATGATCGTCGGCCTGGGCGCGATCGTGGGGTTCATCGCGGTGTCGGTCATATCGCCGATCTATCAGTTAGTGGGCTCGATCCAGTAGCCTTATTGAAGCTCGCATACCTGGTTCACGGCGGACGAGGGGACTTGACGCTCGCTATTGCTGGCGGCGTAGTGCGCCGCTCCGGAACGCGGCTAAGCCGCGTCAGCGGTTTGAGACGTGAATCTATCACGCGAGCGTCAATAGAACGGCGCGTCGCCAAGCCCTTGGAGATGACCGGTGGAACCGCCGGCCGAGCCCCGGCGGTTCCCCGGCGTCGTCGATTTGTCCCGCCGAGGCGCCGCCGCCTGTCCTGAGCGAAGTCGAAGGGCCGCACAGCATCAGGCGTCGCCAGCGATGCTCCGGAATGCGGCGAAGCCGCATCGGGCTCGCAACTGTGGCAGGAGATGAAGGCGGCGCAGAGAAGAGGCTAAAGCCGATGCCAAGAAGTGCCGCCGTGGCGCGGGGCCGACGCGGCAAAGCCAAGGCCCGCGTCGCCCGCCAACCGCTGGCCCAGGCGTTACCTATGACGGGACCGGTAGAGCCCGAATCCGACGGCGTGCTGCACATCTTCCGCCGCTATAACGAGACCAAGGACCTGCGCCTGCGCGACGACATCGTGGCGCAGCACCTCTACCTGGTGCAGGCGGTGGCGAAGAAATTCGTCGGCATGGGCGAGCCCTACGAGGACTTGGTGCAAGAGGGCACCATGGGCCTCATCAACGCCGTCGACATGTACGATGCCGAGCGCGGCATCAAGTTCTCCACCTATGCCACCCATCTCGTCACGGGTCATATCCGCCACTACTTGCGCGACCGCGGGCGCATCATCCGCCAGCCGGCGTGGGTGCAGGAGCTCAGCGGCAAGATCACCAAGGCCGCCGAGGCCATGCGCCAGGAGCTCAAGCGCGATCCGACCGTGGACGAGATCGCCGAGCGCCTCAACATGGCCGCCGACGGGGTGCAGGAGATCCTGAGCGCGCGCGACCGCGCCAAGGTCGCGTCGCTCGATGCGTCGGCGGCCGCGGATGACGAGTACAGCGGCCCCGGCATCGACGTGGATAAGATACGCAGCGCGCGCTACGCCACGCTCCAGCTCCCCATCGAGGACAAGATCCTCCTTCAGGAGGCGGTCGAGAAGCTCAAGGATCTCGAGCGCAAGGTGGTGCGTTATTTCTTCTACCAGGACCTCAGCCAGACCGAGATCGCGCGCCGCATGGGCATCTCCGTCAACTATGCGTCGTACCTGCTGCGCGGCGCGCTGACCAAGCTGCGCGCGACCTTCGAGAGCCAGTCGCGCATGCCCGAGGAAGCCGCCACGGAGCAACGCGCCCGGCCCCCTGCCGAGCCGGCGGCAGCTTTCGCTGATCCGTCCTCGGGACTCGCGTGCGCGCCCTACTTCGACGAGCGGGTGCGCCAGGAGATCGAGCGCGCCAAGCGCTACCCGCAGACCTTCACCGTGCTCTTCCTCGAGGCTTGCCAGGCCGCGGCCTCCTCCGAGGTCGCACCCCAGCTCTCTTCGTGCCTGCGCCGCTCGATTCGCCAGGTTGACATCATCGCGCGCTACAGCCGCACCTGCTACGCCCTCCTCCTGCCCCACACCGGGCGCGAGGCCAAGGTGCTGGCGGAGCGCCTGGTCAAGAGCGTCCCCGCGGCCTTGGCCGGTTGGGACCAGGCGTCGCCAGCGACGCTCCGGAATGCGGCGCAGCCGCATCAGGCGAAAGCGGGGCCCATCCGCGTCGGCGCCGGCTACTCCGTCTATCCAGCTGATGGCCGCACCGCGGAGAAGTTGATCGAAGGCGCCCGCAGCGCCGCCAAGCGCGCCATCGAGGCTGGCGACAGTCCCCGTACGGGGACCGTCCCTTGGGTCGAGCGCGCCGCGCCCGCCGGCCGCCGCGCCTAGAATCGGCCGGCGGCAACCTGTAGGGCGGGGCCGGTGGCCCCCGCCGGGATCGGCGCGCTGTAGGGGCACGACATGCCGTGCCCCTACGAAGTCGCGCCCTACAGGTGCCTTCTGCCGACGCGATGGACTGAAGACGAGCTTCGCGCCCATTTCAGGCGGGTGAACCCTCCGCTTCGTCCCCCTTTTCAGGCGGCATCTCAAAACCGCCCGCGCATTGTGGAATAATACGTCCAGAGGGACAGGCAACCAGCCGATTCTGATGCTAAGGGGCAAAGAGAGATTGAGCTAGCACGGTCGGCTGGCGGCGATTCCCTGGGCACAGCTTGTCGAGTTGCTCCCTACAAGGAGGTGAGTGCGAGAAATGATGAGCAGGATGGTCAAGAAGAACAGCCGAGGCTTCACCTTAATCGAAATGCTGATCGTGATCGTCGTGATCAGCATTTTGGCGATGATCGTGATTCCGCGGCTACTGGGTGCTGGCAGAAAGGCCAAGGAGTCGGCCCTGCGCGGGGACTTGCAGCAACTGCGGAACTCGATCCAGCAGTTCGAGGCTGACTGCGGTGACTTCCCCGCCGCGCTGGGGGATCTGATGACGGCCCCGGCAGCGGGTTCCAACGGCGGCAACAACATTGCCCTGGACACGGGCGCGTGGAAGGGCCCCTACATGCGCACCGCGGATAGCGGCCTGCCGAAGGATCCGTTCACCGGCGTTGCTGACTGGGACTACGACGCGCCGTCGGGCGACGTTCACAGCCACTCCACGCTGACGGCGTTGGACACCACTGCCTACAGCGCCTGGTAAAGCCTGATGCGGCTTCGCCGCATTCCGGAGCGTCGCTGGCGACGCAGGTTAATGTGCACTATGCGGGGGTTCGGGCGGTCACGCGCCGCCCCCCCCCGTTCGGTGCTAGCAGCCAAGCAAACGGCCGCGCTCGCCAGGGCAGCGGCCGGTCCTCACTCTTATACGATCAAGCGGTCTCCGGGACCTGCCGCTCCCAAACCGGGAGGCGAATGATGGTCAATCGACGACGAGGCTCCGCCTCGCTCCGGAGCGTCGCTCGCGACGCCAGGTCAGGCTTCACCCTCATCGAGCTGCTGGTAACGATCGTTCTCCTGTCGGTGGGGCTGGTGGCTCTCAGCTCGTTATTCGTCGCCGGCATTATCTCCGACATCAAGGCGGAGCGCGTCCAGGTCGCGACCAACCGCGTGCGCCAGGAGCTGGAGCGCATGCGCAGCGCCGGCTACAGCGGCGCGCTGATCGACGCCGACGTCTTCAAGCCCGCGGATGGCTACACCATCACCGAGAGCCATCCCGACCTCACCGGCATCGCCTCGTTTAGCGAGCCGCTGCTGCCTGACGCCACCGGCGCGGTCGAGATTCGCTACTACGACTCCGGCGCCGGCATCTATCCCAATCTCAAGCGCGTCTCCGTCAGCCTATCGTGGAGAGGAGGCAGGCGCACGCAGGGCGCGGTCTACGCCAGCACCCTGCTCGCCAACCGGCCATGAATTCCTTAGCACGCAGTCACACTTCATGCCGCGGCCGCGGCGGCTTCACGCTGCCCGAGGCGTTGACGGTGACGATCGTGCTGGCGATCCTCATCGTCGCGGTCTCCACCATCTACATGGCCGCGGTGCGGGCCTATCGACGCGGCGAGCCCGCCAACTCGGCCGAGCGCGAAGCATCGTGGGCGGTCCGCCGCATGCTGCCCGATTTCCAGCAGGCCATCGCCATCATCCCCGAAGACCCGCCCAACGATCGCACCGCGGTCAAAATGCGTATCCCCGACCGCGTGTGGGACGCGACCGACAAGGCGCACTACAACCATGTCGCCGTAAATGGCAGCGACCTGACGCTGGTGCCCGGGGATATGGTCTACTTCTATCGTGGCAACAGCGCCGGAGCCATGGATGCCACGGGCAGCATGCTGTGGCGCGCCGTCGTTCACGCCGACGGCAGCGCCGGCAAGAAGTACCAGGTCGCTGACAACCTGGTGGACAACCCGCTCAAGGGCGGCGCGCCCAAGCCGATGTTCATCTACTGGCCCGATGTGGTGCGCCTGCGGTCGGTGGAGATGACGATCACGGTGCAGGAGCGCGCCGGGTCGCAGGTCGCCAACTCGACCATGGTGAGCGAGGTCTGTTTCCGCAATCATTAGCGGGATGACTGAGAACGGAAGGCGCGCGATCATGGCGGCCGGATCGAAAGCCTTACCGGGAGCCGCACCGGATCTAACCCGGATCATGCGTAGCGAGCGTAACACGCTCGCCCGGCGGGTGATGTCACCCAGAGCTGTGCGGCGCAGTGCGCCGCTCCGGAGCGCGGCCATGCCGCGCCGGCGAAGGGTCTCGGCTGCGTGGTTGCACATTCCATGCCGGGATTCCCCCCTGAGGCGGGTAAACCTCGCGGAGTCTACCCTGAGCGAAGCCGAAGGGCTCGGAATGACATTCTTCGGGCTGTACGCATAATCTGGGTTTAACGAGGTAACAGCGATGTTGGGGCGGACGAGAGATAGGCGCCGCCAGCGCGGCGCAACGTTTGTGCTCGCGATCGTGAGCCTGGTGGTCATGCTGATCCTGGGGACGTCGTTCATCGGCAGGACGATCAACGCGCTGTACCAGGCGAAGAATGCGCGCGACGACATGGCTGCCCTCCAGGTGGCGGAGTCGGGGGTGGACATGGTCGTCTGCATGCTCTACGACGGCTATGGCAATATCGGCGGCGAGCTGGCCGCCACCGGCCAGTACCATCACACCTTCACCATGCCGCGCGGCGCCTGCGACGTGCTGGTGACGAACAACTACGGCGGCGTCACCGACGCGCTGCTCATTCGCAGCGCCGGCACCACCGCGACCAATGTCTCGGCTCGGGTGCGGGTCGTGGCGAGAGCCATGACCGATGTCGGCCGCGTCTTCCGCGGCGCGATCTTCTCCAACAGCCCGTTGACTCTCAATGGCGCGGGCTCGGTGCTGCCCGATGCCAGCGGCAACGGCGGAGACGTCTACGCCAACGGCGACATCACCTTCCACGGCACCTCCTTCACCATGGACGACAGCGGTCGTCTCTATACTACCGGCACCGCCAACTGGGTGCCGTCGGAGGTGCCGGGCACCAACGTCTTCCAGAACATCGCGCCCATTCCCATGCCGGTGATTGACCTGAACTGGTATCGCGCCCACGCCACCACCGTCATCAATGGCAACCTGACGCTGAATGGCGGCGTTCTCGACCTCGACGGCATCACCTACGTCACGGGCAACGTGAAGCTCGCCGGCAACTACCGCGGGCGCGGCGTCATCGTGGCCGAGGGCAAGATCCAGATCACCGGCAATGTCACCGCCGTCACCGGCGAGTCGGGGTCCGATCAGTACGCGCTGGTGGTGATGAGCCCGCGCGCCGTCAGCATCGCCGGCAACGCCACGGTGGAAGGCTTGATCTACGCCCACAACGTTGACGCCCAGGTGACCCTGAGCGGCAACCCGACAATCAAAGGCGCGGTTTGCGCCGACGTCGTTACCACCAACGGCAGCATCACCGTGGAGTACAGCGATGTCTGGGGTGGGCTGCCGGTGCCCGGACAAGATAAACCGCAGTATCAGCAAGTCTCGTGGCAGCGCGTGTCATGAGCGGCGAGCGCCGGCTGGCGGCGCGCGAACGATAAAACGCTATGGCGGCGAGCGGCGCAGGAGTGACGGCCATCTCCTGCGCCGCGCGATGCCGCTAGACCGGCAAGCGAGAGGCTAAGATGAACCCAAGACGAACCGGAGACGAAGGCGCGACAAACACCGATCTCAGCGTTCAGCCCCTGCGCAGCGATGATGACAACGGCTTGTCCGTGGAGGCACGCAAGAAGCTCGCCAACCGCCGCCTCGGCGACATCCTGGTCGCGGCGCAGCTCATCACCGAGCGCCAGTTAGCGTCCGCCTTGGAGCTCCAGCGCGCCGAGCGCCACAAGAAGCTGGGCCAGATCCTGGTGGAGCAGGGCGCGGTCAGCTCTGAGGCGCTCACGTTTGCGCTCTCGCTCCAGCTCGGTCTGCCGCACATCGCCCTCGACGACCTGACCGTGGATCCTGCGGTGCTGCGCCTCGTCCCGGAGGAGTTGGCGCGGCGCTACGGCGTCTTTCCCGTGCGCCGCGATCAAGACAGCCTCACCCTTGCCATCTCCGATCCCTTCGACATCGAGGCCCTCGACCGCATCCGCGCCGTCACCGGCCTCAACCTGCGCGAGGTCATCACTCAGGGCGAGCAGATCCAGAAGGCCATCGAGACCCACTACGGCGGCGACGTTCTGAGCGACATCGTCGAGCGCATGTCGGCCGAGAGCACCGGCTACGCCTCGGTCGACCAGGAGTTCCACGACCTGGAGCAGCTCAGCTCCGAGACCTCCATCGTCGCCTTCGTCAATCGTTTCCTGGCGCAGGCCATCGAACGCAAGGCGAGCGACATCCACATCGTGCCCCAGCAGGAACGCGTTGAGATCTACTATCGCGTTGATGGCGTCTTGCAGCACCAGGTGGACATCTCGCGCGAGGCCCTGCCGGCCGTGGTCTCGCGCATCAAGATCCTGGGCGAGATGGACATTACCGAGCATCGCCTGCCCCAGGACGGCCGCGCCCGTCTCAAGGCCGGCAAGCGCCTGTGCGACCTGCGCATCTCCACCATCCCCACCATCACCGGCGAGAGCATCGCCATCCGCATCCTGGACAAGACCATTTCGCTGCAAACGCTGGACTCGCTCGGCTTCACCCCGGCCGACCTGGCCTCCTATCGCAGGCTGAGCAAGAAGCCCCATGGCATGGTGCTCGTCAGCGGCCCGACCGGCAGCGGCAAGACGACCACCCTCTATGCGACCCTGCTCGAGCTCAAGCAAGAGGTGCCGCGCCAGCACATCATCACCGTCGAGGATCCGGTCGAGTACGAGGTCGAGCAGATCAACCAGATCCAGGTCAAGCCCAAGATCGGCTTCACCTTCGCCAACGCGCTGCGCTATATCGTGCGCCACGACCCCGACATCATCATGGTCGGCGAGATCCGCGACTCCGAGACCGCCAAGCTCGGCGTGCAGGCGGCTCTCACCGGGCACCGCGTCCTCAGCTCGTTTCACACCAACGACGCCGCCGGAGCATTGACGCGCCTCGTCGACATGGAGGTCGAGCCTTACCTGGTGGCCTCGTCGGTGCTGGGCGTGCTGGCGCAGCGGCTGGTGCGCACCATCTGCGTCCACTGCAAGGAGCAGTTCAAGCCGCCGGAGAACGTGGCGCGCCTCTTCGGCGGCGGCGATCACGTGCCGGATGCGCTTTGTCGCGGCAAGGGCTGTCGCCGCTGCGGCGATACCGGCTACTCCGGTCGCACTGCGGTCTACGAGCTGCTGGTGATGAGCGAGCCGGTGCGGCGCATGGTCGTTGCCCGCGAGGCCTCCACTGCCATCAGGCTCCACGCCATCGCGGAAGGCATGGTGCCCATGGCCGACAACCTCGCCGCCAAAGTGCTTGGCGGTGTGACTACCGTCGAGGAGGCCTTCAGGCTGGGCCTGAGCGCCGACGCCGAGGACGGCGCCTGACCGCGACGGGAACGGGCCAGGACTGGCCGCTCCTTCGCTAGTACATCGTGACAGAGATAGGCGCATGCGATGCTGAGCTTGGTCGGACACTTGCCACGCTCAATAACGCGCAATGGTTCTTATGTCACGAGGTACTATTGACGCTCGCGTAATAGATTGACTTGTCAAACCGCTGACGCGGCTTAGCCGCGTTCCGGAGCGGCGCACTGCGCCGCCAGCAATAGCGAGCGTCAAGTCCCCTCGTCCGGCGTCAACCAGATATGCGAGCTTGAATAGCCATTTCATGCAACGCGTTCGGAGGACATCGCACACATGGCCGAGATAGAGACCGCGCAGCAGCCAGCTTACCTGCGGCTTGCCGAAATGGTGGTCGCGGCCGGCCTGGCCGGCGCGGAGGCGATGGATTCCGCGATCGAGCGCCACCGCGCTTCCGGCAAGTGGCTGGGGCGCGTGCTCGTGGAGATGGGCATGCTGACCGGGCCGCAACTGGTCACGTGCATGGCGCGCGCCCTCGGTATCCCGTCGGTGGACCTCGCCAGCTATCCGGTCGATCTTGCGGTCACCGCCGTCGTGCGCGAGGAGATGTGCCGCGACCTGCTGGCGATGCCGCTGTCGCGGACCGACAGCCTGCTCTACGTGGCGATGGCGAATCCCCTCGACACCGCCGCCGTCTCGCGGCTGCGCGAGATCACCGGCCTGCGGCTCGAGATCATGATCGCCGGCGAGCGCGAGCTGATGGAGACCATCGACCGCGTCTACTCCAAGGTCACTCAGGAGGGACATGCTGCCCGCAGCGCGGCGCGCGGATCAGCGGAGGAGCTTCCCGAGCCGCTCCACGTTGACGAGCTGCTGGAGCTGCTGATGGAGCGGCGCGGCTCGGACCTGCACCTGTGCGTCGGCAGCCCGCCCGTGATTCGCGTTGACGGTGACCTCGAGCCCCTGAACTATGCGGTGCTGAGCCCGGCGAAGCTGCAAGAGCTCGTCTATGCCATCCTCACCGACGAGCGGGTCATCGAGTTCGAGGCGTCGCATGAGCTCGATTTCGCATATAGCGTCGCCGGGCTGTCGCGCTTCCGCGTCAACGCTCACAAGCAGCGCGGCTCGGTGGGCGCCGTGCTGCGCGCCATCCCCATGCGGCCGCCGACGCTCGACCAGCTCAAGATGCCGGCTATCCTCAAGACCCTCACCACGCGTCCGCGCGGGCTCATCCTCGTCACCGGTCCCACCGGCAGCGGTAAATCAACCACCCTGGCCGCGATGATCGACGAGATCAACGGCACCCGCCGCTGTCATATCGTTACCATCGAGGATCCAATCGAGTTCCTGCATCGCAACAAGCGCAGCATCATCATCCAGCGCGAGGTCGGCGCCGACACCAAGAGCTTCACCGCGGCGCTGCGCCACGTGCTGCGCCAGGATCCCGACGTCATCCTCATCGGCGAGATGCGCGACCTCGAGACCATCGCCGCCGCCGTCACCGCCGCCGAGACCGGCCACCTCGTCTTGGCGACGCTGCACACCACCAGCGCCTCCCAGACCGTCGACCGCATCATCGACGTCTTCCCGCCGCACCAGCAAGAGCAAATCCGGCTCCAGCTCTCCACCGTGCTCGAGGGCATCATCTGCCAGACCTTGCTGCAACGCACCGATGGCATCGGCCGCGTCTGCGCGCAGGAGATCCTCATCGCCACCCCTGCCATCCGCAACCTCATCCGCGAGGGCAAGACCCACCAGATGTCCTCCATCCTGCAATCCGGCAGCCAGTTCGGCATGCAGACGCTCGACCAGTCGCTGCGCGCGCTGGTGCTCGCCAAGCAGGTGAGCGCCGAGGCCGCCGCCGCCGTCGCCCACAACCCCGACGACTTCATGACCTTCCTCAACATGCGCTAGCTTGGATTACTCACGACGAGCGTGTGGCGACTGCACGTTGTCATTCCGAGCGCAGCGAGGAATCCCCTATCGTTGGCGCTTCCTGGTAGGGGATTCCTCACTCCGCCTTGCTCCGTTCGGAATGACATGAATAATCCGGGCTAGGCGCGCTTCGGGAACAGTCCCCTTGTGGCGACCGTCGCCCCGCACGCGTTCCTCGCCTGTGACTTGCCGCTTCGCCTGGCGGCGGGTCATGGCGGCGGGCGGTTCCGGTTGCCGCGGCCAATGCTGCTGTGTTAGAATTGCGCCAATGCAACCCACACTGCGCCGCGCGCGCACCGCCGATGCCGCCGCAATCCAGCGCCTCATCAAGGTCTACGCCGACCGCGGCTCGATGCTGCCGCGCTCGCTGAGCGAGATCTACGAGAGCCTGCGCGACTTCCTGGTGATCGAGGATGCGGCGGGGTTGGTCGGCTGCGCGGCCTGCCACGTGACGTGGGAGGACTTGGCGGAGATAAAGTGCATGGCGGTGCGCGAGGATCGCCAGCGCCAGGGGTGGGGCGGCAAGCTGATGCAGGCATGCCTCGAGGACGCATCGCGCATCGGCGTCACGCGCGTCTTCGTGCTGACCTACGTCCCCGAGTTTTTCGAGCGCCGCGGGTTTGCGCGCGTCGAGAAGAGCGAGCTGCCGCACAAGATCTGGTCCGAGTGCGTCCGCTGCGTCAATTTCCCCAACTGCGGCGAGGTGGCGCTGATCCGCGACCTGGAGGCCGCGAAAGAACGACCTGGTGGGGCGGATTTCTGACCTGCGCCCGGGGACAAGATCGGGTCTAACCGAGATTATGCATATCGAGACGTGACACGCTCACCCAACGGGTGATGTCACCCCGGAGGATTGGGGACAGTTACCTATTTCCCGCAAAGAACCGAAGGGGGGCAGCAGAAACCCTTGG